>LAZR01000244.1_pt1 | contig 52468 bp, 98 predicted proteins | sample 329461 | NCBI WGS metagenome assembly LAZR01 (sample SAMN03002196, study PRJNA259156) | marine sediment metagenome | biome: sea floor; feature: Hydrothermal impacted sediments; material: marine sediment; isolation source: Loki non-amplified sample from Loki's castle hydrothermal vent sediment ...
CTAGTCTTGGATGAGATAGAAGAGATGTATGTTCAGAGGTTCCAGCTTTACCAGCAATATATGCCCGACAACATGGAAATAGCGGTGCTTGAGGGTGAGGAATGGTCGCCAAGGGAATTTAACCGAGATAGCATACGGGGTCAATTCAAGTTTGAGATTGAGGCCGATGCTGTTAGCGGGAACAAGCTGGCTCGGTTCGACCTCTCGCTGACGCTGTTCAGAGAGCTTGGGCAGATTCTAACGCAGATTCATCCGATTGGGATGATTGAGTTGGCCCGCAAGGTACTTAGGGACTCTGGCGATAAAGATGTTAGCAAGATTCTCCCTCCCGAAGTTGAGGAAATGGTTCAGCGGGCACAAGAGAGAGAGGCGCAGCTTAAAGAGCAAGAAGGACAGGTTGATATGGCTTCCAAGTTGGCCCAGACAGAAATCATGGAAGCAAGGGCCGACTCAGAGAAAGAGAAGCAACAGGCCGAAATCTTTGAGAAGGGCCTAAAGGGAATAGCATTGATTGAGGAAATGAACCAACCAGCGGGGGCGGCTAAGTAGTGCAAACGCTACAACCCGAACAGAAATCGGCCCTGAAGGAGTGGTTGAGGCATCCTAGCGTTCAAGTATTTCAAGGAGTTATCCGCAGAGACTTGCTAAAACAGAGCGAGGTCGATATTATAAGCTCAGTAAACAACTATGGAGAGCTAGCGCACAGCGTAGGCTTCAAGGAGGGAATTGAAAAAACGCTATCACGAATGGATGAGTTAGTAAAACCGTAAAAACTTAATACCGACGAAATCAAGGCCGTCTTACCTGTACAGGACTGGCGCTGCCAGTAGGTGAGACGGTCTTTTTTTGTCGGTGCCTTGCGGGGGGCAAAAATGGAGCAATCATGACAGACACAGAACAGGTGCAAACGGATACCGGCACCGAGGATTCACCACCCGAAACGCCGGACTCCGCGCCTCCTGAAGATACGGGACAGGAGGCAGCCACGCCCGAAGGGGAAGTAGGGGCGGAGGTCGTGGAAGAGGAAAAACTCACTCCCTTCCACGAACATCCCGATTGGATAGCGCGTGAAGAGAAGCTGAAGGAACAGGAACTCGCCACGGTTAGGGCCGATGCCAGAGCCGAGGCGTTCCAACAACAGCTTCAACAAGCGCAAGCCGCGCCCAAAGAACAGCCCAAGACGCATGCGCCTGAAGAAGTGCGTCGCATGCACGAAGAAGGCGAGATAACGGATACGGTTTATCAGGAATATCTCGCAGAGGTGAAGGCCACAGAGAAGTCTGATGCGAGGGAGATGCAGCGCCTCCAGCGGGAGTCATTTCAAAGGGCGAAGCAGTTGGCCCCAGATATGGCAAACCCTAACACGGTTGATGGCCAGTTATTCGCCGCGCTAACGGACGACCTTGCTGGGCCATACACTAGCCTCTTCAATGCTCAGGGACAGCCCCTCGTTTACAACGCCTTTGAACTCGTAGCTCGGGACATTAAGTCCCAACGTGCAACGCAGACGACTGCGGACACTGCTCGTTTGTCTGAGGAACAGAGGCTTAGGGCCGTTGAAGCGCAGGCGACTAACAACGAGGCACCGCATGGGCGCGGTACGGAGGAAGAAATGGGAGACGCCACTAAACAATTAGATGACCGTCAGGCGGCTTACATGGCCAAAAGGTTGGGTAGGCCCCCTACGGACAAAGAGGCCCGCGAGTATCTGGACCATGATGCCGCGCTCAAGACTGTTAGCGGAACGCCTTGGCCCGAAAAGGCCCGTCGATAGTGCGGAAGTGGCGCACCGGACGGGATTCGGGCGGCGAGTCCAACAGGCTTCCATGCTCGGTCTGTCGCTGGCAGATAGACGCGAAGGTTCAGCAGATAGGAGGCGGGGCTGGTGACAAAACGGAGGCTTTTACGGACGTGGACTCAAACACGCTCTTTTTAAGCGTCGTCACCAAGTCCTCGGCTTGCCCATTCTGCGGGACCGACAACTGGCTGACAGGTTCTCGGGGCACAAGGAGACTCTAAATGGCTTTTGAATATGTAGGCAACCTCGGCGGAGGTGGCCCATACATTATCAAAACCCAGGTTGACGACACGCTTGTAGCTGGTCAGTGGGTAGTCGCCGTTGATGGTGCCGGGTCAAATCATGGTGCCGTTAGCGACCCCTCTGCCGCTGATGGGCTCAAGGACTGCATCGGTGTCACTACCGAAGCGGCAACCGTGTCAACCGTCAAGGCGAGTTCGGGTGTCGAAGTCGAAGTTATTCTGAACGCCCCCGGTTCAATCTGGAGGGCACCGTTCTCAGGTGCCACTACAATAGGCACGAACCCGACCGTGTTCATCAACGACACGCAGGACACAAATGCGTTGACCGTGACGCACGACCAGACGGGTTACACCGCCGATTACGGAAATGGTTACGCTTCGCTTTATTGTCGCACGGGCGCTAACGCCGGTCAGATTCGCAAGATTTCTGACGGCACTACCACGACGTTTGTTGTCGTCCTGCCTTTTGACAGCACGATTGAGGTTAACGACACATTCGTTCATCTACATACGGCTCTTCCTCTCAGCGTCAGCAAAATCAAACTGACGACTGACTTCCAGGCCCTTAATAACGTGGCGAACGATGACATCACCTCTTACGGGGATGAAGTCATTGTGCTTTGGTACGACGGTTTGGAAATCGCTGGGCAAGAGCGAGTCGCATTCACCATGTCAACTGCTATGGACCAGTTGACCATCACCTAATAGGAGGTCGTCATGGCTAACCCTATGACTAGCGCACAATTCGGCGACCTTCTAGCGCCGGATTTTAGACGGATATTCTTCGAGAGGTTCGGTTCCAGGCCGTCCATGTTGGGCGAATTGTTTAGCTTCGATACGTCCACCAAGGAGGCTGAGAAGGATTCTCAAATCGGGACCATGCCGGACGTAGGTCAGTTCTTCGGGACTGTCCCGTACCAAGGCATGAGTCAAGGTTACGACGTTACTTACACTCACCTTGAGTTCTCTCAGGGGGCCCAGGTTCAGCGAAAGCTGTTCGACGATGACCAGTATCGCATTATGAACACGCGACCGGCTGGCATGGCAAGCGCGGCCTTCAGGACGAGGGAGACACACGGAGCCCGCATCTTCAACAATGCGTTCTCCAACGATACGTTCTTCTTCAATCACACCGAAGGCTTGTCGCTCTGCAATGACAGTCACACCACCACCTCGGGCGCTTCGACCACCACGGGGTTCGACAACTTAGTGACGACGGCTCTGACGGCCACAAACCTGACGACTGCCGTTATCGCTATGCAGGACTTCCGTGGCGACCAGGCCGAGCGCACCGACCCAGTGCCGGATACGCTTCTCATTCCGCCCAATCTCTACGAGACGGCGTATGAAATCATCAAGTCGCAGGGCAAAGTGGACACCGCACAGAACAATCCAAACGTCCACTTCGGCCAGTACAAAATCATCGTCTGGAATTACCTGACGGACACCAATAACTGGTTCCTGATTGACTCCACGATGATGGCCGACATGCTGACTTGGTTTGACCGTATCCCACTGGAGTTCGGTCAAATCGAGGACTTCGATACGTTTGTGGCGAAATATCGCAGTTACATGAGATATAGTGTTGGCTGGGCCGACTGGAGATGGATTCTCGGGGCGCAGGTAAGCTAACGCGATGGGTATGGGGGCGGCTTATGTCGCCCCCTCCCGAATAGGAGAAAGCGATGAAGAGAATTATCGGTTTTGCAGTCGCGCTCCTGCTTGCGTCGGCGATGCCTGTGTCAGCCATTGACATTGAGGTGTTCAATCATCCTGGCTCGAACACAAACGCCTGGAAGCTGACGGACACGACGATAAATAAATACAACTCGTCTGGTACGTCAATCTGGGCCGTCGATTCTTCAGGGAACGTGACGATTTCGGGCGATATAAGCGCCGCTGGGGGCTACAAGGTGGCGATTGTATATGCTCACCAAGATGTTGCAGTCAGCCTAGACAGCCACGCTCCGATTGCTGGCACTGTTCAATCGGGGGCCTCTTCTGGGGGAACAACTGAGTATGTTGCCCCGTGGAGTGGCAGCGTAATAGGGGTGTCATTTATATCCAGTTCAGCATTGACGGCTGGTGATGCCCACGTTGATGTAAGCACGGGGACTTGTGGCTCGACGTTGACCAAAACTGGTCTGATTGCTTTTCTGGGGTCGGGTGAGACAGAAACGACCTACGATTCAGCGACCCAGGCCAAGGATACCGATACCTTCTCCGCTGGAGAATGTATTGGCCTCGTAATGACAACTGGCTCCGCGTTTGCGCCGGACAACGGCGACTTAACTGCCATCGTGGTGCTGGAGTTCTAAGGAGGTTGAGAGAGAGGCGGCTGCGACTTCGTTTTCAAGCCCCCCTTGGCGGAATCAAGGTCGCTTCTCTTTCCACCCGATGAGATGTCTAAACCGTTTAATAAAATGGATTCGGGTAGCGAACTCGCCATCACTGTGGGTGGTGGTGGGGGCACTCCTAATTCCTTGCTTCGTCCTGCTGAAACCCCTTCCGGGCGGAATAGCTATATCCCTTACATCATTCAAGTCTGCGGCTGGCCTATCGGTTGCAATCATTCTGTTGGGAATGCTGACGCATATCCCTTGGATAGGGGTCATCTGCCTCTTTATCGTCGCCCAATGGTGGGTGTTTGGGTTGGCGAGGTGGGCGATAGTATTTCTTCTGTTTCTCATGGGGTGGATGGGATGGCTGCTGGCGTGCCAGAGGGTGGGGGAGAAAGCCGCTCGACTGGTGCAGTGGGCGTTCCTTTGGGCGGCGGTGGTACAGGTAGTCTTTATGCTTATGCAGTTACATCAGATTGACCCGATTATAATACCGATAGAGGCGAGCGGAAAGCTTCAGATGAACATGCCCCAACCCGTTGTCGGTTTATTTGCAAATCCTTCCGATGTGGGAATATTTCTCGCACTCATACTTCCAATGGCTTTAACAATTAACCATACCCTCGATGCCACGTTTTCTTTTTTGATTGGATTGGGCATTGCGCTCAGTCGAAGCTCTGCGGCCCTTGGAGCAGCGTTAATCATCATTGGGCTTTGGTTCGTTCACCTGATTTGGAGCGGAAAGCTATCGTGGCGCTGGTTCCTTGGCACAATTCCCATAGTGGGAGGCCTGTGGTTCTGGTTCACCAAGATAGACCCGCTCTCACACTCTCTTATGCGCCTCAACATCTGGGGTGCTGGTCTGAGGGTTTGGAAAATATCGCCATGGATTGGTCTTGGTCCCGGCGCGATGGGAAGCAAGTGGAAATTTCTTCACCGAGGCTCGGCCTGGACGATGTTTCATAACGAATACCTTGAGACGCTTTTCAATGGTGGGATTATCGGCCTTGCTCTAGTGGCGATGTTAATTCTCTGGACCGCGCGGCGGTGCTGGTCTCATGAGATACAGCCCGTTCTGTGGATGGGTCTTTTGGCCGTGGCTGTGACGGCTACGGTAAGCATACCGTTCCACATTATGCCGACGGCGATAGTCGCGGCTTGGTACTTGGGGCAGACCTGGAGGCGTGATGAAACTATCTAAGTATAGACAAAAACATTCGGAAATTGTGGGTGCGGTCATTGCATTGACGGAGCTTTTGCCAGTTGTAAAGGATGCGATGGATTACAGCCTTTCGTTTGTGGCCGACTCCGAGGAAATAGCGGCCTTAATTGATGAGAACAAAAGGGTGCTGGATAGCCTGGAGGCCCAACGGGAAAGCAATGAAAAGGAAATGGCCGCTGTAAGGGCGAATATTCAAAAAGAGCGTGACCACTCTAACAAGAAGAAGGAACGCGCCATCGCCCAAGCCAAAGAAATGGACGCGCAGCTTCAGAAGAAGATGGCCGAATATATTGAAAAAGAGAAGGCTGAGGTTGCGGCCCACAATGAGCGAATGAATGTCTTGGGAGCCAAGGAGAGCGAACTCTCGGCCTCTATCGTACGAAAGACAAGAGAAGAGAGCGATATAGAAAAGAGATTAAATAAACTCAAGGCTTCGATTGGTGGAGTTGGTTAAATAAATGAGCGATTACCACGTTCTTGGAGTATCGGATAACGGTCAGGTTGTTCAAGTCGTTTTCCACATAGTTGTTCCCTCTGGGAATAACTTTGTTGGCAAGGCTTACTCACAAGCTATCGTCGAAGATGACTCGGTGAGCAAGATAAGTGTTGTGCCCGGATTGGGCACATCTAATCCCACAGAGGTAACTGCTCTCGCCGCCGGAACTCTGGTTGAAAGGTCTTTCTCTTTCAAGGTTGATGCTGGCCTCTCTAATGCGGCGAAGCGAGACAGGCTAGATGTTGAGTTCAGGGAGATGGAGGCACAGGTGCGGGCTGCGATTCCCCGCAAGTATAACTTCTGGGGCTTCGAGAGGACGGTTCCGTAATGGCTTGGGGCACGGCAACTACATCGGCATTGCTCACCACAGACGCCAACTTTGAGGCGTTTGACGACGGCACCAACGCTATCGTTCTCTCGCTCAATCCACGCGAACTAGTGGATTTGGTGTTTAGCATTGCCTCTGAGATTGGTGAAGCGGACGACCTGGAGATTCAGATTCTTGGTGGGTCGAGAATAATCAACAACGGCATAACCGGTACTATTACCTCAGACACGGTAATTGACCTCGCTGCCGGGGATAACGAAGCCAACGATTTTTACATGGGCATGTATTTCCTGATGACGACTGGTGGCGAAATCAAGGATGTGCGTGAGATTGTAGATTACGTTAGCTCCACCGATGCCGCAACGCTCGTAAGAGCATTAAGCGGTACGCCGACAATAACTGAAACTTACGACATCTTCCACATGAGGGCAATCGCTCAGTTCATCATCACGGCAGAGACGGTGCTGACCGAAGACTTGCCTCAGAATGCAGGGGTGACGATTTCGGGCGTTCCGTTTGTAATTGCCCGCGCTCGAAGCACAGGTGCCACGGACGCTCATATCGCTCTTATGACCTACAGGGTGGACGGGGTGAGCATCTGATGAGTCGTGCCGTATTAGGAATTAGGCCCCCGATGTGGAATGTGGACCGTAGCCTCGTTGCCCCTGAGTGGCGGTGGGCATGGGATGGACTCGTTGGCGCATGGATGTTTTGGGAAGGGGGCAATCCTCCAAGAGACATTGTGAACGGAGTTCCAAGTGTCTTTGGTTCAACCGTGCCGACCCGTTCACCAACTCAGCATGGTATGGGGCTATTGACAAATCGCGTTAACAACGAAGGGGCAGAGATAGACCCCTCTTTCGATATTATAGGCAAGTGGCCCATCCAGACCAGCGGGACAGAAGGAACGATTATTGCCCTTAGTGATACGTCCACTAACAATTTACAGTCGATGTTTGGTAATAGGAATAGTGATAATACGGGATGGAGAGTGGGCTTTGTAGCCGACAATAGTCTATGGCTCCTCTTTTCCGGGGTGGCTAATTATAGCGTAGTTATACCAGCCCAATACGCAAGCACGAACTTGCCTCTTGTGTGGGGGTGGAGCTTTCGGAGTGGAGATATATTCAGGGGCTTCGTCAACGGTGAGCGAATAGTTGGTGACACATCAATCGCGGCGGGTAAGGTCGTAACTGCGGTGCTTCCTGTTGGGCTTATGGCTGCTTACAGTTCAACAGCACTTGTAAATTCCATGCTTCGAACTACGGTCTGTGTCCTGGCTTACGATAGATTTTTGTCTGACGCAGAACACGCAGCTCTCGGCAGAGACCTCTTCGGCCCCTTCCGCATGGAAGACATCGCGCCGTGGGCGACTGTGGCAGTTCCTGGCGTGAGCCAAGCGTTTAGGTATCCCTATCACAAGAGCTTGAGAACCACTCTGGCGGGGTGAGGAATCGGCATGGGAGGGCAATATAAAAAGAAAACATTTAGGCGCAGGCCCGACTACTTCTTGCTCCTGCGTAGTCTAAGGCGCATGCCGATTACGATTACCGCGCCACCGGATGTGAGTCAACCATTCCGATACACCTACCACACGAACCTACGGGTTCTTTTGGCGAGATAACACAAGAAGGGAGGGTAAGAAAATCGGCCGCATGTACACAGTCCAGTTTTCCGAGGTATCGGTCTCGGCGCAACAAGACCTCTTTCAGATAGAGGCGTTGACTGTCCCCGCTATCATCCACGCCATCTATATAAGTCAGTCGTCTGATGTAGGTGACGCTTCCGCTGCGATGGTCAGTCTCAGAATCAACAGGGTGACGGATGCGGTCACCGACGACTTGGCGACCGTTCAGCTGGACAAGGGGGATGCCACACAGCTTGCTGATGTCGCAATCAACGAAACCGTAGAGCTTGTGACCGGCATTGAGGTTATCCACAGCGAGGTATGGAACATCGCTCTGCCTTTCATCTGGCTGCCCACGCCTGAGATGCGAATTGTAGTCGAAGTAGGAAACGTGGTCGTGGTCAACATGAATACCACAGACACGCTTACGATGTCTGGAACTCTTTACTTTGAGGAGGTGGGTGGCTAATGTCCAGAGAAAAAGCGGCAGCACTTATGGCTCTATCAGATGTTGATATGGCCGTCTATCGTTCCAAGCGCAACCAGCGCCCTTACTGGCAGAGGTTGTCCCGCGATGAATGGGTAGAGTTTTGCGAAAAGATGGCGATGTGGTTTTCTAAAGAAGCCCCTGATGAATGGGATAATTACGTCATTGCCAACAACGCGAGAAAAGCCGCTTCGGACAAGGCGGCGCTAGAGAGAAGGAATGGTTAGCGATACGGGCGTATTCAGGCGTAGGCCCGATTACTTTTTGGCAATGCGTAGGCCAAGGCGTATGCCGACACTTACCCCGGCGGTTGTTGCTGACGCACGGGTGCTCCACACGCCCCAAAATTACATTGATTGGTCTGCGGATAAGCAACCCAAGAGAATCCCGGTGGTGATGTGATGAGTACCATGATTTGGAACGGTGACGCTTTCGCACACGAAGCCATTACGGTATCAAACTCGGCAAAGAGTTTTACTGCCGTTACTTATGCACCAAGCGGCACCGTGCCGCCCGTACACAGGGCAGTAGTCACGGTAGAGGACCAGAATCTTAGATATACGATAGATGGTTCTACTACTCCCACGACTTCGGTAGGCCATTTAGCAAAGGATGAATATGTAATCATTCTGACAAGCAAGACGATGATTCAGAACTTCAAAGCTATAAGGGCAACGGGGTCGGATAGCAAGATTAAGGTGACTTATTTCAGGTAGAGGTGAGCCTAGAAAGACATGGCAGGCATAACTTTTGACGACCTCAGCGACAAACAAAAGAACGCCGCGCATGAACACTTCTCAACTATCTATACGCGCAACAAGTTGGTTGATGCGCTGATGCTAGTAGAGCGGGTGGAAAAAATAGAGAAAGACCTGAAGGGCTGGGCATCTGCTTATGCCAACTTCTTTGACCAGTACGAGGCCATTGATGGGGATGGGAAGAAAAAGATTGGTGAGATTCTAAGGCTGATGAAACTCGATGACAAGGAAATCTTTGAAAAAGTGTCAAGGCTGCGAGAGGCATTCGACACGGTTGGGGAAATCTAAGAATGGGTAGGCGGTATTTCAGATTCACGCAGCAGGGTTCCAACACGGACCTATACGAGATTGCTGACACCACTCTTAAGTTCTTTGACTCCAGCGGCTCCGAGGCTTTTGACTTGGACCTGGATGACAACGAATTATCGCTCGACGGACTGCTTCTTCGCGTAGGAGTTGGCTCTACCTTTACCGTTGTATCCGGTGGCGATGATATTGGCGTAGAGGGGAACGTGGAAGTCCTGGGAGCCATAGCTTTGGGGGAAAACGCCTCCGACCCTGCCGCCGTTGCCAACAGGGGCTTTGTATATACGAAGGATGTGTCTGCCGCCTCAGAGCTTTTCTATGAGGACGATGGTGGAAATGTCATCCAGCTTACCAGCGGTGGCGCTGTGGTTGGAGCCGACCAGAACTTGTGGGAAACGATGTCCTCTGATAGCGGCTCAGTCGCGGCAAACACCACCACAGACACCCTTACTATCGCTGGCTCTGCGGGAATAGATACTTCTATTAGCGGCGACGCCCTTACGGTTACTCTTGACCTTAACGAGATAACAACTGACACCGTGATTGCTGCCGGGGATTTGGTGGTCTTCACCGACATCACCGACAGCGGAAATCAAAATATCACCTTCGCTAACTTTGAAGGCACATTGAACCATGACAGCCTGACGGGGTTCGTCGCCAACGAACACATCGACCATACCTCGGTCACGTTGACTGCCGGAGAAGGTCTGTCTGGTGGTGGAACCATAGCGGCCAATAGGTCGTTTGCGCTGGACCTCAACGAAATCACGACAGACACAAGCATCGCCGCTGGCGACCTCGTTGCATTTACTGATATCACAGATAGTGGCAACCAAAACATTACTTTTGCCAATTTTGAAGGAGCCCTTGACCACGGCAGCATAGCGGGCCTCTCAGATGACGACCACTCGCAATACACATTGGTTGCCGGAACAAGGGCTTTCACGGGCGAACAGAGCATGGGAACTAACAAACTCACTAATGTTGTTGACCCCACAACGGACCAGGACGCCGCCACCAAGAAATATGTAGATGACAATATTGGCTCTGCCACCAAGGAAATTTTTATCCCGATGCTTTCGGAAGGGGGCTCTGGTACTGCCTATACATCAACCGTAGGAGACTTTGCTACGAAGGTGACAAACTCTACCCAAGAGTTTAATACTAACTTCTTCGTCCCCAATGACTTTTCAAGTCTTACTGACATGGTGGTTATTATTCTTCCAGACGCAACGGAGACGGTGCAATGGGACACATTAACCGACTTTGGGGCTGCTGGAGAAGCACCTGATGCAAACTCTGATTCTCAAACCGATGCCACAAAGGCGGTAACGATAAATGTCATAGCAGAGCTTGACATCTCCGCCGCCTTAACGGGGCTTGCGGCAAATGATTATGTGGGCTGTAATTTTCAGTCGGACACAGATGACCTACGACCCATTGGACTTAGGATGAAGTACGCATAAGGGAAGTTGGGTGATTAAGTTGCCAGACAAAGAAATATCGGAGCGATTGCTTATTAACGAGCTTAAGCAACTTGCCATTCCGGGGTTTACCGGGATAGCTCGGTTGTCGAGAGAGATTGATGATGAAGGTCGAGCGGTCCTTGGTTCTAACGGCAAGCCAATAATAGTTCCCCGTTACATCCTGATTAAGTATGGGCCGCTGACTCCCGAGCAGGGAACCCTGGTGAGGCAAACCGTAGAGGACCATGTATCAGATTACGCAATGGAAAAAACGGAGTTGCTTAGAAGATTTCAAGAAGAGGCTGGCCGACGTTCGGCGGTTCATGTTCCTGAGTGGAATAACTTCAATGCGCTCAAGACGGGCGCGGGAACATTCCGTTCGCCCGAAGTCCGTAGAGGGGCTACGCCATCGCAGATAACCGCACAAGACATTTATCAGTATGCCATAGATGCGGAGAGCAAAATAGCAACCCTTGCGACCCGCCAACGGATTGAAGCCGTCAATCCAGAGGCCAACGACCCCTTTAACGATGGTGAGGTGTGGCCGGGATAATGGAGGGATATATGAAAGTTCTGAGGCTCACAGCAATTATCATTCTGGCATGGGTAGGCGTTGCGTCCGCCCAATCCATTACCGTCGAGGGGGTTCAGTATGCTTGTGAGAGCGTGACCGTCTCAATCAATGGGACGGGTTCGCTAACTCAGGCTACGTTTCAACCCGGCGGCTCAGTCCCGCCTGTCAGAAGGGCACTCATAACGGTGACTGACTCTCATGTCATGTGGAGGGCTGATGGGACCACCGCGACGGCGACTGGTGGGCTATTGGCGACGCTAGAGGATGATGTCTTTGTGATTGTCCTTAATAACGAGGATGCTATCAGAAACTTCTCGGCTTACGGTCTGGGTGCCGCAGCCGCAACGCTCAAAATTTGCTACGAAAGATAGGAGGTTTTATGGGCACACAATTTCTCAAGCCAAGACAAATCAGAGATAACGAAGAAGAGCGGGATAGGTTGAAAGTGATAATGGACCAGCCCGACCCGGATGGGAAGTTTAACAAGGGCGAGGTCGGGGCGCAATTGCATCGGATAAATAAATTCTTGGAGGAGGGGACGCCTCCGCCAACGACGCTTGAGCGTAGAGATGAGTTGAATAGGGAAATCGCCACGCTTGAGGCGGAGATTAGCGATAACATGCCCTTCAGGGAAGACATGGTTAGGTCAACACCCGGAACTGGCGACCACCACAGGAAATGGGAGAAGGCAAACAAGTCTAAGATTCTGCGGTGGAAAGATGCCAAGAGGGAGCTAGACCCCACAAACGACGATGTTGACTTTACTAATGTTGAGATTCTGAGACGCCAGAATGACTTGGGCAAGATTGTTCCCTTCAGACAATATTCGGGCGTTGACATGCGCGGTGGCGATATTGTTCCGGGAGGGATTCCCGACGCCGAGAAGATAGAGGCGCGAATCGCACCGCCTGAAGTTGCCGTGGCCGTCCTTGAGCAAGAGGAGCCTACAGAGGCACAGTCTTTTACCGTCGCATGTGATGATTGTCACTTTACGCGGACAAAGGATACCAAGAAAAAGGCTGACTCCGCGCTAAGGATGCACAGGTTAAAGAAACATAAATAATGAGAGAGCCGTCAAATGCAGTGGACATTTCTAAACCTATACGACAGGATTCTGGCAAGGCTTCATTCTTCCAGTTCCAACACCGTGCTTCTTGCCGAGGTTAAGAACTGGATTAACGTCGCCTACCAGGATTTGCATTCAAGGCCGAACAAGGTCGCGCCGTGGGCCGTCCGCCGTTCCACTGTCCTTACAACTGCGCCCACGACTTCATCCACAATCGAACTCACCTTTACGGTTGACGACGCGACTGTTTCGGCTGCTTCTGCCGTATTCACTTCGGGTTTGGTTGGTCAAAAGATAAAGTTGGACGCCTTCTCTGAGGTCTACACAATCCGCACGTTTACATCCGCCACAGCCATTGAGATGGACCAGATATTTAATGGGACGACTACCACTTCATCAGGATGGCGGATATGGGACGACACAGTTCTTATGCCTCCCATGACCCATGAAATTTTGTCTTTACAGATTCGCGGACAAGTTCAGCCCCTGGGCAAGCTCGACCCGCAGGAGTTCATGGACCAGTATGGCGACAATCATTCACCGGGAACGCCAGTCGATTATTCAGAATACCCCCCAGACGCCCAAGAGGGGGCCGTGACGGCCCTAACGGGGACTGTCACCTTCAATGATGAGGACACCGCCGTAACTGGCTCGGGAACAGCGTTTCTTACGGAAGCCAAGGTCGGGGACTTGGTACGAAAAGCGTCAACCGACACCCTTTGGAGGGAAGTCAGTTCCATAGCTTCTGACACCGCTCTCACGCTCAGGCAAGCGTGGAATGGAACAACTGGTGCTGGTGCTTCCGGTGGTAGCCAGAAGGCCGATGGATGGCAGAGGTTCCAACTTGGGCCGCACGCTGACGATGAATACTCGCTCATTGTTCGTGCCCAGCATATTCCCGTCGAGATGGCGGCAGATGCCAACATTCCCGAGATGCCAGAGAACATCGTGCCCATTCTCATAGATGGTGCGTTGGCAATCGGGCACGAGTATAGGGACGACCCGCGCAAGGAAGAGCAACGCAATAAGTACGAGCAGGAGGTGGCGAAGGTGCTGAGTGATGTTCGCAAGACCTCACAGCGGCCCAGGCTAACGCCTAACCTCGAAGCTGTCTGTAATGCTTTTCCGGGTAGGTAAACGAGAATGAATTGGATTTGCAACTGCGGAGCGTCGGAATGGCGGGTTGATTATCTCAGAATGGGATGGATTTGCGCTAGTTGTAATTGTTTTCTTGGGCGAAAAACATACATGGAGATTGAGTGGATATTCCAAACCAAACAAACATCGCACGGGAACGGGGACTAAATGCCGACCACGCAGACACCAATATTGTTTGACATGGGCAAGGCGCTCTTGCCGGGGCCGGGCGTCTCTAAGGAAATATTGTTGAGTAACTTTCTGCCCACCCTTCGAGGAACGAAACGCAAGAGAGGGGCACAGATACGTTTTGGGTCGGCAATATCTGGCACCCCCACCGTAACGGGGGTATTCGACTTTCACCGCTCAGACGGTAGGCAATTCGTAATCATAACGGCAGAGGACAAGATATTCTCATCTGCCGAGGCGTCGAGCGACAGGGATGATATTTCCAAGAGTGGCCTGTCGTGGGCGGCGGATAGCCTCACTTCTTTTGCCGTCCTCGATGACAAGGTCGTGATGTGCAATAGAGCGGGTGACGCGCCCCAATTCACAGATGGCGGAGGACTCACCCAAGATGTGACGGGCATGGGAAACCATAAATATGTCGTCTCACACAAAGGGAGGCTTTTTGCCGCTGGCAAGGATGGGGCTTCCATTGATTATTCAGGCGTCAACGACATTCTTGATTGGTCTAACAACGGCGGAACGATTACGAATATCATCAAAGACCACGGAAAGATAACTGGCCTATCAATGAGCCACTTCAACCTAATATATGTCTTTTATGCCGGAGGCCGCGGGCAAAGTGCGGCCATATATCGCCTCAATACTCCGGCTATAGGCACTCCCTCCGACTGGACTCTGGAACCAGTCGTTAGGGGCATTACCACACTAAGCCATCAATCCATCGTACCCGTTGGTAACGATATAGGGTTTGTGTCTAACAAGCCTTCGTTCCATCTTATATCCACAGTAGAGAAGTTCGGCGACCTAGAAGCAACCGAACACAGCCTGGCCATTGAAGATTCATGGAAGTCTGGTCTAAATACTGGCAAGGGTCGTCTTGAAAATATCGTGGGAATTTACTACGGAGAAGAAAATCTTGTCTGCTTTGGCGTTACCGCTTCGGGGTCAAGCACCAACGACCTTATCTATTCCATGTCAACGGCAATCCAAGATGAGAATGGAAACTTTGAGTGGCAAGAATGGAAAGGACTGGCCCCTATCTCTATGGCAACCATAAACCTAAATGGACGGGAAAGACTTATAACGGGCGACACCGCAGGATTCGTAAATCTTCAGGACGACAGCACCTTCAGCGACAACGGTTCTGCGGCGATAACGGGAACCATAAATCTTGGAAGCGTAGCATTCATAAATCCAGTAATGAGAAAGGGCCACAAGAGGCTCAAGTATGCATATATCAATAATAAAATCTCAGACACGGCGACGCTTACTTATAGAGTGTCCGACAAAAACAATCTTGGCCCAATTAACACGGCTACGATGAACGTGAACGGGCAAGGATTTGTGATGGGGACCAACTTGATAGGTGACAACATTGGAGAAGATAGAATCTTATCGGACGAGGTAGAAATATTTGATAGCGGAGAGAGAATGGAATTATCAGTAGCCCACAGCACGAATGAAACAGGGCTCGAAATAATGTGGCTGTCTCCTATGGTAACAGAGGAATCACACTAATGGCACTATCACGCTTAAATGAGTTCAATGATGGAACCGCCCTTACAGAGACAAAACAAGAGGGCGAGTTTGACAATATCTACAACAACGCGCTAACGCTCATAAGCCCGTTGACGGGCAACCTCGATGCAGACGGCAATCAGATAATCAGCCATGTCATTGAGAGCGCCACATCCAATCCGGGTTCGGAGCTTAACGAAGGAAGGCTGTTCTACCGCTCAGACATCAATCAACCCATCTTCTACGACGGTGCGGATTTTACGGGGACCGCCCCTGATGTCCGAGTCCTTACAAACCAGTCTGGTGGCACTGCCGCAGTGGGCGCTGTAGTCGTCATAGACTCGGCTAACGCAAGTTCTTTTACCACCACGACCACCGAAGGCAATACCTTCCTCCCCTGCGTAGTCCTTGAAAGCACCAACAACACTTCCAAAGGACTTGTCTGCGTAGGCGGGTTTGTCACCACCCTCAACGTCACAGGCTCTACGGCCATAAGGGACTATCTCAAGACCTCGACAACGGGGGGCAAGGCCGTCCCCACTACCACGTTTGAGACGGGCGTGTTCGCCATCGCCCTGACCACAAGTTCTACAGCGGTAAGCGCATTTATATTCGGCCCCAACACCGTGACTGCCATAGACACCACCACAAACCTTCAAAACCTTATTAAAAATGGCGGCATGGAACATTGGTCGGTTGGCACCTCATCTGCCCCAGATGGATGGACTCTTACTGGGGCCAGCGCAACTGTCGCCAGAGAAGGCACCACGTTCAAGTTGGGGACGTATTCTGCCGCCGTCACAAGGGCGGGGACCGACCTAACTCTTTCCCAGGATGTCTCTGGGATACACCCGGACTTCCAGCTTAATTACTTTGATAGTCGGGTGGTAACGTTCGGGGCGTGGGTGAGCGCATCTGTATCAAGCACCACCAGGCTTGCCATATCGGACGGCGTGGGCACGGGGACGAGTTCTTTTCACGATGGCGACAACACGTTTCAGTTCTTGACCGTTACCCGCACCATAGACTCGTCCGCCACAGACGTTACCCCCGAACTTCAGATAAACACCTCCAATACGACTAGCTACATAGACGGGGCCATATTGGTGCAGGGTTCCAACTCGCCTGCTTTTTCCCCGCATCCCTCGGATACCATCGTGCCCACGATAGACCCGCAGGGCACCCCGAACGCCAACCAGCTTTACAAGTCCAACTTCGTTAAGGGGTGGATAGAGTTTGATGGGACGGGGACCATTGCGACTAACGATAGCTTTAATGTGTCGGGCGTCGTTGACAATGGGACGGGATTATACACCATTTCGTGGGATAGGGATTTCTCAGATGCCAATTACGCCGTGGCTGCCATGTCAGCGCAGGACGGCGGTGATGGCGGAAACGTTTCCATCATATCGAAGGCCGCTGGAACCATGCAGATAAATACTACAGGGACGGACGCCAATACAGATGTTGACCTTGACCTTATCTGCCTAATTGCAATAGGGGCACACTAATGAGAAGGATATTCATTAAGCCGGATGGGAGCTTTTTTATTCACCTCGCTATACCACACGCGGGAGAGAGCATTAAGTCAGCCCTCAATAGGGTATGGCCCGAAAGAGGCGGCTTGCCCTTTGAAGATGTGAGCGTGGCCAACTTCCCAACGGAAGGCGTTAGGGAGCAATGGAAGTGGGATGGGAACAAGGTCGTTTACGACCCATCCGTTAAGACTCAGATGCAGATTCTAAGGGAACTGGAGAAGCAGATAGACGATGAGCTTGAGCTTGAGAGTCCAAACATGGTTAAGATTATGCGGCTTGTTCGCAAGAAAGAGAAAGGGCAACTCTAATGGGATTCTTTTCGGGCACGACAGAGGATGTTGCACCTCCAGCTCCGCCTCCATCGGCTGCTGAGACGGGGGCATTTACGGGCGCTACATCAGCCTTCACGGGGGCCGCAGGCGATATTGAGCGCCAGAGGGCACTAGAGCAGCAGACCCTCGGCCTCCAACAAGGCGTCACGGGAACGTCTAGGACGCTTCAAGACCTCATACTACAGAACCTAATTAAGACGTTCTCGCCTGAAGGGTTGCGGGGTCAGGCCGGACTTGTCGGTCAGGCATTTCAAGAGCCCTTCAGACAGCAAGAAGAAGCGTTAATTGCTCAGTTTCAGAACCAAGGATTCAACCCCTTTGGCACCACCTCTGGAGCTCAGGCGTTGGGCCAGTTCGGGGCAAGCAAAGCCTCTGCCATTGCTCAGGCACTATTACAAAATCTGCAATTTTCCAGCGAACTTGGGATACAGCAAGTAAATCCCTCTGTTCCGACTGCCCCTCTTAGGAACCTTGCCTCTCCTGGTTTCGGCATAGGATTGGGGCAGGCCCAGACTCAGCTAGGTGGGACATTGGGCAGAATCCGAGCGGCGCAGTTCAATCCTGAGATACTTAGCCAGGGGCCGAGGGCTCCGGGTGTGTTTGCTGGTGCGGGAGCGGTGATTGGTGGGATTGGAGGAGCCTTGATTGGTGGAATCCCGACTGGAGGCATTGGCGCACTTCCAGGTGCGGCGATAGGCGCAGGTGTGGGCGGTGCCGCAGGTGCTTCCCTTGGCACGGCGCTTAGCAGGGGCTAATAATGCCAATCACACGCATACCCCCGACGGGACAGAGAGAGATAGAGTTTGCCACTGGCAATCTGTTCAAGGGGTTAAACCTCGCGAGGCAGTTTCAAGCTCTTTCCCTACAAGAAGAGCAGGCGAAGGTGGAGGCGGTTCAACGTGAACTAGAGAATCGCATCCGACTAGCGCAGGAAAGTAGAGCGGCTACCACGTTTCAGGGGCAGGAAGCGGCGCTCAGTGAAATTGCCCGCAGAAGGGAACCCGCTCCGCCCGGACAACTCATCCCACCTTCGTTGGGGCCTCCAAGCACAGAATCGCTCCTGACCCTTCCTGAGCTTAGAGCTAAAGCTGGCATCGGGGCGAAGGTGCCCGCGAAAGAGGTCAAGAGACTAACGCCGATTCAGAAGATTGAGCAGGGCAGGTTGCTTTTGGACACGGAGGGGGGCAGGGGCGCGGGAGTTAGCCTTCTTAATCAGGGCCTAGCTGCCGCAGGTTCTACTTACAGAGTTCCTAAGAACTCACCCACGCAAGTGGTGACGGGGATGGCTGACTTGATGATTGGCTACAACGCCGCAACTAAAGACATAGACTTCAACCTTCCAGCCAATGCCGCAAAGCTCGATACAATAGAAAGTGGATTGTTGGAGAATCTTACGAAAAGTGAGGCATTCCAGCGGGCCACCCCAGACAATAAGACAAAAATGGCTAACGCGGCGGGCAAGTTTTTTGAAGCAAAGCGAAAGATGCGGCAGAAAAGTCGAACCGTGCGGGAAACGATACTAGACAAGGTAACGAGGGGAATACCATTAACAACGTCAGAACAAAAGGTTTACGACGAAGCCATCAAAAGAAAAGACCCCCTAACTCCAGAGGAAGTCGGAGAAAGGACGGAGGCAAGAACCCTAGCGAGGCTCAAGTCTTACAGGCAAGAAAGACAAAAGGCGATTGCGACCAACAACCTTGACGACCTGAGGTCTCTCATAACCGATGCTGAAGAAAAGTTGTTGGGTCGGGCAGACCCAGAGGAAGTAGAGAGGCTTATGTGGGGAACGCTTGAAGCGCACTATCGCACAAAGAGAAAGCCGAAAATATCTCCCGATGAGTTTGAGAAGCGAGGGGAAGAGCTAGAAACTAATTATGGCTATAACGAAGAGACAATTGTTCGCTTGCTCAGACTTCAGTTCAAGGTAACACAATAACGGGGCAATGGTTAATGCCGACCAATAACAAATACTTAGACATCTATAACAAGATGGAAGCGGCGGAGAACCCCGAAACCGCTCCTTTCTCCAAAACATTTAACGAGCCTGACATCACGTTGTATATAACGCCAGCGGGCGTACTTGCCCAGCCCCCCGAAAGAGACGAACCCGTTGTTGGAACAGGAGAAACCCCCGGTGGAGGACTTGCACAGCGGACAACAAGTTTTATGGATATTTACAATAAGCAGGAAGGCCGGGAGGTAAATGAGAAGGAATTTCAGACGGGCCTCGAACCCATCGCCATCCCTCGATTGGAGGATGTTTCCGAAGCAGGGCTCCCCGAAGAACTTGCATTGGGCGACCCGAGACAGATGGAAGTTGCGTTGCGTCCGTTTGTTGTGCCGGGGGCCATAGTCAGGGGTGCGGCGAAGGAAGTATTTGAAACAGAGAATTTAGACGAAGGAGCCTTGGGGATTCTTGAGAACATATTAGATGCCGCCCAGGAATCGGGGGCCAATGCACTCTTGAGAGGGCAGGGGGTAACGGGTGAGGATTTATTGAAGGCGCGGGGCTACAAAGAGCCTGGGTTTGTCAAAAGTTTTGGCGTTGACCTGATAACTGACCCCCTTATATGGGGGTTGTATAAGCATCTTTTGGCTCCTTCCACATGGAAGGCAATATCTGTGGCTCTACCAGCTCTTGCAAGGAGGATTACGGGGAAGATAGCGATACCTGCCCAGAGGGAATGGAAGAGGCTTCTTAGGGTTGCTCGGGGCGAATCAAAGTTAGGGGCACAAAGGGCAAGCGAAATTGGCAAGGAATTGGTGGCATCAAAGGAGCTTGTAGAGGCTATCAGTCAGCGCGCAGGGAAGCCCATAGGACCAGCCGCCATCGAAGAACGATTGGGCCAACTAAAGCGTGGGGGCCTCACGACCATCGAAGAGTTTGACAACATCATAAATCCTATAAACGCTGAATATGATGCCACTTGGAAGGTGGGGCAGGAGCTAGACATCTTTCCGCAAGATACGTTTATTAAGGCGCTATCCCGAAAGGAAATCAATCAATTAGTTCTAAGGAGGCGTTCGCTTGAGAATGAAATAGAAAGGCTGTCTGGCGGAAGGATTAACCGCAGGCTGGACAGGTTGAAGGGCGCTGGAAAGCGTGTAGAGGACTATGTAGAAATAACGGCCGAGAACTGGGAATTATATCGGGACGAACTGGATGCGATGGATCTCCTTGTGGACGACAAGCCCCTGCCACAGTTGATAAATCAAGGCTTCAGAGTACTGAAGAGTGAGGGAGTGGGGGTTCCGGCTCTTCAGGGGGAAATCGCCAAGACTGCGAGGGCCGCCAGGAAGTTCCCAGGCAGGGCAAAGCAAATAGGGAAAATCGTAGAGAAGATAGATGACATAGAGTTTCGCATACAAACGGCCTATCGTCTTGGTGGCACGGCTCACATGAGGCGAATGTATCTTGTGAACGAGCTTGCCAGGGAGCCATCGGGCTATCCATTTAAGCGAATGAGGATGAACCTCAGCGGAACAAAGCGGCGGCTTGACCTTCCCCCCGAGTGGCGTAAGGCCCACGGTGAAATCACAAAGCCCGCCTTCCCGGTTGCGCGGGCGATGGCCGAGATGAAACACGACATTGCCTACGCCAAGATGTTTAAGACCATTCTAAATAATCCTGAGTGGGCAGACGATGTGGCCAGGGTAGGCTTCAAGCAATTGCCCAAGAGGGATAATTTGGGGGTTCTTAATGGGAAATATGTCCACCCGGAGATATTTAATGAGCTAGAATTTATGACAAGGCAGAGGGGTAACTGGTCGAAGCTCATGGGTGAGATAACTGCCACTTGGAAGTTCTTCAAGGTTATTGCCAATCCCCCGACCCACTTCAGGAACATAATGTCCAATAGTATATTGGCAGACCTTGGTGGGTTGCCTCTTAGAACCCAACCGAAATACTTGACAAAAGCACTCAATGAGTTTAGAAACGAAGGCAAGCATTTCCAGGCCATGATGAACGATGGTGCGCTTCAGACGACCTTCGCCGACATAGAGGTGCAGGCTTTCGTAGATGGGTGGGCTACGGTGAAAGAGCAAGATGCGCTCACCAAGTTCATCAAGGTAAAGAGGAATATCGGAAACAAGCTAGGGGCGGAACATGCAAGAAAGATTTACGCCGCTGAGGAGAACATCTTCAAGCTGGCAAAATATATCCACAACAGGGAAGCGCGAGGGATGAGTCATATTGACGCAGTTGACGATGCCCTTAAGTGGCTTTTCGATTACAGCGATGTGCCTCGCATTGTCCACATACTCAGAAGCTCACCCTTGGGCGCACCCTTCGTCACTTTTGTTTACAAGGCCCTACCAAGGGTAGCAGAGGCAGCGGTCAATAACCCCGTCCGTTTCTGGAAATACCCCCTTGCGTTTATGGGGATGGAAGAATTCGCACGACTAAAGAAAGGCGAATCGGTTGAGGAGATGAAGGCACGAAAAGAGGATATGCCCGATTACATGAAGGTTGGGTATTATCTGTCTCTACCCTTCAAGGACAAGAACGACAGGACGCTGTATCTCGACCTAACATATATTCTTCCTTGGGGCGACATAGCGGAGCAGGGAGACATCAGCTTTCTTAAAGGCATTGTGCCGAGGGGCGTACAGCCCCTCCAACATCCTGTATCCAAGGGAGCCATCGAGATACTCACGAATAAAAATATGTTTCTCTCTGGGGGCGGTAGGGATGTTCAAATCTGGAATCCTACAACGGACGGCCCTGCGGAAATAGCAGAGAAGGTCGGCTCTTACTTCTGGAAGCAGTGGCTCCCGGCTTGGGCGGGCATCCCTGGAACCGAACTCAAGGGCTATTCGTGGCAGAGGGTACAGAAGGCAATAGAGGGCGAGTTCGGCCTTGGCACGGGAGGCGTTAATTTCTACGGTCAGCCCCCCGATAGTCTCAAGCAAGCCATTGCTAACGCTGTATTCGGCCTCAAGACTAAATCAGTTGACGAACCCCTTGAAAGACGAAAGAGAATTCGCGGAACCAAGATGGACATAAGAAAAATCAGGGCGAGGATTAGGTCAACGCAAAGGGATAGAAGGCTGACGCCTGAACAAAAAAGGACGGAAACTAGAAGGCTGAGGCGGTTGCTTGAGAGTGCGGTGCCATCCCCGCAAAGCAGGGTTCCGACTCAACCAACCACCCCCACCGCTGTTTTCGAGACTAGAGGCTAATGGACGACCTCAGAGACACAATCATCCAGACCGCCGAGCGGGTGGAACATATACAGGCAGACATGACGGAGGTGAAAGAGTCATTCAAAATCATTGGTGCCAAGGTCGTAAAGCAAGAAGTGGTCTCTGGCAATCTAGTGAAGCGCCAAGACAAGCATCAAGAATTACTTGAGGGGCATAGCGATGCTTTGAGTTCTATGAAATGGGTGCCGATAACCCTACGGATGGTCGTCGGTTCGATAGTTGGAATGGCGCTTTGGATAGTAAGGCAGGCATTGACGGGGGAATGATGAAATGAGCAACACTAGAAAAGAAGTTGAGAAATTGCTCAAGCGAGAATTCATAGTAATAGAGGGTTCCGGCAATGGGGTTGAACCTAAAGATTTTAGATTCGGAGCATTGAAAGATGTAAGGGAGTTAATAGACGATTTGGTTGAAAACCAATCCGAAATTGAAACCCTTATTTCATTTCACATGGATACCCGTGGATATACCCAATATCGCATAGCTGGCAGATACACCTATGTTCATGTTTTGGGTGCGTTGGAGATAATTAAAACCAAGGTTTTGAGAGAAATGCACGGAGGTTAAAGAATGACTTTTATAGAATTTTGCGTAGCGTGCTTGCAGTTACAAGTAGCTTGCGGGGGAAGGGTGACCTCTTGGGGCCGCTCATCTTTCGGTAACGATGAGATTGGGGGCGTCTTGACCAGCTACCACACCCTGATGATGGGTGTTGACTGGACCTGGAGCAAGGCAGAGCTATTGGCGACCACTGTTTCAGACAAACATGGAACCACTTTGAATGGCCGCCAGCGCATGGAGATTATGGCCCCGAGGCTAGGGCTGAAGGTCATTGATGAAGGCGACCACTTGCACATTCAACCCAAGAGACTATGAACGAAGTAAAGACCTTCAAGGTAACTGCACGCTGCGAGAAGTGTGACAACGTACAAGACCTCCTAGTGGGGGCTGATGATGAGTTTGATGCCATCAAGCTAACCACTAGAGCAATATGTCGCATTTGCGGCCCCCCCTTGTGGGAGGTTAGAAATATTGAAGAGATGGAAGGGCAAGACTGTTTTACGCCCAAACTACCAGAGGACAATGGATACCTTTGGAACTAGGAGGAAGGACGGATGTTTAAGATTTTAGGATTCTTAAATGGTGCGCGGGGCATGATTCAAGGCAAAAAAACCTACATCGTTGCGACGATGGCGGTCTTGGCCGTTGTCAACCAGGTGCTTGGTTTGGGGCTTGAATATAGCGCGGGCAATCTCGGCCTCATCGCTTTCGGCAAGCAGGCTTGGCAACTCTGGTTGGGCCTTGGCTTTATGACGGGTGCGGCCAAGATAAACAGGCTTGCCAATGGGAACAGCTAAGAGAGTATTTCTTTGGTTTGTCGCGTACAACGCTAGCCGATTCATAGTGATGTTTATAGCTATGTACGGATACCACTAGAGAGGAGGTGATAAATGATGAAGAGGCTATTAGGAGTTTTGTTCCTGAGTCTATTTGTGGTTGGGTGTGCGGGAGATGTGACGGGCATCCCTTGGAAGGTATGGAAGGACGCCAACATCCCCTGTGAGGGCGGAGAGGAGTACGACTATCGCGGCTCGACTTGCCCGGCTCCAGATTTAGACGAGTAATGAGAAACGCCACGCCAGACAGAGCCATTGATTTCCGAAAGAGCAAAAGGGCTAGGGATTATGAAGCCCATAGGGAATGGTTTGAGCGGAAGCATCCTTATGGGCTAAAGCGGAAACCTTATGATGGAAGGTAGTTGATGACGAGACAATTTATATTGTCCATTCTAATGTCTCTGCTCCTTGTCGGATGCGCGGGGACTTTGCCGAGATACAGCGGCCCTTTTGCCGTCCGCACTCCCGCTAACAAACCCCTCGTTATGGGCCAAGTCAAACTCACCACTGAGGTAGAGCCGAGGACTACGGTATTGGACGCCCTGGTTGAAGCGGGCGGACTTACTCAAGCCGCAGCCGAGGAGAGCGCAATCCTATATTGCCCCGGTGAGAAGCTGAAGCGTCTGGACCTGAAAGCATTGGTTAGGGGCGACATGACGCAGAACGCAATCTTGAATCCGGGGTGCCATATCTGGGTGCCTAAGACCATTAGGGCAGAGGTGGGGACATGGTTCGGTGCCCTGCGTGGCTCAGGAGATGCGATATATCTCTTGCGTGGTGGCGACTAATGGGTGTCTGGGAGTTCGCTATCTGGGTCGCGCTGTGGGCGGCTATCCTTGCCAAGCCCGGAAGCATAGACCCCATAATGCCTGTTGTTCTCGGCCCGTTTGAGTTTTTTATCATATGGGTTGGGCTTGGGGTATGGGCGTTACTTATGTTCCTCTACCGCAATCCCAAGAAGCCCTAGCCCCTATATGCTAACCAAGCAACAAAGATACCGCATCCGGCATAAATGGCAGGGGCTCTGTATGTTATGCCCCAAGCCATCCGAGTCGGGCAAGGTTGTTTGCGCCCATCATTTAGAAGAAGCGCGGGTCTCCTCGAAAAAACGGAGAGAGATAAACGCGGCGAGTGGTCGGTGTGTCAGATGCACCCACCCAATGCACTCGCAGATGGATAGGGGCTATGCGACCTGTCTTAAATGCCGGGAAAGGAGAACATGGAGCTTATAACGAAAGAATTGCCACCCTCGCACAAGCTCTTCCTTGTAGGGGATTTTCATGAGGGGGCGGTGGCGCAACACTCAGACGCTATCGACCAAACGATAGGAGCGGTTCTGGCCGAAAAAGACAATTACGTTGCGATAATGGGAGACCTTTGTGAAGCCATACTTGTCGCAGACCGTCGGTATTCGCCCGAGAACATTGACCCTGGCTCCCCCAGCATCATCCTTCAATATCAGAATATCACCGAAAAGCTCCGGCCAATCAAAGACCGCATCCTTTATATACACACCGGAAACCACGACATCCTCTTGGCAAACAAGGGCGTGGGGGACATGGTTCGTGACTATACTTGCCGAGAGCTTGGGGTTCCGTATGGAACATACGCCGCCGCCCTTACCGTCCAGAACAAGGGCAAGAAATCTAGCGGGGTTCAGTATAGAGCCTTCACCGCGCACGGCTGGGGAACGCTTAGAAGCGCCGCCGACGACCCAGTTAGGCAAGAAAGCAACATGAAGTTGTCCCTGAAAAGAAAGCTGAAGAATAAGTTTGGTTCCGCATCCCTGATGGCGATGGGGCACTCACATCGTCTCCTTGTTAGCGAACCTACCACCAATCTATATCTGGTTGACGAGGGAGGCGCACTAAAACAGAGATACACCATTGACCGCCATGAGGGCCTATACGTTCACCCAGACCATAGATGGTACTGTGCCACGGGCTCGTTTCTCAAAACCTTCGTAAAATCGGCGGTGACATATAGCGAGAGGGCGGGCTTCGACCCAACGGAAATCGGCTATGTCGTGGCACGCATCGAGGACACTAAAATTATCAACGTAGAGAAGGTGGTGTTATGAATTGGGCAGAGATAGCAAAGACGTTAAAGCCCGGAGAGCATGTCATGGTAGCGTGGAGTGATGCATCCTCCACGGAAGAATGGCACTATACAAAGGATGATGATTTCTGCTTCGCCCAAAATCTTTGTGAGACAAATGGTTTCATATTAAAGGCAGATGAAAAGTATATCGTTATTCACTCTACTCGCTCATTTGCTCACGCCCAGGACAAAAATGAGGACAAAGCTGATGGGTTTATGTTAACCCTCAACATCCCAAGCGGATGTATCACAAAGATTCACCGCAACCCCAAGTGGGGCGAGACGATTGAACTATCTTGAAATATTCTATGCGATAATTGCCGCCTTTGGCGCGGTGGCGAATGAAACCATCTACCGTGCTTACAAGGGGAACATCGTTTCTATGCTCTGGGCAATAATCCCCTTGCAAGCTATGATTGCTTTCGGGATATATGGATTACTAAAGCACTCATCGGCTCTCATCGGGGGAGTGATTGTCTTTAGTTTTTTCGTCTGGACGTTGAGGGTTATAACCAGCATGGTTGTTTTGGGCGAGCCCGTTACGTTGGGGAAATTTGTAAGCATTGGACTTGTATTTGCCGCCATCTTGGTTGATAAGCTCGGTCTATTCGGATGAAAGTTGAGTGCCCGGTTTGGCAGCGAACCATAAACAAAATGGTTAAACGAGCCAACATGATGATGGAGAGGTTCGGCACCACGCTAGAGGAAAGTAAGGATTCTACCCCCATCAAGTTGCTTAGGGAGGCCCAAGAGGAAGCCCTAGACATCGCCGTGTACCTAGAGGCCCTCATAGACAAGCTGGAGCTATCCGAGAAATATCAGGAGTGGAAAGACAGGAATAATGATGCCCCGCCCCAACCCTAAATAGACCACATCCCAATCTGAATTTTTTCTGAAAAAAGAGTTGACAACTTCGTGCCCGTGGTGTATCTTGTCTCGTATGAACACTAAAACGAGAGAGCTAAGAATTAGGAAGGTGCCCGTCGAGGTACACAAACTGATTAAGCTAGAAGCTGTGCGAGAGGGCATCTCGTTCAACGACAGGGTTAATCAAATCCTACAAAAACATTGTGGCGAAGCAGCGAGGTTTTCATATCCATGATAGCGGCTCGGTCTCCTGCCAAAATCCCTCCCTCTGGTGTGGTGCATTGTATCTATCAGGGCCGGGCCGCTTCCTTTAGGGTGACGCCATGACCATCACGCTGAAAGACATCGAGCGGGCGGAGCAAATTCTTGAGGCACATCGCTCTGGAGACATGGAATCATTATCTGCCAATGATATACAGTTTGTTAGGCAACTCATGCTTCCCGCCATGCTCAAGCTGGTGCGGGAGATGTATTCGGTCATTAAAGAAGTGGCGTGGCACAAGAATCTTGCCCTCGACCATGCTAAGGATTGCAAATGTTGTGGTTGCGTAGCCCGCCGTCTCGTGAAGCGGATGGAGGGAGAACCTACCCCATGACCGCTTCTACCTGTAGAGACTGCGCTGCGAGAGTCCAGATAGACGCGATAGTTTCGCAACTCCAACGGGCCATAATGCACATGAACGTTTATGGCCACCTAGACCTTGATATGGCATATCGGCTCATAGCTGAGGCGGAACCATTGTTAGCGACAGTCATAGATATAAAGCGGGAGCTTTGACGTGAGCGTTCATTTCATGTCTACGCGGCTCGATTGGTCCACGCCCCAAGGTGTGTTCGACGAACTAGACAAAGAGTTCAATTTTAATTGGGATGTCTGCGCGGACGAAAAGAACGCTAAATGTTTCTACTACTTTCCGGGCGACAGAGGGCTTGATTGTAATTGGAGCGGGACTTGCTTTATGAATCCCCCATTCGGACGGGAAATCTCTAAGTGGATAAAGAAGGCCCACGATGAGGCCAAGGCGGGCCGTGCAACCATAGTGTGTCTCATCCCTTCGCGCACAGATACATCGTGGTGGCACTCTTATGTAATGAAAGCCGACGAAATCCGATTTATCAAGGGGCGACTCAAGTTCAATGGTCATAAGAACAGTGCCCCATTTCCAAGCGCGATAGTTGTTTTCAGGCCCAATAGTGTTGGGACTCAATCTTTATCGGAGTGAAGCAATGGGAGGCTTTGAGGTGGGACACCGCGCAATACATAAAAGTTCATCTTTCTCATTATCAACACCGTGGGCAGTCGTTCTCATTGTTGCCGTTGCCCTCGGCATGGTTCTCGGCAGTTGGTATAGTTGCGGGTTCAGGTGGTAGCGATGAAGCGCCATCCTAAAACCAAGGAGATTCTTAAAGAAATGGAATGGTGGGCGAAACAAAAGGAATGGAATAGCTCTCCAGACGAAATACATGAATTGATTTGCGGAGCATATCATCCCTACCCCCAACACCCCTGGGGGGCAAGCAATCTCATGGATTGGGATGGTATCCATCTTCGATTCTCAGAATATTTCCAAACCTATAGCGAGGAAGCGGGAGACAACCGACAGGCCCTTCATTTTGTTCCTAGGGGTTGCGCGGGATTGGTTATGACCTACTGTGCCCGTCCGGGCGTGGGCAAGGTCGTCAAACACAAAATCGGCAATTGTCCATTGGCGAAGACGCGATGAAGTTCCTTGCGGCGGTACTCGTAATTATAATCTGCGCTGGCACAGCGGCTTACATTGTCGCAAAGGTAGCGGAGAGATGGAATGACTAATTATGGCCGGGGCGGGGCATTGAGGTTTGCCTGTAACTCCCTCCCAGGATTACCGGCTCTTGTTCCGTTCCCGGCGTCTATTTGGGGTGTTCCAGCTTGATTTGGTCGACTCCCGCAAGGGATTCGAGGGCGCCATTGATGGCTGGAGCATCCCTCTAATGAAGGGGGACACACAATGCCACCAGTAGTAGTTGAGGCACCGCAAGTAGCACCAGCAGCACCCGCAACTTTTCCGAAGTGGTACACGGAGGCACCGCTTGATGGGGCCCCGTCAGAGGAAATGCGAATTCTGATGGATGAATTGCGAACTGCATTGTTGGACTATTCTCACCCGAAAGCAATCCGCCGCTTGATTTGGGGGTGCATACACATTTGCTTGCATGACAACAGCCACAAGGAAGCCATTTTGGGCTTTCTTGATACCAAGGGCTTTGTTTTTGGCTTAAGAAAGAATCCCCTTTCTTGCTCAGATTATCGCGCTTCGTCTCTCAGTTTTTTCCCGCAAATCTATATCTGTGGTCGTCGCCCATGATTACCCCCACCCCTGCCAAGAGGTTATCGATATTACAATGGACATAGACAAGCTGATAGAGCAAATCAATCTGAATTTCAAGCCCCCCTTCGTTGAAGAAGGTCTTGTGAAAGCCTGGAGAGGCATCAAGGGCGATTTCTGTCTCCGCATTGGCAAGCGAGACATTCAACTTTATGAGAATGGTGATTTTATGGGGGCCGGAACTTGTCTACTCGAAGATGACCAGATTGCTCTCGATGCTGAAGTTGATCGAGGTAGAGGAAAATAGTGGACTGCGCTATCTGTGCGAAGGGGCAATAATGTTCGATATTGAGTTTGTGTGGGTTATAGTTATTTCTCTAATCATATATTTACTAATAGTTGCAACCGTGCTTTTGATTTGGGGCGCTGGTTTATGGCAACGCATCTTTTTCGTTTTGGCGGGAATTCCATCTGGCACTTTGGGCCCCTTTATTTATCGCCATTTTATTGATAGGCACTCTTCCCCATGACCACCCGGAGGGAATAGCGATGAATGAGCAAGCAGTTGTACAAAAGGTTGACCCGTACCAGCTAATGGACTTGATGGATGATGCGGCCATTATCGAGGAGATAAAGGGTCGCATCAGCAAGGCATGGGCCTATAATTTCAGACAAGGCAACGAGGACGTCTGGGGGTTGTCCAAGGTCGGGGTGGATGCTTGCTGTCGAGAGATGGCGAAGATGGGTGAGGTCATAAGGGAAGATGGCGTGGACTATGGCGTTGACCCTACCGACGACCGCTATATTCTCTTCAAGGCATCGGCCACACGATACGCCGTCAACAAAAACGGTGAACAGGTCATGCTTGATAGTGCCTACGGGACAAAGCGGCAATGCCGTCTCATCGTTACCAGCCGCGAAGGAGTAACCGACAGGGAAAACAACTTCTGGTTTGAACAGGGGGCGATGAAGGCCCTCAGAAATGCCAGGGCGCGGCTTATTTCAGAAGAGGTTAGGGCGCAAATCATGTCCCTGGCAAAAGAGGGGGGCAAGGTTGCGCAGATAAGCGAAGAGGTCGTTGAGGGGGCCGTAAAGCCCCCACAGCCGCCGCCCCAACCCCAACCAGCGGCCCAAGCCTCACCTACTGGCCGTCCCGTCTGCCCCCAATGCGGCCAGCCCGCAATCATCAAGGGGAAAGAGGAATATGGCGGCGGGTGGCTATGTTGGAAGAAGGAGGGTGGCTGCGGTGCCAAGTTCGATAGCGACCCGTTAGTTATCGTAGAGGAAGATGCCGAACCCGCCGAAGAACCCCTTACCGACTACCATACAGCCCTGGACGCCCTCTCAGGTGCGTTAACGGTTGAGGAAATCACCATAGTGTTCAACGACCACTATGGTCACCTAAAGGGTGAAGCGAAGGCCAATTTCAAGATGGCCTTCGACAAGAAGAAGATCGCGCTTGAGAAGGGCGGCGATGATGTACCGATGTAGGGAGTGAGTGTGAAAAAACTTCTTATTGTTTTCTTGGTAGTCGCATGGGTTTCGTGCGGAGCGGTGTCAACAAATTACAATTGGTATCAAAGGTTTGGGGTGGTGAACCAAGACGAATTCGCTGTTAATTTTTTAATAGGAATGGTCGCGGGGCCAACCATGCTTCTCGAATTTCTGGACAACCCTTTTTCCAACAACACGCCTGTTTTCATAAAGAAGGATTGCGAGAAGGTGTTTATTGGTGACGGCGAATTAGCGTGCAGGAACTACTAACCAGGGGGAGGAATAATCATGCAAGAGTCACAGAATACCGTAGAGAGCGCAATCTATTGGCAAGGGTATGACGAGCCGCTACCCGCCGTGATATACCAAGACCCTGATGGCGACCTAACGCTGGGGGGAATAGTTGTCCGCGACATTAAGGCAGAGCAGGAAATCGTCAAGGAGCAGTTCAAGATTGATGACCAGGGGAAGGCGAACTGGGCGATACGAAGGATAAGAGAGGCCCATGAGAGGGCGCATGGCGTTGATGATGTCGCACAAAAAGAACTTGACCGCATAATGGCGTGGAAAAATAAGGTTCAAAATAAAGAACAGCGGGAAATTGATTTCTTTGAGTCCCGTCTTCGAGACTACGCCCACGATGAGCTTGCCAAGAGCGATGGTAATGAGAAGTCCATTCCGCTATCCGAGGGCACACTAAAATTTATCAGGAAACAGCCGAAGCTCCGCTTTGATGCTGAGAAGTTAATCCAAGAGCTAGAAAGCGAAGGACTGGAGAAGCTAATCCGCAGGAAGACCGAGCCTAACTTGGTTGAGATAAAAGCGGCCTTGCGAGATGGGTTCGAAATAAAAGCAATCACGCTGGAAGAGCAGGAAGATAGCTTCACGGTGAGCTTGAATGATTGAGTTAATTAAAATAATATTAACTTTAATGGTTTCAACAGTATTTATAGTTGGTGTTTTGGGCTACATCAGGGTTGGTTTTGAAGCCCCACCCTGGTATGTGAGTATGTGTCTTGGTGCGGCCATAGGTGCGACATATTATTTACTTGTTTCCATCGCTTTTAAGTAGCCGGGGAAACGATATGGGTTTTCGGGTTGATTGCGGAACTTGTGTTAAGTGGTCAGGGGGTCAGCTTGTGGCTGGCTCCCGCCCCGGCTTGAGGGAAAGGAATAATGAGTAAAGAAGAATGTCCACATTGTAATGAGTTAGCCTTTGTCCCCCTGCGTACGATTCTAGTATCGGGAGGGTATGGCGATATAGACCTTTGGGAGTGTCAAAATTGTAAGCACGAAGAGGCGGCACTCGTGATATGGGCCGATTGGGGCATAACTGAGGAAACAGCACTAAGAATATCTAGGGCATTAAAGGTTGCGGTAGATAAATACGAACACGGAATGATTGAGAGACGCAAGGCTTCCGGCATATATCCTTGTTGCGATGCATTACATGAGTTTGATTCTGGATTGGGCAGGTTACATATCAAACCATAAGGAATCAGCCCCATGAAGCCCATGACTGAAAGCTACTGCCCCACCTGTAACGAGCGCCACGCATGGCCCTGTTTCCGCCTCTGGACGCGCAGGGTTCTCTTCGTTTCGCTATTGGCGTTTATCTTCCTTGGGCTCTACTATGCCCTTCCGCCGTTTAGGGGGGGCTAGTGGGCACCATCAAGATTATACAAAGCCGCTCGAAGTTATTTGGCTTTGTACGGCTTGTCATGCTGACACGCATCGTCTAGCGCGGAATCAAGCATGAATAAATCAATCCACATCTTAATTCCCATCAGACCTGTGCCCATGTCCACAAAGATAATTCGCATGGCCAACGGAAGGCCCAAGGTAATGAAATCAACGAAAAGCCTAGTCTGGCAGAACCAAGCAAAGCCCTTCATAAACAAGGCGTTTGCGGGCAAAGACATCATAGATGAGCCCGTGGGCATAGAGATATTTTATTACTTCGCGCCGCCCAAGTCGTGGCCCAAGGAAAAGAAGCGGCTTGCGCTAGCGGGCAAGATAAGACCGACTAGCAAGACGACTCAAGGTGACGTGGACAACTTGACCAAGGGATTTTTGGATAGTTTGGTGGCTGGTGGACACCTAAAAGACGACAGCCTGGTCGTGTCGCTCTTCGCGGCTAAATACTACGCACCCGAAGAGCGCACCGAAGCCAAGGTGGTGGGGGAGGAATCATGAGCGACAAGCTGACGGTGAATATGTATCCGGGCAGGGTTGAAGATATACAAAAGTGCGCCCATAAAATTCTCGACAAGATTGAGGGCCAAGAAGAACACCCCGCCAATCTGTACGTCATAGACTCTACAAGGAGGGGGCTTGATGACCTAGTTGCCGACTGGCATAGCCTCACCGCCCGCAACGCTGCGCTTCGGGAAGCGTTGGAGTTCTATGCTGACTCGACCAACCACCGGGCTTCTTGGGCTCATTCAGACGTACCATCCAGCGCAGGGCTTGGTGGGCCATCTCGCATATCATCATTAGTAGAGCGAGACTGTGGCACAAAGGCCCGCACAGCACTGGAGCGAGGCGATGAGTGAGCCATACCTTAAATTCGACACACATCAAAAGTGGAAAGAGTTTATCGGTCCACTCACCTTATTCTATTTGGTAGCAATGCTCGCCGCGGGCCTTGGTGGGTTTCTTGTTGGAGCGGCGACGTGAACGACCCCACCATCAGGCGGCACAAGGTGGGGAATTGCAGGGTGGAGGTAGGTGCTAATGGATAAAGAACAATACGAGCGCGAAATTGAGAACTTCCTACATAAGTATTGGTCGGAGGACAAGACAAGGCAAGCAATGGAGCTATGTTCAGAGCAAATAAATGAGGCACACGAAAGGGGGCTACCTGCCGAGCTTTTGGCATCAAGCATTGTATCGGTGCCATTCAACCCCGGCGCAAGTCGGGGCTGAGGGGAGGAAATTCCATGAGCGAATACGATGAACTTACGCTGGATGAACTGGTTCATTTGGCCCGCTATCATCTAAAAGATGCAGACATGGAAATATCAAGGGAGCGGTTTGGAGAGGTTCGGGAAATGTTCCGCAATGTTGAGCGAGTCTTTGATGTGGCAGAGGAAGTGTTGTCTGAAATGGCTCGGGGCTGAGGGGAGAAGGTTGACAACTCCTACCATTTGTGTATAATGAAGATGGCTGTCTTAGCGGATAGGCCACTCAGTCATTGGATGGGGGGCGATGCTCACCCATTGTCCCCTATCCCCCAACCACGAGGTGAGTCGTGACTACAAAAACCGCCCCCCGAAAAACCTACCGAGAACTACTAAAACATCCGAATTGGCAGAAGAAACGTCTTGAAATATTGGAGCGTCATGAATTTCAATGTCAAGCCTGCGAGAAGGAGGGCGAGACGCTTCATGTTCATCATTCTTATTATGAAAAAGGATTTAAACCGTGGGAATATCCAGACGAAAGCCTGTGGTGTTTATGTGAAGGATGCCATGCGCATATTGAAAAATTAAAAACACTCCTGCGGCAAGCAATAGGAAAATTAGCCCCCCATGAATTTGAGATGATGGTTGGGTTTGCGCTTGGCTTACAAGCATACGACTATTCCGAAATAGAGATAGATGTTAGCTCCTTTGAAATCGGTGATGGTGTTGCAAAGGCACAAAACGTATGCGTTAAGGAGCTTCTTAAATCATTAGGTAAGAGCAAAAAGACTTCTGGCAACCTTCTTCGGGAAGTCCGGCAAAAAAAACTAAACAAATTTAAGGCAAAGGCGGGTCATGGCTAGAATAAGAACCTGCAAGCCAGAGTTCTATGTTGACTCAACGCTGGGTGAGCTAGGTCACGTTGTTAGAGATTTTTATCGCTCGACTTGGAATTTCTTTGACGACTATGGCCGATTTCCTCTCGACCCAAAGTCTCTTGCCGTTTCAATCTATCCTTATGAAAAACGAATGGGGCCAAAGCGGGTAGCAGAAATGATTATGGTTTTGATAGATGCCGGTAGATTTATTCTTTACGAGGTAGATGGCCGACATTTTTTGCAGGTTCCAAATTGGCATCACCAGAAAATTGACCGCCCAAGCGCCGAGAGAATACCGCCCCCTAGTGACGACAATACAATCAACGACATGGAGGATATTCGGCGAACGCTCGACGAATGCTCGACGACCACTCGCTCTGTAGGTAGGTATCAGGTATCAGGTAGGTATCAGGTAGGTAATACACACGGTGTGCCTGAAAACTTCGATAGATTTTGGAAAGTTTATCCACGAAAAGTTGGAAAGGATAAAGCAATAGAAAAATGGAGCAAGGCCGCAGGGGCGTCAATCGAAATAATTCTTTCTGCCGTAGAAAATCAAAAGCAAACGGACCAATGGAGGCGGGGCGTCATACCAAATCCCGCCACATGGCTTAATCAGAAAAGGTGGGAGGATGAATTGGATGAGAAACCAGAGGCCACGTTGCCCGAGTCAATGCGGAGGGGGTAGGGGTGGGCAAGAAACATCTGGATAAATTTAGGGGCAAGATGAAGCTGGTAGAGAAAAAATGGTTGGAAAGGGTTGAGCGCAAAAAGGAGAAAAAGAAGGCAACGAAATGATGGCGGACAAACAAAAACAGAAACGACGGAAGCGGTTGTTTGAAGCACACCCATATTGCCATTGGTGCGGGGCGGAGGTTGACAACTCCCCCTTCGTGTCGCACCAACCTCCCTCGCCTGATGCCGCCACCATCGACCATAGGTATGGGAAGCTAGACCCCAGAAGACGTTCCACCTTAGACCCTGATGCCATGTCCGTTCTGTCTTGTTGGGAATGTAACAACCGACGCGGACAGGAGGACGCGGACAAGTTGGGAATAAAAGAGTTAAGGAGGCGTTCGGGGCGGTGGCCCAAGAAGGACCGACCACTCGTTGGTCTAAGGTATTTTCTGCGAACACTCCTTCACCGCGCCGCTCTGGACAAATCAGATGAATGAAGTGGGGGAAGAGATGAGCAAGCGGAAGGACGTAGGCGGTCTGTTGCTCTTGGCGGCACTGCTAATTGGCGTGATGGCCGCATTGTTGGCCGAGCTAGGCATAAGGGTGGGACTCGCGCCTCAAATAGCAGGAATTTTTCAAGGAGTGTTCATTGCAACTACCATCTTTGCCCTTCACCAAATAGTGCAATCAGATGAATAAAATAAAGAAGCTCCTCGAAGATTTGCCCGAACACCTTATCCCCGTAGCTGGGGTGCTTGTGGGGTTTAACGCCACCCTAGATAGGCCGTGGACGAAAGTGCAAATTGCTTCCCATGCCGAGGGCCTAGCAGGGGCCGATGTTGAGTTGCTACGCAAGGCCACCCACAAGGCCTACGATAACTCCCACGAATACTTTCAGGGCAAGCCGTCCGTGGAACAACTGCGGCGGCTTATGGACACGATTTGGCAGGAGGACAACGAGAAGCGGAAGGATAAAGAGCTTGCAGACGGCAGGGAACAAGCCAAGATAATGCGTGACGCTGCCTCTAGCGCAGAGCACAAAGACACCGCCACCAAATGCCTGGCCCTGCTTGGGCAGCGCATGGACGGCAAGATTGGCCAGGGGGAGTTTGAGGCGCGGGTGAAGGAGACGACGGAATGACTTGGACAAATAGGGCGAGAGAAACGCAGATGTGTGGTTGCGGGGCATGGGAGAAGATTGAGGCGGCGCTGGAGAGGATATTGTCCAGGAAGAAGGGCATCAACTTTCGACACTCGGAAAACATCTTGTGCGCCTGGGACAATGAAATGGATTATGAAGTGGAGTGCGCAAACCTCTGCGACCTCCCCGCCGCAATCATGGAGCTTCGGGACAAGGTTGACTCGCCCAAGCCCGAAGAGCGTGAGTGGCGGGAGGGGGACTACGTTGAGAGGTTGGATAGCGTCGATACGCGCATAAAGGCGGGCGAGGTTCGGGTTATATCTGAGGTTGTGGGGGAGGGGAGATTTAGGATATGGCGCAAGAACCCGGCGGAGTTTCACGCCACCAAAGATTCATCTTGGCGCAACTTAACTATCGAGGGGGAGATGGCGGGGGAAAAGGAATGAGCCATCCCCTGCCCGCCGAATATATACCCTCGCCGTGGAAGCGCCCCGACCCCATAGAATACGACCGGCCACTCATAGCGAAAGCGAAGGCTGGCAACGTGGTGGCCCAAAGAACCCTGATGCGTAAATATGGGCTGCGGGTATTTACGGAAGAGGAGCTATGTGCCTACCCCGACGCAAAGGGGGGTCATGGATGATTACACAGATGCTAATTCCGGCTCCGTATTCATACCTACAATCGTCTGAACGAACAAAATGCGTCCCCACCTACCAGCAAGGAAATCGAGGGGCTCAAAAATGAAATGCGGAGCCGGACTGTTCATTTTGTGAACGCAGGGGGATGAAATGAGCGAGCTGACGGTTGAGCAAGTGAACAGGTTTCATGCTCTGTTTAGGCGAGACGTGGCATCCGTAAAGACCTGTGGAAATTGTTACAGCGATGAAATTTACGAGTGCCATTCCTGTTGCTGTGGCACCAAGGCAGATGTTGATATACTCATCGCCGACTGGCACCGCCAGCGGGAAATAATAGAGGAACTATATGACCCCGAACCTGGGAACTGTCAACATTGCGAACCTATCATCGCCTCATCCGATGAAGGAACTAATCACTATCGTCACATGGAAGGCTGTGTGATGAAAAGCGCCCAAGCCGCCATAGAGAAAGGCCCCCATGCCTAGTGAGTCCACCAATATGGAAAAACTGACGGGAACTAACCCTGTGATTATTCATGCATTTTGCAAATATTGGGGGGAACGGCTCGACATCGAGCCAGGGGAGATTTTTGACATCCTCTACATCTGGGAACTGGATTTCAGAGGAAAGCAGGTTTCGGACACGACAGGAGCTGTGGACCGTGAGGCTTATGGAAAAGAGAAAGGCCCCCAGGGTTAGCCAGGGGCCTTGGGGTGGTATTTAGTTCTCAGCATATCCTTCTAAGGATTTGACTTAAAGGATGCTCGTCCACATCAAACAGGGATTCGCCAGCTAAGAATATCTGACAGTTTACCTCGTTTCGTTGTTCGTCCCAGCACATGTGCATTACCTCACTTTGAAATTCCTTCGATAAGGCACGACTAAACTTACTCGCCTCGCCCCATGTCCAATAATTGAACACTCCAGCGAGAACAAAATAAGAACCCTTGGGACCATCTAGTTCTTTTGTGGACCAGCCGATGCGGTCCTCCTCAAAAATTTGCTCGGCAGCATTTCCTGTCTCTATGGAGACCTTTCTAATCCTGGCCCTCACATCCTCCACATCGGCCCCACCTGAGAAAACCCCGCCAGTCCTAATTCCAATAAGATGTGAAACATAATATCCCATGTCTCTCAGCCCTCCCTATACCATGCCGATGGGAATGTAGACGGTTCCTATTTTCCCCCAATTTGGCCATAAAAAGTAAGCGGGCTTTTCGTTGTCTAAAAACACGCAGAAATCAGCACTTATTGGTTCAATTATGGTTTTATGTCTATGGATAATAAGTGAAAAACCGTATTTCCCGAAATTAAGATACAATTGTCTCTCCTCCTAGCTAATGTATCGCCTGGTTTCTGTGTGCTTGAACTTGTCCACGCCATCCACTGTGCCCATGTACATATATAGGCCAGCGTAGTTGGGACGGGTGGGCACGTTAGACAATGCGCCCCGCTTAATAGCCCTTTGAAATGCGTCCACCGAGTTCCCGAAAATGGGTTGCTTGTGTCGTGATTCTCTGCTATGCTCATTCACGTTGAATCCTCCATTGTGAAGATTAAACCATCCCGATGGGAACGTAAGCGCTCCAAGGTCGGCCATTTCCATAGTCTAGGCCCCAAGGTTCAAACCAATAACCTTTGAACAAATACCATAGAGAACCATAGGCCGACGATGGGCCACCTGTCTTTACGTTGGTATCGGACCACAACCAAGAGATGGTTTTCGGGTACAGATAAAAGTCGTCATCGTAGTCGAGGGGAAACAGGAAGGTCCCCGCCTTTACGAACCTATCCCTCCGGTTCCCATTTTTGGCTTTCTTGCCGATTTTTTCCTTGCGACGTTCGGGATAATATGTTAGCCTCATTTTGTTGAATCCTCCTTTCGGGGTGGTTTCAGCCTCGGCTGGGTGACTGCTTTCCAGTGAGTGGGCGGTCACTCGGCTTCCTCGTTTATTCCTGGCACGGCCTCTAGGGCGGCTTGGGCCAAGTCGTTCACATCCAACAGGACATGAGTGTATGGCCCACCCTTGTTCAGACAGTCTATGGTTTTGGTCTTTATTGCTTTCAATATTTTATGCAATCGTTTGACCTGGCCCCGAAGCTTTCCTTTCTCTGCTCGCTCAAGGTCAAGGTCGTGGATGAGGTTTCCAACAATTCCTGACTCTCCTCGGAACACTTTAAGATGTGCTGATGTTAGCCTACGCTCACTCATCCCTTCTCACCCCCTTTCGTAGTTAGTTGCGCTTTCTTTCTCGGCCCTCGATATGCTTACCATCACCGTGGCACCAAGGGCACTCGACAGAGCATTTGTGGTTGTCCTGTAGCTCCTTATCGGTTCGAAATGCAGCCTTGTTGGGCCACATCCGGCCCCTGCCTAAGCAAAACCCACAATTCACTTTCTCACCCCCTTTCTCTTTCGGCTTTGAACCGCTCAACCTCTTTCTTGTCGAGCAACCGTCTCTTGCCGCCTACGATGGCAACCACGTTCAGCTTGCCAGAGTCGCACCATCCGCGCACGGTTGATTCAGACACTTCGAGGATACGCGACGCCTCGATGGTGGTGATTAGGTCTTCCGGGTCAATCTTCATGGTGATTGCTCCTCGCTATTAAGTAGCCATTTGATAAACCTAATCCTTGCCCAGTTTGCAGAAAGCTCAAACGCATTCTCCCGGACCTCTATTTTGGTTGTGTTTCGGATTGCAAACTTGACGGCCTTTCTTATTCTAAAGTCATTGTATGACTCATCCTCTCCTCGGAGGATTAGGCGTGCTCCTGCTCCTGGCCCGTCCTCAACCTCGTTTGCCTTGCCCCACGCTCCCAGCAAGCGCAACTCCAAGAAGTGGGCGCGGTTCTCGTATCGCCACAATTCTCTTTCCAACTTCTCCTTCATTACGTTCCCCTTTCGTTGAGCGTTAATTCGCTCCCCGGCCCCCAGCAAGAGCCGGAGGCGGGAATTAAACCGACGTTAGGGCCTAACAGTCAGAATCATCTAGGCCATGCTCCCCAAGGATGCGGCGCGATTCCGAGCCCTCCCACCTCACCGGAGACCACACAGGATTGTCGGCCACAATTCGGTCATTTTTTGGGTCATAATACGCATGGTTAAGGTAATGCTTAAACTGGTCAACCCTTCCTAGCTGCGCAAGCCTAGCCTTGAAAAAAACCTTTTCCCTGTACCCAGCGTTCCTGAGCATTAGTCTCATCGTCTCTCTCCTCTTAGGTCAGCCTCACACCCTCTCGCCATACTCGTCTTTTGGAAGATGGCAAGAATCTACGATGGTGAAGCCAATCCCATCAAATTGCTTTTGGTGTTGCAACGCGTTGAACCTCTCGCGGGGAAAGTTCCTTGGTACGCCCAACCTTCCACATTTAGGACAACGCTTTCGGCGCTTGCCAGGCTCTTTGCAATCCACGCTCACCCTATTGGCTTCTCGTATTGTGCCCATCGTCTCTCCTCCTCGTTAGGGTTGCTGTGTCAGCCTCTATCTATCAATATACATTCCCCCAAGATATAAGTCAAGGGAAAAGTGACCTATTTCAAGAAAAAAATAATCCTTGCATAATCTGGGAGCTGTGTTATATTACATCCTGTAATTAGGGGCCGGTACCTTGGGAGGGGATGTCGGCTTTTTTCTATTGGGGGATGGTAGATGCTTGGGATGAGAGAGGCGGCAATATATATAAGAGACCTCGAAGCTGACAACGCACGGCTGAGGGAAACATTGGAGTGGGTAGACAATCGATTGTTTAGAGAGACGGATGGTCTCCCACAATTACAACGCTGCTATAAATGCTCGGGGCTATTTACTGAGATAGCCAGAGAGTGCATAGAAAGAATACAATCAGCCATTAATAAAGAATAAAGCCTTATAATAAAGAAAGGATCTTATATATATGGTGATTGAGTTCGAGGAACACAAGGTAGAGTCGGTTGAAAGGTCCCCCATTGCCATTGTCTGCGATAGATGCAATGCCCGATTTCGTCACAAAGATGACATCTGGGAGTATCTGGAAATCCTGCGGGTCGATTTCACGGGAGGATATGGTTCCATCTTCGGGGATGGCTGCAAGTTTGAATGTGACCTTTGTCAAGAGTGCGTGAAGAAGATCCTGGGCCCCTTCCTGAGGAAAACCCAAATCAATGAATATATATAAATAAAGAAAGGATATTAAATATATGAGCAAGGCACCACACGGTACACCAGAAATTAAAGCCCTCGCATCCATAAAACATAGAGACGGAGAAACACACAGAGAAATAGCCGAACAATTAGGAATATCCAGATCTACATCAGAACGATGGATCAGCGAACACGCAACCGAGACAAGCAAAGAATCCCTGGAACAAATAAAAGAAGCAATCGAAAAAGCAGACTACGCCTTCCTAGCACAATCTGCATATATACAGTCTTTAATAACTAATACTATTATAAAGAAAATACACGGCAATGAATTAGACCACCTGAGCCTGCAGGAACTATTCAGAGCGGGCGTAGAAGAAGGCAAAAGATATGGTATCAGGACCGATAAGGTCTTGATGAGGGAAGGAGGGGTCATTCCAGGGGCCCCTGCGCCCTCTGTGGCGGCTCTGTTGGCCCTTGCGCTGTCCAGGGCTGAGATGGATAGGGCGGCTGCTGAGCGCATTAAGGCCGAGACTAAGGCATACGAGGCCAGCTACAAGGAGAAGCTTGTCAATTAGTCCTATGAATGGGCGATATGCCCAGCTTCCGATAATATCTATTAAGTTAACTGTCTATCATATCAATAGGATACAGCGAGACAGGGCGTCTATCCTTCCCGAGGGTCATAATCAAACGAATATAGAGCGCATGGAGCCTGTGACCGTGACGCATTGGCATGGTGGGGCGGGGGCCGTGGTCCTGGACCTGGACAGGCAATCTCTGGAAAATGAAGGGGGGGGGAGCCCCCAAACGCACTCAGAATGTGAATATACTGTCCGTAACGGGAATTTTTTCTGGAAGGGTTTAGCCTGTGGATGAGTTTTTCAATTCAAGCATCGCTACCCAAATCAAAACACTTCGCAAGCAACGGGATTGGACGCAGGAGGATTTAGCGAAAAAAGCGAATATGAAGCAAGCAAGAATTTCACTTTTAGAAAATGCAAGTTATTCATCATGGAGCATGAGCACACTAAGAAGGCTAGCCGAGGCGTTCGACTTAACTTTATATGTTACGTTTGAGGTGGCTAATGATTAACAAGGAATTGCTGGAGAGGAAGTTTGTTGGGATGGGCTCTCGCGTGAAGTTTCGTTCGTTGGTTCGCAGGCATCGTGACGATGGTGCGGTAATATCGGTTGATGTGGGTCGAGACAGGCGGGGGGAGTTCTTTGATGTGCGCCTGCTTCCCGATTCTCGGCTCGACTTACTTGTTATGGACGTTCAGGCCAAGGACCGCCATCTTTTGCTTATGGTCAAGGGCGAGGGACTGTTTCACAAGTATCTCTGCGGGCACGATGAGCGCCATTGGTTTGTAGCGGCTGTTCCTGAGTCTTCGGGGGCGTCAAGTGTTAGCCAGGCGATGGATGCACTCAGGCCCGAAATGGTGAAAGAAGCGAGGGGCTACATCCGTCAAGGCGAATGGTTTTTTATTCCTGCTCCCGGAAAAGAGATAGAAGATATACTCGTCTTGAAGAAGGAGTCGTTGATTCGAGGTGGGGGCAAGCCACATGTTGCTGAGTTTTTGTGTCGAGAGGGCGGCACCCTCGTCTACGTCAATCGGTTAAACCCCAACGGACTTACCCAGGAAGAATATGAGGAAGGCTTGAAAAACATTAAAGTCGCAAGGGAGCGAGGCGAGATTGTGCCGGGAGGGGGCCCTTTCACAAGAATGATGCGGGATATGGATGTCTATGTTAAAGGTCGCATATCACATTCTGACCATGCGACCGTTACACTCAATGTATGGCATAGGGTGGCGATGAATACTGAGAATCAATCGAACGCGATGGCGTTTGTGGCTTTTCTGGATTAAATATGCCCTCACGTGGTTTTTTTTGAGAGAGGGTTCGGGTGGTGGTCGATGCCCATGATGCTGAAATGGAATTATACTGTCTCTCGTGGGAATTTTTTCTAGGAGGGTTTTTGCCTTGTGAGTGTTTCTGGTTATGAGGGTTATGGTGGCGGGGAGGTTTTTTTCCGTCGTACCACGACTCCTTGGTATTTGCTGGATGTTTTGACGAAGGCTGATGGAGAGGCTGGTTTGGTTTATGCGACTAAGCGGGAAGCCAGGGTTGCTGCGAGTGCTATTCGTAGTGTCGGGTGGATGCCTCGATTAGAGAGGTGTTCGTGGGGGCCTCGTTCGCACCTGAAGAGGCGCTTTAGATATACCTGGAAGGCCGAATGGCGCGTTATGTGGTGACCCGCCACGGGATTTTTTTCTTAGGATTTAGAGCATGGCCATGGCATTTGATAAATTTCAGAAACTCGACAGTTTTTTAAAGTTAGAGCCCGGCTGGGATAGCTATGGTGCCCCTGCAATTTCCAGAAAAGCTTTATTCGCGGCTCAGAATATAATGTTTCATCTTTTGACCAACGCCCCTTCTTTTATTGGTCCGACATCCCACGGTGGCGTTCATTTAGAATGGAATCATGGTGGCTATAGCATTGAGATTGAGATTGGTCCCAATGGTAAGATATCTGAGGCTTGTTTTTTTGATGATTAATCCGCCAGGGGAATTTTTTCTGTAATAGTTTGAGGGGGTTATATGGTTTGGTTTGCTCTTGTCATCTCGCTTGGCTTTATTCTTATCTGTCTGGCTCTGTGGATAATCAATGCATGGCTTAAGGAATTAGATTCGCGGGTGGCTGAATTGGAGAGACGCAAGGCATGACGTTCAGGGATATGATTGAAAGGGTTCGTTTAGAGGTGGGTTGTTCCACGGGAATTTTTTTCACATAGTTTAGGAGGTGTGCGACATGGGTAACGAGGTAATTGTTCAGTTGGAAGAGTGTGAGTATTCGGGTTGGAGAATAAGGTTAATTTTTCCCCTCAAGAATATGCATGGGAAGCCTTCTAGTGCCGACCTTGACTATTGGGAGGATAGCGAGGAGATGAGTGAGTCTGGGGCTGTTCATGTGGCGAGGGTGGTTGCTGATTTGTTCGTGAATGCGAAGGCACAGTATCGGGTTCCCAAGCATGAGATTACGGAGCTTTAATGCCTGGCGTGAGGCTATATCAGCAATGGTGGATTTATTGGTGTAGGCATTATGGTTATGGGGCGGACCAGCTTCCCCGCGTTGGGCGCAGATACAACATTGGGCACAATGAGTTAGGTTCCGCTTTGGCCGTTCCCGGGGTTTAGGACATGTCTATTTCTCGCAGGGGTTTTTTAGGTGGTGTTGCGTGGCGGAAGGTAGTATAATGCGGGAACATTTTATTGGGATTGCTTTCACGCTTATTTTGGCTATTGTCAGTTTCATTTTTCTTGCTGAGTTATCCGGCTGGTGGTTGGGGGTTAAGTGATGATTAGTCGGGAAAATTCAGATGCTCTTTGCGGATTTTTATTTTTGGTCTTGATATTCCTTCTTTGTCTTATTGTGCTTCCCACAAGAGAGTTCTTAATTTTTTTTAGTGTTTTAGCGGTTGTCGGAACAATCGCCTCGATGTTGGTTCTTAAATATGCATGGCGACTCCGTAAGTGGGATAACGATGACTAAAGCCATCCGCTACCCAGAAAATCATTCCAAGTTCGTCAAGCGTCCTGTGAGGGCCTACGAGGAAAAGATACGAACGTGTCTGGGGATTACTTGGCATGGCGAATATTGCGATGCGAAGTTTTTGTCGTGGGGGCCCCAGAATAGGTTCTGCGGTAAATGCGGGACGAAGCAGAGGGGGGCGGGGTTTTGATGTCTGGATTAGTTGATGCGATATTAACCATTCAGCGCAGACTGGACAATATTGAGGATTTTTTGATTGGGATATTTAACAGCCAAGATGGTAGCGTCACCATCGGTCAGGTGACCAAGATGAAAGAGTTTCACTCGGTCGTTGAGGAATTGCGCAAGAGCCCTACATTGATTAAACCGGGTGAATATCCAATGGGAGTTCCCTAAATGCCCACCTGGATTTTAGAATGAACTATTCTGAAATCGTCGCAAAAGTTAAGGAGTGCCTCGATGATAAGAGACCAATATACCATGAAGATTTGGCAAAATTTCTTAGCGGTGTTTATAACGAACCCTCGCTTATGAATGTAAAGGGATTTGTTATGAGCCGGGAATTTATAGATATTTTGGTGGAAGGTGAAATTTGGAACATGAAAAATGCGTGGCGGAAACACAAATTTGAAGCGGCGCGTAGAATGGGGCCATAAATGCCCACCTGGACGCTCTGGCTTCTGTTTTTAACGACATGGAATTATTCGGGCGTCGCCATGACCCCAGGATTTGTGTCGTGGATGCTCTATGAGACTAGGACTGAGTGCCTGCAGGCGGCCAAGACGTTGATTCAGCCGACTGTCTGTATGACCGTTGATATGCCCCACCCGTATCCCATAGCAATGACTGAGAGCGAATACGAAGAGGCGATGCGTGAGAAGAGGATAAAGGAGGAGGCGTTTTAGGTGAACCTTGACCCTCGCCCCCTATTTTATGGTTTCTGCTTCTTTATTTTGCTGGTGTCGGTGCTAATGATGATTCGCACTTGCAAGCGTGATTTTATAAGCAGGGCATCTGGCCCGTCTCAAGCGTGGGCAACTTGTCAGAAGGCGTCTAGCGTCGGTGTGAGATTGAATGGGTGCTGAGATGAGCAAAGGAATTGAATTTCGTGATGGCAAAATATTCAAAGTTCCATTTTCAAATAGGTCAGAATATCTTCACGCCCTCTGGCTTCAGTATTTGGGTGAGAAACGGGTAGATGAGTCGAAAAGAGTGGTCGGTTTTGATAGCCCCGACGTCCACAGGCTTCGCAGGATTGCCGAGACTGAGCATAAGCTAATGAATCCGGCCGAGGGCGTTCACTTCGAGGGGGATGGATGAGATGGTGGAGGCAGGGAAATCTAAGGCGATGGAAGCGGCTAGGAATCTACGCTCAAATTTATGCAGGGAGTTAATGGAGCGAGAAGGCATCTCTGCTCCGGTCCCACCATCGTTCCTAGCGATGGCAAAAACAGCCCTAGACCTTCTAAACATAATCGAATTGATAATAATTGAAAACGCGGAGCGGGAGGAATGAACGATAACGCCTACATCGGCCCATGCCACCACTGCCAAGGAGAAATTGGCGAGAACGATAGCTACGTCCAGAGGGGTAGCTTGGAGGGCGACGAGATAGAGCAGTTTCATGTCCGATGCTTTAGGGAAGTGGAGCCCAAGGGGGAGCATGGAATGATGTTGAGAAAATTCGGATGGTTGATACTCTTTCTTTTGTCTCTGAGCATTTCATTTCCGGCATACGCCCAGCCCGAACTGAAGGTGGGGCAGAAGGTAGAATTGTTCAAGGGGGCGACAGGTATTTCGGGAAAGTGTTTTATTGTAAGACTAGACAAAGATGGAACGGTGTGGTGTAGCACTAACAGATTGGGTTATTCTGCGACGGCCTACGACGACTACCGCATCCTCAACCCCGCCCCCAGGCCGGAGTTTAAGTTGCCGAGCAATTGGGAGTTTTGTAGCGACTGCGGCGAGAAAAACAGACTGTCTATTTGGGAGAACGACAAAGCCATCGCCGACGAACTGCGTTGGCTACGGAAAAAGATTGAAAAATAAACTGTGGATTTTAATTCTTGCGCCACTCCTGTTTTTTCTTGTGGTGGGAGGGCTGCTTGGAATTTCTCCTAGTCTGAGGGCCTACGTCTACCGAGAGTTCAGCTACCAGATACTCGCGGACCGATTTGATAACACCGAGGAGGTCAGAAAATATGTATACGAAAATGCCTCGGTTCTAAAATCTCGCAAAGCTTGGCCGTTCAAGAAAGAAGCAGTCATATATACAAATCCCTGGTATTATCTTGAGCGCGGAATGGCCTTCTGCGACCAGTTAGACGTATTGATGGCCCAAATACTAAGGAAGAAGGGCACGAAGAGGTCTTTCGTCGTTTGGTATATCGACAGGAAGAAAGGAACGTCCCCGCATTCGATACTCTATGTGGAAGATGAAAAGAAGTTCTACGACCCATTGGTTGAAGAGGGCATCCTTCTGCCCATGAAAGATTACAATTTCAGGTTGGCGATGTTGACGACACCATCGCTTGTCGATTCGCTCACTCGATGGTCTTTTCGCATCTTTGGCCCTCGACTCGCCTACATATATCAGGACTTCTACCTCTGGATGCTCGGTCCGGAGGTTCCTAGTGTAACTAAGGCTATGAAGCACTACGGCCCTCCGGCGATGGAGCTTGAGCCAAAATTGTTGTTCTACTATAAAGCTATAAACTATCAGCTTTACGGAAGGAAAAAAGCTGCAAGGTGGTACTACTACAAACTTATCAATGTGTCTGTTGGAGAAGAGGACAAGGATAGAGATAGGCTTGCTCGTCGGTTTTATTATATGATGTATGGGAAGGACGGCAATGAAACCTGACTGTCGATATTGCGAACATGCCCGCGTAAAGTACATATTTAAGGAACCCATGACGGTTGCTGATATTCTGAAGAATGAGAGCAATTCACGCGGCCCGCTTAGACCCGAATACTTCAGGCCCACATCGGCCCAAGTGACTACAGTAGAAATATTCTGCGAAGAGGGCTACTGGAAGAATATGTTCGGTGGCGATATTACATTCGACCACATGGGTGCGTTGGACGGTTCTTATATTCAGACCGCCGCTGCGGGGTGTAAGGATTTCGAGGAGATGGATTAGGTGAATGATGGAGGTGTTGTTTTAATCTAAGGGGGTAGGCCATGAAACTAAATGACCGAAGAGCAAGCAACGCTCACAGAAGAAGACATAGACGCCCTCGGTGAAGAGGCAGTCCAGGCCCTCTTAGAACAGGCGGGATTCTCATCCGTTGAGGAACTTCTTTCAGGCCATGAGCAGGACGTTCTGAAAGAGCAGGCAAGACGTCTCAACCCCATAAAGTTCTACGAGCCGAACCGCGCACAAGAACCATTCCACCACGCAAAGACCGCCAGCGGTTCTATCCCCAAGCTCAGATTATTTGAAGCTGGAAACAAGGTCGGCAAGTCCACCGCTGGAATGATAGAGGGCATTTCATTCTCGCTAGGCTACAAGCCCTGGCTCCCCGAGGACCACCCAGGGCGTAATACCCCCGTTCCCGTCCCAAACACAGGTCGCATCATCGCAGAGGACTTCCCCACGGGCGTCCAGCAGAACGTCATGTCGCTGATGAAAGAGTGGCGACCCGTTGGCGAGATGCCCCACGGCGAAAAATGGTTCAAAAAGAATCAGGCGGGTTATGTCGCGCAGATATTTTTCAACAACGGCTCCATCATCCATCTAATGAGCTACGACCAGGACGAAGAGAAATTTGAGGGAGTTGACTGGGACTGGACGATGTATAACGAGCCGCCACCCAGAGGCGTGTTCATCGCTAACGAGCGGGGGAAGATAGCCAGGTCTGGTTATTCATGGATGGCTTACACGCCCCTCAAGGAGCCCTGGATTCACGATGAGATAGTGACCAAGGTAGACGAAGACGACAATAGCCAGCAATTCAGGGGAACCATCTGGGACAACTGGATTGGCACCAAGTTTGAAAGCGCACACACGGGGAAAGTCCACAGGGGGATGTTATCGCTTGAGGACATTCAAGAGTTCGAGAAGCGTCTGACTCCGAGTGAGCGCAGAAGCAGAATATTTGGTGAGTGGCAGCACTTGGAAGGTCTTATCTTCGGCGAGTTCGACACGATGCGAGACGAAAAGACGGGAGAGAAAATAGAGCATATAGTCGATGATTATATCCCGGCGCGTGAGGTGATGTGGATTGAAGGCATAGACCCGCACGACAAGAAACCCACCTGCATGCTGTTCGCTTTTGTGGATGCAGAGGACAATGTGTGGTTCGTTGACCAGCTCGTTATGGAAGGGAAATCCGTTCCAGAGATGGCCGATGAGATAATGCAGAAGCGGGCGGACCTTCGATACCTCAAGCCCGCATGGACCGTTATGGACGTTAAGGCTGGCGGGTGGGATTTGGCTGGCTCCAGAAGCGCCGAGGCGATAGAGAGCTTCGAGACTCAGTTTGCCAACTGCGGCATCTACACGATTGGGTCTGATTCAAGGCCGGGGACTATGGATTCATCCATCAAGATAGTGCGGGAATATCTGAGGACTGAATACAACGTCAGGACGAAACGCCAGGAGCCCAAGGCACGATTCATGCGTAAACTAGCGGTGGCGGCGGAGACAAATAGAGGTCTCTACGGGTGCATCCATCAGATGAAGCGGTGGATGTGGACCGACAAGGGTGAGCCGGAGAAGAAGTTCGACGATTTCCCGGCGATTATCAGGTATATGCTTTCGCGTAGGCCCAGGTATCGGAGTCCCACGCGGCCCGAAAAGGTCGTTGCGGCATATAGTAAGCCCGCAGCAAGCGACGCAGGGTACTAGGATATGAAACTTGTTCTCATCGAATGGATAGATTCTCACTCTGGCAGGGGATGGCGCACCACAGAGGAAATAGAGAGGTGTGCGGAGCCGCTTTATTGTCGCTCCGTCGGATGGTTAATAAAAGAGACGAAGCAAGTTAAGGTCATTGTACCTCATATAGCGGGCGAGAAAAATGGGGACATAATTCTCCAAGGTTGCGGAGATTTAACAATCCCCACAAAAGCAATAATAAAAATTACCACGCTCAAGGAATAAGGTTTTCAATGGGTTATGCTTGGGGGTAGTGACATTTGCAAAGATGTAGTGTAAATTGCAACTGGAGTGTATTCATTTTATGGTAATTAGGCGAGTCAAGGGCGGCTACAAAGTCACCTCAAAGAAATCAGGTCGGCCCTTGAGCAAGAAACCCAAAAGCAAACGGGCGGCGCAGAAACAAGAAGCCGCCATCAATATCTCGAAAGCCAAAAGGAGGAAGAATTAAATGGCTGGAAAGGGCGGAAATGTCAAGGATTTCAGTCGTCCCCCAGACAAGGGCGACAGGATGCGCGGTGTTCACGACAACAAGCTAGAGGGTCGTGAGATGGATTACAGGCTAATGGGCAACTATGTCAATGCGCCCATTCAGGCGGCGGCTTCAAAGGCCAAGAACGCCGGGGCCGTTAGGGGTTCAGGTAAGCAGAGTCCCCGGAAAGGTCCAGAACACTCTCGCACCAAAGGAAAGGTAGCCGGGAGGAAGAGGTAGCCGTGGATGGGCCAATTCAGGGCTACGATGCGGTTTATAAGAAGCTAGACAAACACCCCACTAGTGGACATGAAATTTATCCAGAGTGGTATGTTAGGCTGAGTGGGCCATTTCCAGTGTCGGCAATCTGTGATTTCTATCTTGAGACAATGCTTGAGGGGGATGATGCCGCTCCGTTAAATCGCAGGACCGCAATATTCATCAAGAAGCTTGCTAAAATTATTGAGGAGGACGAGAAATAATGGCTGGACCAGGATTTCCAACGAAGTTCGATAATGGCCTACCGCTTCGCAAGGTCAACAACCCGAGGACGCCCGGACGGGGCAAGGGGCCGCGTGGCGAGACAATCAACGTAGAGGCTCACGCAAGAGCCAAGTTCAATAAGCAGCGCAGGGCCGCATCGGGGCACACTAAGCGGCCAGCGATAGGAAAATAAGTTACAAATAAATCACTCGACGGGGGGCTGTCGGTAAATATATTTGCCACATGACACAATAGACGACCTTGACCTGAAGGGACACGATACACCACCCGTCGCAACCACCCTTGAAGAACTAAGGGCCGCGCCGGAAGTCCCCATAGGCTCACGACTAGCACCCCGGAAGCCCGACCTGAAGAAATCAGAAAGAGACTCCATCGCCGAGATGGTTGTGGAGGACTTCAACCGCGATTGGGATTCCCGTTCCGAGTGGCGCGAAGAAAGACGTGGCCTCGTTGACCGATACCGGATGAAGTCAATTTCCAAGACCGATCCATTTGAGGGTTGTGCTAACGTAAGGCTCCCCACCACCATGATTGCCGTCCACGCCACTCAGGCCCGCATGATGGCATCCATCCACGGCAACGACCCCGCTGTAAAGATAAAGGGCGTCAACGCATTTGGGCGAGAGAATAAGAATCAGGCCGAAACCCTGATGCACTGGGACGCAAGGGTGAGGGACGGGGGCGACTTCAAATTGCTCTACAGGGTGACTCATAGCGTCTGCGCCGAGGGCGCACGGCCCATATACACCTACTGGGACCGTGACAGCCGCTTTGTTCAAGACACCATACTCGTCTACATCAATGATTTGACGGGCGAAATCGTGGCAGACGCGGCGGGCAATCCATTTCCCGTCGATGAAGCCCAGCCGCAGATTCAGCTACCGGACGGCACGACGGCAAGGGCCGCCATGAAGGTCATTGAGCGCGAGAGCATCGTCTATGACGCCCCCCGCTCCATTGATCTTAACCCGGAGGATTTCTTGGTTCCCTACGATGCCAAGGGCATACAGTGGCCTGAGTCGGCTCATGTCATGATGATTGAGCGGGAAACCTTCAACCGCGTTAAACAGAAAAAGCGCACTGGCAAATATTATCTCACGCGAAACGAGTTGAAAGACATCCTCAATTTTGCCCGGACGGGTGGAGATTCGGAAGCAAAAGGGAAGTCCGAACACGACCAGTCGCTTGACGATATAGAGGGCAAGCAAGAGGTCGCCAAGCCTAGACTGCCCGAGCAGGAACTTGACTTGGTGCGATGGTTCGGACGGTATGACCTCAACAACGACGGGATAGATGAAGAGGTAATATTCCTAGTCCAGCCAGATACGAGAATATTGGTCTGGTGGGCATATCTGGATGATGTCTATCAGCATGGGAAGCGGCCTTTTGCATATCCACGGTTCAGATTGCAGCCAGGAAGGTTCGACGGCTTTGGCTTGGGTCAGATTCTCAAGTCCATTGATGATGCGGTCAACGCTCTTTTCAATATTGCTCTGGACTGGGGCAAGATTCAGAATATGCCTTATTTCTTTTACGTTCCGGGCATGATTGAAGATGAGCGTATCAAGTTAAAGCCCGGTGAGGGCGTTCCGGTTCGGGGAAAGGGCGCGGTTGAGTTTCCGGGCAAGACGGGCTCCATTGATTTTGCTATTTCTCTGCTTGGTGTTCTCCAAAGCTACGTTGAGCGGGTTACTCTGGTTTCGGATGAGACGGTAGGTCGTCAATCCGAGATTGCCAAGACCAGGGCGACGAAGGGCGGGACGCTTGCCATTCTCGGTGAAGGGAATATCGGCTTCGAGCTTGGCAACCGCCTAGTCTTGGATGAGATAGAAGAGATGTATGTTCAGAGGTTCCAGCTTTACCAGCAATATATGCCCGACAACATGGA
>LAZR01000245.1_pt1 | contig 52395 bp, 45 predicted proteins | sample 329461 | NCBI WGS metagenome assembly LAZR01 (sample SAMN03002196, study PRJNA259156) | marine sediment metagenome | biome: sea floor; feature: Hydrothermal impacted sediments; material: marine sediment; isolation source: Loki non-amplified sample from Loki's castle hydrothermal vent sediment ...
CATAAACGCCATACATTTATATAAAAGGTGCTTTTCGAGTGCGGTTGTAAACTTATTCATAATAAGCTTGGCAATGCCTTCGCATGTTTTAAGTGCCACGTTGCCAACAAATCCTTCGCATACAATAACATCAGCTTTACCCGAAAAAATATCACTCCCTTCGCTGTAACCAATATAATTTATATGTGGGCTTTGCTGCATTAGTTGTGCAGCTTGTTTAATGTCGTCGTGGCCTTTAATGTCCTCAGCACCAATGTTTAATAAACTAACGCGAGGATTGTCCAAACCAAGTGCTTGTCCGGCAACAATAGAGCCCATAATGCCAAACTGATAGAGCATTTGCGCATCACAATGCACATTAGCACCTAAGTCGAGTAAATATACTGGGTTTTTAAGCTCTGTAGGAACAGATGAAATGAGTGCGGCACGTTTAACACCTGGCAGCATTTTTAATACATAGTGAGCCATAAAAAATAGAGCGCCGGTATTACCTGAACTAACACATGCTTGAGCCTCGCCCGATTTAACTAAATCTAGGGCAACACGCATAGATGAGTCTTTTTTTGAACGCACAGCAATTGCAGGTTCACAGGCATTAGTGACTATTTCACTACAGTGACGAATTATGAGTCTAGGATGAGGTAGAGAATCGAGAGATTCGAGTTCTTTAGATATAACGTGTTCATTGCCACATAAAATGAGAGTTAAATTGGCATGAGCATTTACCGCACAAACGGCAGCAGGAATAGATGAACGGGGGCCGTAATCGCCCCCCATCATATCTAACGCTATGGTTAGATCTTTCAGCATATAAGTAATCTCTTATTTAGAAATTACTTGAACGCCTTTGTAGTAACCATCTGCAGTCACATGGTGACGACGATGAGTCTCACCAGATGTTTGATCTACAGTTAAAGTTGGACCACTGATCGCATCGTGTGAACGGCGCATGCCGCGTCTTGCACGAGACTTTTTGCTTTTTTGTACAGCCATAGTCTTCTCCTAAGAATCTTTCTTAAGTTGTTTCAAAATATCAAATGGATTAGGTTTATCATCTTCCGCCTTTAATACACCAAAGCTGGCAGGCTTTGCTGAATAACTGCATGAAGCTTCGTTGTGGGTAGCCACTAATGGAATTGCTAAAATTAGCTCGTCTTCAATTAAATCAAAAACGTTAACTTCACCATTTTCATCAAGCGCTACTTCATCGTAGTCTTCTGGAAAAATATCTAACTCTGTATCTTCACCTACTGGTGAGTATGCAAAGTCTTGAACCAAATCCAACCCTAAATCACCATTACAACGTTGACAAATGACAGTAACGTGTGTGGACAAATTGCCTCTAATCACAGCGAAACCTTGATCATCGTTTTTGCAATGTATTTTTACCGCTATTTCACCTACTTCTTCCTGCACAACTTTCTCTAAACGAGTAAGTTTTTCAAGCGGTACAATTCCGTCATACTTTAAACGGTGCTGCGCTGCTTTGCCTGGATGAAGAGTGATGGGAATTTTCACCTTTTGCATAGGGGCTGCATCATATAGATAGTTAGTTTGTTAGTCAAAGTAAAAAACCATTTTTACTTGGTTTTTAACGTGTTTTACTCTCGGATCTGATTTATCCTAACTCAATCTGAATTATCGTAGGAAAACAGTCCGTGAAGCATCCACTCATTTTAGCGTCAAGCTCGCCTTTTAGGCAGTCTTTATTACAAAAATTTAATTTACCATTTGATACGTTTTCACCAGACGTTGACGAATCAGCACTTGAATGCGAAACACCTACCGAACTGGTTAAGCGTTTAAGTGAATTAAAAGCCTCAGCGGCTAATAAACACTTTAACAAAGGGTTAGCTATTGGATCAGACCAAGTCGCTGTGTTTAATAATCAAATTTTAGGTAAACCACATAATAAACAAAATGCCGTAAAACAACTAAATTTATTTAGCGGTAATACTGTAACATTTTTAACTGGGCTTTGTGTTTACGATATTGTAACTGGCACTAAAAAAACGTGTGTTGAACCCTTTGATGTTACTTTTAAAATCCTCAGTGATGTACAAATTAGTGCTTATTGCGATGCTGAGCAGCCTTATAACTGTGCTGGCAGCTTTAAAAGTGAAGGGTTAGGTATCTGTTTATTTGAAAAACTAAGCGGAGACGACCCTAATAGCTTAATTGGATTACCATTAATTAAACTCAGCCAATTACTGGCTGAGTTTGGTATTGATGTGCTTACTGCTAAAAACAAGTTTTAGTTAAGTAAATTAGCCAAGCAAAACCTGTTGCAGCTGCAGATAGTTATCTACTGTTGCAACAGGACTAAGCTTATTTAGCTGCTGTGCGTTATGTACACCCATTGTTACACCAATTCTATCCATGCCAGCAGCTTTTGCCATGGTCATGTCTATTTGAGTGTCACCAATCATTACAGCGTCTTGAGCGCTTATGCCAAGTTCTTCAAGCAATTGATACAACATATCTGGGGAAGGCTTTGATTGCGCTTCGTCGCTTGTACGCGTTGCACTAAAAAAATGTCTAAGTTGGCTTTGATCAAGTAAACGCTCTAACCCACCTCTACCTTTGCCTGTTGCAACCGCTAAAACAATGCCCTGCTCTTTTAAGGCATTTAAAACGCTGACAACATCAGCAAATACAGGCGTGGGAGTAGTATCCACACTGTATTGATATTTATAACCTGAAATTAACGCTTGGTGCTGCGCTACATTATCAGGAAATAAAACGTCAATTGCTTTTTCAAGCGACATACCAATAATGTTTTTAATGGCTTCGTCACTAGGTGGCACTATATTAAGTGACTCGGCGCTACTACGAATACAGTTAACTATTTTAGTCACTGAATCCATAACAGTGCCGTCCCAATCAAAAATGACGAGCTTATATTTTTTAATTGGGGCTACTTTTATCACAGTTTCGCATCTCGTAGTTTTAGTAGTGTATTTTTAAGCGTTTTATCTAGCGGTGCTTCTACTCGCATCGTTGTTTCGTTTTTAGGATGATAAAAAGTTAAATCGTGTGCGTGTAAAAATAATCGGTTTAAACCAACTTTACGCATAGATTCATCAAAACCCTGATCGCCGTATTTATCATCGCATGCTATTGGGTGACCTTTACATTGCGTATGTACACGAATTTGGTGCGTGCGCCCTGTAACAGGCGATGCTTGGACCAATGAGCAATCGTTAAAACGTTCAAGTACTTTAAAACGAGTATGTGAGGGTTTTCCCTCAGTGTTATCTACACGTACTACACGCTCGCCCGACTTAAGTGTATTTTTACGTAGCCCTTCGGTTACGTTTTTAGTTTTAGAGTCCCACTGCCCTTCTACAAGTGCCCAGTAATTTTTTTCCATTGTTTTTTCACGAAGTTGTTCATGCAATGCCGTTAACACCGAACGGCGCTTCGCTATAAGTAAACAACCCGATGTATCACGGTCAAGCCTATGAACTAGCTCAAGGCTGCGCTCTTCTGGGCGAAGTGCGCGTAGTGCTTCAATTAAACCATAACTTAAACCACTGCCACCATGAACAGCCATACCTGAAGGTTTATTTATGACGATAAGGTATTTATCTTCAAATAAAATATCGTTTTCTAGGCGAGTTACTTTGTCTAACTTTGATGGTACAAACTCTTCACGCTCAGCAACTCTGATAGGTGCAATACGCAGTACATCGTCAAGCTGTAGTTTATATACAGGCTTAATACGCTTTTTATTAACGCGTACCTCACCTTTGCGCAAAAGTTTATAAATAGCGCTTTTAGGCACCCCTTTTAAATGGGTAATAAGAAAGTTATCAATACGCTGACCTAAATGGTCTTCGTTGATCGTGACATAAGTTACTTGTAAGTCGTTTTTTTCTGACATTGCCTAATCACTAATTTAAGTAAAATAATTTAGTTGCTAACACTGTAATAATAGTGGGATAATCAGCAGCGCAAATATTTAGTATTTGCAAATAACAACGGTGCTTTTTAACGCATTAAAACATTCGTGATGCACATTCTGGGTAGCCGATCATACAGATCCGAGTTAAGTTTTCCAAAGCTTTTATGCCTCCTCAGTTAACACGTGCGATCAATTAACGGCAATGCGCGTAATATATTGCTGGTTAAGTTTGAACATGAAGCGATTTTTAACGTGCTAGAGAAAGCAATGAACAGATAATTTGTCTGATAGTGACGACGTAAAAAACGTCGTTCAGCACTAGCTCAATTATTGTAGTACCGTATAGCAGCTTATTTAGAACTAAAAAAATCTAATAAATAAGCGTTCATTAACATCGGCAGCGATTTTTGCTCTTAAAACGGATATTAGCGATACATCAGTATGTATTGCTCACCAACTTAATGAGCCCTACGCGCCTAATATGAATGATATTTAGTAAGATTAATATGACAGGCCGACTTCTGGGTAAAACTTGTAAACGTAGCTGAAAAGCCGACAGTTTTAGCACCATTAAGAATTTAATAGCGATAATAATCGCTATTGTTTGCCAGCATTTAAAATACTGCATACGGGAAACAGAGCCGTTCCGTTAAAGACCCAGTCGTGAGGCTGCACATTCTAAAAATAGGGACAACTGAACAGGCGAGAAAAACATCGTCATGTCAGCGACATAAATAAGTAGAGTAACAATATGAAACGTATGCTAATCAATGCAACGCAGCAAGAAGAAATGCGCGTAGCACTGGTTGATGGCCAGCGCCTTTATGATTTAGATATCGAAAGCCCAGGTCACGAACAGAAAAAAGCCAATATTTATAAAGGCAAAATCACTCGCATTGAACCATCTCTTGAAGCAGCATTTGTTGATTACGGTGCTGACCGTCATGGTTTCCTTCCTTTAAAAGAAATTGCACGTACTTACTTTCCTGCAGGTTACACTTTTCATGGTCGCCCAAACATCCGCGACGTAATAAAAGAAGGTCAAGAAGTTATAGTGCAAGTTGATAAAGAAGAACGTGGCCAAAAAGGCGCAGCGTTAACTACTTTTATCAGTGTTGCTGGTAGCTATTTAGTTCTTATGCCTAACAATCCTCGTGCTGGCGGTATTTCTCGTCGTATTGAAGGTGATGAGCGTACTGAACTTAAAGAAGCATTAGGTCGTTTAGAGCTTCCTAAAGGTATGGGCTTAATTGTTCGTACAGCGGGTGTTGGTAAGTCATTTGAAGAACTTAACTACGATTTAAAAGCATTATTAGTACATTGGGATGCAATTAAACAAGCAGCTGATAGTGCTAAAGCACCGTTTTTAATTCACCAAGAAAGCAACGTGATTTTCCGCGCAATACGCGATTATTTACGTCGCGATATTGGCGAAATTTTAATTGATAAACCACGTGTTTTTGAAGAAGCTAAAGCGCACATTGAGCGTTTTCGTCCTGACTTTATGAGCCGTGTTAAGCTTTATCAAGGCGACACTCCTTTATTCACGCATTACCAAATTGAAAGCCAAATTGAGTCTGCGTTCCAGCGTGAAGTACGTCTTCCTTCTGGTGGTTCAATTGTAATTGACCCAACTGAAGCACTTACATCTATCGATATCAACTCGTCTAAAGCAACTAAAGGCGGCGATATTGAAGAGACTGCACTTAATACTAACTTAGAAGCGGCCGATGAGATTGCACGTCAATTACGTCTGCGTGACTTAGGCGGTTTAATTGTAATCGACTTTATCGATATGACGCCTCCACGCCATCAGCGTGAAGTAGAAAATCGTTTAAAAGATGCTGCTCGCCCAGATCGTGCTCGTGTTCAAATTGGTAAAATTTCACGCTTTGGCTTACTTGAAATGTCGCGTCAGCGTTTGCGTCCTTCATTAGGTGAAGCAAGCCAAGGTCCATGTCCACGTTGTAGTGGCCAAGGTACCATTCGTTCAAACGAATCAATTGCGCTTTCTATTCTTCGTTTAATTGAAGAAGAAGCAATTAAAGACAACACAGCACAAGTAAATGCACAAGTGCCTGTTGCCGTTGCCGCTTATTTGTTAAATGAGCAACGTCGTAGTGTTCACCGCATTGAAAAGCATCACAAATGTGACGTAGTGATTATTCCAAATCAACATATGGAAACACCACATTACGAAGTTATGCGTTTACGTAAAGACGAAACACTTGAAACAGTAAGCTACGGACAAGTTGTTGCACCAGAGCCTGAAGTATTTGAGATGTCAAAATCACCAAGTACTCCAGTACGTGAAGAGCCAATGTTAAAAGGCGTGGTAATGCCTTCTACTCCAGCTCCACAAGCAGCTCCAGCTAAAGCAGTAGCACCAGCGGCTGTTGTACAAACTAAAACTGAAGGTGGCTTACTAGCTGCTATTGGTAATTGGTTTAAGTCGTTATTTGCAAGTGAATCTGAAGAAGATAAAAAAGAAGCTGTAGAAAAAGAGCAGCAAGAAGCGCGTAATAACGCTCGTCGTGGTAACGATAATCGTCGTCGTAATAACAATCAACGTCGTCGTAATAATAACCCGCGCACTAATAAACCACGCAACGAACGCCCTGCAGCTGAAGAGGAAGTTAAAACAGACTCACCAGCAGCAAGCACCGAGACTCAAGAGAGAAACGAGAACCGTAATAAGCGTCGTCGTAACCCTAACTCTCGTAAGCGCCCAGAGCATAAAAGCGAAGAAAAAGATCAAGTTAAAACTGAAGCTCCTGCAAAAGCAGCAGTAGAAGTAGAAACTGATTCTAAGCCAGCTCAAGCTGCAGAGCCTAAAGAGCAAAAGCCTAAAGTTCGCCGTCAACGTCGTAACATACGTAAAAAAGTACGTCTGCAAGATGAAAACGCTGAGCAAGCTAACTCAACAGAGCAAACACCTGAACAAGCGGTAGTGACTGACACTCCACAAGTTCAAGAGCAAGCACCTGTTACAGAAAAGCAAACACAAGCTCCGGCAGAAAAAACAGCGCACATTAAAGAAGAGAAAGTTGACACTGTTGATTCTAACGATGAAACAGCAACTACTGAAGACGAGCAAGAGCAAACACGTACACGTTCACGCCGTTCTCCTCGTCATCTTCGTGCATCAGGTCAACGTCGTCGACGTCCTGAAGGTGAAGCAGAAGTTAAATCTGACGAAGCCCCTGCATTTGTTCCAGTTGCTGATCAAGCTGCTGCAGAATATGAAGCAGAGCTTAAAGCTAAATCTGAAGAAACACCTGTGGATGCAGCGCAGCAAATTGAACAAGCCGTCGCGGTTGAAGACTTAGCAAAAGTTGAAGCTGTAGAAGAGCCTGCTAAAGTTGAAACTCCAGTAATAACTGAAGAGCCAGCTAAAGTTGAAACTCCAGTAGTAACTGAAGAGCCAGCTAAAGTTGAAACTCCAGTAGCAACTGAAGAGCCAGCTAAAGTTGAAGCGCCAGTAGTAACTGAAGCACCAGCTAAGGTTGAAACTCCGGTAGTAACTGAAGAGCCGACTAAAGTTGAAACGCCAGTAGTAACTGAAGAGCCGACTAAAGTTGAAACGCCAGTAGTAACTGAAGAGCCAGCTAAAGTTGAATCTCCAGTAGTAACTGAAGCTCCAGCAAAAGCAGAGAAATCAGCACCGCATGTTAAAACATCGGTAACTCAAGGGTCTGCAAGTGCGCCAATGGCACAGCCTACTCCTGTAGCTGATAGCGAAGTAAAGCATACATCTGTTGCAATGGCTCACGATAAACGTGAACTAGTGCCAGACAGTGGTTTACGTGCGGGTTCTATCAAACCTGCTGGTCGTGCAAGTTCTGCTATGACTAAAACAATGAGTGTTGATTAGTAACTAACACTTATTAAAAAGCCCCGCTATTTAATAAATAGCGGGGCTTTTTTGTTTTAATGAGTTGAATAATCAGAAAAATGGCTTCACGCCCATAATACGTAATTTATATACAAAGAGGTTAAGAGGCTCTGCGCTTTTAGAGGTAGTAAAAAGGCTAAGCCTGCCAATAAAGCATGGCTTGTGTTTTCTCATTTACTCCTCTTTCACTTCTCTTTGTGAAATAAATCATTTAATGGTTTTGTTCCGATGCAACGAATTTATATACCGATACAAAAAAGCGCGATATAAATATCGCGCTCTTAAATCAGCTTTTCAACTTGTGAAATTTACTCGCTTTCATTTTCCATAAAACGTTGTAGCTGATCTTTTAAGTTTGGCGGAATACCTTTAATAACTAACGTATCGGTTGCTTCGTTATAGGTAACACGCTCACCTAAATGCTTACGTTCAAAGCTTACACTAACTCCACCGCCAAGGCCTGAAAACTTAACCATACTGGTTACTGTTTTTTTATCAACGGGGAAAGTTTCTTCCAGGTCATAACTTTGCTCTTTGCAAAAACTATCAAACGGGCTGTCATCGCCTTTTGTAAGCGTTGCAGATAGATCGCTCACACTTGCATCTTCGCCTGTGGTTACGCAATCATTACAGTAATCAAATACTTGCTTACGTAAATCGTCTTTTTCTGATTTATCAAACTGTTGCTCTGATAAATAATCCTCTACTGCGCTAAGCATTACTTGGCTTTGCTGTTTTGAATCAATACCTTCTTCACAGCCTAAAAAGTCTAAGAAAAAGTCAGCAACTTTACGACCCGCACGTCCTTTAATAAATGAAATATAACGATTATCTTCTGCTTGCGTATCCCACGCTGTTAAATCGATACGAGCAGCGAGTTGCATGCGAGATATGTCTAAATGGCGAGAAGCCGCTAAATCAAGCTCTGAGGTCATAGAGTAATGCTCTTTAATGTTAATCATCGCAATTAACATGTAATCGGTAGCAACATACTGATAATGACAAAATACTAAATAACCTGTTTCACTAAAAGCGTACTTATCAAGCTCTTCTTTTAAAACCGTTGAGGCTTGCTCGGTCATATGCCAAAAGCCTAGCTCATCGTTACGGTAGCTTTGCATTGCAGAGGCTACAACACTGTTTTTATCACCACTGAAAGCACAGTAACCTTTACCAGGTTTACCATTATATGCATGATGTAATTGTTCGATAAAAACGGCTACTTTATCGTTAATTACCATCTCATCATTTCGAAGGTGAATTTGCGTATCGTCGTCTTTTTTGTCTACATAATGAACGACTAATTTTTTAACGTCTGTTGTCATCTTTGTTTTTCACGCCTCTAGTGTTAAAATACGAGAATATAACTATTTTATTGAACCAACTGATGCCAATCTTATCAAAATACTCTAATGAAGAAGTAGAACAAATCGTCGATCAGCTTATTGATGTGCTAACTAAACACAATGCGCCAGTAGATTTAAGCCTTATGTGTTTAGGAAATTCTATCACGCATATCTTAAAAGAGCATGTACCAACAGGGAAAAGACAAGCCGTAACTGAGAACTTTGCAAAAGCTCTATCACAGTCGGTTAAATAAACTCTATGAATTTATCGCAGCACAATCAGTTTTCATCAAAAGCGAGTCAGCTATTAAGCTGGGGCCATTGGTTTACTTTTGCCAATATTGGCTTGGCGCTATTTATTAGCTTAAGCTACTTATTTGCCGACTCGCCACCAACAAGCTTTATGGGCATTACTTATATGCTAGTAACGTGGTTAAGCCACACTAGTTTTATCGCCTTTTTAGCGTTTGTGCTGACGGTATTTCCGCTTAGTTTAATATTCCCCTACCCACGACATATACGAGGCATGGCGGCTGTAATAGCCACACTAGGCGCGTCACTGCTTACCCTTGATGCTTATGTTTACGTTAATTTGGGTTATCACCTAAGTATATCTGCCTTACCTGAGATTATTTCTCTACTGTGGCATCGTTTAACCAGTTCACCTGCTTTAACAACCATTTTAGCCAGTGGGATTGTATTACTTATTTTAGGCTTTCAGCTACTTGTGAGTAATTACACATGGCAACACCTTGAGCGCTTAAAACAATATAAATTTGCACGTTACGCAATTTCATTTTTAATAGTGTGTTTTTCACTTAGCCACAGCATTCATATCTGGGCTGACGCAAATTTAAACTTTGATGTAACGAAGCAAGATAATGTATTACCACTTTCATACCCTACTACCGCTAAAAGTTTATTAGCTAAAAATGACTTACTTGATATAGAAAGCTATAAGCAGGCACATAACGTAAAAATTAATAACCAAAATATTAGTTATCAAATGCCAAGCCCGCTTGATAAGTGTGAAGACTACACACAAGCCAATGTAGATATTTTTGTATTTGAAACCCAGCAACAACTCGCTAAATTTGTTGCCGATAATAAAAATTTGCACAAAACAGAGCAGTTTTTACAGCCAACTAATCATGACGATATGCTATTTAGCTTAGTGTATGGTTTGCCAGCTTTTTATAAAGCAGCAATTTTAAGAGAGCAAACTCTTCCTGCTTGGCAAAGTCAGCGCCGCAGCATTGAAGTAACGGGCGTGGAAGAACTTAGTTTTATAAATGATCAAGCCCACAGCTCTAGCGCAATTAGAGTTATTAAAAGTAGCGATAATGCCGTTGTACGAGATGATAAAACCCAGGTTTTTGCTTTTAGTCTTGCCAATAACAAGCAAGAAGTAGTAACAACATCAACTTTATATAGCTCCGACAAACGTATTTCTAAAGTAGATGGACTTATTCAACCTAGCGATTTAATTGCCACAAGTGTTGGCCAATATTTAAATTGTAAAGCCATTGCCAAGCAAACAATGCTGGGCGTTAATTTATACAAGAAAAAAGATGATATGGGCGTTAACTACTCTCAAGGTGTCGTTATAGCCTATAAAAAAGATAGGATTACCTTAATAGATTCAGATGGTAACTTTAAAAATATCTCTGCCGCTGAGGGGTTTTCTATTGAACAAGGTTTAGATATACCATTTTTAGTGCAGAGTATTAAAAAGCTTAAAACCTTCACCCAATAGCCGTTATCCTAACCTAGCTTGCTATACCACCAAGCTAGGTTATAGTTTTATATTGTTGTTAGATATAAAAACCAAGGATGACATGTATGTTTAAAACTTCTCGTTATATTGTCCACTCTAGCTTTTTACTTATTAGTTTTTTTAGCTTTAGCGATACCACTTACTATAAATGTGTAACAGAGAAAGGCACAATCTTTTCTCAACTGCCCTGTGACGACGAAGCAACAACTTATAAAGTTAACACAACAGGTAATCAGTATTCAGGCCCCAAAGTTGATTACACTAAACAACTGAACGAACTTGAACGTGAAAGGCTTCTATCTGGTTTACAGGCAGAGCTTCGTAGCAATAACCACAAACTAACTATACTTGATCGTAATAAGCAGCGTGCTGAATATAAACAACAAGAACGGTTAAATCATATTCTAGCCGTTGAAGAAAAAAACCGTATTACCAAAGACATTACTAAAAAACTAAAAGTAATTAATAAAGAGTATAAAAAAGATGTATCTGTTATTACTAAACAAATTAAAATACTCGAAAAAAAGATAGATCAATACCAATAAATCACTCCAAATTAGTGAGCAATATTTATCTTGGTTTTAAACTTAAAATAACATACCCTTAACACAATAGAGTATAAGCTCTAGGGACTATTAAGGAGTGCAAATGCAGCCTCGCCATATTGCTGAATTAATTTTAACGGGTTTTAAAAGGCACTATCAACTATTTCAAAAAACAACGGCCAAAGCTCCCCTCGCCTTTGCAAAAAAAGATTGGCAAGCAATTAATGATATAAGCCGTTTGCGTATCAGCTATTATGATGATCGTGTTAACGAAACCACGCAAGCGCTAAAAAAAGAAACCCCAACAGAGCAACTTGATGAAAGCCTATGGCTTGAAGTTAAAAAGATATACCAGCATTTTTTATGTTTTCATCCCCAAGCTGAACTCGCCGAAACCTTTTATAACTCTGTATTTTGCCGGCTGTACCATAGGCGCTATTTTCATAATGACTTTATATTTGTAGAAGCAACTTTGAAAGATGCTCCTTCAGTACCTGTTGAGGCCGAATATAGGACATACTTTCCAGTAGTTGATGGCCTAAAGCCAACAATAAAGCGCATTATTAATCATTTTGATTTTAAAGCCCCATTTGTAAATTTAGAGCGTGATATTCGCCTTCTTGTTAAAGCATTTTATAAACAAGCACCCGATACACATCACCAACCTTGGCAAATGCGCTTTGATATTTTGCACACGCCTTTTTATCGTAATAAAGCAGCTTATATAGTAGGTCGTGTTGTTTCAAAAAGTGGTGTGCAGCCTTTTATAATCGCCGTATTACACGATGAAGATAACGGATTGTATTTAGATGCACTTTTAACTAAGTCATCTCAAATGCGTGTTATTTTTGGCTTTGCCCGTGCCTACTTTATGGTAGAGACTCATGCGCCTTCAGCACTTGTCCGGTTTTTGAATCAGCTTATGCCAAACAAAACACTTGCTGAGCTCTATAATGCAGTGGGTTTTCATAAGCAGGGGAAAACTGAGTTTTATCGAGAGTTTTTAAATCACTTATCTCACTCAAGTGATGAGTTTACAATTGCTCCGGGTACACCAGGTATGGTGATGATGGTATTTACCCTCCCCTCATTTGGTTATGTTTTTAAAATAATAAAAGACAAATTTGGTGAAAGTAAGCCCTTTGGCCGTGATACGGTATTAAAGCGCTATCAACTAGTAAAAAACCATGATCGCGTTGGCAGAATGGCCGACACCATAGAGTATTCTAACGTCGTATTTCCTTTGGCACGTTTTGATAGTAATTTACTTGCGCAATTGCATAAAACAATTGGCTCATCAATGGTAATTGAAGGCGAATGGTTGATCATCAAGCATTTGTATATTGAACGGCGCATGACACCACTCAATTTATTTTTAGAAAATGCTGATGAAGAAAGTGCCGCTGACGCAATTGAAGAGTACGGGCAAGCCCTAAAAGAAATGATTGCCGTTAATATATTTCCTGGCGATATGCTCTTAAAAAACTTTGGTGTAAGTAAGCACAAACGTATTATTTTTTACGATTACGATGAAGTTCAATACCTAACCGATATGAACTTTAGAGCATTACCAAAAGCAAAGAGTTACGATGATTATTTAATGGATGAGCAAAGTTACTCTGTTGCACCACAAGACGTATTTCCAGAGCAGTTATGTACCTTTGTAATGCCTAATCCTATGTATAAAAAGTTTTTCCTCAGCACTCATCCAGAGCTAATAGATGTTGGCTTTTGGAAGCAGGCACAACAAAATATAAAAAATGGTCAGGTAAGTCATATTTACCCATACCCGACAGCACAGCGATTTATTCACCACTGGTAAGCGCTAAAGGACACACAATGAATATAAGTAAAATAGATTTAAATTTACTCGTTTATCTCGATACATTGCTTCGAGAATGCAACGTAACACGCGCTGCTAATCAATTGAGTATTACGCAACCCGCAATGAGTAATGGCCTTAAACGACTTCGTAACCTATTTAACGACCCTATTTTAGTTCGTACCAGCGATGGTATGGTCCCGACAGAGCGCGCTTTAGAGTTACAACCTGTTATTCGTGGCATATTAATGACGCTTGAAGAAACTCTAGCGCCTAATAGAGAATTTGAGGCAAGCCAGAGTAAACGTGTATTTAGAATAATGGCCAGTGATTACGCTGCAAGTACGTTAGCGCCAAAGCTTTTAAGTAAACTACACGAAGAAGCCCCCGATACTACTTTAGATATACTCACACCAAGTGACGTAACCTTTCATGACGTAGAAAACGGTAAAGTAGATATGGCAATCAACCGCTTTGAAAACTTACCTCAGTCTTTTCATCATAAACGTATTTGGAAAGACAGTTTTTGCTGCTTAGTTAAGGCCGACAACCCTATTATTGAAAGCTTTAGCCTCGACAGCTACTTAAAAGCACGCCATATATGGGTGAGTAAAACAGGTTTTGGTGTAGGTGTGGGCATGGACCCTAAAGATGTGCAAAAACTCGGCTGGGTTGACGAAGCACTTGCCCACTTTGGTAAACATCGTAACATTGCCACTTTTACGCGTAACTATCATGTAGCGATTCATTTAGCTAAAGAGAAAAACTTGATTGCGACCCTTCCTTCAAAAGCCGCAAATATATACTTAGATGATCCGGGGCTTAAAATTTTAGAGCCACCGTTTCCAATTCCTCCTTTTGAACTTGATATGATTTGGAGCCCACTGCTGCATCGCGATGCGAGCCATATCTGGTTACGCCAAAAAGTAGCTGAAGTAGCTGAAGAGCTAAAATAACTTTATTACACAATATAATGTAAAAATTGCTAGGTTAATACTTTCCTCATTAACTTAGCCCCTTCCTGTAATAAAATTAAATCAATAAAATCAAATAACTACATAAAAATAAAAACGTGGAACGTACATTGCTTTTATTAAATTGAACTATACATTCATTTAATAAAAGAGGTCATTATGAACACCCATCAAGGATCAGAAGTAAATCATATTACTGACATCATTCAAGTTATGAACAGCGGCATCGATTTTTATCAAAAAGCACAGGAAAAAGTTGAAGACCCTGCTATTGGCGCACTTTTTCAGCGTATGATAGATGCCCGAAAAGTGAGTGTTGAGCGCTTGCAGCCATATGCAATTAATGAAAAAGGCGAACGCGAAGATGGTTCATCTTTCGCAGTTGAAGCACGACGTGCATATACAGCCCTATTGACTACTTTCACTTCACATAACGACAGCACGTATGTTAAAGAGCTTGAAGAAGTAGAAGATAAAACGCTTGAAGAAATTAAAGCCGCTATGGATAAACCGCAACCAGCTGATTGCGAAGCAGCACTGGCTAAAACATTATTAACGATGCAAAGCTGCCATGCAGAAATGAGCCGTATGCAAAAGCAGTAAGCTTACATAACGCATAAATACAACCCAGCCTAGCGCTGGGTTTTTTATTGCCTCTAATACCAATCTGTATAAATCTTTAAGCAATTTAACGAATTAAATTACTCTATAACGATGCTAAATAGACCCCATATATAAGCAGATTGCTATAAACACCACCTTATTTCGCCACATTTTAAACACAAAATAAATACAAATATTTAATGTTATTAGAATATTTATTTAACCACGCTTTATTTTTGCTGTGCTAATTTTGTTAATAGGTACCTAAAACCTTGCTGTGGCGCCGCAGCATTTAATTAAAAATAAGGTCCAATATGAAAAGTAAACTAAGTAAACTGCAAAATAATGCTGATGTAGATATGACCCCGATGTTAGACATAGTGTTCATATTACTAATTTTCTTTATTGTAACTACATCTTTTGTAAAACCTGTGGCTATTGAATTAAACCGACCACTCGACAGCCCTCAAATAGATAAGCCTGTTAAGAATGCTTTATTTAGAATTGATGAAAGTAACGGAGTATATTTTTCAGGGAGGTTAATTGATTTAGAGCAAGTTACGTCTAATTTAGCGATGTTCGCGGCTAAATATGAAATAAGTTCGGTACTTATAACCGCAGACGAAAACAGTACACATAATACTTTAATGAGTGTAATGAATAATATTAAGCAATACGATGATTATTCAATAAGTTTGATTGCTAAATAAAATCAGCCCAAGCTAAAACAAAAAAAGGGCCTTACGGCCCTTTGAGTTAAATAACGAAAGGGAGGTTATTAATTAAAAACGGTATTCTGCACCTACGTAGTAGTAAGCACCGTTAAATCCAAATGGAGCCGAGCGACGTGAGTAGTCAAACACACCTGAGCTACTTATTACTGTGTTGCCACTAGCATCCACAATAGTACCTGAGCGAGAGTTACCTATTTCGTTTTTATCTGGGTAAACGTCAAATAAGTTATTTGCACCAATGTTTACCGACAAATCTTCAGTAACGAAGTAGTTAACTTTAACGTCAGTTAAAATTTCTGCGCCATACGTCTGACGACCACCATCTTCTACTGTGTACTCACCAAAGCGATTAAGTGACAGGTTAACTGTCCAATCATCACGTTGATAAAGTGCACTTAAGTTAATGCGATCCTCAGGTTGCCACTCTTCTATAATAGAGATATCTTCCGCTGAAAATATATCGTCTACACTTACTGTCTCAAGGCTTGAGCCAGCAGGAGAAAATAACGATACAACATCTGTTTTAGTGAAGTTAGCTGCAAGTGTAAAATCAAGCGTACCGCCTAAACCTTCAGTGTTCCACGTTGCTACAAAATCAACACCACGAGTTTCAGTATCAGCACCATTTAAGAAAAACTGCCCTACGCCAGCCCCCGCACTATTTAATGCAGCATCAAGGCTTGTAGATAAACCTTTACCTAAGCGGTCACTAATTACAATACGGTCGTCAATATCAATTGAATAGTAATCAACGGTTACATTAATATTATCTGTAACGTTATACACAATGCCTAAGCTACGGTTTTGTGATTTTTCTTCTTTAAGCTTTGGAATACCTAAGCTTTGCGCAAGTGTTGAATCATTTCTAAATGTACCAACCTCTTCTGCAACTAGGTTACCATTAGTATCAACAACAAATTGCGTACTTACATTATTAAAGTAAAGCTGTTGCATTGAAGGTGCTCTAAAACCTGAGCTTAATGCACCACGTAGTGAAATATCGTCGGTTACAGACCAGTTACCAGCAAGCTTAAAGTTTACTGTGTCACCAAAGCCTTTGTAGTTATCGTAGCGAAGTGCACCCGATAAAATTACATCTTCAATCACATAAGCTTCTGCATCTACATAAAATGAGATTACATCACGCGACTCATCAACTGATGACGCAGGAGACGAACCACCAAAACCTTGTGAACCACCTGATGCATCTTCAGAGCCAACACCACCACTTAAGCCGTTATAAATACTTACACCGTTGGTCGTATCGTAATCGCGGTATGCATATTCACTACCTTCTAAGATACGGTATTCGTCAGTACGAATTTCAGCACCCATCGCTAACGAATAATCATCAAAGTTTTGCGTAAAATCAATGTTGATTGTTTGCAGTGATAATTCCATGCCGTAAGCGTACGCTTCACGTGGGATAGTTGTACGAATATCAGCTGCACTCAAACCTTGGTCATAACGTAAAAAGTTAGCGTATGAGGCATTAATAGTGTCACTTGTCGTATAATCAATGCTGTTTTCACCGTAGGTGTAAGACAAATCAAGACTTGCATCGTTATCAAACTCAGTTTTATAACCAAAGTTGTATGAGATATCGTCGATAGTTGTATTAATTTTTGGTAAGAAACCTAGCGGAATTGTCGCATCGTTATCTTGTAGTACTGGGTTACCACCTGCATTTGCATTATGACGGAAAAATGCAGCCGACTCGTTTTCACGTGTTGAGTAAGTAATAAAGCCGTAAAGCTCGCCATCACCTAACTCGTAACCAGTATTAATTGTTAAACCAAACTGCTGAGAATCAGCATCACCAATTCTAAAAGTATCACGATCGGCTGTCAGTTCACGCGGATCGCCAGCAAGTAAAGTACCGTCACTTAGTTCTGTACAACCGTAAAACTGACAAGAGCCATGTAAACCTGCACGGTTAGTCGGTGCACGGTCACGGTAATTGATAGTTGTATTTAAATAACCGTCATCACCTAGCGCAAAGCCTTTATTAAAATCAAGGTTAATTGTTTCGCCATCACCTTCTGAATATTGGCCGTAGTTAATAGCCGCTTTACCGCCTTCGCTACCATCTTTAAGTACAATATTAATAACACCAGCAATGGCATCAGAACCATACTGAGCAGCAGCGCCATCACGTAATACTTCAATGCGTTTAATTGCAGAGGCTGGAATTGCATTCATATCAGTACCTGCAGTACCACGCCCAACAGAGCCATTAATATGAATAATACTTGCTTGGTGACGACGTTTGCCGTTAATTAACACCAATGTTTGGTCGGGGCCTAAACCGCGAAGTGTCGCAGGTCTTAAAGCATCAGTACCGTCACTAATTGCAGAGCTTGAAAAGTTAAATGAAGGAGCGATAGACTGTAGCATACGACCAACTTCTGTTTGGCCTGTATTTTCAAGCGCTTCTGCACTTAAGATATCTACTGGAACGGGTAAATCTTCAACTGAACGTCCTGCTACACGGCTACCGACAATAGCAATTTTTTCAATTTTTTCTTGAGCGACTTCTTCTGCTGCGTTTACACCTTGCGAATTAACTGCAAGTAAAGCTGGTAATACTGCTGCACTGACCGCTGAAAGCTTCATCATGTTGTTATCATTCCTGTTGATTTGTTTGAGTTTTATACTCAGTAAACCATTTTGATCAACAACCGCATCGAGCTCTGTCCCACCTAGTAATGCCTCTAGGGCATCTAGTTGAGTGTAAAATCCATAAACTGAATTTGCGTCATACTGCTTTGCCAACTCATAAGAAAACACCACGGTTTGCTCTGTTTGTTTAGCATATTCAATTAAGGCTTTGTCTGCTCGCTGCGCTTTTATATCAAATTGCACCATTTGCCCAGTGGTTTGAGTTGCTGCTTGTACACTCAAGCTAAAAATAGCCGGTGCAAGCACACTAAATCCACTCAATAAATGCGTTTGGTTACTGCGCAACTTATATAAACAGCTGACAGACAAAAATCCTCTATGGCTTTGTCTCTTTTTTTTAATGTTTTTTTTACGTTCAATCTTTATTGATGCAACTTTATCTAACATTAGTCTGATTTGCATAACGTCTACTTATGATTCTGTAGGGTGTTTTAGCGTTACTACATGCTCACCTAAACGCTCATGATCAATCGAAAAATTAGTTTGTAAACTTTCTAGTAAACCTTCAACGTCACCCGCTTTAAATACCCCAGCTACTTTAATACTGGCAAGCTCGGCTGAAGAAAGCTCAAAACGTGTCGCGGTATAACGACTTACTTCATTTAAAGCATCGCTTAGCTCTTCTCCGTTAAAAATAAGCATGCCATTTTGCCATGCCAAATCGCGTTGTACGTCGTTCATTGAAAGTTGGGTAATTGGCTTTGTAACACTCTGCTCTATAACTACCTTTTCGCCTGAGGTAACAATGTTGGCATTAATTTGACGAATTTTTTGCGTGCTGTTATCTGCAAGTTTATAATCTTTAAAGTCATTTGCATCAACCGCTACACTAGGGTCGGTGATCATCACTTTGCCTTCGGTAACAACAAGCTCTAAATCTGATGAGGTATTACGCTGTACATTGAACACGGTACCGAGTGCGGTAAAGCTTTTGTCGCCTGCCATAACACTAAACGGACGCGTAGCATCTTTTGCTACATTAAAGCGCCCTTCTCCACGACTAAGTAATAACTGCCTGCGGCCTTTGCTATAAGCAACTTCTAGCAAGCTATTAGTATTAAGCTGCACTATGGTGCCATCTGGCAACACATACGTTGCTTGCTCGCCTACTTTTGTTTTGTAAATTTTAGTGTAATTAACTTTTGCAAGCTCTTGGTTATAGCCATTTTCTAAATTAATTAATAAGTAGCTGCACACCATTAACGCTGCAAATAAACTCGCTGCAATTGAGTAAGAAAACATCCACTTATTTTTTGATGCTTTAGTATTGTTACGCTGAGGAAATAAATGACTTAATTCATTTAATACCGAAAGTTCATCCCAAAGCTGAGCAAGCTCATATATAGAGTCTTGATGGGCGGTGCTTTGCATCATCCATAATTTAAATTGCTCTTTTTCATCATCAGTTAAACCACGATCAATAGCGCTTATCCATTCACATGACTTTTCTAAAATTAAATCTTTTGAATTAAATTGATGAACATTACTCATTCTGCGACCCTCTTAACTGATATAGGGTGTGCTTGAGCTTTAGGATGTATTTGAGAGCTTTGCTCATGTTCACGCATGTACAACATGGTTTGTAATAATCCTTTTGCAATGTGTTTTTCAACAGTGCTTTGGCTTAACTGCATTTGATCTGCGATCTCTTTTTGGCTCATGCCATAAACTTTTTTTAATATAAAGCATTTACGAATTGATGAGTTTAGTTGCTCAGTAGCTCTACAAAAAAGTAAGAAGCGCTCTTTAGATGTGTATTCATCTTCAAGCTTCATTGATTTGAGTAGTACGGGTAATTCGTTATCATTTTCTAACGAATCATTAAATTTGTTGTCCCACTTTGCTATATGGTTTAGTGCTAGGTGTTTAGCTGTTTTAAGCATATAACTGCGGGTAAACTGAATGTCTTGCTTTAAATCAGCTTCATAGCTTTTTACAAAGGTTTCTTGCACAATATCTTCTACATCGTCGGGTTGAACTATGCGCGATACAAAACGTTTGAGCTGTTTAGAAATATCAACAAATGTTGACGTGAACTTTACTTTTTTCGTCATCCTTAACATACACCTGTTGTTATTTTATTACCGACAGGTTACGAGTTTTTGATATAAAAACAAGCTCAAATGTTAATTCTGGGTTATTTAAATGGATAGGAAGATAAATGAGTAAATTTTTAGATTACATCCGACTTAGCTTCTTTGCATTCGGTTTACTACTTGGAGTGCAAATTCCTGCATTTGTAAGCGATTTTGGCCAAGCATTATCAGCCCAATTAATTGAAGCTAAAAATGCCATTGCACCATTTAAAAACGATGCCGCTAAGTATTTTAATAATGATTTAGATAAGCTAATAAAACACTATAAAAATATTGATGATGGGATTGTGAATAAAGGTGCAAGCAATATCAGTACACTTTACACGCGACAACAAGATTTACAAATCGCTGTAAATAGGTTTGCGCAATCTCCATATATTTTTACATTGATCAGTGGCATGAGCGATGTAAAGCAACAAGTGTGGCAACGCTTTGAAGGTCAAATCATTTTAAAAAAAGACTCTATAATAGCCGCCATTATTGCAGCCATTATAATTGCCTTACTTGCCGAGCTTACTGGTTATTTGTTGTTAACTGGAGTAAAACGCTCATTCAAGCGCTTATTCGCAGCTCAAAAATAGTGATTTCATAAAATCATAAAACACATCGGTTTTACGGGTAGTTAAGCTATTTTGCGGACGCAAAAACCAAACTGGAGCATCATCTTGTGCCATTACACCGGGCATAACTTCAACTAAAATGCCATTTTTAATATCTTCATGAATCGCTATCATTGATTTAATTGCAATGCCATGACCCGCAATAGCTGCTTGAGTCATATTATCGGAATTAGAAATGGTAAAGCGTGTTATCGCATTAAAAGTATGTATTTTACCCTGCTCATCAAAAAGCTTTAATTGGCGCTGCCACGGCAGGCAAACCCAATAGTGTTCGCTTAATTGAGCTAAGCTTTTAGGCATACCATATTTTTTTATGTAGCTAGGAGCTGCGCAAAGTATACGTTTGTTGTTTACTATTTTTCGCGACAGTAAACCGGAATCATTTAATTGCCCTACACGAATTGCCACATCTTGTGCGTCATCAACCACATTTACAAAATGATCCGTAATTAAAAAATCAAGTTTTAGTTCAGGATAGACCTGCTCTAACTCGTTAAGCCTTGGCATTACGTATTTCGAAAAAATCCAAGGGGGCATAGTCACGCGTAATAAACCACTTACCGATGAGCTACGTGCACCAATACTATGCTCAGCGTCGTGCAATGCCTCAATTATAGCGCCAACTCGCGTATAAAATATTTCACCTGCGGGAGATAACCGTACTCGTCGGCTATCTCTAAAAACAAGTACTGTTGCAAGCTCACGCTCCAATTTACTTAAGCGATGGCTTACCGTTGCAGGCGATAAACGCTGCTCGCGAGCAGCAGCAAGCACTCCTTTATTTTCAACTACTGCTATAAATGTTTCTAGGTCGCTTAAATTATACATAAAGATGCCATTGTGCACTTTTCAATGTTTAACATTTTCGAATGAAGCTTTCAGTTTTGCAATGTTTATTTAAATATGTAAAACACTATAATTGCAAATAGTCCAATTATTGAGGTTCAATCATGAGTTTAAAAGCGCAAATAGATGCCTATAACGTACAAAAAGATGCCAAGTTACCGGCTGACGTTTTAGCATTAATGAACACTACAAACGAAGAGCTTATTGCCCAGCATATAAAAGACAATGCGTTGCAAATTGGTCAAAAGGTAGAAAACTTCAGCCTAGCCAACCATAACGGCGAAAACATTGAGCTTGCGGATTTATTAAAAAAAGGTCCGGTAATTATTAGCTTTTATCGTGGTGGCTGGTGTCCATATTGTAATTTAGAGCTAAAAGCACTTAATGACTACTTACCGCAATTTAAAACTCAAAGTGCTCAGTTAGTGGCAATATCACCACAACTGCCCGATGAAACTCTCTCAACTGCACAAAAAAACGACCTTGAATTTGATGTGCTGTCAGATGTCAGTAATAAAGTAGCTGAGCAATTTGGTCTATTGTTTACACTTGACGAACGTATTCAAGCGTTATACACACAATTTGGTATTGATTTTGAACACTACTACGGCGATAAGAGCTTTAAATTGCCGCTCCCGGCTACCTATGTGATAAACCAAGAAGGTGTTATTAAATATGCATTTTTAAACGAAGACTACACCCTACGCGCAGAACCTACTGATATTATGGCAGCACTTGAATCGGAGAATAACTAATGTCTATTTTAAAATCGTTAAAAACACTTACTCTTTCACTACTTGTAGGCACAAGCCTTGTATCTGGTTATGCAGTCGCTGATGAACCAAAAGAACAAGCAAAGCCCAAAGTGCTTATTTTTGATGTAAACGAAACCCTACTTGATTTAACGTCAATGCGTACCTCTATTGGTAAAGCACTAGGCGGTCGTGAAGATTTATTACCACTTTGGTTTTCGACTATGCTGCACCATTCATTAGTAGATACAGTAAGCGGTAGCTATCACGACTTTGGGCAAATAGGGGTGGCGTCACTTCTTATGGTTGCTCAAAATAACAATATTGATATTACTAGTGAACAAGCTAAAACAGCTATTGTTACGCCTCTTTTAACGCTTCCTCCACACAGCGATGTTAAAGAAGGACTGGCAAAACTTAGAGCTCAGGGCTATAAATTAGTAAGCCTTACAAATTCTTCAAACAAAGGTGTAAAGGCACAGTTTGAAAGCGCTGGTTTAATGTCTTACTTTGATGCTCGTTACAGCATTGAAGATATTAAAATTTACAAACCAGACTTACGTGCTTATGAATGGGTACTTAAAAAGCTAAACGTAGCACCAAATGAAGCAATGATGGTTGCAGCCCATGGCTGGGATGTTGCTGGCGCAAAAGAAGCAGGCTTACAAACCACTTTCATTGCACGCCCAGGTAAAGCACTTTACCCATTAGCTAAAAAACCAGATCACGTTGTGAAAGATTTACATGAATTAGCCGCTCTACTTAAATAAGTATGCGCTGATGAATCAATACCCAAGCGGCCAATGTTAGGATGACATTGGCCGCTTTTTTATATCTACCCCTAAATATGTCTTAGTGTAATTATTTTCATAATCAGTATGTTAGAAATTGAATGTAAACAAAGCATTTAGCCCAGTATGAGTTATTTTATCTGCTAGCAATTTAGTACTCACAACGCTACTATTAAATAAATACGTGGTGGAGAACATAATGAATAGTGAAAGATTAGGTGAGTTTGAGCAGTACTTTCAAATTAATGAAAGTATAAGAGTGAATTTATTCGCTGTATCGAACGGACAAGTGCCTAAATCGCAGCTTGAGCTAGAAGACGACATTCCCCCACTATTTAGATTAGCAAATGAAGTAAGTGAACTTGAGCAAAGCTCGTTACGCCCACTGCGTAACTTGGGCGATATAGCACAAGAGCTAGCTACATTTTTACAAGCCCAGTCACGTAAAATAGATTTAATAATGAGCCATATTTTGGCCTCAGAACAAGCGCAAGATAATGCAATTCAATGTGATAGCTACGGCGGTGGCGGTATTCGCTTTACATCACCCGAAGTACACTCAATTGGCCAAGCGTTTAGAACAAAACTATTTTTGCACCACGAAGCCTCTGCGGTTTATTGTTACACCGAAGTTGTGGCAGTAGAAAAACAAGATAGCGAACATTATCAATACACCATGCTCTTTACCGCAATTAGAACCACTGACCAAGAACTGATTGTTAGAGCGAGTTTACATGCTCAAACCCGCCAACTTAAAAAACGTCAAGAACTTGATCAAAACCAAGCCGACCTAAACAGTGATAATTAGCTGACATCTTTATGTAAAATGCTAAACTAGTGTCATCTTAATTAGTATATAAAATTCATGAACTTTAGACTTTTACCAGAATGGGCCGAGCAAGACGCTGTTATGCTTACATGGCCTCACAAAGACACCGATTGGGCTGATAATTTAGCACGTGTAGAACCTGTATATATTGAGCTTGCTAAGCATATAACAACGCAGCAACAGCTTGTGATTGTGGCGCATAATAGTGCCTTAAAAATGCATGTTACAGCATTGCTAAATAGCGCTAACGTCTCTCTTAATCGTGTTCATTTTGTAGTAACACCTACCAACGATACCTGGGCTCGCGATCATGGTCCGCTTACTTGCGCCGCTATTGATTCACCAGATCAACTAAAAGTATATGATTTTACTTTTAATGGTTGGGGCAATAAATTTGAAAGCGCATTAGATAATCAAATTAATCGTACTTTGGTAAAAGAGCTAAGTAGCACAAACAACCAATACCAAGCGCTCGATATGGTACTTGAAGGTGGCGGTATTGAAATAAACGAGCATGGTGTGTTGCTAACAACCAGCGAATGTTTGCTTAACAAAAACCGCAACCCAGATTTAAATCCTGCTGACATAGAAGTACTTTTAAAAGAGCACTTGGGCGCGACACGTTTTTTATGGGTTGATCATGGCTATTTAGCGGGCGATGACACCGACAGCCACATTGATACTTTAGTGCGTTTTGCTCCAAATAATACCCTTGTATATGTGCAGTGTGATGATAAAACTGATGAGCACTTTAGCGCACTTGATGCAATGAAAAAACAACTAAAAACCTTTAAAACTGCGGATAACACCCCATATACCTTAATTGAGTTACCGTGGCCAAAAGCCGCTTATGACGATGAGCAAACACGCCTACCGGCTACCTACGCTAACTACTTAATTATTAATAATGCTGTGCTTGTGCCAACGTATAATGATGCCAATGATGAACGTGCTCTTGCACAAGTTCAAAAAGCATACCCACAACACACTATTATTGGCGTTAATTGCCAACCAATAATTGAACAATTTGGCAGCCTGCACTGTATTACAATGCAATTACCTCGTGGATTTTTAGCTGGAGCAACACAATGACAAGCCCTGCAAAATTAACCGTTGCATTAGTGCAACAAAGCAATACCGATAACGCTCAGCACAATATGGCAAAATCAATAAGTGCCATTCGTGAAGCAGCTCAAAAAGGTGCAAAACTGGTCGTACTTCAAGAGCTACACCGAAGCCTCTATTTTTGTCAAACCGAAGATGTTGACGTATTTGATTTAGCCGAAACCATTCCAGGCCCTAGCAGTAATGCATTAGGTGAGCTTGCTAAAGAGCTAAGTATTGTAATTGTCGCTTCTTTATTTGAAAAGCGCGCTACGGGCCTTTATCACAACACCGCAGTTGTATTAGAACAAGATGGCAGTATTGCGGGTAAATACCGCAAAATGCATATTCCTGATGATCCTGGTTTTTACGAAAAATTTTACTTTACCCCAGGTGATATCGGTTTTGAGCCTATTCAAACCTCGGTGGGTAAATTAGGCGTGCTAGTATGTTGGGATCAATGGTTTCCTGAAGCAGCCCGCTTAATGGCAATGGCTGGCGCTGAGATATTAATTTACCCTACCGCTATCGGTTGGGATCCTAACGACGACATTGCTGAGCAAACTCGTCAAAAAGACGCGTGGGTTATTAGCCAGCGTGCCCATGCTGTTGCCAATGGTGTACCGGTAATTAGCTGTAACCGTGTCGGCCATGAAAGTGACCCAAGTGCGCAAAGCGATGGTATTGCGTTTTGGGGGAATTCGTTCATTGCAGGCCCACAAGGTGAATTATTAGCAGAGGCTAATAATACTGATGAGCAAATTTTAGTGGTTGAAATTGATCAAAAACGCTCAGAAAACGTAAGACGTATTTGGCCGTTCTTGCGTGACCGACGAATTGATCACTATAAAGACCTAACAAAAATATACCGAGACTAAATAAACTTAACTCAAGATGGCTCTTACTTGCTAAGAGCCAACTATAAATGGAGTAATAAATGGCGTTTGAGCAATGGGCAGCCTTGCCTTGGGTAAAATCTCATAAAGATAAAATTCAATGGGGCCAGCTAAGCGGAAGTGGTTTAAGTATTGCCATTGCTGAAGGCGTTAAACAGCAAGACAACTTAGTCTTGATTGTTACGCCTGATACACCAAGCGCACTGCGCCTTGAAACAGAGCTAGAATATTTATTACCCGATAACCCAGTAATGGTATTTCCTGATTGGGAAACTCTGCCATACGATCACTTTTCTCCCCATCAAGATATTATTTCAGCCCGGTTAGCCACTTTAAACACCTTAAAAAAAGAACAACAAAGTGTGTTAATTGTACCTGTATCTACCTTAATGTTGCGCACAGCCCCGGCCTCGTTTATTTACGGTTCGACAATAAACTTTAAAGTGGGCGACAAGCTAGACACACATAACTTTCGTGACAACTTAGAGCAAGCTGGTTATTTAAATGTTCAACAAGTAATGGAGCACGGCGAATACGCTATACGCGGCTCTATCGTTGACTTATACCCAATGGGTAGCCCGCATCCATTTAGACTCGACTTTTTTGATGATGAGCTCGACACTATTCGCTTATTTGATGTAGAAACGCAGCGTTCTGATGAAAAAGTAGATAAAATTGAGCTACTTCCAGCACATGAATTTCCTACTAACGACGCTGATATTGAACGTTTTAGAATAAGCTACCGTGAAAAATTTGGTGCAAGCTCGCAGCAAGACTCTGTATACATGCAAGTAAGCAAAGGTAACTGGCCTGCCGGTATTGAATACTACATGCCGTTGTTTTTTGAAAAGCTCGCGACTATTTTTGACTACCTGCCAGAAACAACTACCGTTATGCAACTGGGCGATTTAGAGCACGCGGCAGATAACTTTTGGCACGATGTAAATGTACGCTATGAGAACCGCAGAGTTGACCCACTTCGCCCATTACTAGAACCCAATGCGCTTTATCAGCCTATTGAAGAGCTGTTTTCTAATTTAGGCAATTTTGCACGTATTCGTTTATCGCTTGCAAAGCTTGGTACTAAAGCGGGCAATAAAAACTTAAGCGTTAGCGAGCTGCCTGCTATTCGAATTGATCATAAGCAGCATGAACCTTATGGCGCGTTTATAAATTATGTAGCAGAGCAAAAAAAGAAAAAAGGCCGCATATTACTCAGTGTTGAATCCGATGGTCGTCGCGAATCATTACTGAGCATTTTAAAACCAAGCGGTTTAAAATTTAAAGAATTTGAAACACTCGAACAATTTACAAAAAGCGCGAGTGATGTAGGTTTAATAGTAAGCCCGCTTGAACAAAGTGTCGTACTTGGCACTAAACCAAGCCTATCTATTATTACCGAGCAAGAACTGCTAGGTATAAAAGTATCTCAGCGCAGACGCCGTAAGCACAAGTACGAAGCCAGCCAAGATGCACTAATACGTAACTTAGCCGAGCTTAAAGAGGGCCAACCTGTTGTGCATCTCGATCACGGTGTTGGGCGTTACCAAGGTTTGCAAACAATTGATGCTGCAGGTGTAATTACTGAGTTTGTTACGATTACTTACGCAAGTGAAGCTAAACTATACGTGCCAGTGTCGGCGCTGCATATGCTGAGCCGTTACTCTGGTGGCGAAGAAGCTAGTGCCCCGCTGCACAAGCTTGGCTCAGATGCATGGGAAAAAGCAAAAAAACGTGCGGCTGAAAAAGTTCGCGACGTAGCAGCAGAATTACTCGACATTTATGCACAGCGCCAAGCAAAACCCGGTAATAAGTTTACGCTAGACGCCCCTGCATATCGCCAATTTAGCGATAGCTTCCCGTTTGAAGAAACTGACGATCAGCGCAACGCCATAGAAGCGGTATTAGGTGATATGCAATCAAAGCAAGCCATGGACCGCTTAGTATGTGGTGACGTAGGCTTTGGTAAAACAGAAGTGGCCATGCGCGCTGCTTTTGTAGCGGTTAACGATGATAAACAAGTGGCAATTTTAGTGCCTACCACCTTGCTGGCTCAGCAGCACTATGAAAACTTTAAAGACCGTTTTGCTGATTTTCCTATTGAAGTAGGTGTACTTTCGCGCTTTAACTCCACTAAAGAGCAAAAAGATACGCTTGAAAAAATGGCAAACGGTAAGCTCGATATAGTTATTGGTACACATAAACTTATTCAGCAAGATATTAAGTTTAACGATTTAGGCTTACTCATTGTCGATGAAGAACATCGCTTTGGTGTTCGCCAAAAAGAGAAAATTAAATCTCTGCGTGCCGATGTAGACATACTCACACTAACTGCAACGCCAATACCGCGTACACTTAACATGGCCATGAGCGGCATGCGCGATTTATCAATTATTGCAACGCCACCGGCTAAACGTTTAGCGGTTAAAACCTTTGTACGGCAACGCGATGTAGAACTAATACGCGAAGCCGTACTGCGAGAAATTAAACGCGGTGGCCAAGTTTACTTTTTGCATAACAATGTAGAAACTATTGAGCGTGTTGCACAAGAAATTAGTGAATGGGTGCCGGAAGCAAGCGTAACCTCAGCCCATGGCCAAATGCGCGAGCAAGAGCTTGAGCAAATAATGACTGACTTTTATCATCAAAAATACAACGTGCTTGTATGTACTACGATTATCGAGACCGGTATCGATGTACCTACAGCCAACACCATTATTATGGATAGAGCTGATAAACTTGGCCTTGCGCAATTACACCAATTACGTGGACGAGTTGGCCGAAGCCATCACCAAGCGTATGCCTATTTACTCACAGGTGACCCCAAAGCACTTTCTAAAGATGCGAGTAAACGCTTACAAGCAATCGAATCATTGGAAGATTTAGGCGCGGGTTTTGCCCTCGCTACACACGATCTAGAAATTCGTGGCGCCGGTGAGTTACTTGGCGACGATCAATCAGGTCAAATGCAAACTATCGGTTTTAGCTTGTATATGGAAATGCTCGAGCAGGCCGTAAATGCACTACGTGAAGGTAAAGAGCCAACGCTTGAAAACCTACTTCAAAAACAAACCGAAGTAGATTTAAAGCTGGCTGCATTATTACCTGATGATTACATACACGATGTTAATGCACGTTTAGGTATGTACAAGCGCGTTGCTAGTTGTGCTAACCTTGACGACATGGACGAATTACAGGTAGAACTTATAGACCGTTTTGGTTTACTGCCCGATGCAGCCAAAAACTTGTTCAGCTTGCAGCAGCTTAAAATGCAGGCCAGTAATTTGGGTATAACAAAAATTGAGGCAAATCCAAAAGGTGGTTACTTTGAGTTTAGCCAAGATACTAAGGTTAACCCTAGCTTCATCATTGGTTTGATACAAAGTGCGCCTAAGGTGTACAAAATGGATGGCGCAAATAAACTGCGCTTTGCAATTAGTGAAGCTAACGCTCGCGAACGCTTAAAAATGGTCACTGCAATGATTGCAGATTTCGAAAAAAAGGTTAGCCATTAATGTTGCTAAAAAAATCGCTAGTTATTTTATGCTGCTTGTTTAGCAGCACTGCATTTGCAGAACGCTGGTTTGAGGTTGAGGTGCTTGTATTTAAACAGCGCCCTGCTCCGTATTTGCAAGAAGATTTTACCCTTAAGCACAAAGCTATTGAGGATAAAAACTCTCTAGATTTAATGACCCCTCTATATACAGAGCAAGCAATGCAAGCCTGTATAGATGGTGATGAGCGTTTTCAAAAACGCTCTTTTACCGATTCATTAGTTAATTCAAACCCGCAATCGGGTGTATGTGGTGACAGTACAAACTACCTACAAAGCTATGATGAGCTACCTGTTACGCCTCTAGCGCCCGCTAAAGATGATATGCAGCAAACTTATTTATTAGCGCCAGAACAGCTGCAATTTAAAGCGCAGTACAGGCAGCTAGATCGCAAAGGATTAACACCTATTCTACATACAGGCTGGCGCTTTGAAGGCGCAAGTAAGTCGCGTGCACCAAGCATGCATTTAATCGCAGGTAAACACCTTAAAAGTGACTCTAACGTAACCCCTAGCTATTCAAACCCTGATTTTGTAAGTTTATTAAATTCACAACCTGAACTATTTAACGACCCGGATCAATCAAAGGCAGAATGGGAACTAGACGGTTTATTTAAAATACACTTACGACATTATTTATACATTACAGCTAATTTTGATATTAGCCAAAAGCTAGAAAATGGCGATATAGAGTCAGCCCGCTTTTCTCAGTTTAGACGTGTAATAAGTGGTGAAGTACATTACTTTGACCACCCACGAATGGGCATGATTGTCCAAATCAGAAAATTCAAACATTAATACTAAGTAGGATATAACAATGAAAAAACTCCTTATCATCGCAGCTACATTAAGCCTCGCGGCTTGTTCTAAGGTAAGTCTTGAGAGTTACGAAAAAATCAAAGTAGGTATGGATAAGACTGAAGTTGAAACCATTTTAGGCTCTGCGGATAACTGTGTTGAAAAAACACTGCATACTAATTGTGTGTGGGGCGACGAAGCAAAAAATATCGAGATCACGCTAGTATCAAACAAAGTAACTTTATATAGCAAACATGGTTTAGCTAATAAATAAATTTAAAAAAGGGACTGATTTTATCAGTCCCTTTTTTAATTACTAAAATTCACTTTTTGGAGTAGATAAGCTCAATATTAACGATTTTACTTCGATTTAACGTTATTTTATAGCGTTGATAAAGTGTTCTATCTTCCTCGGTTAGCACAAGCACCATGTTAAGTTGGTAGCGCCGTTCAACTGCCTGTTTAGATATTTTATTACTGTCTAAATGATATAACTTTCCTTCACCACGTTTTAAATAACGCGCAAATGGCGCAAGACTAAATTGTAGCGTTTGCTGCAGTGTATCGTACCCAGGTAAAAATTCTTTCGCGCTTACCCGTGTCTCACTTGCAAAGTGTAACCACTGCGCAGCTTGTTTATTTTGTTGACGACGTTTTGAAAATATAGATTTTACTTCTTTAGGGATTTTTTTAAAGCGTGTGTATTCAAGCCAAATTAGCTGACTCGCTATTTTGTCTTTAGTAATACTATTTTTAAAACTAAATCTCCACTTAGGTCGCCCTTGTACAATAGCTCGCCAAATCATACGCGTAATATCTTCTTTAAATATTTCACGTAGCCCGTAAATAACCCCTAAAATTAAAATAAGCGTCGCGGTGACTTCAGTAAACGTTGAGCGGGCATTAAGTATAACAACCATCACGAATGCCATGATAACTGCCGTTACAGTACCCTTAACTAATCGCTTAAGGTAGCTATTAAGAAACCGTGTTTGGCGCTGTAATATAACGCCATGCTCAATCAAGCGTTGCAGCAAGCGCATTTTATTTGTTATTCGATTAGCGTCTTGCATTGTGGTTTCAGAATTATAGTTTTTGTCAGCCCGGTACGCATTTTCGTTTTTACAAAACTGCATTAAATCGTTACGCTCTTTTGCATAATCGCTACTACGTGGGCCTTCATCTAAAAGCTTTAAAAATGATTGCTCAACATGCCAACTTAAATAGTTATCAGCATTGGTAAAAAATGGCAGTAGTTTTTCATCATCTGGCGTATAGCGACGCAGCTTTTTTAGAAGTCCTTCACTTTGTTCATATACTTCGTTAGCGCGTTTATAAAAGTCTTCTGCTTCATCAATTTTTAACGCATCTTTAATATCGGCATCAAGGGCTAAACGTACTTGGTAACAAAATAAATTAAGGTTTTGACGATAATCTTGCTGCTCACCTTTGTTTTTACTCACAAAACGGCTTCGTACTAAAGGCAAGTGTATGTTGTTAGCGTTGTAGGCTAAATGTGATTTAAAGTGGTTATTAAAGTAAGATTCTTCGGTGAGCGTTTGCGGATTAATCCCCATTTCATTAGGGATAGAAAAATACAGATCTATGCGCTGTTCAGAACGAGGAGTAAGCTCTGGTTCAATGACAAAAGATAAGTTTTCATCTTGTTTTAACAATCAGTTCTCCTTCTAAAATATCGTTTTAGTGTACTTGTCTCCTTTGTTTTGTTCAATAAAAAAGGCTCAGTAAATACTGAGCCTTAATAAACTTGTAGTTTACACTTGCAAAAACACGTGAACCAATTACATCATAAACTTCTGGGACAGTACCCATATCGTTACCACCTAATACTTCCTCAGGCTCTTTATCGAAAATGTTATTCATGCCGCCAGTAAGTCTTAATGCATCATTCAAGTTATAGCTCATTGAAATATCGTGATAAATAACATTATCAGTACTGAAAGACTCTGCACGATACTCGCCATTCATACCACGAATGAATCGTGCGTTATAAAGAACATTTAATGAATCAGTAAGATCGTAATTAACTGAAAGGTTCGACTTTATTTTAGAATAGCCGCCAAAGTTGCCATCGATAGTACCTGTATAATTAATGTCATCTTCTTCAAACTTAATTAGATAAGTTGTATCAAGATTTATCCTGTATCTATCACCAGTGTAACTAATATTCCAATCAACCCCAGATGTTTTTTGAGAGCCAACATTAGTTAGTACAGAGGTTAAGTCAGATAAGTCACCAGCTTGAGTCACTTTGATTGATGAACATGAATCTGTATCGCCTGCAAAACAAGAATTCAATTCATTCTGAACATCCAAGCGAGTAATTGCATTAGTAATATCAAACTTCCAGTAATCTAAAGTACTTGATAAGCCATCGGTAACTTCCCAAACCATACCAAAAGTGAATGAACGGCTTTCCTCTGCTTGTAGGTCATCATCACTTGCGCGGTTTACAAGTATTTGATCATCGGTAGCGTTTTCCCATGGATCTGATAAGTAATCATAAGAACCTGAATTTCCGCCAAATAACTCAGCAACATTTGGTGCTCTAAAGCCGGTTGCTAATACAGAGCGTACCATAAATTCATCAGTTACATTCCAAGTGGCACCTAGCTTCCAGGTAATTTCGCCACCAAAGGTAGAATAATTATCGTAACGAGCTGCACCTTCTAATGATACAGACTCCAAAACTGGCATTGATGTCTCAAAATAGACTGACTGTACAGAATAATCTCCATCTGTAGAATCCTGCTGTGCTGAAGAACTTTCGCCTAATTGAGTAATTAAATCAGGGGTATAAAAGCCACTTTCAAAACGGTTTTCGATACCTATAGCATAACCAATATCACTTTCTGTTACATTGCTGTATCCAGCAGAAAGAACGAACTGCTCATTGCCTCCCTCATTATTCTCCATAAATATTGAATTATTAGCTGTTAAGAAGTCGCGTTCTAAAGGAGCTCCGCTAAACCAAATATCTTGATTAGCGTAAATGCTTTCTTCAACTCTGACGGCGTTAATTGAATTTTGTACGCTATCCTTAGAGTCATTTCGCCCATAAGTTGCACTTATATCCCAACTAGCATCATTATCCAAAAGACCTTGTAAAGATACTGAAGCTCTGTAAGTGTCAGTTTCTTGTTCATAGAGACGAGGACCAGCATCAGCCATTCTTCTTTTATATTCTAATGTATCAGCTAGCGTACCATTTTCAGAAAATGAATTGGTATATTTAGCATTAAGTCTATTGGTTTTTAAATCGATACTTGTCGGTTGCGGCGCTAATTGCTGCGATGATTCACGACGCGTATACATTAAATCGATATTTAAAGTTGTATCTGAATCAAGTTCAGTATCGTAGCTTGTAAAAAGACTATACAAGTCATTGGGTGTTTGCGCATAACTAGATGTAGTGAAATCATAAGAAGTCGTTCGATCTTTAAAACCACCATTACCATCTGCAGTTTTACCACCTAATGTACCTTGTGGTATCCAAGATGACTGCCCTGCATCCACAAAGCGCCGATCAGATTGAATTATTTCTCCCCGACCAGAGTACTGAGCGCCAACGACAAAGTTACCATCCGCTACCTGCATACCGTGGAGTATACTAAAACCGTAATTATTGCCGTCATTCTTTGTTGTTCTACTACCATCAATATTGAGTTCAGTGCCTTCAAAATCTTTTTTAGTGATGATATTTACAACACCAGCTATGGCATCAGAACCATATACTGCAGACGCACCATCTTTTAATATCTCAATAGACTTGATCATCGCAACTGGAATGGTATTCAAATCGACAGAAGAATCAGCGCCAGTACCAGATGACACCATTCTGCGACCGTTCAATAAAACTAAGGTACGTTGAGAGCTCATACCACGTAAGTTTACTGTTGCAGAACCACCTGAACCGTTATTACTAGTACCACCTAAGCTTGTACCTGCAACTGAAGGTTGATTTGAAAGTACATCAGCAACTGATGTATAACCACTTTTGGTAATAAAATCATCACCAATGACGGTAATAGGGCTTGACGTTTCCATATCAGTGCGATTAATACGAGAACCCGTCACTTGAATTTTTTCGATTGATTTTGCAGCTTCGTCTGCCGCTAAAACTTGCACACTAGAGAACATTGGGATCGCTGCAATGACAGCTAAACCAAGAGTTGATTTTTTCATGAAAGAACCCTACTTGTTGAAATTTACCTTTATTGGTAATACTCACTTGTTATAAGAATAGTGAGTTAAGCGGGCAACTTAGGCGCCTTTAACTGAACGAAAACTTAATAACCGCTTGTTTTATATATCACAACAAAATAGAACAACTTTAATAGGAACATACGTTACAACTTGTTTCATTGTTAACAAACAAATACACCTTTATATCAACACCTTGAATTAAACTTAGCCCTTAATCAATACAGGTGAAATCAAAGCACATCACTTTGTAATTAAATGTAATTAACTGAACCGTGTACCAAAAACAGACAAATTAACAACTTAATCACAGCACATTATTAAAACCGCAAAACTAAATATTAATTAATAACCATATTTATGCATACTTGGCGCTTAAATAGTCTTATTTAGCCATTTTAGAAGGTTTTTTGATTAGATTTTTTATTCATTCACAATTAAAATTGAACTTTTTGAGAGCACTTATTCACCATTGAAGTTTTATCGGTATAAAAACCTAAAAAGGCAATTTTATTGATCTTGTCACTCAAATAATCGTATGTATAAGAAAGCGAACTCACATCAAAAATGCAAAGCTGTATACAATAGTTTATAGCCGCAACTTTAATAAGTTACGTAAAAAGAATAATTAAGAGTTTGTACTACAGAAGTGGCATTATCTTTAACGGTTAGCTCTAAATTCCAGAGCATATTTTGCTCAGAACAAATGCCAACCATGGTATTGCTCTGCCACAGGCCATTATGTTTTTTAAATTGCTGAGGAATGTAACCCATATACATAGTAATGCCTTTGAGCTTGGCATCTTCAATTGTAATATTTGTTGGTAAATCACTAAAAATAGTAAATGGGGTTTCGGGAGAAAGAGTTTTCTCGCTTAACCATACTTTAACATCATTTGAAAAAGTACATGGCAAATTGGCTGTGCATGTGGCATTTTTTAGAAATTTTTCATCTGTATTTTTGGAAAAATCACACGCTGTTAATAAAAAAAATACCGCGGTGAATAAACTTAACCTATATATAAGCATAACAATTTCGCACTAAAGAAAAGCAAATACTAATAATCGCGACTGCAAATAACAAGTGTGAGTGTTACTATTAAGCCAAATTAGGCACAAACTGTATCAAAAAATAAACAACAAGCTCACAAACATTGATTGATGTCATAATTTTATGTAATTGACCTATCTTTTTTAGGCCAAAAAATTTATCATTTCACCCGCAAAAAATAAGGGTTTCTCAAGTTTTTTTCTGAAGCTTTCATGTATTGAAAGTTTTAGATAACACGCTTGAGAAAATAGTAGGCCCCACTTTTAAAGGTGGGTAATTCATTTCTAAACGCATTTATTGCAGCGGAAGCCAGAAAATGAGCCAAACAGTAGCATCACAAACTGAGTATAACTATAAGGTTGTACGCCAATTCGCTATTATGACAGTGATTTGGGGCATCGTTGGCATGAGTATTGGGGTTCTGATTGCTGCCCAATTAGCTTGGCCAGCACTTAACTTTGATACACCATGGTTAACTTACTCTCGACTACGTCCGTTACACACGAACGCAGTAATTTTCGCATTTGGTACCAGTGCACTTTTTGCGACGTCTTATTACGTCGTACAACGTACTTGTCAAACGCGTCTTTTCTCAGACAAACTCGCCGCCTTTTCATTTTGGGGCTGGCAGCTAGTTATTGTATTAGCAGTAATTACATTACCACTTGGTATTACTAGCTCAAAAGAATACGCAGAACTTGAATGGCCAATCGATATTTTAATCGCTGTGGTTTGGATTGTTTACGCTATTGTATTCTTTGGTACTTTAATTAAGCGTAAAGTGTCGCATATTTATGTTGCTAACTGGTTCTACGCTGGCTTTATTATCACTGTTGCAGTACTTCATATTGTAAACAGTATGGCAGTGCCTGTGTCGTTAACTAAATCATATTCAATCTATGCGGGTGCGGTAGATGCTATGGTTCAGTGGTGGTACGGTCATAACGCTGTAGGTTTCCTACTTACTGCTGGTTTCTTGGGTATGATGTATTACTTTGTACCAAAACAAGCAGGTCGCCCAGTTTACTCATACCGTTTATCGGTAGTTCACTTTTGGGCTCTAATTTCATTATATATCTGGGCTGGTCCTCATCACCTTCACTACACAGCGCTTCCTGATTGGACGCAAAGTTTAGGTATGGTTATGTCTATTATCCTATTCGTACCGTCTTGGGGTGGTATGATCAACGGTATTATGACGCTATCTGGCGCGTGGCATAAACTACGTACCGATCCAGTACTTCGTTTCTTAGTTGTTTCATTGTCTTTCTACGGTATGTCTACGTTTGAAGGTCCTATGATGGCAATTAAATCTGTAAATGCGTTATCTCACTATACAGATTGGACAATCGGCCACGTACACTCAGGTGCACTAGGTTGGGTTGCTATGATTTCAATTGGTGCTATCTACCACTTAATTCCTGCGTTATTCGCGCAAGGTCGTATGTACAGCGTTAAATTGGTTAACACCCACTTCTGGTTACACACTGTAGGCGTTGTTTTATATATTGTTGCAATGTGGATCTCTGGTGTAATGCAAGGTCTAATGTGGCGTGCAGTGAATGCTGACGGTACATTAATGTACAGCTTTGTGCAGTCTTTAGAAGCGTCGCATCCTTTCTATATCATGCGCTTTGTAGGCGGTGTATTCATCGTAACAGGTATGTTAGTTATGGCTTATAACGTTTACCGCACTATTTCAGCTGAGAAAGAATCTCTGAAACTAGACGCGCAAGCACAATTAGCATAACGGAGTGAGATGATGAGCAAGAAAAATTCGCAAAACAAACATGAAATAGTAGAAAAGAACGTTGGCCTTATGGCTATTCTGACTGTTTTTGCTATTAGCTTTGGCGCACTAGTTGAGATCACTCCGCTAATGTTCCAAGACGATACAACTAAACCAGTAGAAGGCCTACGCCCTCTTAATGCTTTAGAAATGGAAGGCCGTGATCTTTACGTGCGTGAAGGTTGTTCTAACTGTCACTCACAAATGATTCGTCCTTTTCGTGATGAAGTTGAGCGTTATGGTCATTACTCTGTAGCCGGTGAATCTGTTTGGGATCACCCGTTCTTATGGGGTTCTAAACGTACTGGTCCTGATTTGGCTCGTGTTGGTAAGCGCTACTCGGACGACTGGCACTATGCTCACTTAGTTGACCCACGCGCTGTGGTTCCTGAGTCAAACATGCCAGGCTTTCCTTGGTTAGCAGAGAATACGGTTGATACCAGCCTTACTCTGAAAAAACTACAAATTTTCCGTGATACTTTTGCTATTAACCCAGAAAACCCAAAACATCCGGGTTTAGGTTATGGCAGCGACGAAGAGCTTCAAGCTGATGTTGATAAAGTTAATGCTATGAATGACGGCAAAGGCGCAACAGAAATACAAGCTCTAATCGCGTATTTACAGCAACTTGGCACCCACTTGAAGTAAAAATTATGGATTACGGAACATACAGAGGCATTTTGACTCTGGTAATTTTAGTATTGTTTATTGTGATTGTTGCATGGGCATATAGTAAGCGAAGCAAAACCCGTTTTGATAGCGCAGCTAATGCCATTTTCGAAGATGAAAAAAAACATGACAACACACTCTCTAACGAGGAAAAGGAGTCTGAAAAATGACTAGCTTTTGGAGTATTTGGGTTATTGTTTTAACCCTTGCATGCTTATGCATCATCTTTGGCCTATTAGTTTGGAACTTAAAAAACTATGCTGGCGTAAAAGAAGGTGAAAGCTGTGGACATGAATTTGACGGCATTGAAGAGCTAAATAATCCACTACCAAAATGGTGGACTTACATGTTTTTCGCAACTTTTATTTGGTCAGTATATTACCTTGCAGCTTTCCCAGGTTTAGGCAACTGGGAAGGTTTGGGTAAATGGACGAGTTCTAACCAAGGTATTACGTCTTTAGCTGAATCTAAAAAAGCAGTTGCAGAGGCCAAAGCAGAAGGTCGCTTTGTTAAGCTTGATAAAGAGTATGAAGCTGCAGAAGAGCGCTTCGGTCCTATTTTTAATAAATTGGCACAGGTACCGGTTTTAGATTTAGTTAATTCTAAGTTTGAAGGTGACGCAGCGCAGCAAGTAGCACTTGATAATGGCGACAAACACGAGCAAACAGATGGTCAATTAGCCATCGAAATTGGTCAGCGTTTATTCTCACAAAACTGTGCGCAATGTCATGGTTCTGATGCGCGTGGTGGCACTGGCTTCCCTAACCTAACTGATAAAGATTGGTTATATGGCGGAACACCAGACAAAATTAGAGAAACACTCCTTAATGGTCGTATAGCTGCAATGCCAGCTTGGGGCGATGCTCTTGGTGAGCAAGGCGTTAAAGAAATGACAGCACATGTGCTGAGCCTTTCTGGCCGTACTGTTAACCAAAAAGATGCAGCAGCAGGTGCAGCTAAGTTTGCAATGTGTGCCGCATGTCACGGTGCTGACGGTAAAGGGTCGGTTGCACATAACCTACCGTTTGGCGCGCCTAACCTGACAGATAACATTTGGTTATATGGTGGTTCTCAACGTGCAGTTGAAGAAACACTTAACCATGGTCGTGCCGGTGTAATGCCTGCATGGAAAGACATTTTAGGTGAAGAAAAAATTCACTTATTAACTGCCTATGTTTACAGTTTATCGCAAGATAAATAAGCATGCGGTTAATAAAATGTTTATAAATTAATTTATTTAATTCAATAGATTAATCCAGATCAAAAAAGCCTCCACTGTGAGGCTTTTTTTTAGTCTTTTACGTATAAATCCTATAAAATAAACCTCCCTAAACTAATTTAGAGCAACTATGCAACCTACTCCGTGGTATAAGAATTTTTGGCCTTGGTTTTTAATCTTTTTTCCGTTAGTGGCCATTATTGGCTGTATTAGCCTATTTATTACGGCAATAGGTAACGGTCCAGATATGGTTGTTGACGACTACTACAAAAAAGGTAAAGCAATCAACTTAGAACTTACTAAGTTTGAAAAAGCAAAAGCGCTTTATCTGCATGGCGGATTAAATGTAACCAATGAGCGCGTAAGCTTTAAATTTACAAAAGGCGACAGCAGCAATGTGCATGTATTAAAACTCTCTTTTTACCACCGCACAATTAAAGCACATGACTTTACCGCTACTCTAACCCCTAATGCCAATCAAGAGTTTACAGCACTACTTGATATGTACACACCAGGTGCCTACTCAGTATTTATTGAGCCTATAGATGGCAGTTGGAAAATGAAAGAAAATATAACGTTACCAACTGTACAAACTGTTTTAGTTACTCCTAATTATAAGTAGTATAACTATGTCTAACTCTTGTTTTCATTGCCTTGAAAATGTGCCAAACGGATTTAGTGCAAGCGTTATAATTGACGATAAAGCCCAGCCAATGTGTTGCATTGGCTGCCAAGCTGTTGCACAAAACATCGTTGACCAAGGTATGACCGATTACTACAAATATCGGACCGTACGTGCAGGTAAAGTTGAACAATTGGTACCCGAGCAACTCGCATTTATAAAAAGTTATGACAACGAAGACATTCAAGACGAATTTATAGCCACTAACGATAATATCTCAGAAGTATTACTGAGTGTCGAAGGTATAACCTGCGCCGCTTGTGCGTGGCTTATCGAAAAACAACTATTAAATTTAACCTCAGTAAAACGTGTTGATGTAAACACATCCACTAACCGCTCTATGATCCAATGGGATAAAACCAGCACTCCATTAAGCGAAATAATTACTGCGCTTGCTAAGATTGGTTATAAAGCCTACCCGTTTCAAGCCGATACTGAATCCCAACAAAAGCAACAAACAGCAAAAGCCTATATTCGCCGTTTAGGTGTTGCCGGTTTAATGACCATGCAAGTAATGATGTTTGCATTTGCCATGTACTTTGGCATGTTTTCAGGCATGGACAGTAATTTTGAGCAGTATTTTAGATGGATCAGCTTAGTACTGGCCTCACCAGTTATTTTATATAGTGCTCTGCCCTTTTTAACCAACGCTATAAATGGCTTAAAAGCAAAACAGCTCAATATGGATTTACCTGTATCACTGGCCATTTTTGGCGCATTTGGTGCAAGTTGTTACGCCACATTTATGCAAGTCGGCGAAGTGTATTTTGAATCTGTGTGCATGTTTACCTTTTTACTGTTGTTGGGTAAATATCTTGAATTTAGAGCGCGTTTAAAAGCGAGTGAGTTTACTGCCAACTTACAAAAACTATTGCCATTAACAGCCCGCACCATTAACGAAAGTGGCGAAGAGCTTATAATTGCAGCCAAAAAACTAAAACTTAATGACGTAGTACTTATTAAAGCGGGTGAAACGATTCCTGCCGATGGCGAACTAATTAAAGGTAAAACCACCGTTGATGAGTCAATGATGACGGGGGAGCATCAACCTGTAACTAAATTTATTGGTCACAATGTTTATGCCGGTTGCGTTAACCACGACGGCGTTATTGAAATAAAAATTAATAAAATTGGCCAAAATACACTTTTGAATCAAATAATACGCCTGCAACATAACGCATTAACCAAGCGCCCTAAACTAGTTGAAATTACTGATAAAGTCGCACAGTGGTTCATAGCTTGTTTGCTTGTATTTGCTTCACTTACAGCGATCGGCTGGTACCAAATTGATCCTGAGCACGCATTTTGGATCACCATTTCGGTTTTAGTTGCTACCTGCCCGTGTGCCCTGAGTTTAGCTATACCCACCGCGCTTACATGTGCAGTGGCAACACTTACTCGAAAAGGCGTATTAATAAAACAAGCACATGTGCTCGAAACACTCTCACAAATCACTTTATTTGCATTTGATAAAACAGGCACACTTACGCAAGGTAAATTTAGCCTAGATGAAGTAGATATAATCGATAAACAATATACAAAAACGCAAGTGCTAGATATGGCAGCCATGCTAGAGCGTTATTCTGAGCATCCTATTGCCAGCGCATTTGATGAAATCACGCCCGTACATAACACTCTTGATAACGTTGAAGTACATCCAGGGCTAGGAATTAGCGCACAAGATGCAACTCATCATTACGCAATTGGTAAAAGTGGCTGGTTTGATAGCAAAAAATCGAATGCACAAGCAAGCTTATATATAAATAAACAAGTTGTTGCACGTTTTTACTTTGTTGATAAAGTAAAAAACGATGCGAAAAAGCTTATAGAGTCTCTTCAATCGCAAAACTTAACGTGTCATATGTTAACCGGTGACGCGTCAGATGCAGGGCAAAAAGTAGCTAAACAGCTTAAACTTGAAAGCGTACAATCAGGATGTTCCCCACAGGATAAACAAACCGCAGTTGAGCAATGGTCTTCACAAAACGAAGTGGTTGCTATGGTCGGTGATGGCATAAACGACAGCCCAGTATTTGCCAGCGCGCATTTATCAATTGCTATGGAAACCGGTGCTGACATATCAAAAAATAGTGCTGATGTAGTGCTTCTTAATAGCGATTTAGCCTCCATTGGTCATTTACTTAATGTTGCCAAACAAACCAGACGTATTATTAAACAAAATCTTGCGCTGTCTTTATTGTATAATGCTTCCATATTACCATTGGCAGCGCTGGGCTTAGTAGCCCCATGGATGGCTGTTATTGGCATGTCTGCCAGCTCAATTATTGTGATTAGTAATTCACTAAGGCTATTAAAGTTATGAGCATAATTTACATTTTGATCCCTATTGCCATTTTATTTGTCATTATTGCTATTGGCGTATTTTTTTGGGCCGTAAAAAGTGAGCAGTTTTCAGATTTAAACAAGCAAGGTCATAGTATTTTGTTTGAAGACGACAAAGAGCAACATAATAAAAGTAATGATTGACCCTCTTTATACCAGCGCATTTTTAATGGGCCTAATCGGTAGCGGTCATTGCATTGCTATGTGTGGCGGTATTGCAAGCTCATTACAACTGGCTAGTGACAAACGCAAAACATTTACCTATTCATTTGCCTATAATGTTGGACGTGCCCTGAGCTACATGGCAGCAGGCGCACTTGTTGCAGGAATTAGTAGTCAATTTGCAAGGCAAAATACGTCCTTTTCTTTAGCCCTTTCATTCATTGCTGCTATTTTTATGCTCCTCGTTGGCGTGTATATAATGCGCTTGGGCCCTACTTTGCAGTGGTTAGAGAAAATTGGTAAAACCTTGGTGTGGCAACACATTGTTAAACTAAATAAATATTTAATGCCTATCAACTCTCCTTTTAAAGCCCTAGGTTACGGTGCTTTGTGGGGCTGGCTGCCTTGTGGTTTAGTATATTCAGCGCTTACATGGGCGATGACTAGTCCTAGTGCTTTAGATGGTGCTTTAGTTATGCTTTGCTTTGCTCTGGGTACTTTTCCCGCGATGATCACGTTAGGCGTTGCAGCGCAAAAACTAAATACTATTATTAACCATCCATGGACCCGAATTGTATTAGGCAGTGTTATAATTTGGTATGGTATCTACTTATTGATTATTGCAACCGACAAGTTGGTACATTAATCTACACAATGTCGTGAATAAAAATTTAAACGGATTAAATTATGGATTTCTCTCAAAGCCGTACTAAAGGTAATTGTGCTATTAGCTGTAATAACTGCAGTATTAGTCAATTGTGTTTGCCATTTTCACTTAATGGCCAAGAAATGGACAAGCTAGACGAAATTATTGAGCGAAAAAAACCTCTCCATAAAGGCGACTACTTATTTGAATCAGGCGCACCTTTACAGGCTATTTATGCGGTACGTTCAGGCTCATTTAAATCGTACACATTATCAGAGCGAGGTGATGAGCAAATAACTGGCTTTCATTTAGCTGGCGATCTAGTTGGTTTTGATGCGATAAATAAAATGACTCATCCCAGTTTTTCACAAGCACTTGAAACGTCAATGGTTTGCGAAATCCCATTCGATACTCTTGACGAACTATCAGGGAAATTACCTAAACTTCGCCAACAAATAATGCGTTTAATGAGTAGCGAAATTACTTACGATCAAGAAATGCTGTTACTACTCAATAAAAAATCAGCAGAAGAGCGCCTAGCTAGTTTTATTTATAACTTATCTGAGCGCTTTGGTGAGCGCGGTTTTTCGCGTAAGGAATTTAGATTTACGATGACTCGCGGTGAAATAGGCAACTATCTAGGCCTTACTGTAGAAACTATTAGTCGTTTATTAAGTCGTTTTCAAAAAGCAGACTTAATTAAAGTAGAAGGTAAATTTATTACAATTTTAGATAATGATGCCTTGGCTAAAACAGCGGCAATTGTTAAGCCTCGTCAAATTAAATAGTTTGATTTAGAACAACAATTTATATGCTACCCCTTTAACTGTTTTATATTTACGTTACACTAAATGTACACCCGTTATGTAAATGGAGTAGCATATGAACACTATTAAACGCATTATTGCGGTTATTGACCCTACCAAAGACGATCAACACGGCTTAGCACGTTCAATAGATTTAGCTAAAAAGTCTGGCGCAAGTATTACCGCTTTTATGACGGTTTACGACTTCTCTTACGAAATGACAACCATGCTATCAGGCGATGAACGCGAAGCAATGCGTGACGCTGTACTAAAAGATCGTGAGCTATGGCTAAACGATTTAGTCTCTCCTTACAAAGATATAAATATTCACACCCAAGTGGTTTGGCATAATCGCCCTTACGAAGCCATAATCGATACTGTAATTGATGAAAAGTACGATCTAGTAATTAAAGGCACACATCAACATGGTGCACTTAAATCCGTTATTTTTACCCCGACCGATTGGCACTTAGTACGCAAATGCCCCGCTCCGGTTTTATTTGTAAAAGAAATGGCGTGGCCTGCTCACGGTAATATTTTAGCTGCTGTAAATGCAGTTAGCGAAAATGAAGAGCATGTAGCACTTAATAAACGCGTTATTAAAGACGCACAATTTTTATGTGAACTTGCCAACGCAAAACTTAATTTAGTTAATGCTTATCCTGCAACGCCCATAAATATCGCAATCGAAATTCCTGAGTTTAACCCGGGGCTTTATAACGAATCAGTTAAAAAACATCATCATGAATCAACCAATGCACTTGCTGCAGAGTTTAATTTAAACCCAGAGCAATGTTTTATTGAAGAAGGCCTGCCAGAGGATGTAATCCCTGATGTAGCGAAGCGGTTAAATAGCGAATTAGTTGTTATTGGTACCGTTGGGCGTACCGGCTTAAGTGCTGCTCTTGTAGGTAACACAGCAGAGCATGTAATTGATAGCCTAGACTGTGATGTACTGGCACTCAAACCCGATGGTTACGTGAGCCCACTTGCAAAAAACTAGATTAACCAAAAGATTTTTAGCAAGTAACAGCTCATATACTACTTGCTAAAAATACCGTGTTTAAATTGCTTTTAATTACATCCTAAACTCGCATATTCAGGTGGTTTGGGTATAATACGCCCCTTTATTTTTAGCAAATAACTTTGCTGTATTGTTTTACTAGGGGGCGTAATTGTCACACTCAGATCAAGCTAAAGCTCAATTTAACTTAAATAAGCTGCAAAAGCGTTTACGTCGCCAAACTGGTCAAGCTGTTATGGACTTCAATATGATTGAAGAAGGCGACCGTATTATGGTGTGTTTATCAGGCGGCAAAGATAGCTACACCATGCTTGAAATGCTTCAACATTTAAAACGTGTAGCACCTATAAAGTTTGACCTAGTTGTTGTAAATCTTGATCAAAAACAACCAGGTTTCCCTGAACATGTACTACCCCAGTACCTTGATAAACTAAATGTTGAGTACAAAATTGTAGAAGAAGATACCTACAGCATTGTTACCGATATTATCCCTGAAGGTAAAACAACGTGTTCACTTTGCTCACGCTTACGTCGTGGTATTTTATACCGCACAGCAAATGAGATAGGCGCTACTAAAATAGCCCTTGGGCATCACCGTGATGACATGATTGAAACCTTATTTTTGAACATGTTTTATGGCGGTAAACTAAAAAGTATGCCGGCTAAATTAATGAGTGATAATGGCGAGCACATGGTTATTCGCCCACTTGCATACTGCAAAGAAACCGATATAGCCCAATACGCATTTGCACAAGGCTACCCTATAATCCCTTGTAATCTTTGTGGCTCACAAGAAAACCTACAGCGTAAACATACAAAAGCAATGCTTGCAAAATGGGATGTGGAGCACCCGGGCCGTATTGAAAGTATTTTTACAGCAATGCAAAACATAGTGCCTTCACATTTGGCTGATGCCGACTTATTTGATTTTAAAAACTTACAAACAGGTGAAGTAATTGATGGTGGCGATATCGCCCTTGATAAACCTGACATACCTAAAGTACCAGTAAGTAGTGAAATTGATGAACAAGAAGTGCCAAGTGTAGTTACTATAAATCTTAGCTAACTTTTAGTTATAGTTAGCTAAGAGTAAAGGATTAAGGGTTTGTATTTATATACAAACCCTTTAATTTACCAATTTAATCTTAAGCTTTACTTTAACTCTCAGCTAAACCTTGTAAAAACTCTAAACTTAACTTTTCTTGTGCATTGGCCTGGTATGGCAACTGTTGCAAGCTATCGTACGAAAAATCGTTAATATCAAAGTGACTTATTTCACTATTCCCAAAGCTGTTACGCTCACCGGGGCTTGGGGACATTTTCTCAATTACAAAATCACTTAAACGCATATCTGTAATACCTTGTGGTAATACCGACCAGTGAGCTTTCAAATTAAGTGTTTGGCTTCCCTGTGCTAACCGCTCTTTAGATACTAAATGAGCAAGTGGTGTATCGCCACTGTATAAGTTAGCCCTAACACGATACAAACCGCTTTTTATCACTGTTAAATTAGCTGGCACGACCATGTTTTCATCTTGTGCATATGCAGTTTCAAAACCTGTTAAAGTCGCACTCGGCGCCATATATTGAATTTGTGCAACTACAGGGATTTTTTTACCAGCAACATCACCCTCTACAAACACTTGCAAACTACGAGGGTAATCATCCTCTCCTTTAAAGGTGATAGTTGCCTCACCTTCACGTGCATTACCTATATGAGTATTTAATACTTCTTTTGTATCTGTATTTGCAAGCTCAACGACTACTTTACCAAGTCCTTGAGCACTTACTCTTATTATTATTTCTTCTGGGTATACAAAACGATACTGCTTAATACTTAACGTTAAAGCATCACCACTTTCGTCAATAGGGCTCGACACAGGGTAAAACTGGTTTGGTTTTAATCGGTCTTCATCTAGTGGGCTTAATGGTTGAGAATAAGGAGGAAATTTGAGTGCGCTTTGGTATTGCATAACCACTTGCTGCGCCGCTTTTGTTAAGTCTTCATTAAACGCGACTTGCTTTTTTGATTGTGTTTTATTTTTTTTAGGTACATCTATGGGAATCACTTTTACAGGTGATAAATCAACTACGCTAGCTGCTTGTTTAACCTGCGTTGTCACTGGCTCTACAACTTTATGAGTGTCATTTTTACTTGTAAACCATAGCGAAAATAAAATAGCGCTAATAATTAAAGCAACGACATAAAATTTTTTCATTAGTTAATTTAATCCTTTATAAGGCGTATAGCTTTGAGCTACACGCCTTGCATGTTATGGGATCACATTATAAATAAGTGCTGATGCACTTAAATTATTTGAATCCTTAATATAACGATATTGTTTTTTCCAAAACCAACTACCTGTAGTTTTATCAAACGTATTAAACCCTACCGTGTCACCTTCCACATTTACGTTATTCATGGCGATTGTTACATTACCTTTGCGCTGGGCATTATGTATTTCGTTATGGCTATAACTGTCACTCATCATCATTGGATAATGGTTTGGCATAAAGCTATTTACCGCATCACCTTGCGATTTTAAACGGCCATCAGTATCAATACTTTGGCTACAACTTCCAAATGAACGAGCTGAACTTGCACCACATGAAGAGTGCGATGCAACAACCGAGTCATCATTGCCTTTTAAAAATCCACCTGTTAATCCTAAGTATGCATTACCATCTGCCACAAAGCGTAAACGAGGTGTACGTGCATCAGGAAATGGTGATATTTTACGGGCGTTATTCACTTTTAAATCGTGTAATACGCCAACGGCCTCGGTTACATCACTTCCTAGCCACCATTTGAGTGCAGCATCGACCGCAAAGTTCCATGATGCGCCAGTTAAAGCACTAACAGCGACGTCAGCAAGCTCACTTCCACCGCCCGCGCCTGCTAAATCAAACGTAGCCACGATATTAAGCGGCTGTAATCCTTCGTTTTCTAACCAGTTTTCTTGATTATCAATAATATGGCGTGCAACTAAGTCACCTGTTGAATGTGTTACAAATACACAGCCATCACTGCATAAATTAGAGCGTGAAATTTGCTTTAATTTAGGCCATACCCAATCGGTAGCAATCTTACCTTCAACGCGTTCATAAGCAGGCCAGTCAATTCGCTCATCCGCACGATTATTCCAGTACGATTGCCAATATGTTTCACCATCATTAATTACATCACTTCCCAATTTATTGGTTATTTGCGAGGTTTGTAAACCATGAATTAATATAATTTTGTAGTCTTTACTCGCTGCAGAAAAGCTCATTAACATGGCAAGTCCCGCACCGATTAGGTGGCTTGGCTTAATTAATTTGTGTGTGTATTTGTTGTTCATACAATTCCTTAATGTTGTGTACTTAATATTTTATTATCATTTAAGGTATTCATGTTGGTTTGCGTAAGCTTGTCAACCTAGGCGCTCACTAGTATTAGGAACAACGAACAAAAATGCAACAACTTATTATCATTTAGGAGGGGTGGGAATTTATTTCATACTGATTAATGAGTTAACAAAGGTATAGTTGTTAAATATGAAATTATTAAATGAGTTCCGGGGGGATATTGAGGTATAAGATTAAAACGAGCACCATTAAAAGTGCCCGCTATAGAATAAGGACAAAGCTAATCTAACCGTTGGCTTTAAGCTCACTGGTAAATTGCCCAATCGCATTCACAACTTCTTGTGCACCCTGTTGAATTTCCTGCATCACGTCACCAGATTCTTTAGATAACGCTAAGCCTTGTTCTGCTTTTTCTTTACCTTTCTCTATTACAGCCACTGTATTTTGTGTTTGTGATTGATTGCGCTGTACCACTTCTACAATTTCTTCTGTTGCTTTTGATGTACGCGATGCAAGCAGCCTAACTTCATCTGCAACAACGGCAAAGCCTCGACCTTGCTCGCCAGCTCTAGCCGCTTCAATTGCGGCATTTAATGCTAATAAATTTGTTTGTTCAGCAATGCTACTAATGCTTTGTACAATACTTGATATTTGCTGCGACTGCTGATCAAGCGCTGAAATCTCATTCGCAGCTTGCTCCATGTTAATAGCCAGCTCAGTCATTACTGCAACAGTGTCTTGTATAACGCTCGCGCCCTGTTCTGCTTTTTTATCCGTTTGGGTTGAGGTGCTATAAGCAATCTCGGCCGCTTGTGAGATTGCAATTTCTTGATTTACTTGTTCAGTAATAACTGTGGCAAACTTCATCACTTTATAAAGCTCATTTGCGTCATTTGAGATTGGGTTATATGACGCTTCTAGCCATACAATATTGCCATGCTTATCAACACGCTTAAAGCGCTCAGCAATAAATTGACCTTCTCTCAATTTAGCCCAAAATTGCAGATATTCTTGGGATTCGTACTCTGAAGCCTCACAAAATGTGCGATGGTGTTTTCCTATTAATTCACTTTCTTGATAACCCATTGCAGCTAAAAACTGCTCATTTGCTTTTAAAACATGGCCCTCTAAATCAAATTCAATTACCGCCATAGAGCGATATATAGCTTTAATAGTATCGCTTTGCTCGCGAGAAGCTGTAATTGTTTTTGTAAGTACACTCCCGAATATAGAAAAATAGAGCAACTGATCTTGCTCACCTTTTACAGGATGTACTATTAAACGTAACCATTCAGCTTTGCCATCGCTGCGCATAACCTGTAATGCACCGCCCCAATGCCCTTCTTTTTTAATAGCTTGTTGCAAGCTTTTAAATTCGACAGATTGTCGAGACGAATCTGTAATAAAATTATCAAAAGAGTTATTAGTTAGCTCATCTTCGCTATAGCCTAGGTTTTCTAAAAATTTATCGTTGGCGTGCGAAATCCTGCCATCATAAAGAATGTTCAGTACTAACATCTCTCGGTAAAGCCCTTCCCACACTTGTTGTAATGGATAGAGCTCTGCTTTTAAAGAGGCTATTTCATTTTGTTTATTTTTAGAAAAAAACATTAATGTCCTTACTAATACAATTAATATAAAATTAATTTTAGTATAGAAGGTAACTTTCATAACGCGATAAATAATAAGAGCTTTAATCACTAAAGCCGGAGACTAAGTAAGCCATCATTATATAAACCGCTGCAAAACAAATATTCAAATTCTAAAATGTTAATCTTTCATATAAGCCCGACGCTCTTGATACACTTTTACTCATAGCAAGTTGCAGTACTTTTTTATCTGCCACCAGCTCAAAGGTATTTTTAGCGCGGGTTATCCCCGTATACACTAATTGCCTGTTTATACCCATGCGCGCTTGTTTTAGCGGTGGCAATACCATGGCGGTGTAGTTAAACTCTGAGCCTTGTGATTTATGAATAGTCATTACATAGACTTTATCGTGCGCAGGGAGTCGTGCAGGCGAAAATGCTCGTTGGTTACCTTGCTCATCAATAAATATGGCTTTGAGTTGATTACTTTCATCTGGCATTAAAATACCAATATCACCGTTAAATAACTTAAGTTGATAATCGTTTTGGCTCACCATAATAGGCATACCCGTATAGTGGTGAGTATTAGGACTAACGGTAATTAAACCTTGCTGTTGCAACACGCGCTCTATTCGTTGATTTAAGCTATGCACTCCGTAATCGCCCTCTCGTACCGCAGCTAAAAGCTGATAACTAGCAAAAGCAGCATGCACTTGTGCAACACCTGTACCTTGGGCAATTAAGTTAAGGTATTTTGCATAATGACTTGCTGCACTTTTAACGAGTTTTTCAATCGGTTTTGCTACAAAGTCGTATTCTAAAATTACATCGTTAAAGCGCCCTTCAGTACTTTCTTGCTCTACGTAATTTAAAATACCGGTGTTATTAGTGTTTACCGCAAGTGCAAGTTGACCAATACCGCTTTGTGCGTCAAATCGATAACTGTGTTGTAAAAAGGCAATGCAATCTGCGAGTTTAAATTCACTCGCACTTTGCGCTGCAAGTTTAGCCTCGTTATTAAAGCATAAATTATTTAACTCATCACAACGTGCTTGCGAATAGCGTGGCGTTTGCCCAAGTGTTAAACCTTGGCATAAATCGCTCATTACGCTGCCGGTATCTACCGAGGCAAGCTGATCTTTATCACCTAAGAGTATTAACCGCGCGTGCGCGGGCAGTGCTTCTATTAATTTAGCCATCAGCGATAAATCGACCATGCTGGCTTCGTCAATAATCAGCACATCTAAATGCAGCGGATTGCTTTTGTTATGTCTAAATTTATTAGTAAACGGTTTTACGCCCAGTAAGCGATGAATCGTTTGAGCGCTTTGCGGTATCAGCGTTTTTATATCATCAGGAATCGTTGTGAGCTTATTTTTGGCGCCCAAAATAGACTCACTTAAACGTGCAGCTGCTTTACCTGTAGGGGCCACCAGCTTAATACTAAGGGGTACTGTTTCATAAAGTGACTGCAAAATAGCCAGCAACTTAGTCACTGTGGTAGTTTTACCTGTACCTGGGCCACCCGTGATCACACTAAAGCCTTTGGTGGCCGCAATCGCGCACGCCACTTTTTGCCAATCAGTTTCAACAGTTGAATCAGCAGGAAAATAGGTATTTAAAAGCCCTGCTAATACTTCATTATTAATATTGAGCTTTCGCTCGCTCATGCTTAATAGTCTATCAGCAAGTGTTTGCTCATAACCTGCAAGGCGCGCAAAATAAAGTCGCTCGTTAAATAATTGCAATGGCTTACTCTCGCCAACGCTTTCATGGTTTTGTAAATAACTAACCGCTGTGTGTACATTAAAGTCATCACTAAACGGGCTTAGCGTACTGGGTACATTGCCATCGAGTTTATTAAAATCGCCTTTGCGTAAATTAAAAGGATTGCTCCAATCAACTTCATTTAAGGTTAAACAACTGTGCTGACTTTGCTGCGATAAGCACAGGAGTAAAATAATATAAAACAATTCATTATGAACGTTATTAGCGCACAATAGCTCAGCGAGTTTTACATCAACGACACGTAGCCGATTTTCAGCTAATAGATACTCAAGTAACGGCACTTCGGTAATTGTATTTGTTACAGCTATCTCGTTTTGAGGCTCAGGAATATATAGAAGCTCATCGCTAGGCATTTGATCAATATCGTCAAATAAACTCGGTTGTTCATTTAAGTCGCTCATAGCATGGCTCCTTGGCTAAATAAGCCATCTAAAATAATCACTTGTTTTACAGTTAGCTTTTTAAAGTACACGCCTTGCCCTGCT
>LAZR01000246.1_pt1 | contig 52188 bp, 59 predicted proteins | sample 329461 | NCBI WGS metagenome assembly LAZR01 (sample SAMN03002196, study PRJNA259156) | marine sediment metagenome | biome: sea floor; feature: Hydrothermal impacted sediments; material: marine sediment; isolation source: Loki non-amplified sample from Loki's castle hydrothermal vent sediment ...
GTTCGGGCCGCGCCCGCCAACCTGCCGGACCTTTCCGAGATCAAGGGGCAGACGGTCGCCAAGCGGGCGCTCGAAATCGCGGCCGCCGGCGGACACAATCTCCTGATGGTCGGACCGCCCGGCTCCGGCAAATCGATGCTGGCCCAGCGGTTGCCCTCGATCCTGCCGGCGCTGACTCCCAAGGAACTTCTCGAGGTCTCGATGATCGCCTCGATCGCCGGGGAACTCTCCGGCGGCAAGCTCTCTGACCGGCGCCCGTTCCGCGCGCCGCATCATTCCGCCTCCATGGCCGCGATGGTCGGCGGCGGCTTGCGCGCCCGGCCCGGCGAGGTGTCGCTCGCCCATCGCGGCGTCCTCTTCCTCGACGAGTTTCCCGAATTCTCGCCGGTGGTGCTCGACTCGCTGCGCCAGCCGCTCGAAGCGGGTGAAAGTGTCATCGCGCGGGCCAATCACCGCGTCACCTATCCGGCCAAGATGCAGCTGGTCGCGGCGATGAACCCCTGCCGCTGCGGCATGGCCGGCGAGCCCGGCCGGTCCTGTGCGCGCGGGGCCCGCTGCGCGGCCGATTATCAGGCGCGGATCTCAGGCCCGCTGATGGACCGGATCGATCTGCGCGTTGACGTGCCGGCGGTCACCGCCGCCGACATGATCCGGCCACAACCGTCCGAGACGTCACTGGCGGTCAAGGCGCGGGTGGCTGCGGCCCGCGCGCTCCAGATCGAGCGTTACGAGGCCGTGGGCCTGTCCGAAGCGACAGTCAATGCCCATTGCTCGGCCGCCCTCATCGAGACGATCGCCGAGCCCGACGCAGAGGGCCTGAAGCTCCTACGGGATGCCGCCGAACAGATGAAGTTCTCGGCCCGCGCCTATCACCGCATCCTCAAGGTCGCGCGCACCCTCGCCGATCTCGATCAGGACGAAACCGTCAGGCGCATTCACCTTGCCGAGGCAATCTCCTACCGCGTCGCCGGCGAGCGGCTGGCGGCGGCGGCATGAGCACGGAAGCGCCATCGCCGGCAGCCGCCGACGCCATTGCCCGGCGCAGTCGCGCGTCAGCCGCGCAGCGTGCCGCCAGTGGCCTTTTCGACCTGCGCGACGATCCTGGCCGAAACCGCTTCCAAATCTTCGTCGGTCAGCGTCCGGTCGGCCGGATTGAGGGTCACCTCGATGGCGACGGACTTCTTGCCTTCGCCGAGCGCGGCACCGGAAAAGACGTCGAAGACGCGTACCTCGCCGACCAGCTTCCTGTCGGCACCCTCGGCGGCGCGCACGAGCTTCAGCGCCTCCACGCCGGCATCGACGACGAAGGCGAAGTCGCGGCGCACCGGCTGGAACGGCGACAGGGTCAGCACCGGCTTGGTGCGGGTGGCCTTGCGCTTGGGCTCGGGGATCGCGTCGAGGAACACCTCGAAGCCGCAGAAGGCGCCGGCAGCGTCGATCTGCTTCAAGGTCTTGGGATGAAACTCGCCGAACTCGGCGAGGATCACCTTCGGGCCGAGCTTGATACGGCCGGACCGGCCGGGATGAAACCAATCGCTCGCGGGCGCTTCGATCATCAGCCGGTCGACGGGCGCGCCGGCCGCTTCCAGCGCGGCGATGGCGTCGGCTTTGGCCTCAAAGACGGACACAGCCGGAGCGTTGCCATCCCAGGACCGGCCCGCGCCGCTGTGCACGGCCGTCCCGCGCCGCACGCCGCCGGCGACGCGCTTCTGGCCTTCCGGCTCGTCGGAGACGTAGGCCGCCGCCACCTCGAACAGGGCGGTGTCGCCATAGCCACGGGCGGCGTTGCGGCTGGCGGCCGCGATCAGGCCCGGCAGCAGCGAGGGCCGCATGTCCGACATGTCGGCGGAGATCGGATTTTCCAGTTTCAGCGCCTCCGCGCCGCCGCCGAAGGCTTGGGCGTGGGTCTCGGGAATGAAGCTGTAGCTCACGGTCTCGACCATGCCGCGCGCGGCGAGCGCCCGGCGGGCGGCGCGGTCGCGGATCTGCGGCACGGTGAGGATGCGGGTGTTGACCGAAGCCGCCGCCGGCAGCGGCTGGGGTTCGATCGTCTCGACGCCGGTGAGGCGCATGATCTCCTCGACGAGATCGGCCTTGCCGTCGATGTCGGGCCGCCAACTCGGAACCGTCACGCTCCCCGCCGCGCCGTCGATCGACACACCAAAGCCGAGCCGCTTCAAGATGGCCACCTGCTCGTCCGGCGTGACGGTCAGCCCGGTCAGTCGCTCGACTTCGCCAAAGGGCAGTTGGATCGACAGCGTCTCACGCTCGGCTTCCGCGACGATTGTGCGCTTCGAGGGCGTGCCACCGCAAATGTCGAGGACCAGCCGCGTCGCAAGGTCCAGCCCTGGCTCCATGAAGGCTGGGTCGACGCCGCGCTCGAAGCGGTAGCGCGCATCGGTGATGATCCCCAGCGTCCGTCCGGTGCGGGCGATGTCCGCGGGCTCCCAAAGCGCCGACTCGATGAGGACGTCGGTGGTCGCCGCGTCGCAGCCGGACTGTTCGCCGCCCATGATGCCGGCGATCGATTCCACGCCCTTGTCGTCGGCGATGACGCACATGCCGTCCGCGAGCGTGTAGGTGCGGCCATCGAGCGCCAGCACCGCCTCGCCGGCCTTGGCGTCGCGCACGGTGAGGTCGCCCGCCACCTTGGCCGCGTCGAAGACGTGCAGCGGCCGGCCGCGGTCGAAGGTGACATAGTTGGTGATGTCGACGAGGGCGTTGATCGGGCGAAGGCCGATCGCCCGCAGACGCTTCTGCATCCACTGCGGCGAGGCGCCGTTGGCGACTCCCGCCACCTTGCGGAGCGCGAAGCCGGTGCAGGTGGCGCTCTCGACACGAACGGAGACCGGGCAGTCGCTTTCCCCTTCGATCCGCTCCGGCGCCTTGGTCTTGAGCGTGCCGAGACCGGAGGCAGCGAGATCGCGCGCGATGCCGGCAACGCCGGTCGCGTCGGGGCGGTTCGGCGTCAGATTGATTTCGATGACCGGGTCGGCCAGATCGGCATAATCGGCGAATTTGGCACCGACCGGCGCGTCCTCCGCCAGATCGATGATCCCGTCATGGCTGTCGGAGAGCTCCAGTTCGCGCTCGGAACACATCATGCCGTGGGACTCGACGCCGCGAATCCGCCCGATCGACAGGGTCGTGTCGATGCCGGGCACATAGGTGCCGGGGATCGCCAGGACGCCGACCAGCCCGGCGCGCGCGTTCGGCGCACCGCAGACGATCTGCATCGGCTTGCCCCCGTTGATGTCGGGTCCGGCCTCGACGGTCAGCACCTTCAGCTTGTCGGCGTCAGGGTGCTTTTCGGCGGAGAGCACCCGCGCGATCCGGAACGGCGCGAACATGGCGCGGTCGTCGACGGCCTCGACCTCGAGCCCGATCATCGTCAGGCGTTCGCAGATGGCGGCAAGGGATGCGTCGGTGTCGAGATGGTCCTTGAGCCAGGAGAGGGTGAATTTCATGGGAAGCGATCGTCGGTTGGGTTGCGAGCGGGCCTTGCGGCGCGAAGGATGGATGTCTCGAAGAACGGAGCCGGCGCTCGGCGCAAGACACGCGCCGGGCGCGGCCCTGCTGCGTAGGACGCGAAGGTTGTCCGCGTCAACGGAAAGGTCGCCGGTGGAAGACTACCGAAAATGCCCGCTCTACGGATTCGGGCCGTCGGAGGAGGTGATTTCGCCGGCCACGCGACGGACGGCCGCGTTGGCATGGACGAAGCGATAGGTGAACAGCGCGACGACGGCGAAAATCGCATAGAGGAACAACAGCGTTCCCCAACTGAGCGGGGAATCGAAGCCGAATTTGTCGAGGATTGCGGGCAGGCCGACGCCGGTGAAGAACGAAGCGAGCGCGGCCGGCGTCGGCGGCATCGAGCGATAGTAGAAGGCGAACAGGCCGACGGTCACCAGCGCCACCACGATGCGGCCGAGCGACGACAGCAGCGCGAAGAAGGCACCATCGGCGAACAGCCAGTGGAAGAAATCGACGACAAGCAAGCCGATGATCGCGCCGGCGACGACTGCGATCACTTCGAGGACAATCATGCGCGGGGACATGGCGGGGTTCCGTTGTTGCCTTGAAGGATGTCCATCTGCGGCATTGCGTCAGAAATCAAGGCCGCTCTACGCTGAACCGCCGATATCGCGGCAGGCCATCCTCGATCGCCGGAAAATCCAGCGCCTCGCACAGAAAGGCGTGATGGGTCGGCGGGTAGCGCTGCGGCGCGTCCATCGCCCCGAGAACCAAGTAAATGCGATCAGGCAGCCGATTGTCGCGATAGGCGATCGGCGTCCCGCATTCGGGACAGAACGAGCGCTTGGCCGGGCCATCGCCATAGTCCTTCTCGCCTGCCGCCTCGAAGGTGACGTCATCGCGGCAGAAGCCTACGAAAGCCAGGACCGGCGCACCGGACGCCTTGCGGCAGTCGCGGCAGTGGCAATAGCTGGTGAAAATTGGGTCGGCCGAGGACGAAAGCGGACGCGTCCGCAACGGCAGCCGCCAGCGTGGCGGACATCAGGAGGCGCTCTTTCGCTCACCTTCCGGCGGCCTTCACATGTTCGGCCAGAACCGCGTTGATGCGCGACTGCCAGCCCGGACCGCCAGCGCGAAAATGATCGATCACCGAGCGGTCGAGCCTCAGGCCGACGCGCTCCTTGGTCGGCGCTTTCTGGGAGCCGCGTTGAGCCCGAAGCCTGGCGAAGGCAACCACGAGCTCGGGATGGACTTCGCGTGCCCGTTTAAAGTGGCGAAAATCCTCCGCCGTCAGTTCGCGGACCTCGCCGTCCTCGTCGGTCAGCGGCGGCCTATCGTCCGGCAGTCTGCTCATAGTCCTCGATCTCCCGGCTATTGGCCTTTCGGAACGAAATGATCCGGACGCAGTCCCGACGGTACGTATAACAGACGACGCATACGCGACCGCGGAAATAACCGGTGGAGATCATCCGTGCCTCGCCATAGGGACGCCGATTGTCCTCAACGGTCGTTGCCGTTTCGAACTCGAACTCCACGACATCCGCAAAGTCGAGGCCGCGTTCCAAAAGCGTGCGCCGCCGTTTTTCTTCGTCCCATTCAAGCTCCAATGGCGGCGCCCGTCAATCAAATCGTGGCCACAATCCGATTCGTCAAGAGCTCAAGCCTCCGAACAGGGTTGGCATGTCGAGCGGCCGGAAGCCGTAATGCTCGAGCCAGCGGATGTCGGCGTCGAAAAAGGCGCGCAGATCCGGCATGCCGTATTTCAGCATGGCGAGACGATCGATGCCCATGCCCCAGGCAAAGCCCTGATATTCGTCCGGATCGAGGCCGCCGGAGCGCAAGACGTTCGGATGCACCATGCCGCAGCCCAGGATCTCCATCCAGTCCGAGCCTTCGCCGAACCGCACCTCGCCGGGCTTGGACCGGTCGCACTGGATGTCGACTTCCAGCGAAGGCTCGGTGAACGGGAAGAAGGAGGGGCGGAAGCGCATGTTCAGCGACGGCACCTCGAAGAACGTCTTGCAGAACTCTTCCAGCACCCACTTCATGTTGGCGACGTTGGCTGATCTGTCGACGACCAACCCCTCGACCTGATGGAACATCGGCGAATGGGTCGCGTCGGAATCCTGCCGATAGGTCTTGCCCGGAATGACGATGCGGATCGGCGGCTTCTGCCTCTCCATGGTGCGGATCTGCACGGGCGAGGTATGGGTGCGCAGCACCTTGCGTTCGCCCGCCGCGTTGGCCTTCAGGAAGAACGTGTCATGCATTTCGCGGGCCGGGTGGCCTTCGGGAAAATTCAGCGCGGTGAAATTGTAATAGTCGGTCTCGATGTCCGGACCTTCGGCGATGGCAAAGCCCATATCGGCGAAGATCGCTGTGATCTCGTCGACGACCTGGCTGATCGGATGAATGCGCCCGCGCGCCGCCGGGCTCGGCCGCACCGGCAAGGTGACGTCGACCCGCTCGGCGGCGAGCCGCGCCGCGATCGCCACGTCAGCCAATTGCTCGCGCCGTGTCGCGATCGCCGCCTGGACCCGGTCGCGCAGCCCATTGAGCCTGGGACCCGCCTCGCGGCGCTCCTCCGGGCTCATCTTGCCGAGGCCTTTCAGCATCTCGGAAATACGGCCCTTCTTGCCGAGTTCGGCAAGCCGGATCGCCTCCAGCGCGGCCTCGTCGCCGGCCGCCGCGATATCGGCCTCGAGCCGTGCTTCGAACGCTTCGGTGTCGCTCACCTGTCACTCCATGCTTTGCCGCGCCGGCGGCCTGACGGCCTGATTAACGCTTGCGGCGCGCCGAGGGAAGCCGCCACGCGCCCTCCCGAAACGCGGAAGGCCCGCGCGGCGATGCGGCGCGGGCCTTCCTGGGGTCATATGCGGCGTGGCTTCAGGCCGCGCGCTTCTCGCCGACGGCGCGCTCGTAGGCGCCTTCGAATTCACTGTCCTTCAGATAGGCCAGCGCCGACTTCGCCTGCTCGCAAAGCACACCGAAGGCCTCCGGCTCGTGGATCGCGATGTCGGATAGAACCTTGCGGTCGACCTCGATCCCGGCCTTGCCCAGACCGTCGATGAAGCGGCCATAGGTCAAGCCATGCTCGCGGACGGCGGCGTTGATGCGCTGAATCCACAAAGCGCGGAAATTGCGCTTCTTTACGCGGCGATCGCGCGTGGCGTACTGCTTCGACCGGTCGACGGCGGCCTTGGCGGCGCGGATGGTGTTCTTGCGGCGGCCGTAGAAACCCTTGGCCTGCTTGAGAACCTTCTTGTGCTTGGCATGGGACGTGACGCCCCGTTTCACTCTCGCCATGATCTTGCTCCTGGAATTCTAGAAATGCGCGACGCCGCTCAGCGGTCGTAGGGCATGTAGGTCTTGACGATCCGCTCGTCGGGCTTCGACAAAATCATCGTGCCACGCGAGTCGCGAAGGAAGTCGTTGGAGCGTTTGATCATGCCATGGCGCTTGCCGGCGGCACCCGCCTTCACGCGGCCGGAGGCCGTCATTCTAAAGCGCTTCTTGGCGCTCGCCTTGGTCTTCATCTTGGGCATTTTGCTCTCCTAACGTGAGGATCGCGACTAGACGGGCCACCGTTTCCGGCCTGCTCCGCTCCGGTCTCATTCGGAATTGTCGCGACAGCATTGAGAACCGCCACGGCATGCCCTGCCGGTCGGTTCGCTTGGACGACGGGCTTATAAGGCGCCTCGCAAGCGGACGCAAGAGCCCTCGCGCGCGGGCCACGGCGGCGGGACGAAAATCCGCGGCCCTCGCTGGCTCCGATCGCTCCCCCGCTTCCTCGCTTTCCGGCAACTTCCACAACGCGGAATTGGTCCCTTGCCATCCAACACACTCGATGAAAAGATGCTGGTGGGGCAAGGGATGGAGAGCAATGACGCTCATTCAATTTCCGGGGCGACTCGGCGATGTCCGGGAAAAAACGGCCCTGGCTTCGATTTGCCCCTGTCACTGGGCGGCGGCTCTAACTTCGCTGGAGCGACTTTTTCCCAGTGCCTCGGCTGTGCTGGAGCGCGTTGGCGCTGGCGCGGTCGATAGCGGGCGATTATTCGCCGCCGGCAATCCAACGTTGCGCCGGATCGTCGGCGCACGATGGGATGCCCAGGGCCTCGATTACCTTTCCGTCGGCACGATCTTTCGGATGAGCGAATTGCCGGAGACCGGCCTGCCCTCGTCCCGGCGGCGCGACGACGGCATCGCCCATGGCGGGGCGGGGATCGTCCTTCATCGGCGAGCCTCCCGCCTCTGGGTTCTGTCGGTTCAGGTTCCGCTCCCGCTCGGCGATCGATACGACGCGGCCATCGCTACGCTTCTGCGCCGGCTGGCGCCGGATCTGCGACGGTCGTTTCTGATCTCGTACGGCCTTGGCACGACCGAGCAACCCGACCGGGCGACGATCGAGTCGATCTGGGACGAACTGTCCGTCGGGGTCGTCTTGTTGTCGGCAGGCCTGAGGCCCTTGGCCGTGAACACGGCCGCCGAGGAGATCGTCACCACCCGCCGGTTCTTCGCTCCGCTGGGGTGCCGCGGCTCGTTGCGTGCGGCCGTCAACAACGATAATGACCGCCTGCGTCTGGCAGCCAGCCGTATCGTATACGGGGAAAGCGACGTGGAGACCGTCGACCTCAAAGGGGTCCGATGCACGGCTCCGCTGCCGGTCACGCTTCGCGCCGTGGGGCGCAGGGCTGGAAGCAGACGGTTCAACGCGTTGGCCAAGGGTGTCGAGGAAACCCTCGTGGCGATCATCGGGGATTGCGAACCATCATACGACAACACGAATGCGCTGCGCGCCTCGGCGGCAAATCGATAGGCCCACCTAGGCGAAAGGCCGCCAGCGTTCGGCGCCACAGAATCAGGCCGGGATTTCGCCCGGGCGGCCAGGCGAGCGGCGGCAGGGTGTTCCATTCCCCGCGCCGCAAGGTGTGTACCGCGATGAGCCGTTTCAGCCTCGCGGTGCCAAGACCATCATCATCTGTCGGCCTTCAAGCTTCGGCTCGGCCTCGACCTTCGAGATTTCAGCCGTTTCCTCGCGAACGCGGTTGAGAAGCCGCATGCCGAGTTCCTGATGGGCCATTTCACGCCCACGGAACCGCAACGTGACCTTGACCTTGTCGCCCTCGTCGAAGAAGCGACGGACCGACTTCATCTTAGTCTCGTAGTCGTGTTCATCGATGTTCGGCCGCATCTTGATCTCTTTGACCTCGATGGTTTTCTGGCGCCGTCGCGTCTCAGCGGCCTTCTTCTGACTCTCGTATTTCAGCTTGCCCAGGTCGAGAATCTTGCAGACCGGCGGATTGGCGGTCGGCACGATCTCGACGAGATCCAATCCCGCGTCCTCGGCCATCGTCAAAGCGTCCTGCGTCGCCACAGGCCCGAGGTTCGTTCCCTCGGTATCGATCAACTGAACCTGCGGAACGCGAATCTCCTTGTTGGAGCGCGGCCCCTCTTTCTGGGTCGGCGGTGCACGAAATGGTCTGCGAATGGTCGTTCTCTCCTGTTATTGACGATTCCGGGTGGACCATGAAAAAACGCCAACGGCTGCCGGATTCCCCTGCCTTATGGGAAAACCGAACGTCAAAGTTTCATCACGCGCCCAATCAGCGGCGTCCTCTATAGCATCGACATCGGCGAATGGCACGCCCACGGCGATAAAAAGCTGCCATGACGGTCGTGGCGACCCTTTCGTCAGCTCGTTCTTCGCGTCATTAGCGCACGGACGGTCACCGTCCGACACCATCGAACATGGAACCTGCCAACCGGCTTCGCCAGTCCCGCCCATCAATCCGGCAACGAAAGGACCGCGACGATCATGCAGTCAGAGACCAAGACGGAACAGCCGCGCACCATCACCGTCGGCTCCGGGTCGAACGCCCGCACGATCGCCTTTCGCACCCAGGCGGGTGACGCACCGACGCTCGTCTGGCTCGGCGGCTACCGGTCGGACATGCGCGGAACCAAGGCCGAGCGCCTGGCGCATCTGGCCGAAAAACAGGCGCTCGCCTTTTGCCGGCTGGACTATTCCGGTCATGGCGAGTCCGGCGGACGGTTCGAGGACGGCACGATCGGTCGCTGGACCGAGGAGGCCGCCGCGGTCATCGACGCCGCGGTCGACGGTCCGGCGATCCTGATCGGCTCTTCGATGGGGGCCTGGATCGCGCTGCGTCTCATCCAGATGGCGCTGGCGGCCGGAAAGCCAGCCAAGGTCGCCGGGCTTTTGCTCGTGGCGCCGGCACCGGACTTCACCCATCGGCTGATGGAACCGAAGTTGCGCGACGACCAACGCGCGGCCCTTGAGCGCGACGGCTTCATCGCCGAGCCCTCCGACTACTCGCCGGAGCCGAACATCTATACCCGGAAGCTGTTCGAGGACGGCGCCGCGAATTTGGTCATGGAGGGTCTGATCGAGACCCGCTGTCCGGTGACGATCATCCAGGGCATGGCGGATCAAGACGTGCCGTTCGCGCACGCGCTCGAACTGGTGACGCATCTGCCGTCGGAGGGCGTCATCGTGACCCTGATCCGTGACGGCGACCATCGTCTATCGCGGCCGCAGGATCTCGAACTCATCGAGCGCGCCGCCCTCGATCTGGTAACCGCGGCGCGCGACGGCAGCTGACCAAAGGTTCCGTTCCAATCCTCCGCCACGACTGATGGGGGGTCGATGTCATATTTTTATCACTTGCGTCGCAGCCCGCCGCGACAATTCCCTGTCATTCCCTCGACTTAGTCGGCTGCGCTTGCGCGCGATTCGTGCCGTGCGCCGCCGGTAAACTGTCGCTATCGACGATGAGCCTTGAGCGGGGCTGGTCATTGAAGCTTCTGCAACCCCCTGAATGTGTTGACAGTTTTCACGATTGCTTCAACCATGAGCCATCTACGCATTTTTCGTACAAAGGGGAGTACGAAATGGGGGCCTTTCGCGCATTTGGCGCCACGGTACTGCTTTGCCTGTCGGTCACTGCCACTTCGGCGCGCTCGGAGCCGCGTGGCGCCTTCATGGGCCTCGGCAATCCCACCACACAACCGATCGGCCACCTGCTCTTCTGCCAGGAAAATCCGCGCGAGTGCGAGCCATCCACCGCAAGGATGACCCCCGCTCCACTGCAACTGAGCCGGCCCCTCATCCTATTGGTGGCTGCCGTGAATACAACCATCAACGCCCGCGTCAAAGCCCGTTCCGACATGGATATTTACGGTGTCGAGGAGCGCTGGGCCTATCCGGTCGACGAGGGCGACTGCGAGGATTTCGTCCTGCTGAAACGCCGTCTTCTGGCGGCGCAGGGCATCGATCTCGCCAACCTGCTGATCACCGTCGTCCTCAGGCCCGACGGCGAGGGGCATGCCGTGCTGACGCTGCGCACGACACAGGGGGATTTCATCCTCGACAATCTCGAATGGCGGGTCGTCGCCTGGGCAGACACGCCCTACACCTTCCTGAAGCGCCAGAGCAGCAGCGATCCCGGCAGTTGGATCGACATCGGTCACGGGGAAGACGTGATCGTCGGCGCAGTCGACCAATGATCCGCAGGGATTGCTCAGGCGTTGCCGATGAGCACACCCGCCGCGAAGACCAACGCGCCGCCCAAGACGACCTGTAGCGCCGCCCGCAGAAAGGGCGTCTCCATATAGCGGTTCTGAATGAAGGCGATCGCCCACAGTTCGAAGAAGACGACGACGAAGGCGATCGCCGTGGCGGTCCAAAAGTCCGAAATCAGATAAGGCAAGGCATGGCCGAGACCGCCCAGCGCAGTCATCACGCCGGAGGCGACCCCACGCTTGAACGGCGAACCGCGTCCCGACAGCACGCCGTCGTCGCTGGCCGCCTCGGTAAAACCCATGGAGATGCCGGCACCGATTGATGCGGCAAGCCCGATCAACAGCGTCTGGTGGCTGTCGTGGGTGGCGAAGGCGGCGGCGAAGATCGGCGCGAGCGTTGAGACGGACCCGTCCATCAACCCGGCAAGACCCGGCTGGACATAGGTGAGGATGAACGCCCGCCGCTCGGTCTCGGCTTCCTCCGACCGAACGCCCTCGGTGATCGTCTCATCGACAAGCGTCTGAGCGGTTCGCTCATGCTGTGCTTCGGCGGCGGCGAGATCGCCGAGCAATTGCCGAACGCCCGCGTCCTGGCTGCGCTTCGCCGCCTCCCGATAGAAGGTCGCCGCCTGCCGTTCCATGTCAGCGGCCGCCTGACGCGCCCGCTCGATCCCGAGCGGGCGAACCAGCCAATCGGGCTTGCGTTGATAGAAGCCGCGAATATCGGAGCGGCGCACCAGCGGGATCCGTTCGCCGAACTTGTCACGGAACAGCGTGATCAGCCGGCGCCGGTGCTCATCCTCCTCCTCCGCCATCGACTCGAAAATCTTGGCCGACGCCGGATAGTTCTCGCGCAAGCCGTCCGCGAAGGAGCCATAGATGCGCCCATCTTCCTCTTCCGCCCCGATCGCCAGTGCCAGGATCTCGGCTTCCGACAGGTCGTCGATGGTCCTGCGGCTAAACGCGGTGAAACGGCTGAACATCGGCAATTTCCTCTTTAGAAAGATTCCAATCTATTGGTTGGACATCTCATTCACAAGCGCTGCAAGCCAGTGGCAGGCCTACGGACATGCCTTGGCGCCGCGCCGGCAGAGAGGCAGTCCGGCCCCGGTGTTCAGCCGACATTCATAATGCTTACGAATATATAAACACTTGAAAGACACCCCCGATTGACGGGTTAGGCTCGATGCGTCGATCGGTCGTGTCGGAAGAAGGATGACCCATGCCTATCGACGACGACCGGCAGCTCGCGGAAGAGGTCGAAGCCGCGCTCAAGGCGCTCGGAATCGCCCGTCAGGGTTCGCGATCGACCGGCCCCGTCCAGCGCTATGTCATGGAATTGAGTGGCACAGAGTGGACCGAGGCGGCGCCGACGGACGCGAAAACATCCCGATCCAAAACGGATTCATCGATGCCCGCCGCGCACGACCAGGTCGGCTCTAGTCGGCGTCTCCTGCCTGCGGATCCGAGGGCTCTTCCTCCGTCGCCGGAATGACGTAGCTCCCGCTCAGCCAACGATGCAGGTCGACCGTTTTGCAGCGCGCCGAACAGAACGGGTAGTTTTCTCGCCCCGCGGCACGGCCGCATTCCGGACAGCGCCGTTTCGGCCGGAGCGGCGTGACCGTGGCCGTACCGGGGCTCATGCGTCCTCCGTCGCGACCGTGGCGGCCTTCCACCGTGCATGGATGTCGTAACCCTCACCCGCCAGCAATGCCAACGTTTCATAGAGCGGCAAGCCGACGACATTGGTATAGGAGCCGACAAGCCGGACGACAAAGCTACCGGCGAGCCCCTGGATGGCATAGCTGCCGGCCTTGCCTCGCCACTCGCCGGACGCGATGTAACTGTCGATGTCCTGGCGCGACAGCCGCTTGAAGCGGACCCGGGTCTCGATCAGGCGCTGGCGCAGCGCTCCCCGCGGGCCGATCAGGCAGACGCCGGTATAGACGCGATGGGTTCGCCCGGAGAGCGTCCGCAGATTAGCGACGGCGTCATCGACGAGTTCGCCCTTCGGCATGATCTGACGCCCCACGGAGACCACCGTGTCCGCAGCGACGATGTAGGATGGGCCGTCGATGTCGAGTTCGCGCAGCGCCTTGGCTGCGACTTCGGCCTTGGCCTTTGACAGGCGCTTGGCCAGCGAGCGGGGATGCTCGTTGCGCTGAGGGGTCTCGTCCAGATCGGCCGGCAGCAGGCGATCCGGCTCGATCCCGGCCTGATTGAGAAGTTCGAGCCGCCGGGGCGAACCCGAGGCGAGCACCAGGAGGGGGCGCGCTGACATCAAGTCGTCCGCTCGTCAGGCTATTTGAAACGATAGGTGATGCGACCCTTGGTCAGGTCGTAAGGCGTCATCTCGACGAGCACCTTATCGCCGGTCAGAACGCGAATGCGGTTCTTGCGCATCCGACCCGCGGTGTGGGCGATGATCTCATGCTCGTTTTCCAGCTTGATACGGAAGGTGGCGTTGGGCAGCAACTCGGTGACGGTACCGGGAAATTCGAGAACTTCTTCTTTTGCCATATGGTGTAGAGCCTTGAGCGATGTCGGAGCGGGAAGCGGAAGCTTCGCGGCGAAGGAAAGCCGCCCCGATCGGGCGGCGACGAATTGGAAATTCGCGCCATAAATCGGGGCAAACCGCCGAAAAAGCAATATGCCGCCACGATTTGGCGGCGCCGGTACCGTTCCGTCGGTGGGCGGCGATCCGGATGACGGTCGCGCGGCTCTTCTCCTACGCCGTTTTGGCGGCCGGATCGAGTCCCCGCCGCAGCGTCAGCCGGAAATGCGCTCGATGTCGGCACCGCAAGCGCCGAGCTTTTCCTCAAGCCGCTCGAAACCGCGGTCGAGATGGTAGACCCGACTGACCGTCGTCTCGCCCTCGGCGACAAGGCCGGCGATGACCAACGAGACCGATGCCCGGAGATCCGTCGCCATCACCGGGGCCCCCGCCAGACGCGGCACACCCTCAATCGTCGCGACCTGACCGGACAGGGAAATCTTGGCGCCAAGCCGCGCCAGCTCCTGAACATGCATGAAGCGGTTCTCGAAGATCGTCTCGGTGATATGGGACGTTCCCTCGGCGCGTGTCATCAACGCCATCAGTTGCGCCTGCAGATCGGTCGGAAAGCCCGGATAGGGGTCGGTCACGACATCGACGGGCGCGATCCCGCCGCCATTGCGATAAACACGGATGCCGTCCTCGACCGCATCGATCGTGACGCCGGCGCCACGCAGGGTCCCCAGCGCCGTCTGCAGCAATTCCACATTGGTCCCGGTCAAGGTCACGTCGCCGCCGGTCATCGCCACGGCCATGGCGAAGGTGCCGGTCTCGATGCGGTCGGGCAGCACCCGGTGGCGGGCGCCGGACAGGATCGGCACGCCCTGGATGGTGATCGTCGACGTTCCGGCGCCTTCGATCTTGGCGCCCATGGCGTTGAGACAACGGGCGAGATCGGCGATTTCGGGCTCACGCGCGGCGTTTTCCAAAACCGTCTCGCCCTTGGCGAGACTGGCCGCCATCAGCATGACATGAGTGGCGCCGACGGAGACTTTCGGAAACACGAAGCGATTGCCGACGAGACCGCCCTTGGCCTCGGCGATGGCGTAGCCGGCCTCGATGTCGATGGTCGCGCCCAGCGCGCGCAGGCCGTCGATGAACAAATCGACCGGCCGCGTGCCGATGGCGCAGCCGCCCGGCAGCGACACCTTGGCCTTGTGCATGCGGGCGAGCAGCGGCCCGATCACCCAGAAGCTGGCGCGCATCTTCGATACCAGCTCGTAAGGCGCCGTGGTGTCGACGATGTTGCGGGCAGTGAAGTGGATCGTACGGCCAAGGCTGGCGTCCTGGCGCAGGCGCTTGCCGGTCACCGAATAATCGACGCCGTGATTGCCGAGAATCCTGATCAGCTGCTCGACATCCGCGAGATGCGGGACGTTTTCCAGCGTCAGCGTGTCGTCGGTGAGGAGCGACGCGATCATCAGCGGCAGCGCGGCGTTCTTCGCGCCGGAAATCGGTATTGTGCCGCTGAGCTCGTTGCCGCCGCGAATACGAATGCGATCCATAAAGTCTTTGTCCAGCCTGTGTGCGTCCCCCGCAGGGCGGGTCTGTACACGAGCAGGCTGCACGATTCAAATGATGCGCGCGGCGAGAAGTCGACCTTGCTTCCATTCTAGCCGTTGCGCGGGTTTCTCGGCGTTTTCCAAAAAAAGCATTTGACCTGACCGTAAGTCTTCACTTACCGTTAGCCGTGGCTTACGAACAAATCCTGACGGCCTTCGCCGATCCGACCCGGCGCGCCCTGCTCGAAGACCTGCGCGCCGGGCCGATGCCGGTGGCGCGATTGGCCGAAAGACATCCGGTCAGCCGGCCGGCGGTCTCGCAGCATCTCAAGGTGCTGGAAGCCGCGGGGCTGGTCACGGCCGAGGCGAGAGGGACGGCGCGGCTATACCGCGTGCGGCCGCAGGGCCTCGCGCCGTTGCGGGCGTATCTCGATGAGGTCTGGGGCGATGTCCTGCAGGCCTTCGCCGATGAAGTCGACAAACAGATGGAGCAAGACGATGCCGGAACCCGTGGTCAAGACGATTGACGTGCCCTGCGACCAGGCGACCGCCTTTCGCATCTTCACCCAGAATATGGACGCCTGGTGGCCCAAGGACCGCCACTCGATCTCGGCCAAGACCGGCGACACCGCTCGGTCGGTGTCGATGGAGCCGAGAGCCGGCGGCGTAGTGACCGAGATCGGCCATGACGGAACCCACCACCATTGGGGATCGGTGCGCGAGTACGAGCCGAACGCGCGGCTATCCCTCTTGTGGCACATCAATTTGCCCGCGGAGCAGGCGACGCTGGTCGATATTGCTTTCGAGCCGCAGGAAACCGGCACGCGCGTGACGCTGCGCCATCACGGCTGGGAGGCGATGGGCGACGCCGCGCAGACGATGCGCGATGGCTATGAGAGCGGCTGGGTCGGCGTGTTCGAGACTGCCTTCGCCGAGGCCTGTCGCGCCGAGGCCGCCTGAGGCGGGCGCCCGGCCTGCCGACGGCGGATATCGGCATTTGCCAGTTGGCGAATGGCCGTATCGAACCGGCCGCCCGGTTGGGTCAGACGCCATGCTGGCGGGTGGCGGTCACGCGGCCTCAGATATGAATCGCGTGGCCGAGCGCCTTGAAGGCGGCCTCCTGGAACCCTTCCCCTTGCGTCGGATGGGCGTGGATGGTGCCGGCGACATCCTCCAGGCAGGCACCCATTTCCAGCGCCAGCGAAAACGCCGCCGACAGTTCGGAAATGCCGGCACCGACCGCCTGGATGCCGAGAACCAGATGATTGTCGGCGCGCGCGACGATCCGCACGAAGCCGTCGTCGCGGTCGAGCGTCATCGCCCGGCCGTTCGCCTGGAAGGGGAAGTTGCCGATCTTGATCTCAGTGCCCGACTCCTTCGCCTGTTCGGGCGACAGGCCGACGGTGACGATTTCGGGATCGGTGAAGCAGATCGCCGGAATCGCGCGCTTGTCCCAGCGACGCCGTTCGCCGGCGACGATCTCGGCCACCATCTCGCCCTCGGCCATCGCCTTGTGGGCGAGCATCGGCTCGCCGGCGACGTCGCCGATCGCGTAGACGCCGCGCATCGCCGTGCGGCCGGTCTCGTCGATCTTGAGGAACGGCCCGTCCATTTCCAGAACCAGTTCCTCGCGGCCCCAGCCCTCGGTCAGCGGCTTGCGGCCGACGGTGACGAGGACGCTGTCGGCGCCGATCCGGCGCTCCGAGCCGTCGGCCAGTTCGACCAGAAGGTCGCCATCCCCGCCGGCAAGCCCCTTCGCCTTGGCGCCGGTCAGGATGTCGACGCCGAGGGCCTCGAGCCGCGCGCGCACCGGCCGCACCAGATCGGCGTCGTAGGTCGGCAGGATGCGGTCCGTCGCCTCGACGATCGTCACCGTCGATCCGGCCTTGGCGAAGGCCGTGCCCAGCTCAAGGCCGATATAGCCGCCGCCGACGACAGCCAGCCGTTTGGGCGGCGCGGAGAGGCTCAGCGCCTCCTCCGAGGACATCACCTTGCCGCCGAAGGGCAGCATCGGCAGTTCGACGGGGGCCGATCCGGTGGCGATGATGATGTTGTCGGCAACGATGCGCTGAACACTGGTCTCGCTGGTCACCTCCACGGTCTTGCCGTCGAGAAAGCGGGCGCGGCCAGGAACGAGCTTGACCCGCGCCTTCTTGAGGAGGCCGGTGACGCCATTGGTCAATCGGTTGACGATGCCGTCCTTCCAGCCGACGATTTCGGCCCAGTCGAGGTTTGGCTCGGACGCCGAAATGCCGGGAATGCCGCGCTTCGCAGCGGCCTCGCGCATCGCGAAAAATTCGTCGGCGGCGTGGATCAGAGCCTTCGACGGGATACAGCCAATGTTGAGGCAGGTGCCGCCCGGCTTGCGATCGTCGACGATGACGGTGTCGAGGCCGAGCTGGCCGGCGCGGATCGCGGCGACATAGCCGCCCGGACCGGCGCCGATGACGAGAAGCTGGCAGGAGATGTCGGCCATGGTCAGCGCCCCTCCTCGACGAAGATCATCGCCGGGTTTTCCAACAGCGCCTTGATGCGCTGGACGAAGCGGGCGGCGTCCCAGCCGTCGATCACCCGGTGGTCGAAGCTCGACGACAGGTTCATCCGCTTGCGGGGAATAAACCGGCTGCCGTCCCAGACCGGGCGAATTTCCATCTTGTTGACGCCGACGATGGCGACTTCCGGGTGATTGATCACCGGCGTCGTCACGATGCCGCCCAGCGCCCCGAGCGAGGTGATGGTGATGGTCGAGCCGGAGAGCTCCTCGCGCTTGGCGGAGCCGGTCTTCGCCGCCTCGCCGAGCCGTGCCACTTCGGCAGCGCAGCCCCAGATGTCGCGCGCCTCGGCATGGCGCACGACCGGCACGACGAGGCCGGAATCGGTCTGCGCGGCGATGCCGATATGCACGCCGCCATGCTGATGAAGAACGCCGGCTTCGTCGTCATAGAGCGCGTTCAGCGCTGGCTGGTCGCGGATGGCGATCACCATGGCCCGCATCAGGAACGGCAGCAGCGTCAGTTTCGGTCGCCCCTCGCCCTGGCTCTCGTGACGGTCGCGATTGAGGGCGGCGCGCAGCTCTTCCAGCGCCTCGACGTCGATCTCCTCGACATAGGTGATATGGGCGATGCGGCTTTTGGCCAACGCCATCTTCTCGGCGATCTTGCGCCGCAGCCCGACGATCCTGACGTCGGTGACGGAGGTGTCGGCGACGAGCCCACGCGCCGCCGACGGCGCAGCGCCGCCGTCGAGATACGCGTCGAGATCGGTCTGCGAAATGCGCCCGGCCGGGCCGGAGCCGGCGACGCGGCGCAGATCGACGCCCGCCCCCATAGCGCGGCGCCGAACGGCGGGCGATGCCAGCGGTTTTTCGCCCGGCTTGCGGGGTGGGCCGCCTGCGCCCGCCGCCCCAGGATTTGTCGTCGGGCGGGCCGCCTTTTCGGCAAGCTGGTCAATGTTCTGGCTTGCCGTCTTGCCGTCGTCCGCATCCGACGCACCGGTTTTTGGCGGCGCTTGCGGTTCGTCGCCGGTTTTTTCCGCCCCCTCCGACGGGTCTTCGTCGGGTTCATTGGTGCCGCCCTCTCCCGCGACCTCCAGCTTGACCAGTGCCGAGCCAACGGCGAGCGTGTCGCCGACCTCGCCGCCGAGCCACTTGACCGTGCCTTCCACAGGCGATGGGACGTCGACCGTCGCCTTGTCGGTCATCACCGCGGCGAGGATCATGTCCTCCTGGACCGGATCGCCGATCGCAACATGCCATTCGACGAGTTCGGCCTCGGCGACGCCCTCGCCGACATCCGGCAGCTTGATCGTGTAGGTGCCCACCGTCAGCCCTCCATCACCCGCTTGAGGGCGCCGCCGACCCGCGCCGGACCGGGGAAATAGTCCCACTCCTGCGCGTGCGGATAAGGCGTATCCCACCCGGCGACGCGCAGGATCGGAGCTTCGAGGTGATAGAAGCACGCCTCCTCGACCAGCGCGCAGAGTTCGGCGCCGAAGCCCGAGGTCATGGTCGCCTCGTGGACGACGACGCAACGGCCGGTCTTCTTCACCGAGGCCTCGATCAGCTCCAGATCGAGCGGCACGAGAGTCCTGAGATCGATGATTTCGGCGTCGACCTCGGTCATCCGCGCCGCTTCTTCCGCGACATGCACCATGGTGCCGTAGGCCAGAACGGTGACGGCGGCGCCCTCCCGTCTGATAACCCCCTGGCCGAGCGGCACGATGTAGCGACCCTCCGGAACCTCGCCGAGCGGATGCTTCGACCAGGGCGTGATCGGCTTGTCGTGGTGGCCGTCGAAGGGGCCGTTGTAGAGTCGTTTCGGCTCCAGGAAGATCACCGGGTCATTGTCCTCGATCGCCGCGATCAACAGCCCCTTGGCATCATAGGGGTTGGAGGGGACGACGGTCTTCAGCCCGGAAACGTGGGTGAACAAGGCTTCCGGCGACTGCGAATGGGTCTGACCGCCGAAGATGCCGCCACCGGTCGGCATTCTGACGACGAGCGGAGCGGTGAAGTCGTTGGCCGAGCGATAGCGCAGCCGCGCCGCCTCCGAAACGATCTGGTCGTAGGCGGGATAGACGTAATCGGCGAACTGCATCTCGACGACCGGGCGAAGACCGTAGGCGGCCATGCCGATCGCCGTGCCGACGATGCCGCTTTCGTTGATCGGCGCGTCGAAGCAGCGGTTCTTGCCGAAGCGCTCCTGCAACCCGGCCGTGCAGCGAAACACGCCGCCGAAATAGCCAACATCCTCGCCATAGACGACGACGTTGGGGTCTTCTTCCATCTTCACCGCGTGAGCGTCGCGGATCGCCTCGATCATGGTCATGCGCGGCATCAGGCGAGACTCCGCGTTGTGCGATGCGAGGCGTCATCCATATCGGCTTCGTCATCCCGGCCCCCGAGCCCGGATCCATGCCAAGCCACGGCAGCCGCCGGGACGGTGGAGGAAAAGCAATCTCCGATCCAACGATTTTGCTGCGTTGGACGACTTGGAGTGGATCCCGGCTCAAGGCCGGGATGACGAGGTTGGAAGTGCGGCGTCCAATTCTGCAAGGTCTCCATCCTCAATACCCCGCCTGCTGGCGCTGGCGCCTGAGATGCGGCGGCATCGTCTCGTAGACGTCCTCGAACATGTCGCGGACCGACGGCTTGGGGCCGGTATGCAACGTGCCGTGAGTCTCGGCCTCTTTCTGGGCGGCGAGGATTTCCGCGTCGATCTCGGCCTCGGCCTGGACGTGCCGCTCCTCGCTCCAGGCCTTGCGGGCGATCAGATGGTTCTTCAGCCGCTTGACCGGGTCGCCGAGCGGCCATGCGTCGGTTTCCTCCTTCGGGCGGTATGCCGAGGGATCGTCGGATGTCGAATGGGCGGCGGCGCGATAGGTCACCCATTCGATCAACGTCGGCCCGAGATTTCTTCGCGCGCGCTCCACCGCCCATTTCGAGGCCGCGTGGACGGCGAGATAGTCATTGCCGTCGACCCGAAGTGAGGGAATGCCGAAGCCGAGGCCACGGGCTGCGAAGGTGCCGGAGCCGCCCCGCGCGATGCCCTGATAGGTCGAGATCGCCCATTGGTTGTTGACGATATTGAGAACAACGGGGGCCTTGTAGGTCGACGCGAAAACCAGCGCCGAATGAAAGTCGCTCTCGGCGGTCGAGCCGTCGCCGATCCAGGCGGCGGCAATCTTGGTGTCGCCCTTGATCGCCGAGGCCATCGCCCAGCCAACGGCCTGCACGAACTGCGTCGCGAGATTGCCCGAGATCGAGAAGAAGCCATGCTCTTTCGACGAATACATGATCGGCAATTGCCGACCCTTCAGCGGATCGCGGCGGTTGGAATAGATCTGGCACATCATGTCGACGAGCGGATAATCGTCGGCAATCAACAGCCCCTGCTGTCGGTAGGTGGGGAAGTTCATGTCACCGGGGCCGAGCGCCTCGCGGAAGGCGCACGCGATCGCCTCCTCGCCGAGGCATTGCATGTAGAACGAGGTCTTGCCCTGGCGCTGAGCCATCAACATGCGGCGGTCGAAGGCGCGTACCCGCATCATCGTCTTGAGGCCGGAGAGAACCGCTTCGTCATCGAGGGTGCCGGCCCATTCGCCGATGGCTTCGCCGTCGCGGTTGAGCACACGGATGATCGAATAGGCGAGGTCGCGGATTTCGGCCGGGTCGACATCGACCGGCGGACGCCGAACCGCGCCGGCCTTGGCGATCTTGACGCCGGAAAAGTCCGGCGTTCCACCCGGCCGAACCTCCGGTTCCGGCACATGCAGACTGAGCGGTCGGTCGTCGGCCATGAGCGCATCTCCCGTCGCGGCCGAAGAATCAAAGGCCGCGCCCCACGATACAATCTAACGGGATTGGATCGGGAGGAAAGCCATGCAGGCCGCCGTCGCGGTTATTCAGGCCGGATCAGCACCGCGAGGCTGAACAGCACCAGTGCGACGGCCGCGATTTTCCAGAAGTCGCCACGCTTTTTCAGCCCCGGCAGGCCGAAGGGCTTGATCAGGTGTGCCCCCATCAGAATCACGAACAGGAGAGAAAACAGCTTGCTCATCGCCAGAGCCAGTAGTGCATCCGGCATGCTGGCGCTACCGGACGCGGATGGTCAGATCGAATGCAACGCGCCCGACGCGACGACCGGCCCGGTCGGAAGGCCGGTTGGCGAGCCGCCTTCCGGCTCCATCGAGACCGCCAGCGCGGTCTCCGGAGCGTCGAGTTCGCCGCCCTTGAGCACCACCCGCAGCGGCCGTTCCATGGTGATCAGCCCGAGCGATTGTGGTGCCCCACCGCCGGCCGGCAGCAGCCACAATTCCGGCACGCGGCCGGGTTCGGTGGCACCGGCGACCGGAATCAACGTCGCCGTCGCGGTGTTCATGTCGATTACCACCGTGACCAGCGGCGTGCCGGTATCGGAGGCGAGCGTCGCCGTCAGGGTTCCGTCCGTAGCGACTGGCGCGCCGAGGTCTTGCCCCGCGACAAAGATCAAAGCGGCGAGGCTCGCCGCCGCGAGCCCCATCGCGCCGATGCCGAGCCATTGCCAGATCGCGGAAACCCGGCGGCCCTTTGGCCCGGAACGCTCCGCCGGCCGGCGGGTGATGCGGTCGAGATCGGCGGCGATTCGCGGCCAAATTCCAACCAGCGGCTCCACGGGCGGAACGGCAGCGGCCAATGGCCCGAGGCGCTCGGCCCAGGCGTCGATCTCGGCGGCGAAGGCCGGATCTTTCGCGGCGCGGCGCTCGACCGACCGGCGCGTCGAACCGTCCAGCACGCCGAGCACATACTCGGCGGCCAGATCCGCGTCGTGCCGTTCCTGATCGAGCGACGAACTCATTGCGACAGGCATCCCTTCAACTTCATCAGGCCGCGCCGGATCACGCTTTTCATCGTTCCGAGCGGCACCTCGGCCCGCCGGGCGAGTTCGTCATAGGTCAAGCCACCGAAAAACGCCGCGGCGACCGCGTCCCGCGTCCGCTCGTCGAGTTCGCCGAGACAGGCGGCAAGTTGGCGGCCTTCGTCGGCGCGATGCAGCAATTCCAGCGCGTCCGGATTTTTGTCCGCAACGTCCACCGCCTCGTCGACCGATTTGTCATAGGCGCGCGGGCCGATCTGGCGCAGCCGGTCGATGGACCGGTTGCGGGCAATCGTCGCCATCCAGGTGATCGGGCTCGCCCGACCGGGGTCGAAGCTGCCCGCCCGATTCCATACGGTCAGATAAACGTCCTGCAACACATCCTCGGCCTCTTCGCGATTGCCCAAGATACGCAAGCATATACCGAAAAGCTTCGCCGAGGTGCGATCGTAGACCTCGCGCAAGGCCGCCTTGTCGCCATCGGCGACGGCGCGCAGCCTGTCCACGAGAAAGGCACGGCCCTCGTCGGCACTCATTGAAGACATGTGGCGGGGGCTTCCGTTCGCGCGCCGATCGTGGAGCATAGCCGAACAATGTCGCGACCGGAAAGTCAACGCGCCGGAGGTTCGACATTCCGTCGGGTGCGTCGCCCGTCAGTACGGCGACTCGGTGACGCCCATTTCGACATATACCGACTTGACCTGGCTGTAGTGCTCTAGGGCGGCGCGACCGTTTTCGCGGCCGAGGCCGGAGCGCTTGACGCCGCCGAAGGGCATTTCCACCGGCGTCAGATTGTAGGCGTTGATCCAGCAGGTGCCGGCCTGGAGCTTCGCCACCACCCGGTGTCCGCGCTGGATGTCCTTGGTGTAGACGCCGGCAGCCAGGCCAAATTCCGTGGCGTTGGCGCGCCGGATCGCCTCGGCCTCGTCGTCGAAGTCGAGAACGCACATCACCGGCCCGAAGATCTCCTCGCCGGCGATGCGCATGGCGTCGGCAACGTCGGTGAAGACGGTCGGCTCGACGAAGCTGCCGTCGGCAAAGCCCTCGACCGAGGCCGCGCGGCCGCCGCAGGCAAGCGTCGCGCCCTCTTGCCGGCCGATCTCCAGATAGGAGAGCACCTTGTCGAACTGGGCCCTGGAGACCAGCGGCCCGAGATCGGTATCCTCCTTCATCGGATCGCCGAGCTTGATCGCCTTCACGCGCTCGACCAGCTTTTCGACAAAGGCCGGCCGCACGGAGCGCTCGACGAAGACCCGGGTACCGTTGGAGCAGATCTGACCGGTCGAATAGAAATTGCCGAGGATCGCGCCGGAGACCGCGGCGTCGAGATCGGCGTCGGCGAAGACCAGGATCGGCGATTTGCCGCCGAGTTCGAGCGTCACATGCTTGGTCGTCGCGGAGGCGGCTTCCATCACCCGCGCGCCGGTCGGCACCGAGCCGGTGATCGAGACCTTGGCGATCTTCTTGTGGCTTGCGAGCGCCGCGCCAACGGCGCCCAACCCTTGCACGACGTTGAAGACGCCGGCCGGCACGCCCGCCTCCGTCAGGATCTCGGCGAGCTTCAGGGCCGAGAGCGGCGTTACCTCAGACGGCTTGAAGATCATCGCGTTGCCGCAGGCGAGCGCCGGGGCGGCCTTCCACGAGGCGATCTGGATCGGGTAGTTCCAGGCGCCGATGCCGGCGCAGATTCCCAGCGGTTCGCGCCGGGTATAGGCGAAGGAGCCACCGAGATCGATGTATTCGCCGTTGATGTCGGCGGCGAGCGCGCCGAAATATTCGAGGCAGTCGGCACCGGAGGCGGCGTCCGCCACCAGCGTCTCGGAGAGCGCCTTGCCGGTGTCGAGGGTCTCCAGTTCGGAAAGCTCGCGGTTGCGCTCGCGCATGATGCCGGCCGCCCGACGCAGGATGCGGCCGCGCTCGGCCCCCGTCATCGCCGCCCAGACCGCCTGCCCCCGCTCGGCCGCCTCCACCGCCCGCTCGATCAGCGCGGGCGTTGCGGCATGCAGCCGGGCGATGGTCTCGCCGGTGGCGGAATAGGTGCTGTCGAAGACCGCGCCGGCCTCGTCCTCGGCATAGCCGCCGTCGATATAGTGGGAAGCGGTTGGCTGGGCGCGCATGGGCTGTGTCCTCTTCGTTGGTTGAACGGGTTCTAGCGGGGCGGACCCGTTTCGGCCACCGGAACAAGCCGATATTGAAAGCGGTGGCCGGCCCGCCTATTTGAGGCTCCGGGCCGAGGGAGCCCGCCGCTCGCGGGCGAAAGCCTTTGGTGAATTCCCTTATCGAGCATCCGTGACGCCATCAGCGATGACATGCGGCCGGACGGCAATCGCGAGCACCGAACCTTCGACGCCGCATGCGAAACCGCGAAAGGTACGCAGATGACCGGCATGACCACATCCGTCAACGACTTCAAGGCCCAGGCCAAGCGCCTGAGGGCCGGCCTCGAGCAGGACGGCCATAGCCTCACCCACAGCGCCACGCTGGAACTCGTCGCCCGCCAGCACGGGTTTCGCGACTGGAACACGCTACACGCCTCGGCCGAGCGCAACCGGACTGTTGCCGATCTGCTGATCGGCTCGGCTGTCACCGGGCACTATCTTGGCCGGGAATTCACCGGCGAGCTGATCGCCTTGCAGCGACTGTCGAAGAGCGGCCGCTTTCGGGCGACCATCCAGTTCGACGCGCCCGTCGATGTCGTCGCCTTCGAGAGCTTTTCGGCCTTCCGGCGACGGGTGAGCGTCACGATCGATGCCAAGGGCGCGACCGTGGAGAAGACCTCCGACGGCCGGCCACATCTCGAACTGGCGCTCTAAGCGCATCTCAAGCAACGCGCCGGGCGGTGGCCTCTCCGCCCGGCGTCGCCGCCCCGACAACGGACCGTTCGCCGCAGCGGCGGAACCGGGGGATCGTCATCCGGCTTCCTTGATGGATCGAATCTTTCGCGAAGGGACATGACCATGACCGCCGACCTCGCCGAACGAACCAGAGAGCGCATCAGCATCGAGCCGGCCACGGGGCCGGTGACCGTCACCTTCCACGGCGCTGTCATCGCCTCGGCCGACAACGCATTGGTGCTGAAGGAAACCGGTTACGACCCCGTCCACTACATTCCGAGGGACCGGGTGGAGATGGCGTTCCTGCATCCGACCGACCGCAGTACGACGTGTCCGTTCAAGGGCGAGGCGCGCTACTGGTCGATTTCCGCCGAGGGCACGGCAGCGGACAATGCGGTCTGGGCCTATGACAATCCGCATGACGGCGTCAGAGAGATCGCCGGCCATCTGGCGTTCGACAAGCGCTTCGTGACCATCGACGCGGCGTGATCAGTGATCGTTGTGGCCGAGGTCGCGCGCCGGGTCGAGCCGGTCTCGCACGCGCTGCTTGAGGATCTTCGCGTCGGGAAACCCGCCATCGGCCTTGCGCTCCCAGATCGTCGCGCCGTCGTAGCAAATTTCGAAGACGCCGCCCGTGCCCGGAACCAAGGCCACCTCACCAAGGTCTGACCCGAAGGTCGACAGAAGCTCCTGCGCCATCCAGGCGGCGCGGAGCAGCCATTGGCATTGCGTGCAATAGGTGATGGTTATTCGCGGGGCGGTGTTCGTCTCGCTCATCGCTTCCTGGATTCCCTCACGCCCGGCAATGGACCACCGCATGTTAACGCCCCTTTGGTACCGACCGGTCCACACTTTAGCTTCCCGAGTCTGAACCGACGGCCCTGATGCTTCGAACGCTCCTTCCAGCCACCGACACGCATGGGCGAAGTCTCCAGACTCGTGTTACCCGCGCGCGGGTGAGGCTACGCCGGCTTTATCACGGCCATACGCGCAAGGCGCTGCGGTTCCAGATGGCCGTGTTGGTCGTCGATCTCGCCATCATCGCCCTGTTCATTGCCAGTCCGGTGCTGCGCGAGACGGAAGCGTTTCTCATTGTCGATTTTACCGTGGCTGCGATCCTGGCGCTCGATATCGCCGGCCGTGGTTTTGCGGCGCGCGAGCCATTGCGGTGGCTGCGCCAGCCCTTCGTGCTGCTGGACCTGGTCATCCTGGCGACGCTGCTGATGCCCTTTTGGCTGATCAATTTCGGCTTCCTGCGCATCATCCGCCTGTGGTCGATCTCGCAGAGCGGCGTGCTGTGGCGGCCTCTGCGGCGGCATGGCTACCAGGAATGGGAGATCCCGGCGCGCGCGATCGTCAATCTGATCACGTTCCTGTTTCTGGCGACCGGCTTCGTCTACACGACCTTCTTCCGCAAGGGTTCCGGCATCGAGGGTTATCTCGACGCCCTCTACTTCACTGTCGCGTCGGTGACGACCACCGGCTATGGCGACATTACCCTTGCCGGATCGTGGGGCAAGCTGACCTCGATCGTCATCATGATCATCGGCATCTCGCTGTTCGTGCGGCTCGCCCAGGCGGTGTTCCGGCCGAACAAGGTGCATTTCCCCTGCCCGCAATGCGGTTTGCAGCGCCACGAGCCCGACGCCGTCCACTGCAAGGCCTGCGGTTACGCCCTGAAGATCCCCGACCACGAGCGGTAGGCGGCTGCTTCGAACGCATCGCCGATCCTCTCGGTACAGTGTCGCGGGTTTTGCGCCGTCATTGTGATGTTACAAACATCGTTGTATTATCGCAGAATGGATGATGACAACGCTGTCCCCGCGCTCGCGGCGCTCGCTCATATCGATCGCCTTTCGGCCTTCCGGCTGCTGGTTAAGACGGGCCCGAACGGCCTAGCCTCTGGCGAGATTGCCGATCGACTGGCGATTCCGGCGACCCGCATGAGCTTTCATTTGACGGCGCTGGAACGCTCCGGTCTTGTCCGCTCCCGGCGGGTTGGCCGACACATCTATTATGCCGCGAACTACGGCGCCATGCGCGAGCTGCTGGCATTTCTGACGGAGGACTGCTGCGGCGGCCGTCCGGAAATCTGCGGCGATCTCAGCGCGCTTCTGGGCGCATGTTCGAAGGTGGTCTGCCAATGACGCCCGACGCGCCGTTTAACGTTCTGTTCCTAACCTGGAACTTGGCCCGATCGGTTCTGGCCGAGAGCATCATGAACTGCACTCATGGCGATCGCTTTCGCGCCTATTCCGCCGGCAGCGATCCACGCGGCGAAATGTGGAGCGCGCCTTTCTGCGAGCGTTCCATCATCTAAGCAATCGCATCTCCGTCTTCGCGGCGTTGCCGGTCGATAAGCTCAAGCGAACCAGCCTGACCGCCGAAATCCGCGCCATTGGCCGCCTGGACGATACGACCGCGTCCGCTCCCAAGCCAGCAGGGACCTCATGACTGTCACGATCTACCACAATCCCGACTGCGGTACCTCGCGCAACACCCTCGCCATGATCCGGCAGTCCGGCGAGGAACCCCGGATCATCGAATATCTGAAGGCCCCGCCCAGCCGCGAGACGCTGATCGCGCTTCTCGACCGGATGAAGATGACGCCGCGCGAGCTCCTGCGCGAGAAGGGGGCCCCCTATGCCGAACTCGGGCTCGACGACCCGAAACTGCCGGACGAGGAAATCCTGGCGGCGATGATGGCGCATCCGATCCTGATCAACCGGCCGATCGTCGTTACGGACAAGGGCGCGCGGCTGTGCCGGCCGTCCGAGGCGGTGTTGGAGGTCCTGCCGGCCCCGGAGATCGGACCGTTCACCAAGGAGGACGGCAAAGTGGTCACCGCGGGCGGTGGCCGGTTCGACGACGGATGAGAAGACAGCGGCATTCGATCTGATCTTCTCTCCTCGTCCGGATAATATCCATGCTCGCCTTCGCGATCTTCCTCGCCACCCTCGTCCTCGTCATCTGGCAGCCGAAGGGTCTCGGCATCGGCTGGAGCGCGCTCGGCGGCGCGGCCGTGGCGCTCGCCGCAGGCGTCGTCGACCTCACCGACCTCGGCGTGGTCTGGGGCATCGTCTGGGACGCGACCTTCACCTTCGTCGGGCTGATTGTCATCTCGCTGGTCCTCGACGAGGCGGGCTTCTTTCACTGGGCGGCGCTGCATGTCGCGCGATGGGGCGGTGGCAACGGCCGGCGGCTGTTCCCACTCGTCGTCCTGCTCGGCGCGGTCATCGCGGCCTTCTTCGCCAATGACGGCGCGGCGCTGCTCCTCACCCCGATCGTTCTCGCGATCCTGCTGCGACTGGACTTTCGACCCGAGGCGGCGCTTGCCTTCATCGTGGCGACGGGGTTCGTGGCGGACACGACCAGCCTGCCGCTGATTATCTCCAATCTCGTGAACATCGTCTCGGCAAACTATTTCGACATCAGCTTCAACCGCTACGCGGCGGTGATGGTGCCGGTGGACCTCGTCGCCCTGGGCGCGACACTCGCAGTCCTCTGGACCTATTACAGCCGATCGGTCCCCGCATCCTACCCGGCGGAGGAACTGGAGGAGCCGCGTTCGGCAATTCGTGATCCGCTGGTCTTCAGGGCGGCATTTCCGCTGCTGGGGGTGCTTCTCGTCGCCTATTTCGCCACCGGCCCCTTCGACGTGCCGATCGCCTTCGTCACCGGCGCGGCGGCGTCCCTGCTCCTGGCCATCGCCGGCCGCTGGATCGGCAGGGGCGAGGCCGTGGTTCCGATCGGCCGGGTCCTCCGCAACGCGCCCTGGCAGATCGTCCTCTTCTCGGTCGGCATGTATCTCGTGGTCTACGGCCTCGGCAATGCGGGCCTGACCGAGCTGGCAGCCGATGTCCTCGTCTGGCTGAGCCGGCAGGGGATCGTCATCGCCACCGTGGGAACCGGCTTTGCCGCCGCGATCCTGGCCTCGATCATGAACAATATGCCGGCGACGCTGGTGGGCGCCCTGGCGATCGACCAGGCGGACGTTTCGCCGCTGACGCAGGAGCTGATGGTCTATGCCAACGTCATCGGCAACGATCTAGGGCCGAAATTCACCCCGATCGGCAGCCTCGCCACGCTGCTCTGGCTGCATGTCCTGGCTGCCAAGGGACATCGCATCACCTGGGGCCAGTACATGAAGGTCGGACTGGTGATCACGCCGCCGGTCCTGCTGGCGACGCTGCTTGCGCTGGTCGTCTGGCTGCCGCTTCTCGGCAGCAGCCAGACGGGATCAGACAGCGGGCCAGAGGTGGTGGAAGACGCCCTCCTTGTCGCGCCGGCGGAAGGTGTGCGCGCCGAAGAGGTCGCGCTGGGCCTGGGTCAGATTGGTGGTGCCGCGTGCGCGGCGATAGTCGTCGAAATAGGCCAGCGCCGCCGACAGGGCAGGCACCGGGATGCCGGCGAGAGCCGCCTTGGCGACGATGCGGCGCAGCGACGCCTCACCCTCCGCGACGCGGGTGACGAAGTCCGGCGCCTGCAGCAGATTGACCACGTTCCCGGCGTCATACGCCTTGGCGATATCGTCGAGAAAACGCGAGCGGATGATGCAGCCAGCACGCCAGATGCGGGCAATCTCGCCGAGCGGCAGGCTCCAGCCATATTCCTCTGAGGCCGCCGCCATTGTCGCATAGCCCTGAGCGTAGGCGATGATCTTGGCCGTTTCCAATGCCTGTTCGAGTTCGGCGATGGGCTCGGCCGCGCCGCCAAATTCGACGTCGTTTGTCTTGACCTCCCGATAGAGCGCGGAGGCCGTTTCGCGTTCGCTGCGCCGGGAAGATACGCCCCGCGCTGAGACCGCCGCCTCGATCGTCGTGGCGCCGACGCCGAGCTTTTGCGCCTCGATCACCGCCCAGCGGCCGGTGCCTTTCTGGCCCGCCTCGTCGACGATCACATCGACCATCGGCTGGTTGGTTTCCGGGTCGGACTCGGCGAGCGTCACGGCTGTGATCTCGATCAGGTAAGAGGCAAGGCCGCGGGTGTTCCAGTCGGCGAAGATTTTCGCCATCTCGGTTGGCTTCAGGCCAATGCCGTCGCGCATGATGCCGTAGATTTCGGCGATCATCTGCATGTCGGCATATTCGATACCGTTGTGGATGGTCTTGACGAAATGCCCGGCGCCGTCCGGCCCGAGCCAGGCGACGCAGGGTTCGCCCTCGTATTTTGCCGCGATCTTTTCCAGGATCGGCTCGAGCAGCGGATAGGTCTTTCTCGCGCCGCCGACCATGATGGAGGGCCCGTGTCGCGCGCCGAGTTCGCCGCCGGAGACGCCCATGCCGACGAAATGCAGGCCGGTTTCCTCCACAACGGCCGAGCGGCGGACCGTGTCGTTGAAATCGGCATTGCCGGCGTCGATCATCACGTCGCCGGGCGACAGCAGTGACATGACCCGCTGCATCTCATCGTCGACGGGTTTGCCGGCGGTGACCATGAACAGCACCAGTCGCGGGCTCTTCAGGGCGGCGACGAAGTCTTCCAGCGTTTCCGTCGGCAGGATGTTCTCGCCGAGATCGGGATTGTCGTCGCGAAGCGCGAAGGCTTTCGCCGTGGTCCGGTTGTGGACCGCGACCGTAAAACCCTTTTCGGCGATGTTGAGGGCGAGATTGGCGCCCATCGTGCCGAGCCCTAGAACGCCGATATCGGCCTGGCCGTCGTTCATCCCGTCCTCCTCCGCCTCGTCGAACCAAAACCCTTAAGCGCGGTCGCGCGCTGCTCAACTCTTCAATCGGTAACCGGTACGAAAGATCCAGCCGATGACCGCCAGGCTAACAACGAGAAACGCCAGTGTCATGGTCAGGCTGACGCCGATCGAGACGTCCGACGTGCCGTAGAATGCCCAGCGAAAGCCGCTGATCAGATAGACGACCGGATTGACGAGGCTGACGTCCTGCCAGAACTCCGGCAGCATCTTGATCGAATAAAAACTGCCGCCGAGAAAGGCCAGCGGCGTCACGATCAACAGCGGCACGATCTGCAACTTCTCGAAACCGTCCGCCCAGATACCGATGATGAAGCCGAACAGCGAGAAGGTGATCGCCGTCAGAACCAGAAAGACGATCATCCAGACCGGGTGCTCGATCCTGAGATCGACGAACAGCGCGGCGGTCGCCAGGATGATCAACCCGAGAATCACCGATTTCGTCGCCGCGGCGCCGACATAGCCGAGCACGATTTCGAAGGCGGAGATCGGCGCCGACAGGATTTCGTAGATCGTGCCGACGAATTTCGGAAAATAGATACCGAAGGCCGCGTTGGTCAGGCTCTGGGTCAACAGCGACAGCATGATCAGACCGGGCACGATGAAGGCGCCGTAGGAGATGCCATCGATCTCGGTGATACGCGAGCCGATCGCCGCGCCGAACACGACGAAATAGAGCGAGGTCGAGATGACCGGAGAGATCACGCTCTGCATGACGGTGCGCCAGGTGCGGGCCATCTCAAACACGTAGATCGCGCGCACGGCCTGAAAATTCATGCCCGCTCCTTCACCAGATTCACGAAAATCTCCTCCAGCGTGGACTGCTTGGTCGACAGATCCCGGAACCGGAGGCCCGCGTCGGACAGCTTGGCCATCAACGTCGTGATCCCGGTCCGCCCGGCGTGGGTGTCGTAGGTGTAGGTGAGGCTTTCGCCGTCGGGCGCCAGGCTGAGATTATAGCCAGCCAGCGTCTCCGGCAGACGCTCCAGCGGCTCCTGCAATTGCAGCGTCAGCTCCTTGTGGCCGAGCTTGCGCATCAGTTCGGCTTTTCCCTCGACGAGGATCAGCTCGCCCTTGGAGATGACGCCGACGCGGTCGGCCATCTCCTCGGCTTCCTCGATGTAGTGGGTGGTGAGGATGATGGTGACGCCCGAATCGCGCAAGCGGCGGACGACGTTCCACATGTCGCGCCGCAGTGACACGTCGACGCCGGCGGTCGGCTCGTCGAGGAACAGCAGCTCCGGCTCGTGCGACAGCGCCTTGGCGATCAGAAGGCGTCGCTTCATGCCGCCCGACAGCGTCATGACCTTGGCGTCCTTCTTGTCCCACAGGGACAGATCGCGCAGCACCGACTCGATATGCGCCGGATCGCGCCGTTTGCCGAATAGGCCACGTGAAAAGGACACCGTGTCCCAGACCGTCTCGAAGGCGTCGGTAGTGAGTTCCTGCGGCACCAGACCGATCATCGACCGCGCGGCGCGATAATCCTTGCCGATGTCGTGACCGGCGACGCTGATGACGCCTTCGGACAGGTTGGTGATGCCGCAGACGATCGATATGAGGGTGGTCTTGCCGGCCCCGTTCGGGCCGAGCAGCGCAAAGATTTCACCCTTGTCGATCGCCAGATCGATGTTCTTCAGCGCCTGGAATCCGCCCTCATAGGTCTTCGAGACGTTCCGGACAGATAGGATCGGGGACATGGAAGGCCTTGGGAAACCGGGCTGGCAGGGCGCCTGCGCCGCAAGACGCGGCACCGACGGCTCGACATCATGTGTCGACATAGCCCTTTCGTCGAACTTGGCCAGAGGCATCTGGCCTCACTTATACCAACCTGCGGCGATAGGGACCTATTCGATGGCGCTGAACGGGCTTGTCCGGCCAGGAGCGACGCGCAGTTCGATGCGGCGCATCGGGCAAGCGGTGCGACGCCGTCCGGCGAGCCCGTCCAGCCCACCTATGGCCGGGCGCTCGCCGCGCCTGGATTCGTCGCGGGCCTCGCCCGATGCGCCGCATCGCGCGTCGTCCCGCTCCTCGCCATGCATCGGCGATCGTCCCGGTCGAATAGGTCCCTATCGCCGCAGCTTGGTATTAGGCCGATCGACGCTGCAGACGCAGGATTCGGCCAGTCGTTCCGGCCGCGCCCAAGATAGGAATATGGTTTTAGAATCCGTAGCCGCGCGGCTGGAAACGACCCTGGTCGACTTCGCGCATGCGACGCTCCAGATCGGCCATCGATATGGACTGGTCGAGATAGGCGCGAACGCGCTCCTGCTCGGGATTGCGGCGGAATGCGCTGCGGATCTTGTCGGTGATGTTCATGGCATTCTCCTTTCCCGTTCAAGATGATCATTCTTGTGCAACGCAGCAATGGCCTGACGCGCAACGCTGCCATGCTCTGCGGGCAGAGCGACGGTAAGCATCTGTTAAGGATCGATGCATCGGCCGCAGCGGATGCCTTCGGGCGCTCAGCCAGTCTTCGCAGGCCACAGCCAGACTGCGACCGCCGCCAATCCGGCAAGCCACAGCGCGACGACAACCGCTGCCGCGGCGCGGCTGACGGGGCGGCCCGCCCGCGCCTCGGCCGCGATCCTGAACTCGGCCATCAGCGCTGGTGGCACCAGCCGAATGGTCAGCAAAATGCCGAGCGGCACAATCAGGAGATCGTCGAGATAGCCCAACACCGGAATGAAATCGGGAATGAGATCGATCGGAGATAAGGCATAGGCGGCGACCGAGGCGGCCAGCAGTTTCGCCAGCAGCGGCGTCCTACGATCGCGCGCGGCGATCCACAGCGCAACGACGTCACGCTTCAGGTCGCGCGCCCAAGCCTTCACGCCGGACCAGAGGGGTTTGCTCATGTTCCGCCCCGCAAGAATACTATCAGGAGAGGGACGACCCGCCCGCGCCGCCTTTGTTTCACGTGAATCGTTGCCGCGTCTGCCGCGCTTTATGCGATCGCGGCCTCAGCCTAATCCGCCATAATCTCGACGATCTCGGCATCGCTGGCGCCCGCCTTGACGATGTCGCCGAGCTCTTTTCCCATCAGGCTCTTGGCCAGCGGCGATATATAGGAGAGGAGGCCCTCGGCCGGGTCAGCCTCGTCGATTCCGACGATCTGGAACAGCTGCCGGCGACCATCGTCCCTTTCGATTGCCACGCGGCTTCCGAAGTGAACCGTCGCCACCGAGGCTGGCGGGACGACGATTTCCGCGGTCGCGTGGCGTGCCTGCCAGTAGCGAAGATCGCGGTTGATCGTGGCCATGGCGAGCTTGTCGCCGGCCGTGCGCGCCTCGTCCAATTGCTTTTCCAGCGCCGCGATCTCGCTGTCGATCAGTTTTAGGCCGCGCGTAGTGACCAGGTTCGGGTCCGAGCCCAGTTCACGATCCGGCAGGACCTCGACCTGGTCCTCATTGGGTTCCTTGACGAAGGCGACACTCATCGATCCATATCCTCGCGTTTCCAGAGATATGTAGGACTTATCGCGTGTTTTCCCACCATGACGGACTTGGCAGACAGCGCGACACCGCAGTTTCTTCGGCGTCCGACCCGCTTTGTCGGCGTTCATCTTTGTTGCCCCCTGCAGACCGACTTCCCCGGCAATTCCGTCACCGAACCTGACCCTCGAATTCATGAATGTCGACCCCTGGCGAAGATCCGGTCATAGAAGTTGCCCATTCCGGAGCAAGCTCAGGCTTCTTTGTTCGGCAGCCAACTAGCGACACCGACTTCCGTTTCTCATCGTTCATGCGCAAATACAGATCCCGGGGCGGGCTAGCGCGACTGCCGAGACGCTTCGCCTCAGATATCCAGATTGGCGACCTGCAGGGCGTGTTCCTGGATGAATTCGCGACGCGGCTCGACCTCGTCGCCCATCAGCCGCGAGAACAGCTGGTCGGCGTCGGTCGCGTCGGGAATCTTGACCACCACCAGGGTCCGGGCCTCGGGGTCCAGCGTCGTCTCCCACAGCTGCTCGGGGTTCATCTCGCCGAGCCCCTTGTAGCGCTGCAGCGCCAATCCCTTGCGGCCGACATCGAAGACGGCGGTCAGGAGTTCCATCGGTCCGGACAACTCGCGCGCGGTGTCGCGGCGGCGCAGCACCGGCAGGCCTTCGTAGGTGTCCGCCAGATGCGAGGCGAGGCGATTGAGCTGCAAGGCGTCACCGGAATGGATCAGCGCCGCGTCGAGCGTCTGCACTTCGGAGACGCCGCGGACCGTGCGCAGGAAACGGTAGCCGCCATCCACTGACTCGCCGGTCCAGCCGCGCTCGGTTTCCTCGGCAACAAGATCCAGCCGCTCGGAAATCCGCTGGGCCATGGCGGGGCCACGCGCGGCATCGTCCGCGACCTCCGGTGTGAGGCCGCCGCAGATCGCCGCCTGCTCGACGGCGCTGCGATGATAGCGCGAATGCAACCCGCCCAGCACCTGGCGCACCTGCAAGGCATCGTCGACGACCCCGCGCAGATCCCGGCCGGTCCGCACCTCGCCCGATGCAAGCGTCAGGCCAGCATCGTCGAGGCCACCCTCAATCAGGTAATTCTCGAGCGCCTTCTCGTCCTTCAGATACTGGCTCTGCTTGCCACGGGTGACCTTATAGAGCGGCGGCTGGGCGATGTAGATATGGCCGCGCTCGATCAGTTCGGGCATCTGCCGGAAGAAGAAGGTCAGAAGCAGGGTACGGATATGGGCGCCGTCGACGTCGGCGTCGGTCATGATGATGATCTTGTGGTAGCGCAGCTTGTCGGCATTGAACTCGTCCTTGCCGATCGACGTACCCAGCGCGGTGATCAGCGTGCCGATCTGGTCGGAGCCGAGCATCCGGTCGAAGCGCGCCCGCTCGACATTGAGGATCTTGCCGCGCAACGGCAGGATCGCCTGGTTCTTGCGCGACCGCGCGCCCTTGGCCGAGCCGCCGGCCGAATCACCCTCGACGATGAAGATTTCAGACTTGGCCGGATCGCGCTCCTGGCAGTCGGCGAGCTTGCCGGGCAGCGAGGTAATGTCCAGCGCGCCCTTGCGCCGGGTCAGATCGCGCGCCTTGCGGGCGGCCTCGCGAGCGGTCGCCGCCTCGACGACCTTGCCGATGACGATCCGGGCTTCCTGCGGGTGCTCCTCGAACCAGGTCGACAGGGTCTCGTTGACGAGGCTCTCGACCACCGGACGCACCTCGGAGGAAACCAGCTTGTCCTTGGTCTGGGAGGAGAATTTCGGGTCCGGCACCTTCACCGACAGGACGCAGGTCAGGCCCTCGCGGCAATCATCGCCGGTCAAGGACACCTTTTCCTTCTTCAGGATGCCGGAGCTTTCGGCATAACCGTTCACTTGCCGTGTCAGCGCGCCGCGCAGGCCCGCCATATGGGTGCCGCCGTCGCGCTGGGGAATATTGTTGGTGAAGCAGAGCACCGTCTCGTTGTAGGAATCGTTCCACCACAGCGCCGCCTCGACGGTGATGCCGTCCTTCTCGCCGGTCAGGGCGATCGGCTCGGGGATCAGCGGCTTGCGCGCCCGATCGAGATAGCGGGTGAAGGCCTCCAGTCCGCCCTCGTATAAGAGCTCAGTGCGCTTTTCGTCGGCGTGCCGCTTGTCGGACAACAGGATACGCACGCCGGAATTGAGGAAGGCGAGTTCGCGCAGGCGATGTTCGAGCGTTGCATAATCGAACGTCGTCACCCCCCGGAAGGTGTCGGTGGACGGCAGGAAGGTGATCGCCGTGCCGGTTTCGTCACCGGCATCGCCCGTCACTTCCAGCGAGCCGTCGGGCACGCCGTGGGTGAAGGACATCTGATGCACCTTGCCCTTGCGCTTGATCGACATCGACAGCTTGACCGACAGCGCGTTGACCACCGAGACGCCGACGCCGTGCAGGCCGCCGGACACCTTGTAGGAATTCTGGTCGAACTTTCCGCCGGCATGCAGCTGGGTCATGATGACCTCGGCCGCCGAGACGCCCTCGCCGGTATGGATATCGGTGGGAATGCCGCGGCCGTTGTCGGTCACCGTGCAGGAATCATCGGGATTGAGCGTCACGGTCACACGCGTCGCGTGGCCGGCCAGCGCCTCGTCGATGGCGTTGTCGACGACCTCGTAGACCATGTGATGCAGGCCCGAGCCGTCGTCGGTGTCGCCGATATACATGCCCGGCCGTTTGCGAACCGCGTCCAGGCCCTTCAGGACCTTGATCGAATCGGCGCCGTATTCAGCCTCCGGGACGGGGTTCGTTTCGTTCGTTGCGGACATGCTGTTCCTTGGGTTCGGGCGGGGCGGCGTGCCGCGACGAATCGCCGTTTGCGCCCGCTCTATATAAAGTGTCGGCTGTCGCGATCCAAGCCGGCCAGGAAAGGCCGATACGCCGCGCCACGCTCGACGCCAATCGTCCGCCTACCCATATCCCGAACGACACCATAAAGGACCGCCGGCTTCATGGATACGCCAATGGATATGCCCGTCCGACCGTTTCGCCCGCCGGCGCCGATTCCGCACGCCGAACCGCTCGGCTTTGCCAGCTTCCTGAAGACCGCGTCACGCAATCCGATCGAGATCTGGGGAACGCGCGCGTTCAAGGAGCCATATATCCGCGGCACTTGGCTGGGCGTCCCCAACATCGTCGTTAACGACCCCAAGGGCGTGCGCCACTGCCTCGTCGAAAATGCCGCCAACTACGTCATGCAGCCGCTGCGCCAGCGGATCCTGCGCCCGCTGCTGCGCGATGGGTTGCTGACCGCCGAGGGTGCGCTGTGGCGGCGCACCCGCAAGGCCATCGCGCCGGTGTTCACGCCGCGGAACATCGCCGGCTTCACGGAGACGATGCAGGCGCGCTCAGAGGTCTTCGCCGAGCGGATGGCCGGGCGGGTGGGCGAGACGGTCGACGGCAGCCACGAGATGACGCTGCTCACCTTCGATATCCTGCAGGCGACACTGTTTACCGACGACATCGCCGGCGACGGCGAGACCTTCGCCACATCCACCCAGGCCTTTCTCGGCTCGATGGGCCGGATCGACCCGCTCGACCTGCTGGGCGCGCCGGCATTCCTGCCGCGCTTGCGCCGCATCAAGGGCCGACGGTCGATGACGCATTTCCGCGGCTTGATCGCGGCGACGATCGAAGGCCGCCGCGCCCGGATCGCGCGCGATCCCGAAGGTGCGCCGAACGACCTTCTGTCGCTTTTGATCAAGGCCGACGGCTTGTCGGCGAACGAGATCGAGGACAATATCATCACTTTCATCGGCGCCGGCCACGAGACGACGGCGCGCTCGCTCGCCTGGACGCTGTATCTGCTCAGCCAGGCGCCAGCCGAGCAGGCAGCGGTCGAAGCCGAGCTGGACAGCGTGCTGCCGACGCTGTCGCATCCGAGCGAATGGGTCGACCGCCTCGTCTACACAAGGGCGGTGTTCGAGGAGGCGCTGCGGCTTTACCCGCCGGCCCCCTCGCTGAACCGGACGGCGCTGGCACCAGACCGCGTCGGCGATGTCGAGATCCCGGCCGGCGCGACGGTTCTGGTCATGCCGTGGCTGATCCACCGCCACGAAATGCTCTGGGACCGGCCTGACCATTTCATTCCGAGCCGCTTTCTGCCGGGCAACCGCGAGACGATCGACCGCTATCAATACTTGCCCTTCGGCGTCGGACCGCGTGTGTGCATCGGGGCGAGCTTCGCGCTGCAGGAAGGCGTCATCGCGCTCGCCGCGCTGCTCAAACATCTGCGGTTCGACTACGCTGGAAGCAGCCCGCCGGAGGTGGTTCAACGAATTACGGTGCAGCCGCTCGGCGGCCTGCCGCTGCGCGTCGCCAGGCGATAGCAAGGAGGCCGGACCCGCCGGTTCGCCGCCGTCGATCTGTTTGCCACGATCGCATTCGAACGGTGGCTCTTGCACTTGGACGCGTCAGAGGCCATAATCCTACTTCGGGTATTTGCAGACCCGGAGTCTGGCTGACGTTCCGCCACCGAAGAATCGGCGGTTTGCCTGGTTTTGCTGTGCAATGACCGGAGCGATGAGAACCAAACCTTTCGCCGAAACCGTGTGAAATTCCGAATCTCCGGCCGCAGCGTGTTGCTGTGTCCATACAACCATAGAAGTCTATCGCGTCGCGCGAAACTTCCAGCAGAGCCCAGACAGGGCAGCGACGAAAGGTTTATCCATGAGCCAGACCGGCACCGTCAAGTTCTTCAACGAAGCCAAGGGTTTCGGATTCGTTACGCCGGACGGCGGCGCGAAGGACGTTTTTCTTCACGTCTCCGCGCTTGAGCGCGCAGGCATCTCCTCACTCAACGAGGGCGACAAGATCAGCTTCGACACCGAGCCCGACACCCGCGGCAAGGGTCCGAAGGCGATCAACGTCCAGCGCGCCTAACACGTTAAGGTACGACCGGCGGGGTCCGCTCCGCCGGTCGCATCGACCGAAACTTTATTTCGGGTCGCTCCGCGTCTCGGTGCCAAGTGATCGAAAGTCGAGATGATGGAGAATTCCCGAAAGGCGCGCGAGCGCGCCGAAGCAGCGCTTTCGGGTCCGCCGGAACGACCGGCCAAGGGTTCCGCGGTCGGCATCATCGCCGCAGAATCGCTGGCGACCCAGGAAAAGACGGCGCGGCTCAAGAAGCTCCGTATGGAGCGGGATGCCGCCGAGGCACCGAAGGTCGTCAAGGCGAAGGCTACTAAGGCAAAGGCGAAGACGACTGCGTCGAAGCCACGCGCAAAGAAATCCGCCGGCTGACTGATCGTCGCCGGCCATGTGGCGGTCCCGCCCTCTCCCATTGCGAGGAGAAGCGGCGCGAGGCCCTTAATAACCGATCAGTGAGGAGTCGTTTTGAAAGTCGACGTCAGAGACAACAATGTCGATCAGGCCCTTCGGGCTCTGAAGAAGAAATTGCAGCGCGAAGGCGTCTTCCGTGAAATGAAGGCGCGCCGCGCCTATGAGAAGCCGTCCGAGCGACGCGCTCGTCAAAAGCAGGAGGCTATTCGCCGCTCCCGCAAGCTTGCTCGCAAGCAGGCGCAGCGCGAAGGTCTCGTTCCCGGTCCGAAGCGCAAGCCGCCCCGCGCCGGCGCAGCGCGTCCGGGTGCCGCAGGGTCCGGCGGCGCGAGCACGGGCTATTCCGGTGGCGACGCCCCACGGCCATACAACACGGCCGGCTGACCAGTCTCTTTTTTGGTTTGTCTATTCGATTGCCCGGTGGCCGCAAGGCTGACCGGGCAATCGCGTTTTTACGGTTGCGTCGACGCCGTGGTCCGGCCACGCGTCACTGCCTACTCCTCGTCACCCAGCCCTTCGAACAGCGCCGTCGACAGGTACCGCTCGGCGAAGGACGGGATGATCACGACGATGTTCTTGCCCGCCATCTCGTCGCGTCGACCGACGCGGATCGCGGCCGCGAGCGCCGCGCCGGATGAAATTCCCACCGGAACGCCTTCCAGCCGCGCGACCAGACGCGCCAGCTCAAAGGATTCCTCGTTCGAGACCTGGACGACCTCGTCATAGACCTCGCGATCGAGGATTGCCGGGGCGAAACCGGCGCCGATCCCCTGGATCTTGTGCGGCCCGGGAGCCCCGCCCGACAAAATCGGCGATGCCTCCGGTTCCACGGCGATGACCTTGAGGCCGGGCTTCTTCTGCTTCAGCGCTTGGCCGGCGCCAGTGATCGTGCCGCCGGTGCCGATGCCGGCCACCAGCACGTCGACCTCGCCCTTGGTATCGTTCCAGATTTCCTCGGCGGTGGTGACGCGGTGTATTTCCGGGTTGGCCGGGTTCTCGAATTGCTGGGGCATCACAGCGTCCGGGATCTCGGCGACGAGTTCCTCGGCCTTGGCGATCGCGCCCTTCATCCCCTTGGCGCCCTCGGTCAGCACCAGGTCCGCGCCGAGCAGCCGCAGCATCTTGCGTCGTTCGACCGACATCGTCTCGGGCATGGTCAAGATCAACCGATAGCCTTTGGCGGCCGCCGCGAAGGCGAGCGCGATACCGGTGTTACCCGAAGTGGGCTCGACCAGCGTCGTCTTGCCCGGCGTGATCCGACCGTCGGCTTCGAGTTTCTGGATCATCGCGACGCCGATACGGTCCTTGACGCTGGCGATCGGATTGAAGAATTCGAGCTTGGCGAGAAGATGCGCCTTGACGCCCTTTTCCTTCGCCAGCTTGTCCAGGCGGACGATCGGCGTATCGCCGATGGTGTCGACGATGGAATCATAGATACGCCCCCGCCCCCGCGTCCACGCCCTGCTGTCGTTTGCGGCTTTGTCCATGGCTTGGTTCTCCCTATCGCGTCGTGGCTCAGTCGCAGCCCGTCGCCCTATCCCGTCACGTGTGAAGCTTATGGCGAAAAGCCACCGGATGTGAGGCCGCGTCATCCAAACCGCGGCCGTCCGATAAAAAAGCATACCCCAAGTGCGCCAAAGCGCCATCGAACCGACGGCACAATACGAGCGAAGCATCGAATTGTCCGGATCCCGCCAACGCGATCTTATGACAATTGCGGGAAAACGGAGGCTCGGTGCAGGTAAATCCGCCGGCCGAGAAACCAGCGAGATCACCGTTGCGCCCTGCCTTTGCCCATATCCGAACCATCTGCGGCGAATTTCTCGTGCTGGTCGCTGCGATGACGCTGATGTCGGGGACGGCGGGGTTCTATCTATTCCGCGGGTTCGGACAACCGGTCATGATGACGGCGGCGCTTTTCGCGTTCGCCGTGCCGCTGGTGACCGCCCTTCCCTATGTCGTTTATCTGGCTGTCCGGTTGAACAGCCTGATGTCGGACAATGCCGGCCTCCAACGCGCCGCCACGACCGACCGGCTGACGGGACTTCTCAACCGGGCCGGCTTCGAGGGCGAGATCCGCCGCCACATCGCGACACTTGAGAGAAAGCAGCAGGGCGGCCTGATGCTGCTCGTCGTGGACGCCGACAATTTCAAGCAGATCAACGACCGGCTGGGGCATCCGACCGGCGATCAGGCCTTGAAGGCGATCGCGACCGAGCTGCGTCATTCGATCCGCGTCGGCGACGCCTTGGGCCGGATCGGCGGCGAGGAATTCGCCATCTCGCTGCCCTGCGCCAATATCGGACAAGGCCGGACGGTGGCCGAGCGCCTGCGGCTGGCCATCAACGCGATCAGCGTCGGTGAAGGTGACGACACCATCCGGCTCTCGGTTAGCGTCGGCGGCGCGTTTTCCGCGGCGCCGCAATCCTTCGATGTCATCTATGCAGCCGCGGACAGCAATCTCTACCAGGCCAAGCAGGCTGGCCGGAACCGCAGCACCATCTCGGCGATGGGGAACGCGCATGGCTATCTTCGCGACGCGGGAAAATCGGTCCCCGCCACCCCCTGACAGCCCCGGCCGGTCACCCGGTTCCCGTCGAACCGAAACCACCGTCACCCCGCTCGCTAACCGCAAGACTTTTTCGCTCACCGAACTCTGCCTGGACGACCGGCGCGACGACCATCTGCGCGATCCTGTCGCCGCGCGCGACGGTGAATGCCTCCTCGCCCAGATTGACGAGGATGATCTTCACCTCGCCGCGATAGTCGCTGTCGATGGTGCCGGGCGTATTGAGGACCGTGACGCCGTGCTTGGCAGCCAAGCCGGAGCGCGGCCGCACCTGAACCTCGTAGCCCGCCGGAATCTCGAAGCTCAGGCCGGTCGGCACCAGCGCCCGCGCGCCGGGAGCCAGGGTTAGCGGTTCCTCCAAGGCAGCGCGAATGTCCGCCCCGGCCGCGCCATTTGTCGCGTAGGCGGGAAGCGGCAGATCCGCGCCATGGGGCAGACGGCACATGCCGATCGTTGGCGCGCTCAAGGACGGTCACCCTCTGTCAGGCGGGCGGCGATCCATGCCGCAAGGCGCCGCGCGACTTCTGTCTTGTCGAGCTTGGGCCAATCCTCGACGCCGTCCCGCGTGACGATATGCACGGTGTTTGCCATGCCCCCCATGACGCCGGTCGCGGCCGACACGTCATTGGCGACGATCGCGTCGGCGCCCTTTCTGTCCAGCTTTGCACGCGCATTCGCCAGGAGAGCGTCGGTCTCGGCCGCAAAGCCGACAACGAGGCGCGGGCGCAATTGCGAGTGACCGACGGTCGCCAGAATGTCCGGATTCTCCGTCAAGGCGAGCGCCGGCGGGCCGCCGTCGCCCTTCTTGATCTTGGCCTCACCCTCCGCGACCGTCCGCCAGTCGGCGACGGCGGCAACGAACACCGCGGCGTCTGCCGGAAGCGCCGCCTCGACGGCTTGCAGCATCTCGCGCGCGGTCTCGACACGGCGCATGGCGACACCGGGCGGATCTGCGATGGCGACGGGGCCGCTGACCAGCGTCACCTCGGCCCCCAATCCGGTAAGCGCTGCGGCGATGGCGTGTCCCTGCCGCCCGGACGAGCGGTTGGCGAGGTAGCGGACCGGGTCGATCGGCTCGTGGGTCGGGCCTGACGTGACCACGATGCGGCGACCCGCGAGCGGCTTGGCCCCACCGTCCAGCACAGCCTCCAGCGCCGCCGCGATCTCCATCGGCTCGGCCATGCGGCCAATTCCGGCCTCGCCCGCCTCGGCCATCTCGCCGGCATTCGGCCCGACGAAGCGCACGCCATCGGCGGCCAGCACCTGATGATTGCGGCGCGTCGCCGGATGCGCCCACATCGCCGGGTTCATCGCCGGCGCCATCAGGATCGGCGCCTTCGCCGCGAGCAGCACGGCGGTGGCCAGATCGTCGACAAGGCCATTGGCGCAGCGCGCCATCAAATTGGCCGTCGCCGGCGCGACGAGAACCGCATCGGCCTCGCGGGCCAGACGGATATGGCCGACATCGTGCTCGTCCTCGCGGTCGAACAAATCGTCGAACACCTTGGAGGCCGACAGCGCGCCGACCGCGAGCGGCGTCACGAACTCCTTGGCCGCCGCCGTCATCACCGGCGTCACGCGCGCGCCGCGCTCGCGCAGGCGGCGGATGAGGTCCAGCGTCTTGTAGGCCGCGATGCCGCCGCCGATAATCAGAAGGACGCGCTTTCCGTCGAGCCCGCTCATGCCACCAGCGCCGGTTCGATGTCGGTGTGGAAGAAATCGTCGCCCTTGAACAGCAGCGGCGCGTCGAGCGACCGGGCCAGCGCATAGGAGAAGCAATCGCCGAAATTCAGCCGCGCCGGGCTGCCCGACCCGCGGCCGAAGCGGCGATAGGCCTCGATGGCAAGTTCGATATGGGTTGAGTCGAACGGCACGACGTCGATCCCGGCCCCCGAAATCATTGCATGGACCACTTGGTGGCTACTTGTGCCCAAGCGTGACTTCGCGACGATGTGCGCTTCGACGAGCGTCGGCGCCGCAATAGCCAGTTGCGCGGAGTCGGATACAATACGTCGAAAGCTTTCCGCATCGGGTTCGACCAGCAGGATCGCAATGACAGCCGATGTATCGACCACAATCACTCGACAAAGTTCCAGAGTTCGTCGGTGAATGCCTTCTGGTCGAACGGCACGGACTGTTCTCGCCCGAGAGATAGCAGATGCCGATAAACGCGCTCGCGTTCCTCATGCGAGCGCCGCGGTTGCGAGGTGTCGGACTCCGCAGACACCGCACCGGCCGCCGCGTGCTTTCCGACAGCGGAGGAAAAGTTCGCGAGCGCTCGCTCATAAAGAATCCTCCGAGCCTCCTCTTCGACCGAGAGCCCGTCTCGGTGCGCCATCGCCTTCAGGCGGCGCGCAAGCTCGTCGTCCAAATTGGGGATCGTCAGGCTGGCCATCCGTGCCTCTCGTCTAGCTCTTACCGGCCAATCTAAGTCCCGGATGATTGCAATGCAATCAAAGGGGTAAGCCGGATCATCGGCATCCCGGTTGCGCTCAAAATATCATCGAGATCGCAATCGACAGCAGCGACACGGCGATCACCCATTGGGCGACACGACCACTGATGATGCTGGTTCGCTTCTCCGTGGCGAGGTCCGTAAGAGTCTCGTCGTTCAGCCGGATACCGTTTTCGATCAGATCCGGCATCTGCTTGGCGAGGATTTCCAGCCCGACCGCGAGATCGGGCGCGCGGTGCAGCAGCCGCAGCATCGCATCGACACCCGCGCGGGCTTCCCGCAGCTTGGCCGCCGGCCCGAGCTCTTCGAGGATGTAGTCAGACACCACCGGCTCGGCGGCAACCCACATGTTGAACTTCGGGTCGAAGGTGCGTGCGACGCCTTCCACGACGACCATGGTCTTCTGCAACAAGACGAGTTCGGGCCGGGTCTTCATGTCGAACAGCTCGGTGACCTCGAACAAGAGCGCCAAGAGGTGGCCCATCGAAATCGTCTCGGCGGGCTGGCCATAGATCGGCTCGCCGATCGCGCGAAGCGCCTGGGCGAAGCTGGCGACGTTCTGGCTGCGCGGCACGTAGCCGGCCTCGAAATGCAGCTCAGCCACGCGCAGATAATCGCGGCGAATGAAGCCGTAGAGGATCTCGGCGAGGAAGCGCTTGGATTCCGCGCTCAGCCGGCCGACGATGCCCAGATCGACCGCAATAACCGCGCCGTCCGGGCCGACGAACAGATTGCCCTGATGCATGTCGGCGTGAAAGAAGCCGTCGCGCATGGCATGGCGCAGGAACGATTGCACCACGGTCACGCCGATCTGCTTCAGATCATGCCCGGCCATCGCGATCGCGGCGACATCGCTCATCTTGATGCCGTCGATCCACTCCATGGTGAGGACGTCGCGGCCTGTGCGCTCCCAGTCGATCGTCGGCACCCGAAATCCGAAATCGTTCGCCGTGTTTTCGGCCATCTCCGACGCCGCGGCCGCCTCCAGCCGCAGATCCATCTCGATCCTTGTCGACTGGGCGAGCGTCTCCACCACCGCCACCGGACGCAGCCGGCGCGACGAGCGCACGTAGCGCTCCAAAAAGCGCGCGATGGAGGCGAAGGTCTCCAGTTCATGCAGAAAGCGGACGCGGACGCCGGGCCGGACCACCTTGACGGCGACGAAGCGCTCGCTGCCGTCGGCGTCGCGAATACGCGCCTTATAGACCTGGGCGATCGATGCCGCGCCAACGACCTCGCCGAGCTCCAGAAAGAGTTCGTCGACGCGCCGCCCGAGCGTCGTCTCGATCTCGATCACAGCCAGCGCCGTATCGAAAGGCGGGACCTTGTCCTGAAGGCTGCCGAGTTCGCTCGCCGCCGCCGCTCCCACAAGGTCCGGCCGGGTCGCCAGAAATTGGCCCAGCTTGACGTAGGACGGCCCCAGACGGTTCAACGCGCGCGACAGATTGTCGGAGCGTTCCCGATTTTCAGCCGAGCCCCGCTCGATCAATCGCGCGAAGCGGTGCAGCAGCGCTGGCCCGGGCGGCAGGCCCTCGGCGGGAAACGAGCCGATGACACCCTCGCGGGCGAGAACAAAGACCGCGCGGACGAGTGCGATCGTGCCGGAAATGGGATTGGCCAAGAGTCTTTCCGCCCGATCGATTCAGAGCTTCCAGCCGGAATGGATGGCGGCGATGCCTCCCGACAGGTTGCGATAGGCGACGCGCTCGAAGCCGGCGGCGCGAATGGCCGCAGCAAAATTCGCCTGGTTGGGAAAGCGCCGGATCGACTCGACCAGATACTCGTAGGATTCGCGATCGTTGGCGACGGCCTCGCCGATCCTCGGGATCGCCTTGAACGACCACGCTTCGTAGACCCGGTCGAGAACCGGCATGTCGACCTCGGAAAATTCCAGGCACAGGAACCGGCCGCCGGGCTTGAGCACCCGATAGGCTTCGCTCAAGGCCTTGTCGATCCGCGGCACGTTACGAATGCCGAAGGCGATCGTGTAGGCATCGAAGCTCATATCGGGGAGCTTCAGTTCCTCGGCATTGCCTTCGACGAAAACCAGATTGCCGTCGAGCTGCCGCTTCGCTGCCCGTTCGGCACCGACGCCGAGCATCGAGGCGTTGATGTCGAGGACAGTGCCCTCGGCGCGCCGCCGCGATGCCTCGACAATGCGGAAGGCGACATCGCCGGTGCCGCCCGCGACGTCGACGAACCGCCAGCCGGCGCGATGCGGCGGCGCCAGCCAGGCGACCATGGCGCTCTTCCAGGCGCGATGGAGGCCGGCCGACATCAAGTCGTTCATCAGGTCGTAACGCTCGGCCACGCGGTGGAAGACATCGTTGACGCGCGCCTGCTTCTCCTCCCGGCCTGCCACTGTGGCATAGCCGTAGGAGGTCTCCATCGCTTCGGCTCCGGTGACACGGGTTCGCGACATGGGACGGCCCCTTACATTGCATCGCATCGACCGGATGCGGATATTGGAACGGCGAACCCTCGCCGGTCCTGCGAGAGACAGGGAGCGGCGGAGTTCGACAGGCGCTTCGATCGGAAGCGCTGCATCAATCAGGGACTTAATCGAAAATGCCGGAATTGCCAGAGGTGGAGACGGTGCGCCGCGGCCTTCTTCCCGTTGTCGAAGGCGCGCGAATCGAGCGGGTGCTGCTCGGGCGGCCCGACCTGCGCTTTCCGCTGCCGGCGCGATTCGCCGAGCGGCTGGGCGGCCGGCGGATCGAAAGTCTCGGGCGACGGGCCAAATATCTCGTCGCTGACATCGAGGGCGGGCTGGTGCTAGCCATGCATCTCGGCATGTCGGGCTCGTTCCGGATCGAAGTGCCGCAAGGCGACAGCGTTCCCGGCGCGTTCGCGCATCCGCGGTCCGACGTCCGGCGCCACGATCATGTGCGCTTCGATATGATCACACGCGATCTCGCACCGGCCTCGATCATCTATAATGACCCGCGCCGCTTCGGCTACATGACGCTGATCGAGCGCGCCAAACTGGCGGAACACCCGCATTTTCGCGGCCTCGGCATCGAACCCACGGGCAACGGGCTGTCCGGACAGGCGCTCGCCCCGCTCTTTGCGGGCCGCAGCGCGCCGCTGAAGTCAGTGCTGCTCGACCAGCGGATCATCGCCGGCCTCGGCAACATCTATGTCTGCGAGGCATTGTGGCGGAGCCGCCTGTCGCCGCGGCGGGCTGCCGGAACGCTGGTGAAGAAGGACGGCACCGCCAGCCAGCGGCTGGAAGCCCTCGCTCTCAATATCCGCGAAACGATCGCCGATGCCATCGCGGCGGGCGGTTCATCGCTGCGCGACTATCGCCAAGCGGATGGATCACTCGGCTATTTCCAGCATCGCTTCGCCGCCTACGACCGCGAAGGCGAGCCCTGCCGGAACGCGGCTTGCCGCGGGATCGTCCGCCGCATCGTCCAGTCGGGGCGCTCGACCTTTTTTTGCCCGGCCTGCCAGCGCTGACGATGGGAAAAGGCGGACGCAGCACGATGTTGCGGGCAGGTCGCGCGGCTCCAAGCCGGCTGCGCCTGGTTGCTGCCCAGGCCATCCGCCTTGTCGGCGATCACATTCGCCGATCCGCCTTCGTGCCGGATATTGACGGCTCCCGACGCATCTGCCTATAAGGGCTCGACTTTCGGCGGCGCTTCATGGCGCGGCCCGTTTTTTCGTGCTGCCGCGTCGCTTGAAGGCGCAAGCCGCACTCCACCCGATCCGACCGACACGGTTACGATAGAGAGAGACGATCCATGGCCAATACCCCTTCGGCCAAGAAGGCCACGCGGAAGATCGCGCGGCGTACCGCCATCAACACCAACCGCCGCAGCCGCGTGCGCACCTTCCTGCGCAACGTCGAAGAGGCGATCACCGCCGGCGACAAGGACGCGGCTGTCTCGGCATTCCGGATTGCCGAACCGGAACTGATGAGTGCCGTGTCCCACGGTGTGTTTCACAAGAACACGGCGTCGCGGAAGGTCTCCCGCCTTGCCCATCGCGTGAAGACGATCGGCGCCGCCTGATCTGAACGGCGCGTCACACCCGAGTCGATGACCGGGTGACTGGATGATGACAAAGCCCTGGCTTCGGCCGGGGCTTTTTGATTCCAAGGCCGAGACTGGCCATCCGATGACAATACGAACGGCCTCAGCGCGGACCACCGCTCATACCAACCTGCGGTGATAGGGACCTGTTCGATGGAGCTGAACGGGCTTGTCCGGCCAGGAGCGACGCGCAGTTCGATGCGGCGCATCGGGCAAGCGGTGCGACGCCGTCCGGCAAGCCCGAGCAGCCCACCGAAGGCCGGGCACTCGCCGCGCCTGGATTCGTCACGGGCCTCGCCCGATGCGCCGCATCGCGCGTCGTCCCGCTCCTCGCCATGCATCGACGCCAAGGTGCGGGAAATGGCCGGTCTAATGGGTTCCTATCGCCGCAGGTTGGTATAAGGCCGACGGAGATCGACAAGCGGGCATCCGCGCCGCGTTCCAGCTCCGCTCGCCACCCGCCCCTGGCCGTGGGCACCGCGACAATTCGACGGGCACAGTTGGCCCGTCGCCGTTGGCGCATGCCCTGGTTTCGCGATTCGCAGCCGCATTCGCGGGCGTTTTGGTCGACTTATCACAGTGCTTTCGCACCCGGCGGACACCGAACCACGCCATCCACAAGACGGGTCCAGAAAAGTGTATCGATTCCAGTCGCTTGCAGAAGGTCAGTGAACGCTTATGCATTGGCGGTCCGGGAGCTTTTTGAGTTCCCCGGAGTCAAGCAGGCCCGCCACAATTTTTTCATATTTATTCTTCCCCTCCGAGGCGTCGACGCCGGGATCGGGGAAAGCCCCGTGAGCAAAGTGTTTAGCGTGACATCGCCGCACGACCCGCATGGCGAGTCTGCAACAGGCGCCCTACTCGCATAACGATTCAGGCTGGACTCGGCTTGCTCACCGCCGCGCCGTTTCGTAGTTTCCCCCTCGAAGCAAGTGCGGGGAAAGACGAAATGCGGGGACAATCCAGGTTATCCAAAACTTCCTGGAATTTGTGGAAGGTTACGACCCTTAGGGTCGCTCCCGCATAAATTTAGTATCCGGTCTTTTCACGATTTATCCGAGTAAAAACGAGCGTTGGGCGAACCCTGGCGCAGCAAACTTCTGTGCCCATGCGGGACAGAGGCGGGGGACCTTTTTGCATGTCTAAAGACTACAGAGGCGATGTTTCACCTGGGGAGTGCTGGTCAGCGCTCGCAGAGAAACCGGACGCCCTGCTCGTCGACGTCCGCAGCACTGCCGAGTGGGCCTATGTCGGATTGCCGATGCTCTCTTCGCTCGGCAAGACGCCGCTGCTCGTCGAGTGGCAGAGCTTCCCTTCGATGGCGGTGGATCCAGCCTTCGCGGAGAAGCTCGCCGATCAGGTCAAAAAGGCGGGCGGCACCCCGGTCTCGCCGATCTTCTTCCTCTGCCGGTCGGGCGTGCGCTCGATCGCCGGCGCCGTGGCGCTAACCGCCCACGGCTTCGAGAATTGTTTCAACGTCCTCGGCGGCTTCGAAGGGCCGCCGGACGCGGAAGGACATCGCGGGCGGAAAGCCGGTTGGAAAGCGGAGGGTTTGCCTTGGGCACAGAATTAGGTCTTCGCCGGCGCATTGCAGCTGTGAGTCCCAACGCGGACGGGACTCACGCGCTGCGCCAATCAACAACCAACAACAATGATTTCGGGGCAGGTATGGACGGCGGCGCGAGGGGCACAGCAGAGATTATGGAGCGGGTGAACGCCCGGCTGAAAGCGCAACTTGGGCAGGACATCTTCTCCAGCTGGTTCCAACGGATGAAACTCGAGGCGACCGGCAAGGGGGTCTGCCGCATCTCGGTGCCGACTGCGTTTCTGCGCAGCTGGATTCAGTCACATTACCACGACCTTCTGACCGAAATCTTCAGCGCCGAAGTGCCAGGAACGCTGCGCGTCGACATCGCGATCCGCAGCGCCGTTCGCGGTGGCGGCGTCACGATTCGCCAGGCGCGCATCGCGGGCCAGAGCGAGCCGGAGGTGGCGCGGGTTGCGGAACCGGCGCGCAGGGCCGTCGCCGGCTCCCCGGCACCGGCAAAGGCGTTTCTTGGCGGCGACGCTCGAACCCCTGCTTTATCCCAGAGCGCCGAGTTCGGCTCGCCCCTCGACCCGCGCTACGTTTTCGACACCTTCGTGGAAGGCGCCTCCAACCGGGTCGCCCTCGCCGCCGCGCGAGCGATCGCGGAGAACGGGCCGCAGTCGGTCCGCTTCAATCCCCTGTTCATCCACGCTGCCGTCGGCCTCGGCAAGACCCACCTGCTCCAGGCGATCGCCAATGCGGCCTCGCGCCGCGAGGACCGGCCGCGCGTCGTCTATCTGACGGCGGAGTATTTCATGTGGCGTTTCGCGACCGCGATCCGCGACAACCGCGCCCTCGATCTCAAGGAGACGCTGCGCGGCATCGACATATTGATCATCGACGACACCCAGTTCCTGCAAGGCAAATCGATCCAGCAAGAGTTCTGTCATCTTCTGAACGCGCTGGTCGATTCGGCGAAACAGGTGATCTGCGCCGCCGACCGCCCGGCGATGGAGCTGGAATCGCTCGACCCGCGAGTCCGCTCGCGGCTGTCGAACGGCGTCACGCTTCAGATCGCCGTGCCGGACTACGAAATGCGCCGCTCGATCATCGGGAGCCGGGCCGCGGCGATGCGAGCCGAGGATCCGAGTTTCGATATGCCCGAACGGGTGATCGACACGATCGCCGAGCGCGTCGCCGGCTCCGGTCGCGATCTCGAAGGGGCGTTCAACCAGATCGCCTTCCGCCACTCCCTCGGCCAGCCGCTCTCGGCGGAACATCTGGACGATCTGCTCAACCAGCTGACCCGGGCCAATATCGAACGGCGGGTTCGCGTCGAGGACATCCTGAAATTCGTCTCGCGCCACTACAATGTGACGCGCACCGACCTTTTGTCGGCGCGCCGCACCCGGACCATCGTGCGGCCACGTCAGATCGCCATGTATCTCGCCAAGACCATGACGCCGCGCTCGCTCCCCGAGATCGGCCGGCGCTTCGGCGGCCGCGACCACACCACGGTGCTGCACGCGGTGCGCAAGATCGAGGGCGAACGCGCCAATGACGAGAAGCTGTCGGAGGAGCTCGATCTGATCCGCCGTATGATCGAGGAATAGGCCCCGTCCAGATCCAGTAACGCAAGCGGCGGTCGGCGCGCGATGCAGCGCGCCGCTTGAGCTAGAAAGCCGCCGCTTTTGGCTTTCCATGTGCGGTGCAAATCATTAAGACCATCGAACCCGGAACCGGCGCCGCCTCCCGTGGCGCCTGCCCCGAACAAAACGGCCTTCGTCATGCGTATCATCATCGAACGATCCAACCTCCTGAAGTCGCTGGCCCACGTCCACCGGGTCGTCGAACGCCGCAACACCATCCCGATTCTGTCGAATGTGCTGTT
>LAZR01000247.1_pt1 | contig 52033 bp, 40 predicted proteins | sample 329461 | NCBI WGS metagenome assembly LAZR01 (sample SAMN03002196, study PRJNA259156) | marine sediment metagenome | biome: sea floor; feature: Hydrothermal impacted sediments; material: marine sediment; isolation source: Loki non-amplified sample from Loki's castle hydrothermal vent sediment ...
GTCACGGTGGTGACGGTATAGAGCAGTCCGCCGGCGATGCTGCCGATCACGATCGCCAGCACGGTGGTCATGCCGATCAACCCGTTGGCGGCCGAGATCCGGTCTTCCCGGACGATCTCGGGAATACTGCCGAACTTCGAGGGTCCGAACAGCGCGCTTTGCGAGCCCATCAACGCCACCACGGCGAACATCAAATAGAGGTCGCCGCTGAGGATGGCCCCGATACCCAGGGCCATGATCACGATCTCGGCCACCTTGCAGCCGATGATCACCGTCCGTTTGCTGAACCGGTCGGCCAGGTATCCGGCCGGGGCGGCCAAAAGGATCGCCGCCGCCAAAGACGCCCAGGCCGACCCGGACCTCGCCGCGCAGAAGAGCATTTACTTCCCGCCGGCCTGGCCCCAGCCGAGGACCTACCGCGCCGCCGGGATCGTCCTGTGGACCGATTCGCCCGTTGACGGCCGGCGCGTCGTCGGGCAACTGCAGGAGGTCCGGCGATATCTTCAGCAGTTGCTGCCCGCGCCCGGCCCGGCCACCGGCCCGGCGACCCGCCCGGCGAGCCGCCGTGCCCCCCGTCCGGTCTCCCTGGCCATCTACGCCGAGAGCAAGGCCTATCATGCCCTGTGGCTGCGCGTCGGCCGGCACTACGACGGCCGGTTCGGCGCCGTCACCACCGAGGGCTTCAGCTACCGCGTCTTCGCCGCCGCCAGCTACGACGGATCCGAGCAGTTCAAACGCCGCCGCAATAAGGGCGAATCGCACAGGGCGATCCTCCCCGAGGCGTTCGCCCTGGTCCGCGAGGCGTCGCGCCGGGCCCGCGACCACCGCCAGTTCGACGTCCAGTTAGCCGCCGGGCTGATCCTGGACGAAGGCTGGATCGCCGAAGAGGCCACCGGCGAGGGTAAGACCATCGCCTGCTACCCCGCCATCTACATGGCCGTGCTGGGCGGCATGCATGCGCACGTCATCACCGTCAACGAATACCTCGTCCAGCGCGACGCCGAGTTCGCCAAGCCGATCTTCGAGATGCTGGGGCTGACGGTCGGGTACATCATCAGCAACCGCAGCATGGATGCCGCCACCAAGAAGCAGATGTACGCCTGCGACATCACCTACGGCACCAACAGCGAGTTCGGGTTCGACTATCTGCGGGACAACATGGAGATGACGGTCGACGCGCAGGTCCAGGGCTCGCTGGATTTCGCCATCGTCGACGAGGTGGACAGCATTCTGGTCGACGACGCCCGCACGCCGCTGATCATTTCTGGCCCGGCCGTCGGGCAGACCGAGAAGTTCAGCCGCGCCGACGGCGTCGCCCGCGAGGTGATCGCCCGCCAGCGGCCTTGGGAGCAGGCCAATACGCGCGTTGAGAATCTCCGTCGCGATCTGGCCGCCCTGCGCGGCGAGCGCGGCAAGACCAAAGGCGACGCCGCCGAGACCATCGCCCAGCAGATCGAGCAGGCCGAGGGGCAACTGGACGAGGCCGAGACCGCCCTGGCCGCGGCCACCAAGCACTACGAGACCGAACGCGACAAGAAGGCCGTCCACATGACGCACGAGGGCGTCGGCGCCGCCCAGGATATCGCCGGCGTGGGCAGCTTCTATGTCGGCGGCAACATGGAATGGCCTCACCTGATGGACCAGGCGCTGCGGGGGCACCTCGTCTACGAAAAGGACGTCGACTACGTCGTGCAGAACGGGCAGGTGATCATCGTCGATCAGTCCACCGGGCGATTGATGGAAGGTCGCGAATGGTCGGACGGCCTGCACCAGGCCATCGAGGCCAAGGAACGCGTCAAGGTCAAGGAAGAGAACCAGACCCTCGCGACGATCACGCTTCAGAACTTCTTCAAGCTCTACAAGAAGCTGGCCGGCATGACGGGCACGGCCATGACTGAGGCCGAGGAGTTCAGGAAGATCTACAAGCTCGATGTCGCCGCCGTGCCCACGCATCGGCCCATCAATCGGATGGATTACAACGACCGCATCTACGCGGCCATCGACGGCAAGTTCGACGCGCTGGTCGAGGAGATCAACACCGTCTCAAAATCGGGCCGCCCGGTCCTGGTCGGCACGACCAGTGTCGAAAAGAGCGAGAAGCTTTCCGAGATGCTCACTCGGCGCTACGGCATCAGGCACGAAGTGCTCAACGCCCGCCCCGAGAACGCCCGCCGCGAGGCCGACATCGTCGCCCAGGCCGGCTTCCAGAGCCCGCTGAAGCCCGAGTCGAAGGAGATGGTCGGCAACGTCACCGTCGCGACGAACATGGCCGGCCGCGGCACGGATATCAAGCTCGGGCCGGGCGTCGTCTTCGAGAAATGTCGCGTCCCATCCGACGATGAGGTGCGGGCGATGGGATTCGAGCCGGATGCGCTCTATCCCGCCGGCGTCAACAAGTGCTGCATGGTCTGCGACCAGTACGACTCGGCCACCAACTGCGCGCACTGTTTCAAGCCCAAGGTGGACGATGATTTTCCGCTTCGCGGGCGCACGGAGTGCCGCGAGGACGTCCCCTGCGGGCTGCACATCGTCGGCACGGAGCGCCACGAGGCGCGGCGGATCGACAACCAGCTTCGCGGGCGGTCGGGCCGCCAGGGCGACCCGGGGTCGAGCCGGTTCTTCCTGTCGCTGCGCGATGAGCTGATGGCGATCTTCGCCGGCGAATGGGCCGTCAAGGTGCTCGGCTGGCTGGGCCTGCAGGGCGACATGGCCATCGAGGACAAGCGGATATCCAACGGCATCGCGCGGGCCCAGCGAAAGGTCGAAGAGCGAAACTTCGAAATCCGCAAGCAACTGCTGGAGTCCGACGAGGTCATGGACCACCAGCGGAAGGCGTTCTACGGGCGGCGCCAGCAGGTGCTCGAGGGCCGCGACCTGCGAAGCGTGGTCCAGGAGATGCTGACCGACTCGGTGCGCCAGGCGGTGGGCGACTATCTGGAGGGCGACTACGTGCGGGGACGCATCGCCGACTGGGCGCGGCCGCTGCTGCAGATGCCAATCGATTCCCAGGACATCCGCGCCACCGACCCCGACGATTGGCCCGCGCTGGAGCGAAACCTGCGCAGCCGCGCGAAAGACGAGGCCGCCGACACCATCACCACGACGCTCGGCGAGTACATGATCGAGGACGCCGAGCCCGGCGAATGGGACCTGAAGGGCCTGAGCAGTTGGGCCATGAGCCGCTTCGGCGTGAATCTCTCGCAGAACCAGCTGCGCAAGATGACGCCGCACGAGGTGGAAGCGCAGCTGACCGAGGCCGCCTTCGCCCGGATCGACGAGATCGACCTCAGTCCGGCCAGCCAATACCTCCGGCCCGGGTACGAGATCGATGCGCTGGCCGAGTGGGCGCGGTCCAAGTTTGGCATCGACGTGACGGCCGACGAGTTGAGCGACGAGGCCGAGGTGACTGAGGACGTGCTGCTGGAGAACGTCCGGCGGGCCTACGAGCAGCGCGAGATGGAGTACCCTGTGGAGCAGGCGCTGGACGACACCATCGGGCAGGCCGGCAGCGAGAACGTCTACGCCGCGGGCGCCCTGGCCGAGTGGGCCAACCGGAAGTTCGGCACGTCGCTGACGACCGACGATATCCGCGGGCAGAAGCTGGCCGACCTCCACGTGACCCTGACCGACAAGGCCCGCCATGCCTGGGACGAGGACGTCCTGCGCCGCCGGATCGCCTCGGTCCTGGGCTCGGCCCCGAGTGTTGACAAGGCCGTCGAGTTCGCCCGGACCACCTTTGATACGGTGCTGACGCCCGAGAGCTTCGACGGCGACGTGACGGGTCAACTGATCGAGACGGGCCGGCAGTTCCTACGCCGCGAAATGAGCCATCTCGAGCGGTACGTGCTTCTGCAGATCTACGACAGCTCGTGGAAGGAGCACCTGCTGGCGATGGACCATCTGCGGGATGCGATTAATCTCCGGGCCTACGCCCAGCAGGACCCGCGGGTGGAGTACAAGCGCGAGGGCGCCCGCATGTTCGAGCAGATGCTCGCGGGCGTGGGCGAGAAGATCACCGACATGATCCTCAAGGTCCGCCTGACGACCGGGCAGGAAATGTCCAGCGTCTATCAGATCTCGAACTTGGGCCATGAGGAAACGTCGGTCTACGATGCCCTCGCACGCGGCGCCGCCAGCCAGCAAGGCCAGGCCGGCCCCCCGGGCCCCGAGCCAAAGGTGGAAACCATCCGCCGCGACGTGCAAAAAGTCGGACGCAACGAGCCCTGCCCGTGCGGCTCGGGAAAGAAATACAAGAAATGCTGCGGCAAAGAGGCGTGATAGTTTTCCGTTGAACCAAGGATCAACGCGAGTCAGCGACCATGGCCAAAGACAAGATCGGCAACCGGTTTTCCAAGCGTAAGGACGATTCGAAGCTCAGGGACGTCTCCAACCGCACGCGCAGCTTCGAGGATATCCAGGATGAGAAAGACCTGATCGCCAAGACCGAAAAAGTCGACCCCATCAAAGCCAACGGCAAACCCAAACGCAACGACCCCTGCCCCTGCGGCTCGGGGAAGAAGTATAAGAAGTGTTGTGAAGCGAAAGAGGGGTGAGGACAGAGGCTTGAGGCTTGAGGTTTGAGGTTTGAGGTGTGAGCTGTGAGGTGTGGGGTACGCGGCCTTCGGCCGCACCTCTGGCCGAGCGAAGCTCGGCGTGTAAGGTCGGGCAAAGCCCGACCGACGGCGACTTCTTCTTTTCAAACCTCAAACCTCAAACCCCAAACCTCACGCCCCTTGCATCCCATGCGTCTCTGCTGCACAATCCTCGCGGAGTTGAGCTATGGGTTCCCGCACGACGTGCAAATTGGCGCTTGCCAGCGGGCTGGTGTTTACCGGCCGGGGGTTTGGTGCGCCTGGGACGGCCGGTGGGGAGGTGGTGTTCAACACGGCTATGTCGGGCTATCAGGAGGTGCTGACCGACCCGTCCTACGCCGGGCAGATCGTGACGATGACGTATCCGCAGATCGGCAACACCGGCGTCAACCGCGACGACGTCGAGAGCTACAACCGCCGCGTGCAGGTGGCGGGGTTCGTGATCAAGGAGCTCTCGCCGGTGGTCAGCAGCTTCCGCAGCGAACAGGCTCTGGCCGACTACCTGGCCGAGGCGGGCGTGATGGGGTTGGCCGGCATCGATACGCGGGCCCTGACGCGCTCGCTGCGAACCGACGGATCGGTCAACGGCGTCATCAGCACCGAAACTCTCGACGACGCCGAGCTGGTCGCCAAGGCCCGCTCGCTGCCGTCGATGGCGGGGCAGGACCTGGTCCGCAGCGTCACACCCGCGGCCGCCTACGACTGGGCCGACGGCTATGCGACCGAGTTCGATCTGCCCCATCGCGGCGGCGACGAGCGGACAATCTACGACGTGGTCGCCATCGATTGCGGGGCGAAGCTCAATATCTTTCGCAACCTCGTCGAGGCCGGCTGCCGCGTGCACGTCGTCCCGGCGACGGCGTCGGCCGATGAGATTCTCCAGCGAAAGCCCGATGGCGTGTTCATCTCCAACGGCCCGGGCGACCCGCAGCCAGTGACCTACGCGATCGAGACGCTGCGGGGCCTGATCGGCAAGCGGCCGGTCTTCGGCATCTGCCTGGGCCATCAACTGCTGAGCTGGGCGCTCGGCGGGCGGACGTTCAAGCTCAAGTTCGGCCATCACGGGTGCAACCACCCCGTCCGCAACGAGGCGACGGGCAAGATCGAGATCACCAGCCAGAACCACGGCTTCGCCGCCGACGCCGACTCGCTCGCCGCCGCCGGGGCCGCCATCACGCACATCAACCTCAACGACATGACGGTCGAAGGCTTCACCTGCTCCGACCGCGCGGTCTTCAGCGTGCAGTACCACCCCGAGGCCTCCCCCGGCCCCCACGACGCCACCTACCTGTTCGACTGCTTCCGGGACATGATGGCCACCGGCCAAGCCCCCACAGCCGACCAAATGCACGCCGCCCAAGACCGCCTAGCCAAAGCCGCCGCCACACCAACCGGCCCACGATTCGACGCGGAGTAGGCGTAGGGATATAGGCCACAAGATGTACCAGGAGGGATGTTTGTGGGCAGGAGATTTAAGCTTCGAGTGGATCGCAGCGGCGCCTGCACAGTCAGGCTGGGTGACTATCTGCGGCTGGGCGGCATCGGCTTCATCGGTGTGTCGCTGGCCGCCCTATCAACCGCGGCGGCTCTTATCTGGATCATGTCGGGCGACGGCCTGCCGTATGAGTTCGAGCCCTTCCATGTTTACGGAGCATGTCTTGGTGCGTTCTTTCTTGTGATGGGTGTCTTCGGCGTCCTGATGGCGTCACGATGCTATCGCCTGGTATTCCATCCCGGCCAACGGATGGTCCAGATCGAAACCCACGGCCTGTGGCCAACGACGAGTCTGGCCCTTCCCTACGAGGAGGCCGAGATCGTGGTGTCGAGGTTACTGTCCGGCGGGACGTCCGTTAGGTGGGAATACGGTTTGACCTTGCAGTGGCAGGGGGGCGTCGTGGCCGTCGATCACTCACGGCGACTTGAAGACATTCACGGGGCCGCGAACGAGTTGCAGGAAGCGGTGCAGATCGAATGGACTGAGAAACTGGACGAGGTCGTCAGTGCGGCCGTTACGGCGGCGGGCATCGGCCTGCGACGGGCATCCCCAGCGCTGGACTTCCCTGCATCGGAGCGGAAGGTTGTTGGTGGCCTGGTGACAATCTCGTTGGTGCTGATCGCCATCATGACCGTGATCGCGGTCTTCGTGGCGATATCAGAACGGCTGAATGCGATCGAGTGGATACTATGCTTGGGGCTCCATGGCATATTTTGTGCCGTTATTTCCCTCGTAACGACCATGGCTGCGCGAGGATTATTGCCGGGCGTTGAGTTGCGGCGTCTGAGGATCCTTGCCAGAGTGATGTTGCTTGCGTTGATCGCGATGCCCTTGGGGCTCATCGCCCGTTTACTGTCTTGGGTATTGGGTTACTAGCACAACTGGTTGTAGGGTGGGCAACTTGTTGCCCACGCGTTGGCTGTTCCGTGGGCAAGACCTCGCTCCGCGAGAACTTGCCCGCCCTACGAGCTGCATCCGGGACATGATGGCCACCGGCCAAGCCCCCACAGCCGACCAAATGCACGCCGCCCAAGACCGCCTAGCCAAAGCCGCCGCCACACCAACTGGCCCGCGACTCGACGCGGAGTAGGCATAAAACAAGTGCGCCCGCGGCGGGGATTGTCCAGGCGTTGACTACATCTCAATCTGTCTTGTCAGTTCACGAACAGTTCCGACTCGCTTCTCAAAGAGCATATCCCACGCATCGAGGCATTGCCTGTTCACGGCCGCAAATTCTTCCTGTGCCGACTGCTCATAAAGCCGCAACAGCAGCGGGGACAATGTCGAAATGCTGGCGCCGTGCCGCGATCCCGGAGTGCGGGTGTCATCCCGAAGTTCGTCACAAAAGACTTGGCAAATCGACATGAAGACAGTTGCAAAAGGCACAAGTGAGCCCGAATAGTCTTCGAAAGCCCTAAACAATGCATCGGGACTGTCTACATATGCTCTTGAGTGAACGTAACGCTCAAGCATTTCATGGATACCGGGCGATTCGAGAATCGCCGCAGAGCTGAATCCCCCCCATATTTCATGACGAACGTCTTCGTCTGGATCGTTAAGATATGGCTGTAGGATATCCCAGCAACGTTCTGTGTAGTGGGGGTTGCTAAGGAACTGTGATCCCACTTTGGCAACGCCTTTACGCTGTGCGACTGTGCCCTCCCGACAACATGGAAGCTCAGACGCAAACAGCCCGTAGAAGAGCCATCGAGCTGTTGCTTCTCTGGCCCCAGCCTGAGCCACGTCGTCCACAGGGCTGTTCATCATGGCCTGAACGATGGGCGTCAACTGGCTAGGATGACTCTCCGTACAATAGTTGAAGAAGTCGATGGCTCGTGGCGAAGCAGGAACGCGAGGATCGTCCCGGCAAATCCGACAGAACCAATCGACAGCTCTGTCTCTATCAATATTCAAGACAGGCAAACACGCATCTATCGCTGCCACACGTACGGCTGGATTTGGATCACCCGCCAATCGATCAAGGCATTCTGTGAATCGGGGCAACCATTCGGGATGCTCCCAGACAAGAGCTCCTATCGTCAAAGCTGCTCTGCCTCGTACGCAGTTGATCGAAGTCTGAAAGAGATCGTCTGGGGATGCGTGAGCAACATCCCGTCCCTTGTCGGCAGACCATACGTTGAGTTGCCCCGATTCAGGATCAGGATGGTTGTTTGCATAATCAATTAGCTGGGCAATGATCTCATCAGACCAGTCAGCCTCCGAACGGTCCCGAAGTACATCACAGAAAGCCATAGCTACTCCGCGATCATTGTCATTGAGGAATCTCGCAAGAAACGCCTCAACGGTGATGACCTCGGCTGGACGCCATTGGGCCCGCTCTTCGTCCGGCACACCAGATGGCATCGTTTTCTGCAAGCCGCTCAGAATAGCGGCCACATAGTCCGGATGTGCTTCTTCTGGAAATTGCAAGGCAAGCTGGCCGAATCGCTCCGGAAAACGGGATGCCAAGCGTCGCAGATCACTTGAAAAATGCCACAGGGATGATTCTGCCACAACACCAACTGATACTTGCTTCCACCGACCCGCGGCATGTCGCTCCTGCGGGATGCTCTTGTTGCTGACTATGCCCAGCCATGCGCGATCACTCACTGTCTCAAGGCGTTCTTGTGGCAGCGGCGATCTGACCGACCCGCCGATGCCCCCGCCTGACCGAAGGAAGCGATCCTCAGCATAGCCCTCGAACTTGCGTGCCAATACGCCAATCAGGCCATTGGTTTGATCGTTACGGCGGCTGGGGGCGAGGCACGGCAGAAGCTTATGTTGCATCCGTCCCCAATAGTCGCCGAAATAGCCTTCCTTCCAAGTCCTGATGTAGTGCTCCCCCATGCGTTTCTCGTTCGGTTGATGGTAATGCGTAATGAAGCCTTCAAGCCGACGAAAGACGCCATCTGAGCAATGGGGAGATAGAGCCGTGACTAGCCTCTCAGCGAGGGTCCATTCATGCTCATGAAAACCAGAGCCCAAAGCTAACCGTTCGCCGCATGCCATTAGCCATTCAAGCCCTTCGTCTGCGTGCTCCGGTGGCAATGCTGCATACGACCTGGCCAATATCTCCTGGATGACCTTGACGGTGCTGGCATTGAGTGGTCGAGCTCTGGCCAGTAGCTGTTCTGCATCGGAACTGGCCAATGTTCTTCCGGCCTCGGCAAGAATCCCTATAGACCCTCTGGCCATGTTGGTATTGCCACCGTCTCGAAGGAGCGCTGTCCCATCGTCAAGCCACTCTTCTCTCCCCGGCCCATAGTGCTCGTCCATACCTGCGGTTAGTCGAACAACATGGGGCATAATCCGATCCCACGTAAATTCCGGACATTGCCTCGCAGCTCCCGTCAGTTCACTGAGTTCATCGACCGATAACTTGTCTCGTCTGGGCTGGAAATCCTCCACTCCTCTTGCGGACGTTTGGCCAGCTTCTTTGGCAGACAGCTCAGCCTCGACCAGCCGAATGGCCCGTTCCGGAAAGCTGGCCGCAAGACCTATCCAATGTAGGTAGCCTGGAGCCAGTCCTCTTCTGGCCAGCGTGAGTCTGAGTTCGAACTTGCGTTCGGAATCGTTCTCAACCCGCCAACCAAGGCACCCGAAAATCCGCTGAGGCCAATCACCATCATGATCGATGTAGGGCTCAAGCAGTTCCGTCACCACATCTGGAAGGTCTTCCGTAACGGTGCGAAGGAGCCACAGAGCATTAGATGCCTCTTCATCATCGCCTGAGGCCAACCAGACGGGCAACAGCTGCTCGTCGATCATCCAACCGACATGCCATGGGCGTCCGACAATGACCGCTTCGATGATATGCTGTTGCCAATAGCCGTCTTCCAGCAGCTCTTTCAGATAGGCCACCATTGACGAACTTGGCTGTTCGAGTTGGCTGAGCAGCTCCAAAACAAGATGCTTGAGATGAAATCGGACCGCACAACTTCTGAGGATGTCCTTCACACTTGACAGGAATTCGCCCGGCGACTCATCAATCAATAGCGATAAGACCTGGCGGAGCTGCTCGCGGCGGAAGAGAGATTGCGAGTCCTTGTCCCCCAGCCAATTACAGACAGATTGGTTGCCCGAATGCATTTCCCTAAGCAACCTGTCCGCAATTCGGAAGTCCAGATAGCTTTGATGGCAGAAGCTAAGTTGCGGACCTGTGGCTTGAAGAATGCCGCATGTCTGAAGGCAGGTTAGCTCCTGCTGGTAGTCCCTGACCAAGCTTACCGGGGCGGCTATCTTGCCGTGTTCTTCCATGTAATCCACGACGGTATCGATCACTCGGTTGGCATCGGCCGCCCCAACACCCAATCTCGCCAATTCCCGGTACCGATTGTCCCAGAACGCACGGATCAACTGGGTGCCGGAATTGAACGGCGGCGCACTGCCATCGGTGACGATAGACGTCCACATAGCCAGATGGTTCGGAGAGCGAAGAATCTGCCGCTGCCTTTTAGCCATGTGGCCGAAATTTCCACCGGCATCGTTGACGACGTTCTCAACGTCATCTTCGTCGAGTTCCTTCACCTCAATCTTGCGATACTGATTGTTGGGCGAATTGCTGAGCCAGGCTTTAATGTCTGGATCATTTTCAAGGTCGAACGTCCTGCAGGACAAAACAACACCCATCTTGTGCCCCATGTCACGAAGTGTCTCAACCTCACGTAGTAGGCTCTTGCAGACCTCCAGTGAATTGGCCGAATGGGAGCTGGTCCATCGTATGGCATCAAGCTGGTCAAGAATAAGGACTCCTCCGCCGTTCTCAGAAACAGCCCGAAGGCATCTTGCAGGCGATTCAGGAAGTCCTATGGCTTCTCCAAACTGTCGAGGTGTGCCTTGTGGCACCTGGCGGTCAAGCCGAATTGGGAGGTAGGGCCGTCCTTGCTGCCGTAACGTCAGGGCAAGTTCATACAGCACTCCGCTCTTGCCAATGCCTGTTTTGCCATGCAGGATCACAGTGGCGTCATTCTCTACTGCCGCCAGAACTTGCCCTGTTTCACTGCGAGGAATCAGCTTGCCTGCGACCAGGTGCGGCCGAATCGAATCCGCGAATTTTGACTGCAGTTCAGCAATCGCAGGGCCAACACGAACATCGTGATCCAATTTACGGATCGCAAAGTCATTACTGACCAAATGCGAACGAACATCATGCGTTGTGAGCATTTGGTGAAGGCGATTCTCTGCGAGCCATCTTAGCGATGAAACAATAGTTTCTGGCTGGCCCACAACAAGCGACGCAGCCTGTGCGAAAAGCTGATCCCTGGCATGCTGGTTGTCAGGCCACAGAATGATGCGGAACCGTCGGAGATAGTCATAGGCTTTGGCACGGCCCTTCACCCCCTGAGAATCGAGCCCTGTTCTGGCACAGAAATCCTCATATACCTTGACGCGAGTCTGGCCAATGGCAAGGATTTGATGCTGGTAGTAGGCTTCTGGATCAGAGGGCGAATTACGTGCACTCTCACACAGGTCGGCCAATCTGTTCGCCGGAATGGCTGTGACGAACGCGAATTCATGCGAGGGATCACGGTCCAGCTGAGCCTGCATATGGTCCAAGATGCCGGCACTAGACAAGGTCGCCACCGTCCATGATTCTTGGCTGGCGTTTCGGACCTTGCATTGCTGGGCCTGTTGTGTGTCATCTATGCGTTTGACCCACAAGTCCACCCCACGTTCGTCGTCACCTATACCCTCAACGGTTACAGAACGGAGGCGTTCATCAAGCACAGCGAGAAGCTGGCCGACGACCCATAGGCCTTCATAGCGATTACCTAGCTTGTCGGCGTATCCGCCCGGTTCAAGAGCCATCGCCACTCCACGAGCTTCTCACGAAGATGTTGTCATCTGTGGCCAAGCCCACAGTCTCCCCTTCCCGCTAGACAAGATTGGATTCGACGAAGCCACATTATGATCGAAAAACCGGATGTCCTCCAGTGGAATCGATTGCACTCTCCGAAGCAACATGCCCCAACGGGACAAGCCCTGAAGGGGCGCAATGAGATCACGACAACGGCTTCATTCCGCCCCTTCAGGGCTCTGCGGACGATAGCCGTCTGTTTACCCCGGGCGTTGCCCGGGGCTGATGCACCTGCCTACCGGCAGGCAGGTGTGAGCCCTTTGGGCTCTTTGGGCGGACAAGCGAAGCTTGTCCGTGGCGCCCTGCGGGCTGCGCCCGCGGCTCTAGGAGACTGTTGCCCACTCCGGCGGGTTCTTGAGTCGGTAGAGCATTTCGCCCGCTTTGGGGACGTGGAGTTTTTTGGGGTCGTGTTGCCAGTCGGCGGGGTTGATGGTGGCTGGGTCGCGGTAGCCGAGGTTGATCTTGCGGCAGAGGGGTTCGGGGATTCCGGTGGCCAGCGTGACGCGGACGCGGGGGAGTTCGGTGTCGCCATCCATTCGGCCGATGCCGCGGACGTGGGTCGAGTGGGCCAGCACGCCCCAGGGGTAGTCCTTGAACCGCTCCCAATCGTGGAGGAAGTAGGCGAGGCAGTGGTAGCCGATCTCCTCGATGATGCGGCCATGGGCGGCGGCCAGCTCGGTGATGTGCGGGGCGTGAATAATCAGCTCACCGCCGTCGGCGACCACGCACTCCAGCTTGTACATGCATTTGGCGCCGACCCACAGCTCGTCGTACATCGGCGGGGCGACCGAGAGGATCGAATCGTACGGGCTGTCGACGTAGATGATGTGCCGCCGGTCGGACAGATCGGCCGCGGCGGACCACGCATCGTGCAAGTCGCCGCCATAGAGGCCCACCAACTCGTCGCCGACGACCACCATGCACAGGCCGACTTTTTGCAGGTCAACCATCTCGCAGGCCGCCTCGAGCAGGTGTCGCACGGGCGTATCCTTGACGCCGATCATCTTGGGGATCGTGATCACAGCCCCCAGCCAGTGGAAGAAGTTCAGCAGCTCGGGCCCGCAGATGCCGGGGAAGAAATACTTCGCCCCGCCGGAAAAGCCCACCACCTCGTGCGGAAACACGGGCCCCAGCACGATCGCGATATCGTAATCGAACACCCGGCTATTGATCGTCACGTCGATGTCCATGGCGAACCGGCCTTCGGTGATCTCGCTGGTCTGGGCCGCCGTCAGCGTGCCGATGGTCGTGAGGGCGTCGGGGTTATCCCACTCGTGGTTGAACACACCGCTGCCGGGCAGGACCTCGCCGCGGCGGCCGGGCTCGATACCCAGCAGGGCGTCGATCCGCTCGGCCGACAGGGGCTGGTGCGTGCCGAGTGCGATCAGGAAGTCCAGCCCGCTTGCCCGCCCGGCCATGGCGGCGTGGAGCGCGCGGACCATCATCGGCAGCGGGCAGGTCCGCGTCTGGTCGGGAATAATCACCAGCACGCGCTTGCCGTCGGGCGCCATTTGGTCGACGGTGGCGGCGATAATCTCGCGACACTGCTGCTGACTGAGCGAGCCGTCGTCGGCGGCTTGTCCGATTAGGGTCATAGTGGCCTCCATACCATTGTATTCGATGCAGCCGGCGAGCATACGCCCGCCCAAGGTGCAAGGCAAACGGTTTGAAGGTAAAGGTCGTCGTATCCGATAGTTCTTGCGGATAGAATGGGCAGTGTTCTGGAAGGAGCCGGCAGTGATCGTTGTTCACGTAACGCACGAAGCGGTCGAGAAGATCGGCGGGATCGGCACGGTGATCGCCGGGCTGATGACGAGCCAGGCCTACCGGGATAACGTTTCGCGGACGATCCTGGTCGGGCCGATGTTCCCCAGCGACCCGGCGGCCAACCGCCGCATCGGCATGGGTGGGCGGCTGATCTACAGTTCGCTCGACTCGGTTGTCACACCGTCGTGGCGGCAGAAGTTCCACCCCATCGAACGGAGCCACGACGTGCAGATCACGTATGGCCACCGTCCGATCACGGCCGCCTGCACGGGCGAGACGGTCGAGGCGGAGGTGCTGCTGGTCAACGTTTTCCACGGCAACCGCGACCGGCTGAACGTGTTCAAGCGGCGGCTGTTCGATAACTTCGCGATTGCGTCTGACGAGTTTGAGAAGGTGTGGGATTTCGAGCAGTACGTCCGCCTGGCCGAGCCGGCCTTCGAGGCGCTCCAGGCCATCGGCGCCGGCGGCGACGATGACGAGGTGGTGCTGCTCTCGCACGAGTACATGGGCATCCCGACGGCCCTCAAGGCGGTGCTCGATGGGTCGCCGCGCGTTCGCACGGTGTTCTACGCGCACGAGGTCGCCTCGGTCCGCCCGGTGGTGGAGATGGCGGAAGGACACGACACGATGTTCTACAATGTGCTCGACCGCGCCCTGGCTGAGGGGCTGACGCTCGAGCAGGTGTTTCCGTCGGTATTGAAGAACTATAAACACCCGCTGGTGCGGGCGGGGCGATACTGCGATCACGTCTTTGCCGTCGGCGAGCTCATCCAGCGTGAACTGGCCGTGCTGGACAAGCACTATCAGACGATGGACGTGGACCTGGTGTTCAACGGCATCCCGGCCGAGGCGATCACGTTCGAGCAGCGGATGGAAAGTCGCCACCGCATGCAGCAGTATGCGGCCAATCTGCTGGGCCAGGCGCCGACGTGGGTGCTGACGCACGTGGCCCGGCCGGTGCTGAGCAAGGGGCTGTGGCGGGATCTGCGCGTCCTGGACGCCATGGAAGGCCCGCTCGCCGACCGCGGGGAGCGGGCGGTGTACTTTATGCTTGGCACGCTGGGCGGCCAGCGCCGCAGCCGCGACATCCGCCAGATGGAACGGACCTACGGCTGGCCGGTGACGCACGAACACGGCTACCCCGACCTGGTCGGCGGAGAGGACGTGCTGGGGGATATGGTCGAGGCCTTCAACGCCGAACACACCGCGATCCAGGCGATCTTCGTCAACCAGTGGGACTGGAACCGCTCGGCCTGCGGCGAGCGGATGCCGGCGGAGATGACGTTCGCCGACATCCGGCGCGGCAGCGACGTGGAGCTGGGCCTGAGCGTCTACGAGCCGTTCGGGATCAGCCAGTTGGAGCCGTTGTGTTTCGGGGCGATCTGCGTCGTCTCGAACGTTTGCGGGTGCGTGGCCTTCGCCCGACAGGTGACCGATGGGGCCGGGGCCGATGAGAATATTATTGAGGCCGATTTTTTGTCCGTGCCCGGTATCGAGACGATCGACGATCTGAAAGCGATCGACATCGCCCGTCGCGACGAGATCGAAACCGCCGAGGGCCGACGGCTGGCCGATCTGCTGTTGCGGCAGCTTCAGGACGACCCAGATGTTATGGCCAAACGGCTCGCGAGCGGCTATGCTCTGGCTAACCGGATGAGTTGGGACCGGGTGGTTGGCGACTATTTTCTGCCCAGCCTGGATCGGGTCGCCGACGCATAAGAAAAGGCCAGGTAATGCCTAAAATCCGGACTTGATTAGGTCGAGAGAATAGTTATAAAATACCGGCAGGTGTTCTGCCTTTGGGTAAGGTGTTGATATGAATCTCTCTCCTGCAGCGGAGTTGGCTATTAGAGGGATCCGTCTCCTGGCGGAAAAGGGTGCTGATCGCCCCATTCCTCTGGACGTGATCTGCAAGGAAGACAACCTGTCCAAGCAGTACCTGGTGAAGATTTTCGCGATGCTGGCCAAGGCGAATCTCATCCGTCCCATTCGCGGAAAGCACGGGGGGTACCTGCTCGGACGCCCGGCAAAGGATATTCGCCTGCTGGAGATTATCGAGGCGGTCGAAGGCCCTCTGGTGCTTAACTACTGCCTGCATGATCCGCCGCAGTGCGAAGAAGCCGACTGTCCCGGCCGCACGTTGTGGGCCGAACTGCAGGAGATCATGAAGGAAAAGCTCGCGTCCGTGAAGCTGGCCGACATGTGCCGTCCTTCAGCACGAGTCAAAGCCCGGTAGGCCAACCGGTTCGCCAGGCTTTGGCTGTAATAGCCGTCGAGCCGGTCTGGTCTGTGGGGAGTCATAACAAGCCTTTGCAGGTTATGCCGGAGCTTCTCCATCGGGGTCAACTTGGGCGCCGGCGCCGGTGAGTCCCGAAGGGACGGACAGAGGTTAGCCGGGGCCGCCGCCGTGCGAGGTGAGCGCAGCGAACCATCGAACGGCAAGGCCCCGGAAAATGGACGCCACCCGACATGAGGCCCGTAGGGCCGATAGAAACGGATTCGCGGCGCAGGATACCCATGCCGAGTGTGTTCCCCTCTGTCGCCCCGCCGGGGCTCTGCGCAATGGTGACGCGACCCACCGGGCCCTCGCGGGCCCGGCTAACATCTAACGGCCCTTCGGGCCTGGGCAGGGCGCGGGCGTGGAGACCGTGGCGGTTTGGCCAACCTGGAGCACGTGGACCGAGCAGGGGGACTGGGCTTCGAACTCGATCGCGTCGTCGCTGGAGCCGACGATGTCGCCCCAGTGATAGGGAATTGCCGACGCACAGCCGATCCGCTTGCAGGCCTCGACGCCCTGGGCGACGTCCATCGTGTAAGTGCCGCCGACGGGCAGAAGAGCGACGTCGATGTCGGCGAGGTCGGACATCTCATCGATCAGTTCCGTATCCCCGGCATAGTAGATCCGCACGCCACCGATGGTGAAGATCGCGCCCAGCCAGTTGTTGGTCTTGGGGTGATATTCCTTGGCCGGATTGTAGGCGGGCGTGGCCTGGATCTGCAGGTCGCCGACATCCTGCCGGTCGCCGGGGGTCAGGACACGGTCCGCCTCTGTGACCGTGTTGGTCGGGGCGAGGACTTTCGTACCCGAGCGGGTGACCTTCTCGACGTCCTCGGGGCTGTAGTGGTCGTAATGCGGGTGCGAGATGAACACAACGTCCGCATCGTGGGGGGCATCGCTGAGCTTCCACGGGTCGATGTACAGCACAAGCCCGCCGCCGGCGATGCGAAAACTCGCATGACCGAGCCAGGTGATTTCTGCAGACATGATGGGCTCCTTTCCGGGCTGCTGGAGATGGAACTGTATTCTATACCAATCCCAACGCCGCCCGCATCGATCGGCTAGGCGCGCCCGGGCTGCAGTTGAGAATCCACGGGGGTATTCTTGGATGTTTGGGTATTTAGGCTTGATATCGTACTTGACAAGTACTATATTTTAATGTAGAGATTGCGGATACTTGGAGCGCAGCTCCATTGCGTAGCCTGCGGACAGGAGACAGCCGGCGTGCTTGGTCTGACAAAAAAGACAGGATACGGCCTCATTGCGTTGGCCCACTTGGCCCACGGCGAAGGGGACCGGCTGTGCAGCGCGCGGGAGATCGCCGATCAACATGATGTGCCCGTATCGCTGCTGATGAACGTTCTGAAGGAACTGGCGGCGGTGGGGCTTGTGAAATCGGTCCGGGGCTCGCGGGGCGGGTATCGGCTGGTCGGCGAGCCCGAGGAGATCAGCGTGGCGGATGTCGTGACCCTGTTTGAAGGTCCGGTCCGGATGTCCGAGTGTGCGCGACATCGCGAGGACGACGACCACGTCGCCTGCGATGTGATCGACACGTGCCCCAGCGCCGATCCGATCCACCGCGTGCAGCGGCGCATTGCCGACTGCCTGAAGACCGTCACACTGGCCGAGCTGGTCGTCCCCCAGCAGCGGACCCGCGGCGCCCGCAAGGACGAAAAGGTAAAGTCATGGCGCTAGACAAGCCCATCTATCTGGATCACAACGCCACCACGCCGGTGGACGCCCGCGTGCTGGAGGCGATGCTGCCATATCTGACGACAGACTTCGGCAACGCCGCCAGCGTCAACCACGCTTACGGCGAACGGGCCAAGGCTGCGGTCTCCCGCGCCCGCGAGCAGATCGCCGAGCTGGTCGGCGCCGAGGCCAAGAGCATCGTCTGGACCTCCGGCGCGACCGAGAGCGACAACCTCGCCGTCAAGGGCGTGGCGGAGATGTACCGCGAGAAGGGCAACCACATCATCACGTGCAAGACCGAGCACAAAGCCGTTCTCGATACCTGCAAGCACCTGGCCGAGCGCGGCTGCACTGTGACGTTCCTCGATCCGGACGAGTTCGGGCGGGTCTCCGCCGAGCAAGTCGCCGACGCGATCACGGATGAGACGATTCTGATCACGCTGATGGCGGCCAACAACGAGATCGGCACGCTGCACCCGATCGCCGAGATCGGCGCGCTGGCCAAGAGTCGCGGCGTGATCTTCCACACCGACGCCACGCAGGCGGTGGGCAAGATCCCCATCGACCTCGATGCGATGGGCATTGACCTGCTGAGCCTATCGGCCCACAAATTCTACGGCCCCAAGGGGGTCGGCTGCCTGGTCGTTCGGCGAAAGGGCCCGCGCGTTCGGCTGGCGTTGCAGATGCACGGCGGCGGCCACGAAGGCGGCATGCGAAGCGGAACACTGAACGTTCCCGGCATCGTGGGGCTCGGCGCAGCGGCTGAGATCTGCCGCCGGGAGATGCCGACCGAAGCGCCCCGCATTCAGGCCCTGCGCGACCGGCTGCACCAGGGCATTGAAGGGCAGCTCAAGTATGTCAAACTCAACGGGCATCCGACAGAGCGGCTGCCGAACACGCTGAATCTGTCCTTCGCCTATGTCGAGGGTGAATCGCTGATGCTCAAGATGCCGCGCGTCGCGGTGTCGACGGCGTCGGCCTGCACCAGCGAGTCGCTCGAACCGAGCTTCGTCCTGCGGGCGATCGGCGTGCCCGACGACCTGGCGCACGGATCGATCCGCTTTAGCCTCGGGCGGACCACGACCGACGACCAGATCGACGTCGTCATCGAGCAGGTTCTCCAGGCCGTCAATGACCTGCGCGAGATGAGCCCTCTCTACGAGATGGTCGAAGAAGGCATCGACCCCGCGACAGTCAAATGGACCGAGCATTAGCACGAAGGAAAGAGTGTCATGGCCTACAGTGATAAAGTCATCGACCACTTCATCAACCCGCGAAACGTGGGGTCGATGGATAAGAACGCCGCCAACGTCGGCACGGGCGTGGTGGGCGCTCCCGAGTGCGGCGACGTGATGAAACTCCAGATCCAGGTCGGCGACGACGGCACGATCGTCGATGCGAAGTTCAAGACCTTCGGTTGCGGCTCGGCGATCGCGTCCAGCTCGCTGGCGACGGAGTGGCTCAAGGGCAAGACGATCGACGAGGCGCATACATTGAAGAACACCGACATCGCGCGCGAGCTGTCGCTGCCGCCGGTGAAGGTGCACTGTTCGGTTCTGGCCGAGGATGCCGTCATCGCGGCCATCAACGATTACAAACGAAAGAACGGTCTGCTCGACGACGCCCGGGATGCATCGGGCGCCGAGACGACCGCCGGCAAGGTCCAAGGAGAATAACCATGGCCCTGACGATGACAGACACGGCGGCGGCGAAGATCCGCAAGATTTTCGCCGAGCACAAGATGCCCGACACGGCGGCGTTGCGGCTGGGCGTCAAAGGCGGCGGGTGCAGCGGGTTCTCCTACACGCTCGATATCGCCGAAACGCCGGCCGACGACGATGAGGTCTTCGAGGACAAGGGCGTCCGCATGGTCACCGACCCCAAGAGCTACCTCTACCTCAACGGCACCGAGGTCGATTACAGCGACGATCTGCTCAACGGCGGATTTGTCTTCCACAACCCCAACGCCAAGAAGAGCTGCGGCTGCGGCGCGAGCTTCTCGGCCTGATCGCGCGTGACGGACAGCGACGAAAGGCTCGGCTCATGAGCGATGAAACACAAGCGGCCGCCCCCGCCAAGTGCGCCCAGTGCGACAAACCAATGTCCCAGCCGCTGGTGTGCGATTTCTGCCATGCCCTGAATCCCCCGGGGGCGGAGGTCGATTACTTCTCACTGCTGGCCTTGCCGCAGCGATACGACCTGGCGGACGATGAGATTCACCGGAAGTTCCTCGCCCTCAACCGCCACGCCCATCCGGACTTTCACGCCAACGAACCCCCCGAGGTCCAGGCCCTGTCGTTGCGGATATCGGCCAACGTCAACGACGCCTACCGCGTGCTGTCGGACCCGACCAGCCGGGCCAACTACCTGCTCGAGATGCTGGGCGGGCCCTCGCTGGCCGACGACAAGTCCGTGCCGGACGGGTTCCTGAGTACGATGATGATGATGCAGGAAGAGATCGCCGACGCCAAGGCCGCCGACGACGACGGCGAACTGGCCCGCATCCGCGAGGTGCTGCAGATCCAGCACGACGGGCTGATGAACCGCATCGAAGGGCTGTTCGAAGAGCATCAAAAGTCCGTCGATTGCGAGGCCGTCCGGCAGGACATGCTGGGCGCGATCCGTCGCCAACTGAGCGCCGTGTCCTACGTCAAGAAACTGCTGAGCCAGACCCAATGAGTGACGACCGCCTGATTTTGGGAATTGATCTGGGGACGACCAACTCGCTGGCGGCCGTCATGACGCCGGCCGGGCCCGAGGTCCTGCGCGACGGGCAGGGCCAGGCCATCGTCCCCAGCGTGATCGAGTTCACCCCCGGCGGCGTGACCGTTGGCGCCGAGGCCCGCGCTCATGCCGTGGCCAATCCGCTGGCGACGATCTATTCGGTCAAACGGCTGATGGGTCGCGGCATGGACGACGTGGCCGCGGTCGCCGAGCACCTGCCGTACCAGGTTGTGCCCGGCCCGCACGGGACGGTGTGCGTCCAGATCGGCGAGCGGCTGCTGACGCCGCAGGAGCTGTCGGCCATCATCCTGCGCGAGGTCAAGCAGCGGGCCGAGGCCGCCCTGGGCCGGGAGATCACCGAAGCCGTCATCACCGTGCCCGCCTATTTCGACGACGCCCAACGCCAGGCCACCCGCGACGCCGGGCGAATCGCCGGGCTGAACGTGCGCCGCATCGTGAACGAGCCGACGGCGGCGGCCCTGGCCTACGGGCTGGACCGCACCGACGAGAGCACCATCGCCGTCTACGACCTGGGCGGCGGCACGTTCGACGTGTCGATTCTCCGCGTGGCCGGCGGGGTCTTTCAGGTGCTCAGCACGCAGGGCGATACTGCGTTGGGCGGCGACGATTTCGACCGCGCCCTGATCGACGTGATCACCTCGGAGACTCGCCGCCAGTTCGGCTCGGACCTGACCTTTCCGCCGTCGACGCGACAGGCCCTGCGCAACTTTGCCGAAGCGGCCAAGATTCGCCTCTCCGACGAGGACGAGGCCCGCATCGAGGTCGACCTGGGCGAGGGCCGCAGCTTTGCCCGGACAATCGCGCGGGAGGAGTTCGAGGACCTCATCGGCGAGTGGGTGGACCACACGATCGAGCATTGTCAGCGCGCCCTCAAGGACGCCAGGCTCCAGCCGGACCAGATCGACCAGGTCGTTATGGTGGGCGGCTCGACGCGCATCCCGCTGGTGCGGCAGCGCGTGGGGGCGTTTTTCGGCAGGGCGCCCTATACGGCCATCAATCCCGACGAGGTCGTGGCGATGGGCGCCGGCGTGCAGGCCGGCATCCTGGCGGGCCTTCGCCAGGACACGCTGCTGCTGGATGTCATTCCGCTGTCGCTGGGGATCGAGACGCTCGGCGGGGCGATGGGCAAGCTCATCATGCGCAACGCCACCGTGCCCTGTCAGGCCTCGGAGACCTTCACCACCTACGTGGACGCCCAGACGGCCGTGGATATCAACGTGCTGCAGGGCGAGCGCGAGCTGTCGACCGACTGCCGATCGCTGGGGCGGTTCAAGTTGGCCGGTATCCCACCCATGCCGGCCGGCATGCCGCGCGTGCGAGTGGCGTTCCTGGTGGACGCCAACGGCATTTTGAACGTCTCGGCTCAGGAATTGCGCAGCGGCAAAGAGGCGTCGGTGCAGATCACGCCCGCCCACGGCCTGACGCGCGATGAAGTCGATCAGATGGTCCAGGATTCCTACGCGCACGCTCGCCAGGACATGCGGGCCCATCAGTTGATCGATACGCGCAACGAGGCCAACCGAGTTCTATCAGCCATTGACAAGGCCTTAGCCGATGTCGGCGACGTGCTGGACGACCGGCAGCGCCGGCGGCTGGACGAGGCGGTCGCGGCGCTAAACAGCAGGATGACGGGCGACGATCCGGACGCGCTGTACGAGGCGATGACGGCCGCCAACGACGCCGCCGAGCCGCTGACCACCGCTCAGATGAACCGCGTGCTCAAGGAAACCGTCAAGGGACGCAAACTCGATGAGGTCGGATAAGACCGGCGGCCCCGAACGGGCCGACCGGCCAGCGGGTGCGACGATGGCGACATACAAGGTGACCTTTGAACCTGCCGGTGTGACGGTGGACTCGGACCCGTCGATGTATCCTTACGGGCGGCACGGCCGGCCGGGCAGCGTGCTGGACATCGCGCTGACCCATGGGGTCCACATCGAGCACGCCTGCGGGGGCATCGCCGCGTGCGGCACGTGCTGCGTTCGGGTCGAATCGGGCGGGGAGAATCTCTGCGACAGCGACGACGAGGAGCTGGACACGATCGATCGCGCGGGCGACAACTCGCTGAACAGCCGCCTGGCGTGCATGGCCGTGGTCGACGGCGACGTGACGGTCCGCATCCCCGACTGAGTCCCCGCCGCGCTCAGTTGTCGAACAGGCTGCCGGGGGGCGGGGAAACAACGTAGTCGCCGTCGTGAAAGTAGCGGATGGCGCTTTCCACCGAGTCAAAGACCTTCGTGGCGGTCCCCGTGATGAACGGCGACGGATCGACCTTTGGTTTCCAGATTACGAACACGTCCTTCGCGGCTTCATGGGCGTGTTGCAGTTCGCGTTCGACCCCGCTCGATAGGCCCGGCCGGCCGTCCGCCATCTGCGGGATCAGGGAGATGATCATGTCGCACTGGTCGATCAGTTTGAAGTCCCGCGCGTAGATCTGCCCGTCGATGTCGGGGATGATGTCCACCAGCTTCGCCACGTCCACGGAGATCCGCTCGCCCGGCCGGCCGATCTCGACGGACCGCTGGCCGTCGGCGGCAGCGGCCAGGGCGATGCCGGTGAGGTATTTCTCTTCCAGGTCGGCTGGGTCGAAGCAGATGAAGTAGCCCTTCAGATGCCGGCGGAACTGCTCGATCTCCGCCAGCAGATCGGACGGGTCCACGATGTGCGTCATCGGGAAGCTCAGGTAGGCTTTCTTCTGCTGAGGGTGGAACAGCAGGCGGACCATGGCTTCGGCCGTGCTGTCGTCGAAGCCTCTCGCGAAGATATAGAAACACCCGTGGCCGCGAACGATCTGGGCGACCAGTTCGGTCGCCAGCGTCTCCTCCTCGCGCCAGACCATCAAGTCCTTGAGCGTGTGATCGGTGTGCCCGTCGTCGATCAACCGACGGTGGACGCGGTCGATATTGTCGAGAAGGACAATGTAAAGGTCGGCGTTCAACGCCTTCATGTGGTCGTAGTCGAACCCGTAGAACAGCCCGTGGCGCCAGCGGAATGTCGCGTGCGTGTTGATCAGCACGTTCGCGCGTTTCTCGCACGTGGCGAGGATATCCTTGAAGACGCTGCGCCGCAGGTCGGTCAGCCGCGATAGAGGCAGGTCCAGAATCCTGCCCGGCGCGACGTCGGGCGCTTCGGCATACATCATCTCGCCGACGTTGCAGAGCGTCAGGTCGTGGCCCTGCTCGGCTGCGATTTCGACGACGCGCGACAGGAAGGGGGTCTTGTCAACGCCGACTTGTCCGGTGACGACAACTCGCATGGTGACTTTCTGATCGGCCCGATGCGCACCGCGGGGGCCGGCCGCCCCGGCCATCGGGCGGCAGGGGCTTACGGGGCCGGCTGGGTCTCGACGGGTCGGGCCGGCTGGGTTTCGACGGGTCGGATCGGCTTGGCCGGGACGGTCGTTGCCGTCGAAGCATCAGGGACCGGGGGGGGCGGTTCCAACGTCAATCGCTGCTTGAGAGCGTCGATGGTGGCCTGCAGGTCCGCGAGCTTCTCTTTCAAGAGGGCGTTCTCGTCGCGCAGTTCAGCAGCGATGGCGATGTTTTCATCGCGCTCCCGGACGGCGCCGCCGAGATCCTTCAGCGAGCGGCCCTGCTCCTGGTTCATCCATCGCAGTTGATCGATATTGTAGGTGAGATCGTGTTTCTCCGCGATCAACTGCTTATTGTCGAAGCGATACTGGTCTAACTGGTTTTTCAGCGTAGCGGCCCTTTCCTTAAGGCGGATAATCTCGCGGCCCTCGGCGGTTTCCCGCGTATCCTCGACCTCGGGCTGGGAGGAGGACCAGGGGTCCCGCCATGTCCCGTCGCAGCCGATTGTCGCAGCCGCCAGGGCGATCACCACGCTCATCATCAGAAGGTGTATTCGCATGAGGCGTTCCTTTCTGTGGTCTAGTCGTCCGACGCGGTCGTCTCGCTGCGCTGGAGGACCTGTTGGACGTTGCGGTCAATGTTATCCAGGGACATCGGCGCATCCGGATTGCCGAGATCGCGCAGGGCGTTGTCGGTAACAATAAAGCCTTGTCGATCGATGATCCAGATGCTGGGCGTGGCATCGAGGCCGTAATGGCTAAACGTCGGATCGTCGACGTGTCGCCCACTGTAAGTCTGAATCCACGCCAGTTGATTCTCGGCGACGTAGGCCCGGACGGCATCGGCCTGATCGGGCTTGTCGAGACTGATGCCGACGATCTCCAGCCCGGCGGCCTTGTGGGCGGCATAGAGCCGGCGAAGGTGCGACATCGACCGGCGAGACTGCGGGCACCACGTTGCCCAGAAGTCCACGATGACGACCTTGCCGAGCAGATCGTCGGGCAAGGATATGGCCTGCCCGTCCAGGGTGGTCAGGTCGGCTTTGAACGGCAGTCTGCGCCCCAGCCGCGCCAGGAATCGCACCACTTCGCCATCGTCGGAGAATCGCTCGGCGAGTGTGTTGATAAAATCGTTGCCGAGCTCGGCCATCTTGGCCCGATAGGCCAGGGCGGCGGCGTTGACCAGAGCGCCGGCGGCGACGTCGGTATTCGCATAGCCGTCCACAAGCCCGCGCAGCGCGTCGCTGCGTTGGGCGGGCGTCTTGGCGTCCTGGACGGCCAAGTCGGCCAGCACCACGTCGGCCGGGAGCTTCTGGCGAGGCGGTGCGTCCGCTGCGAGGATGTCCCGGCAGATGGTGATCAGTTGCTGTCGGTGGACCTCACGGGTCTGGGCGTCGTTCAACGATATCGCCGCCTGCAGCATGTCGTGCCGCACGGCGAGCAGATTGTCCGCATCGGGGAACTTCTCGACGATCTCGTAGCCGAAATCGACGGCGCGTTGCAGGCGCTCCAGTCGCTCGGAGAGAGTCTGCTGGCTGGGCTGGGTTGTGTCGGCCTCGTCGACGGGCGGATGGAGAAGCTGCCCAAGCCGCGTCAGCAACGTTATGGGAACACCCACGCCGCGCGAGGTCGGGTGCGTTGGGTCCGGCCCCTCCTGGGCGAAGGAAACCGCAGCCAGTTGGCACACGCCGGCCAGCAGACATGCGCCGGCCAGCAGGGGGACAAATCGCCTCCCGCCCCGGCGGCTGCCGGGGAGTCCACGCCCACCCCCGCGATCCGTCTGTCGTCCAAGCATGTTCGCTCGTGGCGCCAACTCGATGGGCCTACCTTCTGCAGGCTCGGCGTATTGTAGGCCGCTGCGCGAGTTATGCCAATGGCGAGGCCAAAAATGATCGGAGATCGGGACCTCGTCGGCCTCGTTCGGCCCCATGTGGCGCTAGGCGGGCAGCGCGGACCTGTTCGGCCGGGCTGGCTGGGAGAAGCTTTTGTCTTGAACAGGTGCGTCACGTCGCCTACACTTTAGTGTTCGCGCCGCGGCGGCTGTGACGACCCGTTAGGGGCGCGAAACAGTGAGGAGTCATCTTTGATGGATGCGGTATTAGTGGCTTTTAAGCGGGCTGGGAAAAGGGTGGATATTCCGTTGCGAAGTGCTTCCATTATCCTCGGGCGAGGCGAACATTGTACGATCCGCGTCCCGGCGGCGAGCGTATCGCGGCAGCATTGCGAACTGGTGGTCGAGGGTGGGCAGATTCGCGCCAAAGACCTCGAATCGGCCAACGGGACCTTCGTCAACGGCGACCGCATCAGCGAAGTGCGTCTGGCCGCCGGCGACGTGCTGAGTATCGGGCCGATGAACTTTACGCTGCAGGTCGACGGCGAGCCGGCCGAGTTTCCCGCCTTCGCACCGATGGGCGACCAGGCGTCGGACGAAGGCGCCCTCGTCGCCGATTCGCTGGCCGACGACGCGGATGTCGCCGCGGCCGTGGTCAGCGAGGACGATGGCGCTGCCGGACAAGCGGCCGATGAGGATTCGGCCATCGACCTCATGGCTGTTGCAGCGGACGACCTGTCGGCGGATGACGATGGGGCGATCTCGCTGGACGGGCTGGGCGAGTCGGCCGGCAAGGACGATGGCGCTGCGGGACAGGCGGCCGGCGAGGATTCGGCCATCGACCTTATGGCCGCTGCAGCGGACGACCTGTCGGCGGATGACGATGGGGCGATCTCGCTGGACGGGCTGGACGAGTCGGCCGGCAAGGACGCTGGCGCTGCGGGACAGGCGGGCGAGGACGCTGATCCGCTGTCGGCCCTGGAATTGTTGGCCGAGGACGACTCGGACGACGACAGCGCCTAGGCAGGCCGTCGCCCGGTCGGGGCGGACGGGGTCACGTCTGAAGATCGTCGGGGCGCGGGGCTGCATCGGGGCCGCCACAGGCCAGGAAATCCTGCAGGAACACCGCCGCTGCGATGGCGTCCTGCCTCTGCTTGCGTTTGGCGCGCGTCAATTGCCCGGCGAGAGTCGCATCGGCGTCGAAACTGCTCAAGCGCTCATCCCACAGCCGCACGTCCATGCCCGTGCCCGCCGCAAGCTGGGATGCGAACCGGCGGGATAGGTCGGCCTGGGGGCCTTGCGAGTCGTCCATGTTAAGCGGCCAACCGACGACGATCCCCTCGACGTCATACTCCTCGGCTACCTGGCGGATATGATCGAGCAGGGCCTCGTGCGGCTCGGCCGAGACGCTCTTGACGGGGCCGGCGACCCCCTCGCCGGTGCTGCCGACGGCCAGTCCCACGCGCTTCGTGCCGTAGTCCACCGCCAGCCATCTACCCATGTCGTCGCCCTAGGAGAACTTCGCGCCGTAGCGAGATTCGATTTCCCCCACGAGATCTTTGAGTCGCTGCGAGTCGGATTTGTTGCATACGAGCGTGGCGTCTTTGGAATGGATGACAATGCAGTCGTCCATCCCCACAACAGCCACCAGGTGGTCGTCGTCGCAGACGATCACGTTGCGGCTGGAGTCCATCACGACCGTATCCGAGGCGATCAGCACATTGCCCTCGGCGTCCTGCTCGCAGACATCCGACAGCGCGGGCCAATGGCCGATGTCCAGCCAGTCGCACTTCAACTCGACCATGATCACGTTGTCGGCGTTTTCCATCACCGCATAATCGATGCTGATCGGCTGGAGCGTGGGATAGATATGCTTCAGATCGGCGATGTAGTCCTTGCCGTCGGCGGCCGCCTGGCGGATCGGCGCCAGCTTGGCCATCGTATCCGGCAGGTGCTGCTCGAGCGCCTTGCGGATGGCGCCCAGCGTCCAGACGAACATGCCGCTGTTCCAGAAGTGCTCACCCGTCTCGATATACCGCCGGGCGGTCGGGTGGTCGGGCTTTTCCTTGAATCCGCGAACGCGAAACACGTCGGGCCGAAGGATCTCCCCGCAGTGGATGTACCCCAGACCGGTGTGGGGCCACGTTGGACGAATGCCGAACGTCACCAGGGCGTCGGGGTTCTGCTCGGCGACCTCGCAGGCCAGCCCGATGGTCTCGACGAACGTCTCCTGCGGGCGAATGACGTGGTCGGCGGTGAACAACGCCATCGTGGCATTCTCATCGCGGGCGGCCAGCAGCTCGACGCCCAGGGCGATGGCGTTGGCCGTGTCGCGCATGTCCGGCTCGGGGATAATGTTCTCCGGCGGAAGGCTCGGAACGGCCTCGGCGACCATGTCGGCGTACTCGGCGTTGGTGATCACGAGGATGTTCTCAGTGGCGAACATCCCGTCCAGTCGTTCGATGGCCATCTGCAACAGCGAGCGACCCTCCAGAAGGGGCAGCAACTGCTTGGGGCGGTTCATACGGCTAAGCGGCCAGAGGCGTCGGCCGGCGCCGCCGGCCATGATCACGGCATAACGCATGGGGAATCTCCTGTTGAGTAACGCGTCTCTATATCACAAAGGCCAGATGCTGTCATGCGCCAATACGAAAAAACGTTCGCTCCGATATTCCGGCTCCCCCGGCCCTGGCGGCCCCCCGCCCCCGGCGGAGGGGGGAGGGCGATGTTGGGGCTTTTCCCGCTGGGCCGGCCGCCCTAGAATGGCCGGCGCGCAGCCGGTGCGATGTTGAGTGCGGTAAGGATGCCGACGTGGCCACACTGGGACGACAGCACAAACTTCTTTCGTGGGCTCTGAGGGTCGCGATGCTGGCGATGGCCTCGACGGCCGTCGCCGACGGGCCGCAAGCGGCGGACCTCGTCGGGGCGCTGTTCGGGCATGAGATCGCGGAGGCGACCGCCACGCGCGGCGAGCAGGACAATTTGACGCTTGCGCGGCAGATGCTGCAGGTGGCGCGCTCGGCCCAGGACGATCCGGAGCTGTTGGGGGCGATCTGCCAGGCGATCCACGATCTGGTCGTCGAGATCGACGGCGCCGAGGACCTGGTGATCCAGGCGATGGACCTGGCGGCTGGTGGTCAGCCGGCCGGCGCCGTGGGGGCGCGAAAACAAGTGGTTGCGATGTGGCAGCGGCAGTTGCCCGGGACCAGCGGGGCCGCCCGTCAGCAGGTCGTCGGGAGGCTGTTGGAGGCGATGCTGATCCTGGCCGACGCCCAGGCGGCCGCGGAGCGGTGGTTTGACGCATCGATGACGGTGAACCAGGCAACGGCGCTGACGGAACGATATGCCGAGCGGTGGAAGCCCCGAGTCGCCGAAGCGGGGCGGCAACTGGAGGTCCGCGAGGAGGCGGCCGAGGAGATTCGCGAGCTTCAGGCCGGTCTGAAGGCCGACCCGAACGACCGCAAGGCGCGGGCCAGGTTGATTCATCTGTATCTGGTCGTCCTGGATGACCCGGCGGCGGCGGCGGCGCCGGCGGCGGCGACCAGCGACGAGGTGCTCCGGACCTATGTTCCCCTGGCCGCCAAGGGGCCCGGCGATGTCGCCGCGGCGGCGGCTGTGGAGCTCGGGCGGTGGTATCAGTCGTTGGCCGCCGGCAGCGAGGGGCCGGCCGAGGCGGCGATGCTGCGACGTGCGGCGGGCTATTTCCGCCGCGTCATCGCCGGCGAGGGCGAGGGCGAAATTCGTCGCCAGGCCGCTGAGCAATTGAGTCGCGTCAATGCCGCCCTGGCCGAGATGACGGGGCTGACGATATCGGCTGACCGAAGCGTCGCGCTCGTCGGCGCCGTGGACCTGCGCATCGATGCCGTCGAAGGATCGTGGAGACTCATACGGTCGAGCCTGGACGCGCAGCAGGGGGAGCGATCTCGCCTGGACTTTCCCATCGTCATCGACGGATCGTATCACCTGGGGCTCAAGGTGATGCGCAGGAGCGGGACGGGCGAGCTGGTCATCGTCCTGCCGGTCGCCGACCGTCACGTGATGCTGGTCATCGACGCCAGCGGCGCCAGCGGCCTGACGCAGATCGGCGGGCGGGGGCTGAAGCGGGGCAACGCGACGCTTGTCCACGGGCGGCGGCTGACCAACGGCAAGGGCGTCCGGCTGGATGTGGTGGTCGAGCGGGACAGGGACGAGGTGACCATCGACGTGAATATGGACAATCGGTCGTTGGTCGAGTGGGCCGGATCGCTGGACGATCTGTCGATGCCGAAAGATCAGCCGCCCGGGCGGCGCGGGCAGATCGCCATCGGCGTGATCCGCGGCGGAGCGGCGTTCACGGACATCCGCCTGCAGATGACCGATGGCGTCGCGCGACGGACGGGTCCGCGCCTGGGGGGAGGCGGCTGATGGCGGTCGTCGTGGGCATTGACGAGGCGGGGCTGGGGCCCGTGTTGGGGCCTCTGGTCGTCTCGGGCGTGGCTATCTCCGTCCCCGACGATGCCCGGGACACGTCGTTATGGGAGCTGTTGGCCCCGGCCGTATCCCGAAAGCGCAGCGACAAGACCGCCGTGGCCGTCAACGACAGCAAGAAGCTCTATTCCGGGCGCGCCGGCCGGTCCTTGCACCATCTGGAGCGCGGCGTGCTGGCGATGCTGGCCGCGGCCGGCCATCACCCGAGGCGTCTCAGTGAGCTTCTGGCGCTGGTGGCCCCCGGCGCCGGCGAACAGCGCGGGCGCTATCCCTGGTACGCCGGCGCCGACCTGGACCTGCCGCGGTCGGTGGACGCGACGGACGTCGCCTTGGCCGGCAATGCGGTCAAGCGTGCGATGTCGACGGCGGGGGTGAAGCTCGTGGGCGTCCGGGCCGAGCCGGTGTTCGTCGGCGAGTACAACCAGTTGGTGGCGGCTACGCGAAACAAGTCGACCACCGCCTTCGACGTGACCAGCCGTCTGCTGGTGTGGGCGTGGGGGCGGCCGGGAGGCGACAATGTCGACGTCTACGTGGATCGGCTCGGCGGGCGGCAGCGCTATCGGCGCTGTCTGCAGCGGGTGTTCGAAGGGTGTCATCTGAAGGTGCTGGCCGAGACGGAGTCGTGCAGCAGCTATGCGATCTCGCGCGGCCCGTGCCGCCTACGGGTGAGCTTCGAGGTCGGCCAGGACGCCAAGGCGTTCGCGGCGGCGCTGGCGTCGATGCTGAGCAAGTATCTGCGGGAATTGTTCATGGAGACGTTGAACGGCTTTTGGGCTCGGCATGTGCCGCAGCTCGAGCCGACGGCTGGGTATTATGTAGACGGGCGGCGGTTCTACGCGGCGATTCAGCCGGCGATGGCGCAGCTGGGCGTCGACGAGCGTTTGGTCTACCGCACGCGATAATGCCGCCGCGCGGCGAAACGTGGCGGCGAATCACTGGACATCGCCAACGCCCGCTACTAAGGTTGTCCCAGCAGATCGATAAGCGCCGAACGGCTTCGGCGCGTGGGAGTAAGCGTCATGGAAGCGATTTCTTACGTTGTCTTCATCGTCCTGGCCGGTTTGGCGGCCATGGCGATTGTCTCGGTGTTGCGGGGCTTTCTCGAGCGGCGGCGTCCGCCCAAACCGGCCGGTGCGGTCAAACCGTTCATCGACTTCCCACCCCCCGAGGCCGTCGTTCGCACGCCGGGCGTCTCGCGAGTGGGTACGTTCGCGTTGGTGTGGGCGACGCTCAATCTCGGCGGGATCGTCACCTGGCTGGCGACGGGGTTCGGCATGCAGGACCGGATGGCCGGCGTCTCCGACATGGTGCGGGTCACGGCGGTGGGCTATTTTGCGATCGCGTCGATTCTGGCGGGGATGGGCGGGATGCTGATGCTGTCGGGCAAGGCCGATGGGCGGCGGATCCTGTCGTGGGCGGGCTTCCTTTTCGTGATGATCGTGATGATGGGATTCGGCATCTCGCTGGTGGTGTGGGGGTCGAAGGAAGCGGCCCTGGCGGACCGGCAGCTCGCGGCGACAGCGGCGATTGTCCTGTTCGTCCATCTTGTGGTGGATACGGGATTGGCCGCTGCCGCGCAGCGCGTGGGTTTGCCGGCCAAGCCTATGGCCGTCGTCGGCGGCGAAGGGGCGGACCAGTGACGCGTCGTTGTATTGACGAATGCACTCAGACGTTGTATGGTCAGGCCATACGGCCGCCGGAATGACGCCGTTGGAGATAAGGAACTATGGCGATCCAACGATGGTCCGATCAAATCACTGTTGTCGAGTTGATCGACGATCCGCAGTTCAGCGAAGACCTCAACGGGCTGCTGGAACAGCTCGAGGGCGAGCCCTCTGACGTGGTGTTGAACTTCGCGTCGGTGGGGTTCATCAACAGCTCGAACGTCGCCAAGCTCCTGCGCCTTCGCAAGCAAATGGCGGCGGCGAATCGCCGCATGGTGTTGTGCGACCTCAATACGCAAGTGTGGGGTGTGTTCCAGGTCACCGGGTTGGACAAAATATTCGACTTCACCAAGGATATCTCGACCGCCCTGGCGACCGTCCAACTCGCCAACGGCGAAACAGCCGAACACGACAAGGCCGACTGACGCTCACAAGGGGGACGTGGGGAATGATTCCGCTACCGGCTGCAAGGGTGCGGACTAAGCTCGAAATCCTAAACCCGAAATTCGAAACAAATTCGAAGCACGAAAGAAACCACAGAAACATCGCCGCCTATCTTCGGCGCGTCGGTTTTGGTCATTCGTGCTTCGTATTTCGTGCTTGTCCCGAAGGGATCTGCGATTTCGAGTTTCGAGATTCGGATTTGCCGTTTACGGCTTGGCCCAATAGCGGTCGTAGAGGGCTTTGACTCGGCCCGACATGCGGGTGAGGTCTTCGGCGGCGGCGGGGTCGCCGGCGGCGTGGGCGAGCATGACTCGGCCTTCTTCGGCGCAGAGTTCATCGTGGAAGGGGAAGATCTCGCGTTCGAGGAACAGGGCGACCTTGGCCAGCCGCAACGGGCCCACCGGTCGGGGGCGGTCGTCGGGCATCGACTCCATCGCGACGGAGTACAGGTCCTTGATGGCTGCGATCAGGTCGGCCGGCTCGTCGGTGGGGGCGAAGACGATCGTGTACGTCCGGCCGAACAGCGAACCGGGCGTGGTGCGATGGGCGTCGGTGACGCCGATGATGGGTATCTTCCTACCTTGGGCGGCCATGTGATGGTAGTGGGCGGTCTGGAGCGTGTTGCTGTCGTGCTGGGCCCCGTAGCCGCCGATGACCTCGTAGGCGTCGAACGGCTGGGTGTCGAAGAGGTGGTCGGTCAGCGGCATGCCCGGGTGGTATCGCCCGGCCGTCACCCAGTAGGGATGGCAGAACACGCCGAGCCCGCCGACCTCGCGGATCTCATCGAACGCCCAGAGGCACACGGCGTAGTGGATCGGGTCGACGCCGTCGGGCAGGGGGCCCAGCGCGTCGGCGCGCGCCTCGATCATCTCCATGAACGGTTCGTGATCGCCCTGGCCGGTGAGGTTGACGCTGCGCGAGCCACCGATGTTGAGGATGTGCGTCGAGGCGCCGGGCAGGTGGACCTCCTCGCCGGGAACCATGCGGATGTCGACGTCGACGCCGTCGTAGGCGGCGATGGCCTGCAGCGACGGGCCGTACATGCCGTGATCGGTCAGCGCCATGAAGTCCAGCCCGATCCGCCGACACAGGGCGGGCATAAACGTCGGATGGTTCACGCCGTCGGAGTGGCAGCTATGCAGGTGGACGTCGCCCTTATAGGGCCGCCGGGCAAACAGGTCGTCGGCCAGCGAGTAGACGTGAAACTCCGCGTCGCGCTCGGCGCCGCCGGGGGTTTTCCAGCGGAGCACGACGACGTGCTCCTGCTCGGCCTCGAACAACTGGTCGAAACTGATCACGCCATCGGTGGGCGTGACGGGCCGGAACGTCGGCGGCTGCCACGTGCTGCTGCCGCCGTAGCCGTCCATGGGCCAATAGGCGATCTCGTAGCTGTCGCATCGACACTGCGGCTGGAGGGGGCGAATCTCGATGGGGGTCGTCGCGTCGGCGGGGACCACGCGAGGGGAGATATCGAAGAACTCGTAATCGGGTCGGCTCGGCATCGGGTAGGTCCTTGTTGTCTGGGCATTGCGGCCGGGCCGTTGCGGCCGGGCCGGCGCGGCCGGGAGTGGGGATTATAGCGGCCGGCGTTTGATCGGGGAATAACTTGTCGCCGCCGCCGGGCCGTGATATACTGCGGGCTTCTATGTCCATGGCGAAAAAGGCTAGGACAACCCGCAGCAGTGCATCAAAGAAGGCTACGGCGGCCGGAGGAACCGGAGGCAGCAAGCGGCCCAAACGGCCCCGGAAGGCGCCTAGTTCCCAAGTCTCTGCCCCAAAAGACGATAACAGCAAATCGGCCAAGGGCAACAAGTCCAACGACAAGGGCCGGGCGCGCGATGGGCGCATGAATAGCCGCTCGAACGGGCGGGAGATTGTCATCTTAGGGGCCAAAGAGCACAATCTCTGCAACATCGATGTCCACATCCCGCGCGACAAGCTGGTCGTGATCACGGGGCTGAGCGGGTCGGGCAAGAGCAGCCTGGCGTTCGATACGATCTACGCCGAGGGGCAGCGGAAGTACGTCGAAAGCCTCTCGGCCTACGCGCGTCAGTTCCTGGAGCAGTTGTCCAAGCCCGACGTGGAGCACATCGAGGGCCTGCCGCCGACGGTCGCCATCGAGCAGCGGGCGGGCGGGTCGAACCCGCGGTCGACGGTGGCGACGGTGACCGAGATCTACGACTACCTGCGGCTGTTGTTCGCCCGGGCGGGCACGCCGCACTGCTGGACGTGCGGGCGGCAGATCACCTCGCAGACGGTCAGCCAGATGGTGGATGCGATCTTCACGCTCCCCGAGGCCGCGCGGTTCATGGTGCTGGCGCCGATCGTTCGCGGGCAGAAGGGCCAGCACGCCGAGGCCCTGCAGCACGTCCTGCGCGAGGGCTTCGTCCGCGTGCGGATCGACGGCGACCTGTACGACCTCAAGAACCTGCCCGAACTCAAGAAGACCAAGAAGCACACGATCGAGGTCATCGTCGACCGGTTGATTCTCAAAGAGTCCGTTCGCATTCGCCTCTCCGACAGCATCGAGACGGCCCTGGCGCTGGCCAACGGGCTGGTGACGATCAGCTACGAACAGCAGCCCGACCCGGCCGCCGATGAGGGCGATCCGGCCGCGCCGCTGACCGCCGCGCCGGCCGAGCCCCTGCAATGGCGCGACATGATCTTCTCGGCCACCTACGCCTGCCCCAAGCATCCGGAGGTCTCGCTGGCGGAGCTGTCGCCGCGGATGTTCAGCTTCAATTCGCCCTACGGCGCCTGCTCCAGTTGCGACGGGCTGGGCACGATCCTGGAGTTCGACCCCGAGCTAATCGTCCCTGATCCGGAGCTGTCGCTGACCCAGGGCGCCGTCGACGCGTGGCGGCGCGGCGGCAAGCGGATGAATATCTTCTACAACCGCCAGATTCGCAAGTTCTGCCGCACCTACGGCGTCATGCCGGCCCAGCCCTATGAGGAAATCCCCGCCAAGAGTCGCCATATCCTGATGCACGGCGACGGAGCGTGGGAGGGCGTGATCCCGAACCTGACGCGCCGCTGGCGCAACACCGACAGCGAGTTCGTCAAGTCGAGGCTGCATTCGTACCTGTCGGAGCAGGCGTGCACCACGTGCAGCGGCGCGCGGCTGCAGGCGGCGTCGCTGGCGGTGACCATCGACGGGAAGAACATCGACGACGTGACGCGCATGACGATCGCCGATGCCCTGGCGTATTTCGACAGCCTGCCGCTGGACGAAGAGCGCCGGCAGATCGCCGAGATGATCCTGCGCGAGATTCACCATCGGCTGAAGTTCCTCGTCGACGTCGGGCTGGACTATATCTCGCTGAACCGGACGGCCGCGACGCTGTCGGGCGGGGAGGCCCAGCGGATTCGCCTGGCCACGCAGGTCGGCAGCGGCCTGGTGGGCGTCTGCTACGTGCTGGACGAGCCCACCATCGGCCTGCACCAGCGCGACAATCAGCGGCTGATCCGCACGCTCAAGCACCTCCGCGACATGGGCAACACCGTCCTGGTCGTCGAGCACGACGAGGAGACCATGCGAATGGCCGACCTGGTCATCGACATGGGGCCGGGGGCCGGCCGCCGCGGCGGGCGGATCGTCGCGCAGGGCTCGATCGACGACATCTGCGGGACCGACCAGTCGATTACGGGCAAGTATCTGTCGCGCCAGTTGCAGATCCCCTTGCCGCAGCGCCGGCGGGAGCTCTCCAAGAAGTCGTGCATCGAAGTGCGCGGCTGCCGCGAGAATAACCTGAAGGATCTGACGGTGCGGTTCCCGCTGGGCGGCATTATCTGCGTCACGGGCGTATCGGGCTCGGGTAAGAGCACGCTGGTCAACCAGACGCTCCTGCCGGCGATCAAGCGCCGCCTCCACAACTCGAAAGACAAGCCCGGCGCGTTCGACAAGATCCTGGGCACCGGCCACGTCGACAAGGTTATCGAGATCGACCAGTCGCCCATTGGGCGGACCCCGCGGTCGAACCCGGCGACGTATACCAGCGTGTTCGACCTGATCCGCCAACTGTTCGCCAAGACGCGCGAGGCGAAGATCCGCGGCTACAAGCCCGGGCGGTTCAGCTTTAACGTCAAGGGCGGGCGGTGCGAGGCCTGCCAGGGGCAGGGCACCAAGCGGATCGAGATGCACTTCCTGCCCGACGTTTTCGTCACCTGCCAGGAGTGCAAGGGCAGCCGGTACAACCGCGAGACGCTGGAGGTTAAGTACAAAGGCAAGAATATCTCCGACGTGCTGGACATGCGGGTCGAGGCGGCGGCGGGGTTCTTCGAGAACTTCCCGAAGGTCAAGCAACTGCTCAAGGCGCTGGCCGACGTGGGGCTCGGGTACGTCAACCTCGGGCAAAGCTCGACCACGCTGTCGGGCGGCGAGGCCCAGCGCGTCAAGCTGGCCACCGAACTGGGCAAGACCGCCACCGGCCACACGCTGTACGTCCTGGACGAGCCGACCACGGGCCTGCACTTCGCCGATATCCACAACCTGCTGAATGTGCTCAACCGCCTGGCCGACATGGGCAACACGATCATCGTCATCGAGCACAACCTGGACGTGATCAAGTGCGCCGACTGGATCATCGACCTCGGCCCCGAAGGCGGCGACGCCGGCGGCACGATCATCGCCGAGGGCACGCCCGAAGAGATCTCCCGCAAACGCAAAAGCTACACGGGCCGATACCTCGCCAAGCACCTCAAAACCGGCAAGAAAGCTAAGAGCTAAAAGCTGAAAACTTAAAGCTGAAAGCTGAAATGGTGGGGACGGCGTTCGCCTGAGGGACAAAGTGTGAAGCATAAGGGCATATTTGCTTAAAAGGTTCTTGTCATATTATGACGATAGTCTTATAATGCTTTTGGCTAGATGGAAGGGAAAACGATGTCTATTGATGATGTGGGAACAACGACCGAGAAACTCGACAAGCAAGGCAGGCTTTCACTGGGGCCGGAGTACAAATACGCTCTGGTGCTGGTCACTCATCGAAGCGATGGGTCGCTGGTTGTGGAACCGGCCTTGGCGATGCCCAAGCGAGAGCTTTGGGTTCATCGGGGAGAGGCGGGTAAGTCAATGGCCCGCGCACTGGACCAGGCTCGCAGCGGCCAGTTTGTTGACGGTCCAGACGTCGAGGCCGATCTCGCTGAGTTTGAGGATGACTGATGGCCTTCACTCTCGTGTGGCTGCCCGAGTCTGGCGAGCAGTACAGGGCCCTAAAGGTAGCCGCCGAACGAGCCAAAGCAAGCCGCGCGACCTCCGGCAAGAAGAAGTCGTCAAGGCAGGAGGGTCTGTTTAAGCAGGTGGGCAAGACCCTATCCTTCTTGTCCAGCAACCCGAAACACCCCGGCCTCCAAACACACGAGTATAAGTCATTGCCCAATCCGTACAATCCAAAGAAGAAGGTTTTTGAGGCCTGCGCCCAGCAAAAGACGCCCAGCGCTTGGCGAGTATTCTGGTGCTATGGCCCCGAGAAGGACCAAATCACTATCGTCAACATTCGCAAGCACCCCGACTAGCCCTTTTCTGCAGCCCCTTGTGTAAAGTACCTACCTGCGAACCACCAAGACCGGCAAGAAAGCTGAAAGCTGAAAGCTGAAAGCTTAAAGCTGAAATGGTGGGGGCAGATCTGGTGGGCTGTACTCGAGCGGCCATGAGTGATAGGATTCGGTAGACAGCTTGTGGAGCGAGCGCGCACGAGAGGGGTGTGACTATGAAACGGATAGCGTTTTGGGCGCTTGTGTTCCTTGCGGGCGGGTTGCTCGCCCCCGTAGTTGACATGACCCTTGGCCCCCTATGGTTCAGCCTGGGATGGCGGAGGCCTGTCGTCGATTGGCTCTTAAGCAAAGGGCTTCCACCAAGAGTGGCTTCATACTGGAGCATCGTCTGGATCATGCTTCCGGACTGGGCGGCGCTGGTCTTGGTCGGCGCTGTCATCGGACGGGTGGCGCGACCGGGCAAGTGGCTCCGATATGCCTTGGTTGTCGGCGGCGGCTTCATTGCGTACTCGCTTATCGGCAGCATTCAAGTTCTATATTGGGTCAGACTTGCCGAGCTTGATGGTTCTCTGGCCATGCGGACCTTCTGGGGCTGCATGGTCCTCGACTTGATTTCGCTCATCTTGCTGGTGTTGGCTGCGTGGCTGTTTGGCCGGACACGTGGCAGACCTGTTGCCGAGCCCGGTACGTCCCCTATTGCTGAAAACTAGCCTTTCTCAGCGAACGCCCGCTTCAGCAGCCCGATGTTGTCTAATGCGCGACGGGTGTGCCGAGGATGGTTTTGAGTTCGGCGAGGCGTTTCTTCATGGCGGTGACGGATTTGGCTTCGAGGTTCAGGCGCAGGAGGGGTTCGGTGTTGGAGGGGCGAACGTTGCACCACCAGTCCTTGTAGTGGCAGGTGACGCCGTCGAGGTGGTCGATGTCGGCGTCAGAGAAATGCTCGGCCACCTCGGCCATCTTGGCCTGCTTGTCGTCGACCTCGAAATTGATCTCGCCACTGTGGGTGTACCGTTTCAGAGGGGCGATCATTTCGCTCAGCGGTCGCTTTTGCGCGGAGATCACCGAGATGGCTGTGGCGAAGACGATCGCGCCGCTGTCGCAGTTGAAGTTGTCGCGGAAGTAAAAGTGCCCGCTCAGTTCGCCGCCGAAGATCGCGTGGCCGTCGGCCATCGCCTTTTTCATGAAGGCGTGGCCCACGCGTTCGCGGCGCGGCACGCCGCCGGCGGCGAGGACCTCCTCGGCCACCACGCGCGAGCTGCGCAGATCGTAGACCACCATCGCCCCGGGGTTATCGCGGAGAAAATGGCGGGCCAGCAGGGCCGTCATCAAATCGCAGCGGACGGTCTCGCCGGTTTGGTCGATGAACATGCACCGGTCGGCGTCGCCGTCGAAGCAGACGCCCAGGTCGGCCTTGCGGCGCTTGACCGCGCTCTTGACCTGGCGGAGGTTCGCCTCGATCAGCGGGTTGGGCGGATGGGCGAACTTGCCGGCGAGCTTGAAGTTGAGTTGGATGATGTCGATGTCGGCGTCGCCGAAGATCGTGGGGATCATCTTGGCCGCCATGCCGTTGGAGGCGTCGACGACGACCTTCAGCCGTCGCTGCGGGTTGAGGAACTGCCGGACGTGCTGGCAATAGGGTTCCCACAGGTCGAGGCCCTGGGCGGGGGCCAGCGACGCGCCGACCGGCATGCGGCGGAGCGTGCTGACGATCCGTTTGATCTCCTTCAGCCCGGTGTCCTCGCCGATAGGCCTGGCGTGGAAGCCGGAGATCTTGAAGCCGTTGTACTCGATCGGATTGTGCGAGGCGGTGACCTGCAGCCCGCCGCAACTGCCGAGGTGATTGATGGCGAAGTAGATCATCGGCGTGTCGCACATGCCGATATCGACACACGCAATGCCGCTGGCCTGGATGCCTTCAATCAGATTGGCCAGCAGCCCCTCGCTGTGGGGGCGCATGTCTCGCCCGACCAGAACGCGATTGGTCGACGCCTGCCCGCGGTCGTAGCCGCTGAGGACGCTGCGGAGGAACTGGGCGGCGGCGTGGCCGACCTTCCACGCCAGATCGTCGTCGATCTCCGTGCCGTGGAGGCCACGGATGTCGTAGGCCTTGAAGACTCTATTCAGCACGTCCGTATTCACCACGTCCATGGATCGCCCTTTCCCCACTGGGGGGACGGCCGCCGGCGGGCCGCCTCGTGGGTCATGAATGGATTATTCGGCAAAGGGGGCGGCATTTCAATGGCCAATCGTCAACGGGGGACTAAATCCTTGAAGGATACGACAACCCGGTTCCGATACTAATGTTAGAGGATTGGGCCGACAGATCGGCCGGCGATGGGTTTATGGCAAGCTACCTCAGGAAGCTCCGGGGTGGGGTGTGTCTACTGACGGCGATGGGCTGCGGTCTATTGCTATTGGCCGGAAGCTGTGTGCGCGCCGGTGCGATCGACCCGTCGATCATTGCGCGCTATCAGCAGGCGATGGCCCGCCTGGGTCCGCAAGTCCGGGCCGAGACCGGACCCCTGAAAGACTACCTCCCCGCCGCAGGTGAGACCGGGCCTGTCCTGAAGGTCACCAAGGACGACGACGGCAAGGAGATCGTTCTTCTGAGCCTGCAGGAAGCGATCATGCGGGGCCTGGCGAACAACCTGGACATTCGGGTGGTCAGCTACACCCCGGAGATTTCCTACCAGGAGATGGTCGAGGCGGCCGCGGAGTTCGACTACGTCATCTTCGGCGGCGCGTCGATGACGAAGACCGACGAGATCCTGTCCCTGGCAGGCCTGGCAGGTCTGAGGAACGACCGCCGCACGCAGGAAGGGGAGGTCGGCATCCGCCAGAAGACCGTCACCGGGGCCAACTGGTCGCTGACATACGGCCTGGACCACGAGCGCGATCGATCCACCTCGGCGACCACTCCCTCGTGGACGCCGCTGGTGTCGCTGTCGGTCACCCAGCCGCTGCTGCGGGGCGGATGGTCGGAGCGGAACCTCGCGTCGCTGCGCATCTCGCGGATCAACCGCAACACCACCCTGTCGCAATTCCGTCAGCAGGTCGAGCTGACCGTCACGCAGATCATCACCGCCTACTGGCAGCTCGTGCAGACCCGGCGCGAGGTGGAAATCCAGGAGGCCCTGATGGAGGCCAGCCTCAAGACGCTCCAGCGCATTCAGGACCGAATGGATCTGGACGCCACGGCTGTACAGATCAAGCAGACCGAGGCGGCCGTCGAACAGCGGCGGGCGGTTCTCATCCAGGCCGAAAACGCCGTCGGCGACGCCCAGGACACGCTGGGTCGCCTGCTGGCCGATCCGATCGTCAACTCGCTGACCGATGCGGAGGTCATCCCCACCGACAAGCCCGCCGAGATAGCCGTCACCATCAACGAGATGGACCAACTCGTCACCGCCCTGCGGTACAACCCGGTGCTCGAGCAGGCCCGCCTGGCGATCGCAACGGCTGACATCAATGTCAAGGTCGCCGAAAACGACAAGCTGCCGCGGCTGGATTTCACGGCGACCACGGAGGTCCAGGGGCGGGGGCGCAGTTTTCACGGCGGCCGCAAGAGAATGGAATCGTTCGACCAGACCAGTTGGAGCTTGGCCCTGACGTTCGAGTATCCCCTCGGCAATCGCGAGCGGGAATCCGTCCACAGGCAGCGGCGCTACGAGCGGCTGCGGGCCATCACCGACCTGCAGAACCAAGTCGACCAGGTCTCCCTGATCGTTCGCGAGCGGATCCGCGAGGTCCGCACCGCGTTCCGCGAAATCAGCATCCAGGGGGTGGCCGTCGAGGCCGCCACCGCCCAACTGCAGGCCCTGGAAGACACCGAACGCATTCGCGGGGCCCTGACCCCGGAGTTCCTGCAGGTCAAGCTCAGCGCCCAGGACACACTGGCGGCCGCCCATCGCGATCTGATCCGCGCGATCGTCACCTACAACGTGGCGATGGTCGAGGTCAACCAGGCCACCGGCACGGTGCTGGAGATGAGCGGCGTCAAGGTGGCCGTGCCCATCGCCCAAGGCGCCGCCCCCTGGCCCCAGCCGCAGGCCTCCCGGCCCTGACCCGGGCCCTCCCATCGGCCGCGAGGCCGTAATCCATGTTTTTATAATCCCTTCTGTCTCGACATGCGCCCGCGGTAACGGTAAACTGATGGCGAGTTTTTTTTCATTTCCTTGACTGCGGTGACAGGCTAGCTGTCACCGGCCCCTGGTACAAATCTGGAGCGTAGAGATGAAGATAGCACGCATCTACAGACTGCTGCGGTTGATCACGATGCTCCAAGGCAAGCGGACATACACAGCTCAGGAACTCGCCGACGACCTGGATGTCAGCCGCCGGACCGTCTTTCGGGACCTCAACGTCCTGGAGATGGCCCACGTTCCCTACTACTTCCACAGCGACACCGGCGGGTACCGGATCGACCCGCAGTTCTTCCTGCCGCCGGTGAACCTGACGCTGACCGAAGCGCTAGCCATGCTGGGATTGACGGGGCGGCTGCGGTCCTCGGCCAACTTCCCTCTCCAGGCCGAGGCCGCACGCGCCGCCGTCAAGCTCGAGAGCATCCTGCCCGAACAGATCGGGCGCTATGTCGGCAGCGTGCTGGAAAAAATGACCGTCCAGTGGACGCCCGTCAGCCGCCACGCCGGCGGCGACCAGACGTTCGACGAGCTGGCCCACGCGCTGGTGGACAAATGCATCTGCCGCATCACCTATCAGAGCTTTTACGAAGGCCGAGTCATCGAAACGGCCATTCGGCCGCTGCGGCTGGTGTTCGTCGAACGGGCGTGGTACGTCATCGCCTACTCGCAGCAGCACTCGCAGGTCCGTACCTTCAAGCTCCTGCGGATTCGCGATCTGACGGTGACCAAGCGACACTTCACCGAGCCCAAGGACCTGGACCTGGGAACATATTTCGGCGATGCGTGGCGGATGATCCCCGAAGGCAAGCTCTGGCCGATCCATCTGCGGTTCGAGAAGCTCGTCGCAGGCAACGTGGCCGAAGTCCAATGGCACCACAGCCAGCAGGTCACCTGGAACCGCGACGGGTCGATGGACTTCCGCGCGACCGTCGACGGGCTCGGCGAGATCACGTGGTGGCTGCTGGGCTACGGAGACCAGGTGACGGTGATCGATCCGCCCGAGTTGCGCCAGCGCGTCACGGCGGTGGTCGAGGCCGTTCTCGCCAGGTACCGAAGCGAAGGGGCCCCCGATCGTTCGAAAAAACGGGCGGCGCCCAAACGGTCGGCCCCCAAACGCCGCGGCGCCAGGAGGGCGGACCCATGAGAGTGCTCGTCCAACGCGTCTGGAGCGCCCGTGTGGTCGTCGATGGCGAGACCACGGGCCAAATCGACCACGGCCTGCTGGTCTACGTCGGCATCGCCGACGGCGACGACGAGGCCGCCGTCCGCTGGATGGCCGAGAAACTCGCCAATCTGCGGATCTTCAATGACGATGACGGAAAGTTAAACCGATCAGTCCAGGATGCCCGGGGGGGCATCCTGCTGATCTCGAACTTCACGCTGCTAGGAGACGGTGGCAAGGGGCGACGGCCGTCGTTCGTCGCCGCCGCGCCGTCCGAGCAAGCCGGGCGGTTACACCAGAAGTTGGCCGCCGCGCTCAAGGCTTTCGGGTGTGCAGTGGCCGAGGGCGTTTTCGGCGCCGACATGACAATCGATAGCCAGGCTGATGGCCCGGTGAACATCGTGCTGGACCGCCCCGCATCGAACGGGTCATAACGCCCGGGGCGAACGATGCGGGGCAATAGCGGCCTGTCCGCGGACTAATAGTTGTCAGTGAGACAACGACCCCCGACCCTACGAGTCCCTGCGGACAGGCCACTTTTTTTTTGCGCGCGCCGGCGTCGGCGCGCCGGCATCGGCCTTGACCGACCAACCGGCGTTGGGTATTCTACTCCATCCCCTGGGAGTGTGCCCGAGCTGGCCAAAGGGATCAGACTGTAAATCTGACGGCGTATGCCTACGGTGGTTCGAATCCACCCGCTCCCATGAAAACAGCCGCCCACGGGCGGCTGTTTTCATAGAGCAGGCGAGCAGTTGAGCAGGTGAACAGGTGAAAAAAGGCGGCCCGGTCCTCTCCAGCGTCCGAAGCCGCCGCCTCGCCAAGCTCGCCTGCGGTCACCTGCTCACCTGCTCACGTTGGGCTCCTTGCCGCTTCCGTTGCCGGCCCTCCGGCGATACAATCCACCTGTTCGCGGGCGTAGCTCAATGGCTAGAGCGTCAGCCTTCCAAGCTGAATGTTAGGGGTTCGAGTCCCCTCGCCCGCTGTACCAGCAACCGCATGCCTTCAGACCTGTCACGCGCAGACGCATGGCGCTCGATGTGGCTCGCCCGACGTAGCTCTCTTTCGAGCGAAGTCGGGTCCCCTCGCCCGCTTGCCGCGCCGCAGTCCTGAACCGGCGGCTTTCTGTGACATTGGGCAATCGAATTGACATGCCCACGCGGCAGTGCTCCAATTGGGTCGGTTGTCGGGCAATGAGTTTCAGTTTCCCGGGGCGTTCTCCCACGCAGAAGGGAGCAAAGAGATGAAACGCATCACATTCATCGGGCTGAGCATCTTTCTTGTCATCGGCGCAGCATGTGAGGCAGATCCTGTCACGGGCAGCCGGACCTTCAACTCCCAACTGCGGCTGGACGTCTGGATTCTGAGGACGTTGGATGATCGAACGGAACTCGTCGGCTCCACGCCATCTGAGACGCCCCTTGAGATTCCGGAATGCCTGTATTGGTACGTAGCGCCGCGCGGCCGTGTGGACGTCGACAAGCTTAGCCAGGAAATAGTCTCAAAACGCATCCCGGGGTTGGAACTGTCCAATGCGACAGATGATGACCTGGCCCACCTCGAGGGCCTAACGAGTTTGCAGACGCTCTATCTCCGCGGCACAAGCATCACGGACACGGGGTTGGCCCACCTGAGAGGCCTGACAGGCTTGCGGACGCTCTTCCTTCTCAGCACAGACATCACGGATGCGGGCTTGGCCTACCTGAAGGGCCTGACGAGCTTGCAGACGCTCTACCTCTGGAACACAGAGATCACGGATGCGGGCCTGACCCACCTGAAAGGCCTGACGAGCTTGCGGGCGCTCAATCTCCCCCATGGCATCACGGATGCGGGGCTGGCCCACCTGAGAGGCCTGACGGGCTTGCGGCGGCTCGACCTTTCGGTCACAGACATCACGGATGCGGGCCTGGCCCACCTGAAAGCCCTGACGGGCTTGCAGGCGCTCGACCTAAGCTACACATGGATCACGGATGCAGGCCTGGCCCACCTGAAAGCCCTGACGGGCTTGCAGCGGCTCGAACTCTACAACACAACGATCACGGATGCGGGGCTAGTCCACCTGGCGGGCCTGACGGGCTTGCAGGGGCTCAACCTCGGCCACACACTCTTCATTACGGATGCGGGGCTGGCCCACCTGAAAGGCCTGACGGGCTTGCAGCGGCTCAACCTCAGCAACGCGCACATCACGGATGCGGGCTTGGCCTACCTGAAGGGCATGACGGGCTTGCAGGCGCTCGAGCTCCGCAACACGAAGATTACGGATGCGGGCCTGGCCTACCTGAAGGACATGACCGGCATGCTGAGGCTCGTCCTTGACCACACGGACATCACGGATGCGGGCCTAGCCCACCTGAAGGACATGGCGGGCCTGCGGGAGCTTAGCTTCATCGGCACAAACATCACGGATGCGGGCTTGGCCTACCTGAAGGGCATGACGGGCTTGCGGGGGCTCGAGCTCCGCAACACGAAGATTACGGATGCGGGCCTGGCCTACCTGAAGGGCATGACGGGCTTGTGGCGGCTCGACCTCACCGGCACAAACATCACGGATGAGGGCCTCCGCGAACTGCGAAAAGCGATGCCGAATACCAGGATTAAGTTCCTCCACTGATCACATTTGACGGGTAGCCGTTGTCTTGCCCTGACGGGCCTGCGGGGTCCGTCGGCGGCTGTCTGCCGATTGGGAGCAACGTCCGGGCCAAGATGGGTGGCATGTTCGGTGCCTTGACCCAACGGGCGGGGCGGGGGATACTGGTGGGCCGACGATCGGCGGACGGCCGAGGAAAGGGGTCGAAGATGTTCGGACTGGCGTTGCTGGATATTATTGTTCTGGTTGTTCACTTTGTCTTGGCGCTCGTGTGCCTGATCGATCTGCGCGTGCGCGCTCTGCGGACGCATCCTGGTGAGGAAGCGGCCCGGGCGATCTGGGCGATCTTCGTGGTCGTCGTACCGATCCTGGGCTCGGCCGCCTTCCTGATCGTGCGCCCCGGCCGAGGCGAAGACGGCGAGGCCCTCTAGTCACTATCCGGCCGGGCCTTCTTTCTCCCGAAGAAAGGGCGGCCCCTGGCGACCTGCCAGCCGCCTCTTCTTCGGCCCTTGTCAGGACCCGCCTTCGGCGGATATTCGGTCCGCCCCGCCAACAATCTTGCAGAACCAAGGTGTTCGACGGCGCGGTGTATGATGTCTTCATCACCGACCCCGTAGCCGTTGGTGATGGCTCGGAAAGCCTGTGGTCGGTCGTGTTGAGGGTCGAAAACAAGACGGGCCTCCCGGGCCTCGATATAATGGGTTTTGACGGTACGTTCTTTGGCTATACCGGCATCACCGGTAAGTTGCACCAGCACTACTCGACAGTGTGGGCCCCGTCGACCCCGACATTGGATAGCACCTTTTACGCGACGGCGATTGACACGCACTTCCTGGTTGTCATGGCCGATCTGCTGATTATTGCTGAGCTCCCCAGCGAAGATGCCACCCTGGCCAGCGCCGAAGCCACTGACGCCGCTGACCCGTTCGATGGATTTGCCGATACGGATTTCGGCACGTTCCTGACAGGCACTTTCGTGGTTGATGCTGTTGAGACGTTGGACCTGGCGCAAATCGTCGTGCCGTTCGGCGAGACTGTGACGCTCTTCTTCTTCATGGGCGGCACGGGTGGTGGTGAAATCATCGATACCAGCTTCCCGGTCCCGGAACCTGCCACGCTAGGGTTGCTGTCCCTGGGCGGCTTGGCCCTGCTTCGTCACAAACGCGGCTTCCGGCGTCGCTGAAGCTATGCCGGACAAGACGCAGGCTGAACGCTGTTGCGGAAACGGCGGAAGTAGTCCGGGCGCAGTGATGACAGTGCAAACGGCTCGGCTGGACCACGGCTTGGGCGGTCTCCCCCCGCCGCTCAGGTGTCGGGTCTTGGCCGGGCCTTCTTTTCACGTTCACCTGCTCAACAGCTCCATGGAAAGAGGCCCATCGTGGAGGCCGTTTCCGTGGTGGTGACGCAGCCAGCATCGCCGGCCTTGTCGAGGAAGAAGGCCTGCTTCCGGGCTTGGGCTTGCCTATGATTGTCTAGCATGTACCGAGACTTCGGATGCTGATCGCTTCTTGCGCCGGGTTGTCCGCCCTTCTCGACACAGTGTCGAAGCATTGTTGCCACAGATAGTTATGCATCTCGCCTGGATGGACCGAATGATCCGGAAGTAGCTTGGCCCGTGCGGGTGGGCGCTGGAAGGCAATTCCTAGACACGATGCTGGGCTACAGGAGCGAAGTATGACAAATACGATAAATCGAACGGCTTTGTTTTGCGTCCTTGTAACCCTTTTGGCCGTCACCGGTCCGACGTGGGCGGTCAACTTCGGCGTGGACATGAACATCGACCCGGGGCAATTCACGATCCAGAACGAGATCTCCATGGCGTTGGTGCCGGGTGTGGTCCCCGGGGTGCCGAATCTGCTGCTGGCGGCCTACAACGACAACCCAGGCGGCACCGGTATCGGCGTCAGCCACAGCGTCGACGGCGGCGCCATATGGAACGCCTCCCAGTTGGCGTTTCCGATCAGCAGCATCAGCGGCGGCCTGCTGATGGATGTGTTCGACCCGACCGCAACAGCCGACGGCCTGGGCAACGTGTATGTCGGCTACGTCGCCACCGACGGCACCGGCGGAGGCGTTAACGGCCTGTACGTCACCAAGGGCGCCCTGCAGCCTGACGGGTCGATTCTTTGGCAGACGCCGGCCGAAGTCGAAGCCGACCCGGGCTCCCCGACCGGGCCCTGGCCGCCGGCCGATCCGAATTACCGCTTCAATGACCGGGACCAGATCACGTACGACTCGTCCGCCAACCGGGTCCATATTGTCTGGCTCAAGGACCGCGGGCTCTACGACCAGACCGATATCCTCAATCCGCCGGGCTTTGCCCCGCCCAGCGACATCTTCTATTCGTCGAGTTCGGCCGTCGGCCCGTTGAGTTTCCCGGCCACACCGACGCAGATCAACGACGCCGGGCAGAACCTGGGCAACATGCCGGTCACGCGCGTGGCCTCCAACGGGACGATCTACGTTACCTGGCTGGACTACGACGTCTGGAACGGCGGGCAGGGAACGATCTGGCTGGATAAGTCCACCGACGGCGGGACGACCTGGAACGTCGATCAGCAGGTCACGGCCGTGCCGATCGAACTGCCGCCGTTGAACGTCAAGACCGCCACCGGCGCCCCGGACGCACTGGCCAAGGGCGCGCCGGTGCTGGCGGTCTCGCCGAGCAACCCCAACGAGTTGTACATCGTTTATGCCGCCGACCCCGACCGCAGCGCTGGGATCGACGGGCCGGACGACGCGGACATCTTCCTCATCAAGTCGACCGATGGCGGCACGACCTGGTCGGCGCCGCTTCGGATCAACAACGATGGGACCGTCACCGACCAGATCCTGCCGTGGATTGACGTCAAACCCGACGGCACGATCGACGTGGCCTGGTACGATCGTCGAAACGACCCGGTCGGCGACCAGTACTGGGACGTGTTTATTGCACGCAGCACCGACGGCGGCAACAGCTTTGTCGGCAACGTGCAGGTCAACGACACCAGTTTCCTCACGCCGCTGGGCGGAACGTGGATGGGCGAATACCTCGGTCTGGTCACCGACAACGACTACGCCTATCTGACGTGGACCTCGTCGGTCTCCGACGGCAACGGCGACGTGTACTTCGACAAGGTGCCCAACGCCGAGATTCCCGAGCCGGCGACGCTGAGCCTGCTGGCCCTGGGCGGGTTGGCGCTGTTGCGGAAACGGCGGAAGTAGTCCGCGCGCGTCGAGGACAGTGCAAACGGCTCGGCCGGACTACGGCTTGGGCGGCCTCCCCCGGCCGCTCAGGTGCAGGGCCCCGGCCGGGCCTTCTTTGACCCCGAAGAAAGCAGCCCCCCACAGCGACCTGCCAGCCGCATCCTCCCGCGCCGTTTTCACGACGTGTCGCTTTAAGCCGGGGTCACCGGAAGTAGCGGCTGGGACCGTCTGCTCTCCTGGCGGATCAGTCCAACAGCCTCGGCACGACCATCACGCGAGTTAGTGCATCGTCCAGCCGGGCGATTCGTCTGAGCAACAGTTCGAAAAGGTGTTCGCCTACGGTCACGCCGTCAACGCCGACGATGTAGGGCATGGGCCTGACAGGTTGCAGCCACAGGCGGAGGCGTGACGACGTTATCGTTATGAATGACCTGCCGGGGCGCGGGTTCTTTCGGACCGGTTCAATTCCCCGGGATCGGAACTCTCTGTAGATGTCTTCGAAGGACATGTCGCCCACCATGAACAGCCCGTCCGGCGTGTACGGCATGTCCAGTATCTGATCGACCATCGCCTTGGGCGAAGGATCAATGACGAGCTCTTCGTCGGGGCCGTCAATATGATGTGTGGTTCTTGGGCCAACGAAGTAGTTGCCGGCAGCTCCGCGGCGATCTGCCGCCCTGCGGAATGCACGCGCCCGTGAGCGGATCGAGGGCCTGTCAGGATGCGTCGTGACAACGGCAAGTGTACGGGCGCCATGGGCCATCAACTGCTCGGCGGCCACCTCTCCAATTATGTCACTGTCAGTCGAGACACAGTCCCACAACTGCTGATGGGGCTCGCACCGACCCATGGTGACGCAGGGGATGGCGGACCCAATGTCGGCCAGCAGCTTGGGGGGCGCCGCTGCACCGGTGAGAGTCACAACCAGCCCTTGGGCGCCCTGGGTGTCAGCCAATGATCCATCGGGCTCGGCGGAGGCGACGTCAACTTCAATGCCCTTGGCTTTGGCCGCTTCGATCAGGCCCCTGGCCACGTCCAGGCCAAAGGGGTAATCGAGGAACCGCCTCTCGGCGTCAAAGGGCTCGCCGCGATGGGAAGGGACCACGAGCAGGAATTTCCTGACCTTTTTGGCGGGCCGGCGGGCAGTGTTCGGCTTGGGACCCCTCTTGCGCAGAGGCGCTACGTAGCCCAACCGCTCAACAGCCGCCAGGACGGCCTTGACGTTCTCAGGTCGCACGTGATGGTTGCCGCTAAGCACTCGAGAAACCGTCATGTGCGAAACGTTAGCGGCCTTAGCGATGTCAATGATCGAAACTGCCATAATGCTCGATGCTACAGTTAATTACTTTGAAGCAAGAGCCATGGACGGCCAGTGGGCGACGTATTTAACAAACGTTCGCGCGTCGCGCGAACGATAACAACGTAGTTCCTTCTAATCCCTTATGATCAACGTAACAGTTAATAATGCAGAGCAAATCTGATTATCATCATATTAACACCTTTTGCAACCTAAAATTTGGTGGATTTCGGCATGTTCTTGCAGTCCCTCTGGAGCGGAGTGAAGCACAGGGCTGTGCAGTTAGACGCTCACTCCTGAGAATCGACCGGCACGCAACGTAACTGCAATCTGGGCCAGACGATCCTGGCCACCTACTAGGGGCTCAACTCCTTAGTTGACGCGATCCTCCACCCGATGACGCTCGACGCGCTGTTCCCGGGCCCGCGTGCCTCTCCCCCCCCCCCCAAAAAAAAAGGCCTGGCAGTTCTGCGGCACAGGTCGAAGATCCGCCACGGCGGGTCGAAGATCCCCAAGGGGCGGGAAGTAGAGTCGTTAGCCAACGGCAGTGCATTGGATGCAGCCAATGCAGGTATCTTGATGGGGGCGCCCGTTGGTGCACTGCATCAGATCTTCTTCTTCGGTGTCCGCCAAGCCCGTATTGGCATGAGAGGGGTCGAAAAAAAGGATTGTGTTAAAAACTGTTCATTGACATTGCTCATATTTTGCGGTAATATGTCGGTAATTAGCATGTTGCAAGGATTGTTCATTAAGTGGTAAAGAAACACAGGGAAGCGTAATTCCCGCAGCTTGGTCTGCCGTCCAATTCGTCGGACTGTGAGGATCTGGAGAAGGTCCTTAGGTCCTTGCGCATCTAGGAGAAGACGATGAAAAAGATGACTACTGTAGTAACACTCGCGCTAGGCGTATGCGTGGCGATGTCGGCGTCGGCTGGCGCCGATGAGATTGGCGGCTTCGTGATGAATTTTGTGCCGATCTCGGGCGATGCCAGTGCCCTCAACGGCACGGGCTGGGGTACCTCTGGCGATACATTCAGCGATCCCGCCGATTTCCGCATGGCGACCTATGAGGTCACCAACGCTCAGTGGGATGCGTTTGTCGCCGCCGAAGGCGTCCCCACAGGGACTCCCGCGGCCGCCTACAACAGCAACCCGACGGCGGGCGGCCCCAATAAGCCGGTCAACAATGCCAGCTTCTTCGAGGCAGCGCAGTTTGTCAACTGGCTCAATACCAGTACCGGCAATCACGTGGCGTACAAGTTTGTCGAGACGACTCCGGGCGATCCCACCACGCTGACATTCGGCGTGTGGGACGACCCCCCCGAAGGCGACGGAACGAACCTTTATCGTCACAAAGATGCGTTTTATTTCCTGCCTACCTTGCACGAGGTCCTCAAGGCCGCCTACTGGAATGGCACGTCGTTCAACACGTATGCCAACGCCACGGACACCTTGCCCACACCTGCCGAGGCGTGTTTTTCCGCCGCGGGTACCTGGGACGTCGGCAGCGGCGCCGTAGAACTCAACGGCACCTATGACATCATGGGTAACATCGGCGAGGTACAGGAGAACGATGTAAACTTCCTGTATCCGGCTGCCACCCACATGCACCGGCTTGGCCCTGGCATGTATCTGGTTCCGAGCAGCTTTGGGGCGTGGGCTGGTTGGACAGGCATTAATAACAACCAGTCGGCCGAAGTCAGCTATGGGGGCTTGCGCGTGGCGGCCGCCGCTGCCGGGATGCCCGGCGACTTCGACGGTGATGGCGACGTCGATGCCGATGATGTCGACCTCCTCTGCGACAACTTGGGCGACGTGGCCTACGACCTGGATGGCGACGGCGACGCCGATGAAGACGACATGATCTTCCTGATCGTGACCCTCGTCGAGTTGCAGGATGGTTCGGGCCGGGTGGGTACCAAGCGCGGCGACTTCAATCTGGACGGTTTCGTAGACGGCACGGACCTGGCGCTGATGAAGACCGCCTTCGGCCAGCCGCTCATGGACTATGCCGACGGCAACGCCAACTGC
>LAZR01000248.1_pt1 | contig 51999 bp, 53 predicted proteins | sample 329461 | NCBI WGS metagenome assembly LAZR01 (sample SAMN03002196, study PRJNA259156) | marine sediment metagenome | biome: sea floor; feature: Hydrothermal impacted sediments; material: marine sediment; isolation source: Loki non-amplified sample from Loki's castle hydrothermal vent sediment ...
ATTCCACCCTCAGTTTCCAGCAGATCGGCGATTTCTGCAGCCTGCACCGGCTGGAAGTCCAGGCGATCGCCGACGGCGAGGTCGTGACCGCCGACCTCGCCGACGGCTCCATCACCACCGCCAAGCTGGCGGCCCGCGCCACCCTGGACGAACTGTCCGTCGAGGTGATCACCACCGACACCCAGCGCGCCGGCGGGATCGAGCAGTTGGAGGCCTTCACCCGCATCCTCGGCCTCGAGCTCGAGACCCCCGACACCGTGGCCGCCCTGGGCGAGGCGGTGGCCGCCGTCCTCGACCGGCTGGGCGACATCCGCGTCCGGCGCCGCACCGCCGAACACGGAAGTGACTGTCGCATCGTCCGGTGCGAGGCGGATCATCTCATAGACCTCCCAGACGGCATAGGAGATCGCCGCCGCGTCAAATGCCTCCTCCAGCGTACCAGTCCGCGTTTTGCCCGCAGCGTAAAGCAGCGCCGTCTCGACGGAAAGACCGGCGGCATCGGCGAGGCGTGCGATGTCGGGCGCTGTCCCACCGGCAACCCGCACGTCCGGAAAGCCCGCACCGCGCGCCGCCTCGCCAGTTCGCTCGCCGACCGCGAAGACCGGCCGCCGGTCGGCGGGGAAATGCCGGGCGAGGGCGGGCACGGCGCGGGCGCTGGTGACGGCGAAACCGGCAAACGCTCCCTGCGGCGGCCCTTGGTCGAGCGGCCGCGCCGCTTCCAGCGGCAGGATCAGCGGCTGGTGGCCGCGCGCTTCGAGCGCGGCGGCGGTGCGCCTCGCTTCGTCGCGCTCGCGCAGGATCAGGACGCGCGCCATCGCAGACCTTGCGTTCGCTCGCGGCCGTTCACGTCGCCCAGCCGTCGAAGAAGCCGGGTCCGGCCGCATCGAGGACGTCGCGCCCGGCCAGCCGCCCGATGGCCTCGGCATCCGCAACGACGCCGCTGCGCCGGGTTTCGTGCATCCCCACGCCATCCGGCGTCAGGATCATGCCGTGCAGGGTCAGCGTGCCGTCGCCATGGCGCGTCGCATGCGCGGCGATCGGCGTCCGGCAGGAACCGTCGAGTTCGGCGAGAAACGCGCGCTCGGCGGTCAATGCGTCGGTCGTCTCGGCGTGCGCGATGGCCGCGACCAGTTCCTCGATCCGGGCATCGCCGATCCGGCTTTCGATGCAGATCGCGCCCTGACCCGGCGCCGGCGGAAACGCCTCAACGTCGAGAATGTCGGTCGCGACATGGCTCATGTCCATGCGATTGAGCCCGGCGAGCGCCAGCAGCGTCGCGTCGACCTGACCTTCCCCGAGCTTGCGCAACCGGCTTTGCACGTTGCCGCGAAAGTTGATGACATTGAGGTCCGGCCGCAGCCGCTTCAACAGCGCCTGGCGCCGCAGCGAGGCGGAGCCGACCGTCGCGCCTTCAGGCAAATCGGCGATCGTGCGGCCGCTTCGCCCGATGAAGGCGTCGCGCACGTCCTCGCGCGGCAGGAAGGCCGAGATCGCCAGTCCATCGGGTATCGCCGTCGCCATGTCCTTCGACGAATGCACGGCGAGGTCGATCCGATCCTCCAGCAGCGCGGCCTCGATCTCCTTGGTGAACAGGCCCTTGCCGCCGACCTCCGACAGCGGCCGATCGAGAATGCGATCGCCGGAGGTCGAAATCACCGCGATCGCGAAGGCGTCCTCGGGCAGATCATGGGCGGCCATCAGCCGCGCCCGCACCTCGCTGGCCTGGGCCAACGCCAGCTGGCTGCCACGTGTCCCGATGCGGATAATGTCGTTCGTCCCCATAGATGCCCCTGTCGTTGCATCGCCCCGGCGTCGGCCGGCATGATCGTGCCCTTGCATAGGGGATCGGTCCCGCCGAAATCAATGGCAGCGGCGAACCGGGGGCGGCGCTCTTCCATCTCGCGGCGAAGGCGGTAGAAGAACCGCTCGAAAGGGAGCCCCATGAATGGCACGCTGATCCTCGGCATCGAGACGAGCTGCGACGAGACCGCCGCGTCCGTTGTCGGCCGCGATGCGTCGGGCGCACCGGCGATTTTCTCGAATGTCGTCCTTTCCCAGGTCGAGGAACACGCCGCGTTCGGCGGCGTCGTGCCGGAGATCGCCGCGCGTGCCCATGTCGAGGCGCTCGACGGCATCGTCCGAGCGGCGATGGCGGATGCCGGCATCGGCTTTGACGATTTGTCGGCTGTCGCGGCTACCGCCGGCCCCGGGCTTGTCGGCGGCCTGATCGTCGGTGCGATGACCGGCAAGGCGATCGCCGCCGCCAGAGGCCTGCCATTCATCGCGGTGAATCACCTCGAAGGTCACGCCCTCACCCCGCGGCTGACCGACCGTCTCGCCTACCCTTATCTCCTGCTGCTGGTCTCTGGAGGCCACAGCCAGATCGTCCTGGTCCGGGGATTGGGCGATTATGAGCGGTGGGGAACGACGATCGACGACGCGCTCGGCGAGGCCTTCGACAAGACGGCGAAGCTCTTGCGGCTTCCCCATCCCGGCGGCCCGAATGTCGAGCGGACGGCCGAAGGCGGGGACCCAAAGCGCTTCGCTTTGCCCCGACCGCTGAAGGGCGAAGCCCGGCTCGACTTTTCCTTCTCCGGCCTCAAGACGGCGGTGCGGCTCGCCGCCGAGGCCGCCTCGCCCCTGTCGAGCAAGGACGTCGCCGATCTCTGCGCCAGCTTCCAGGCGGCCGCCACCGACAGTCTCGGCGATCGCATTGGCCGGGCGCTGGCACGGTTTCGCGAAAGCTTTCCAAAGCTTGCCAATCCCGTCCTCGCGGTGGCCGGCGGCGTCGCGGCCAATCGCACGATCCGCGCCGCGCTGGAGGCCGAAGCCGCCAAGGCGGGCGTCCGGCTGGTGGCGCCACCGCTGGCGCTGTGCACCGACAACGCCGCGATGATCGCCTATGCCGGGCTGGAGCGCTTCGAGGCCGGGCTCCTCGACGGGCTCGACGCCCCGGTGCGTTCACGCTGGCCGCTCGACGAAAAGTCGCAGCCGATGGTCGGATTCGGCCGGCGCGGAGCCAAGGCATGACGCGCTTCGCGATCGTCGGCGGCGGCGCCTGGGGCACGGCGCTCGGTTGTCTTTACGCTCGCGCCGGGCATCGCACGATGCTTTATGCCCGCGACGCTGAGACCGTGGCTGCTATCAACCACGCGCATCGCAACGCACGCTATCTGCCGGATATCGGCCTCCCCGACAGCCTCGCCGCGACCAGCGACCCGGCCGAGGCGCTCGCCGGCGCCGACCTCGTGCTTGTCGTCGTCCCGGCCCAGTCGCTGAGCGCCGCTACGGCCGAACTGGGTGGCCTGGTTCCGCCCGATGCGCTGGCCGTGCTGTGCGCCAAGGGCATCGAGCGCAGCACCGGCCGCTTCGCCTCGCAAATCTTTTCGCAAGCCCAGCCCGCCCAGCCGCTCGCGGTGCTCTCCGGCCCGAGCTTTGCCGCCGACGTCGCGCGCGGCCTGCCGACGGCCGTTACCATCGCCGCCGGCGAGCCGGCCCTTGCCGACCGCGCCGCGCGGCTTCTGTCGACCGAGACCTTCCGTTGTTATGCCGCCAGCGACGTCGTCGGCGTCGAGGCCGGTGGCGCCTTGAAGAACGTCTTGGCGCTTGCCGCCGGCGCGGTGGTCGGTCGCGGCCTCGGCGCCTCGGCCCAGGCCGCGATCATCACCCGCGGCTTCGTCGAGCTGCGCCGCCTCGGCGCCGCGCTCGGCGGTCAGCCAGAGACGCTGATGGGCCTGTCCGGCCTCGGCGATCTGGTACTGACCTGCTCCAGCCCGCAATCGCGCAATTTCGCCTATGGAATGGCCCTTGGCCGGGGCGACGACCGCTCCGGGCTGAAGCTCGCCGAGGGCGTCTTTACCGCCGAAATCGCCGCCCGCCTGGCGCGCGACCTTGGCATCGACGCGCCGATCATCGCGACCGTTGCGGCGATCCTGTCGGGCGACCTCGATGTCGACGCCGCCGTGCAGTCGCTGCTCGCGCGGCCATTGAAGCGCGAATTCGATTGAAACCGACGCCGAGACCCTTACCCTTCGCCGCATTCGCCATCTCGAACCAACTCAACCACGCCGATTAAAGGATTTTCCATGCTCTACGCCCTTCTTTGCGACGACAAGCCGGATTCGCTGCAGCTGCGCCTCGACAACCGCCCGGCGCATCTGGAATTTCTGAACGGTCTCGGCGACGCGCTGAAATTCGCCGGTCCGTTCCTCGACGGAAATGAGAAGCCCTGCGGCAGCCTCGTTGTCATCGAGGCGGACAGTCTGGGCGCGGCCCAATCGATCGCCGCCGAGGATCCCTATGCCAAGGCCGGGCTGTTCGACAATGTCGCGGTGCGCCCCTGGAACTGGGCGATCAAGAACCCGGCTGCAGCGGCTTAGACGAGGCGGACATGCGTTATTGGCTGTTCAAATCCGAACCGTTCAAATGGTCGTTCGACCACCAGAAAAAGGCCGGCGCCAAGGGCCAGGAATGGGACGGGGTGCGCAATTACCAGGCGCGCAACTTCATGCGCGACATGAAGATCGGCGATCGCGGCTTCTTCTACCATTCCAATGAGGGCAAGGAAGTCGTCGGCATCGTCGAGGTCGTCGCCGAGGCCCATCCGGATTCAACGACCGAGGACGCCCGATGGGAGTGCGTCGACATCAAGGCCGTCATGGACGTGCCGGAGCCCGTCTCCCTCGATGCGGTCAAGGCGAAGCCCAAGCTGAAAGATATGGTGCTGGTCAATAATTCGCGGCTCTCCGTCCAGCCGGTCGCGCCATCCGAGTTCCGACTGGTCTGCCAGATGGGCGGGCTCGACCCCGACACCGCGATGACGGGCTGAGCGGCGGTCGCGGGGGCTCCAAAATGCTGAAGCCCGACGATTGCGATTTCGAGGCCTTCATCCTCGCCAACACGGCGGTACTTTGCCCGCCGCATGTACCGGAAATCCGGCTGCGGCTCGCCGGTGAGGCGCATGATCTCTGGCTGAAGACCGAGGAAGAGCTTGAGGCGATCGGCCTGCCGCCGCCCTTCTGGGCGTTTGCCTGGGCCGGCGGGCAGGCACTGGCCCGCTTCCTCCTCGATCAACCGGAGTGGGTTGCCGGGCGCCGCGTCGTTGACTTCGCCACCGGTTCCGGCCTCGTCGCCATCGCCGCCGCCACAGCCGGCGCGGCAAGCGTCATCGCGATCGACGTGGATCCCTTCTGCCGCAGCGCCGTTCGGCTCAACGCCGTGCTCAACGGTGTCGACCTTCCCTTCGACGATAGCGACCCCATCGGCAACCCGCTCGACGCGAACATCCTGCTCGCCGGCGACGTCTTCTACGACCAGACGATGGCGACCGCCGCTGCGCCCTGGTTCGATCGCCTTGCCCGCGACGGCCTGACCGTCCTCGTCGGCGATCCGGGCCGCGCCTATCTGCCGGCCGATCGCGTCGAACATCTCGCCACTTACGCGGTGCCGGTGACCCGCGCGTTGGAAGACGCGGAGGTCAAGCGCACCACCGTCTGGCGATGGCGCGCGGACTGACGAAACAGGCGCCGTCCGCCGACGCCGCGCCCTTCCCCCTCGTCCTGAGGTGCGAGCGAAGCGAACGGAGGAAGTCGACAGTCACCGGTCTCGCGCTCACCGCGTGACGACCAATCGCGTCCCCGGCCCCAGCAGTGGCGCGAGCCGCAGCATGTCCTTCGGCGCCACCGCGACGCAGCCTTCGGTCGGCGAGAAGCCTTCTCTGGCGATGTGAAGAAAGATCGCGCTGCCGCGATGGCGAGCGCGGGCGCTGATATTCCAGTCGAGCACCACGACGAAGTCATAAAGCCGATCGGCCCGAGCGAGACTTTCGGCGCTTGCGGAAAACGGCGAGCGAACATGGCGGTTGTAGGCGGGATGGGTCGGCGCGTCGCACCACAGATCGACCCCCGATCGCACACCGCGAATCGGCAATCGCGCCGCCGGCCGCGCCATCCGGCCTTGCCGATGCCAAGCCGACAGCAGCCGCATCGAGGCCACGGGGGTGGCGCCGTCGCCCTCGCGTTTGAAGATCGTCGTGCCGGTCCGGCCCAGCACGCAGGGAATGCGCAGAGAGCCGGCCGCGAGAAGGCCGCGCGTTCCCGATCCGGGGGCTCGGCGCACCATGATCACGCTATTTTTTCCCACCATTTGCCTTTTTTTCCTGACTTTCCTTGCAATCGGCCCATTTGTCGTCACGAATTGTTACAAGCTCGGATGTGCGCCGCTCCTTCTTGCGGTCATCCTTGAGACAAGAACCGAACGGCTGAATCGTATGACCGCACGCAGCATCCTCATCGTCGACGACGACGACGACCTCCGGCAGACCCTCGCCGAGCAGCTTTCGCTGCATGAGGAGTTCGCCGTCCTGCAAGAGCCCACAGCGACGAAAGGGATCAATACCGCCAGAGCCGGACTGATCGATCTCGTGGTCATGGATGTCGGCCTGCCCGACATGGACGGACGTGAGGCCGTCAAGGTTCTGCGCAAGGGCGGCTTCAAGGCGCCGATCATCATCCTGACCGGCCAGGACACCGATTCCGACACGATTCTCGGGCTCGAAGCCGGCGCCAACGATTATGTCATCAAGCCCTTCCGTTTCGCGGTGCTGCTCGCCCGTATCCGCGCGCAATTGCGCCAGCACGAACAGAGCGAGGATGCCACCTTCCAGGTCGGTCCTTACGTCTTCAAGCCGAGCCAGAAACTGCTGCTCGACGAGAAGGGCGGCAAGATCCGCCTGACCGAGAAGGAGACGGCGATCATCCGCTATCTCTACCGCGCCGACCGCCGGGTGATCACGCGGGACGTTCTCCTGGAGGAGGTCTGGGGCTACAATTCGGGCGTCACCACCCATACCCTCGAAACCCATGTCTATCGCCTGCGCCAGAAGATCGAGCCCGATCCGTCGAACGCCCGGATACTGGTCACGGAGTCCGGCGGCTACAAGCTGGTCCCCTAAGCCGCTTCAGCGATCTCGCAATGCCTCTCGTTTCGTCTTGTGCCGGGTCGAGGGGCATCGCCTCGCGGCATAGACTTGCGGTTTCGTTTCGCTTTCTCTCTACCCTTCATTGAAAGGCTCCGTTAACGGTGCCGGAGGAACAGCCGAGCGACCACGGCCAACCCGACCGCCGGGAAAAACCGCGCATGGGACGCCGGATCAAGGCTATCACGGCCGCGACGCAGGTTAGGGAAACGGTACTTCGACGAGATGAGCCTTGAAAGCGACATCGCGATCCTTAGAAACGTGCCGCTGTTCGAAGGTTTGGCGAGCGACCAATTGCGTCTCCTCGCCTTCGGCGCCGAACGCCGGCGCCTGGCAGCCGGGGAAATCGTCTTTCGCCAGGATGCGCAAGCGGATGCCGGTTTCGTCGTCGCCTCCGGTACGGTCGCTCTCGCTCGGCAAGGAGGAAACCAACAAAAGCTCGTCGGGGTGTATGGGCCGGGGACGCTGCTCGGCGAACTCGCATTGATCACCGCGACCACCCGGCCTGCCAACGCCAAGGCGGAGACCGATTGCGAACTGCTCAGAATAACCCGGTCGCTGTTTCGCCGCATGCTGGAGGAATATCCCGAATATGCCGCCGGCCTGCATGAACGGCTGAAAATTCAGTTCGCCGACATGACCCGGCAGATCCTCGCGCTCGAGGAACGGTTCTCCGGATAGATGTAGCGAACCCTGCGAGACGATCGCCCGCCGCCGCATGGCCGAGCGATTGTCACAACATGAAGGTGGCGGTCACCGGAACATGGTCCGACGGGCGCTCCCAGCCTCTCGCCTCGCTGAGCACATCGATGGCAGACAGCGCCGACGCCAAATCGGCGGACCCCCAAATATGATCGAGCCGCCGGCCGCGATTCGACGCCGCCCAGTCCTTGGCGCGGTAGCTCCACCAGGTGAACACCGTCTCCTCCATCGGGATGTGATGGCGCATCAGGTCGACCCATTTGCCGTCGTCCCGCGCCCTTAGCAGCCCCTCGCATTCGATCGGCGTGTGCGACACCACCTTCAAAAGCTGTTTGTGCGACCACACGTCGGTCTCGAACGGCGCGATGTTGAGGTCGCCGAGAAGCAGCGACGAGACGCCCGGCTCCGCCTCGGCGCCGATCAGCCGCATCTCCTCGATGAAATCGAGCTTGTGACGGAATTTCGGATTGATCGCCGGGTCCGGCTCGTCGCCACCGGCGGGGACGTAGAAATTATGCACCCGCACGCGGCGTTCGCCGACCCTGAGCCGGGTCGACAGGTGCCGCGCGTCGCCGATGGCGCAGAAATCCTGCCGGAGGATGTCGTCGAAAGGCTGTCTCGAGACGGTCGCGACGCCGTGATAGCCTTTCTGCCCATGGATCGCGATATGCGGGTAGCCGAGCGCCCGAAACGCCTTTTCGGGAAACTGGTCGTTCGCGCATTTGGTTTCCTGCAGGCACAAGACGTCTGGCGCGGTCTCCTTCAAGAACCGCTCGACGAGCGGCATGCGCAGCCGCACGGAGTTGATGTTCCAGGTGGCGATCTTGAAGGACATGGGCGCTGGGTTCCGGATTGAAGGACGGAACGGGCATATGTGGCCGGTCGCCGGCTCGCAAGCCTTTGCCGACCGCGATTTGCCGCACTGGATGCGCGAAGCCGTTTCGCAAGCGGCCAGATCCATGACCGCAACTCTTCTTGTGGATCGCAGCGAGCCTGGCGCCGCCGTCCGCGGCATACAGGCCACAATGGAATTTCACGGTCGAGACAACCCGGCCATACCATTGCCGCAGAACTATAGAAAATAATCCGTCCTTTCCGAAAGCGGACCGCCTTATGACCATTTCCACCTGCAGTTTCGGCCGGCCCTGCTCGAACCGCCGCTTCGGCCGAGCCGCATTTGGCAGGATAAGTTTTCTTATTCTGTTCCTGTCACTGAATGCCGGGCAGTTTGCGGAAGCGGCCCCCTCACCGATTCCAGACAGTTCCAGCTTGGCCCTACTACGTACGAACGGAGATGTGGCGCCGGGAGGTACTTCTGCGAAGAAAGCGCCCGGCTTTTCGGCCGAACAGCGCCTTGCCCTGACGCCTCCGAACCCGGACCGGCCTTTTAGGGCGAGGACCTGCGTGGAGGCGCTGACCCGCCTGCGCGAGGCGGCCAGGGGAAGCCCGCTGATCGACCCCCAGGAAAACCAGGCCGTGCTGATGAAGGCGATCGACCAAGCGATTGCCGTTTGCTCGAAGGAAGTCCGCCGAAAACGCAATTAGTATATTGCGCACTGCACGCAACGAAACATACATTTTAATAGACATCGGAAAAAATGCGCGATATGCCTTTAGGGCATTATCGGAATTTTGCTTGATGATTGGAGGGGCGTCCCATGGCGACTATTATCGAGACGACCGACGCTGCCAATGGCACCGGCACGACTTATTCGCTGTCCGTCAACGATTTCTTCCGTGGCAATCTGAGTTCCGGTGATTCCGATTGGGTGGGCGTGAACCTGGTCGGCGGTCAGACCTACACGATCGGCATGGTCGGCATCGGCGCACTCAATACCAGCGTGGACAATACCTTGGTTCGGCTTCGCGACGCAGCCGGATCCCTGTTGGCATCCGACGACAACAGCGGACCCGGTCTGTTCAGCAATCTGACGTTCACAGCCTCGACCTCCGGCACCTATTATATCGACGCGCAAGCCTTCAGTGGTACTGATGTCGGCGGCTACGGCCTCTCGATCGTCACCGGCAGCCGCGCCAGCTACGATGTCGCGATGGGGGCGGGTGCCCTCTACCGTCCCGATGCCTCGTGGAGCGCCACGCCCGCGACCGCTGCGACGGTGACCTGGGGCGTCCGGGCGACGGGCCCCACGACAGACGCACTGGGCAATTCCGTGCCGCTCGAAATCCTGACCGCGGCTCAGACCGCGGCGACGCAGCAAGGCCTCGGGATGTTCAGCGACGTCGCCGGACTTACCTTCCAGCAAGTCAATCCCGGCGGCACGACCGACAACGCCACGATGCTGTTTAGCGGCTATACCTCCACGACGGACGGCGCCGGCGCCTTCGCCTATTATCCCGGAAGCACTGCGGCTGGGTCCGTTGCAGGCGACGTGTCGCTCAACAATCAGTACGTCTCAACCACGACTCTTCCTCCCGGCGCCTACAGCTTTTTCACTATTCTTCACGAGGTCGGGCACGCCGTCGGCCTGGCCCATCCCGGCGACTACAACGCCGGTCCCGGGGTTACCATTACCTACAACACCCATGCGCAGTTTCGTGAGGACTCCCATCAGTACTCCGTCATGAGCTATTTCGATGAGTCGAACACCACGTCGTCGTTCAGCAGCTATCCCGATACGCTTCTCCTCTATGATATCTACGCGCTGCAACAGCTCTATGGCGTCAATTCGAACACCCGGGCAGGGGATACGGTTTACGGCTTCAACTCCACGGCCGGTGGCGTCTATGATTTCACGACCAACACGAACCCGGTCATGAGCATCTGGGACGGCGCCGGGAACGATACGCTGGACATCTCCGGCGCCGTGCATGACCAACGCATCACCCTGATGGAGGGTGAGTTCTCCAATATCGGCGGATTCGTCGGCAACGTATCGATCGCCATCGGAGCGGTCATCGAAAATGCCAAGGGTGGCGCCGGCAACGACACTATTTTGGGAAATGCGGCCGCGAACATGCTCTGGGGCAATGGCGGCATCGACAATATCTACGGCGGAGACGGCGGCGACCAACTCTTCGGCGGGGACGGCAACGACAATCTGGACGGAGGGGCCGGCGCCGATCATATGGAAGGCGGTCTCGGCTTCGATTACGCTTATTACAGCCAGGCCACAGCCGGCGTGCGTGCCGATCTGTCGAATGCCGTTTCGGGCGTCGGCGACGCGGCCGGCGATACGTTCAATTTCGTCGACGGTATCGTCGGCAGCCAATTCGCGGATACGCTGTACGGCGATGAGTGGAGCAACATCCTCCATGGGTTGGCAGGTGCTGACAATCTCTACGGTCGCGACGGTTTCTTCGACTATCTCTATGGCGGCGATGGGAATGACAATCTGGACGGGGGACCCGGCGCCGACTATCTCGACGGCGGTCTCGGCTTCGATTACGCCTATTACAGTCAGGCCACCGCAGGCGTGCGCGCCGATCTCTCGAATGCTGTCTCAGGCCTCGGCGAGGCCGCGGGCGACATATTCAATTTCGTCGACGGCATCGTCGGTAGCCAATTTGCCGACACGCTGTTCGGCGATGGGTGGAGCAACATCCTCCATGGCCTGGCGGGTGCTGACAATCTCTACGGCCGCGACGGTTTCCTCGATTATCTCTTCGGCGGCGACGGCGATGATAATCTGGAGGGCGGCAACGGCGCTGACCATCTCGACGGGGGCGCGGGGTTCAACGCGGTCTACTACACGTCTAGCACGGCCGTGCGAGTCGACATCTCCAATGCCACCGCCAGCACCGGCGGCGAGGCCCAGGGCGATACCTTCAACCTGATCAACAACATCGTCGCCAGCCAGTTCGCCGACACGCTCTATGGCGACATGTGGAGCAACGTCATTTACGGCCTTGGTGGCGTCGACATCATCGACGGCGGCGGCCTCAACGACGTCATCTATGGCGGCGACGGCGCCGACTGGTTCATCTTCACCCCCGGCGCTGGCGCCGACACGCTGGCCGATTTCGAGGACAATTCCGACCGGATCGACCTGCGCAGCTTCGGCTTCGCCAGCGCCAACGCCGCGCTCGCCTTCGCCACCGACACCGGCACCGGCGTGCGCTTCGACTTCACCGACGGCTCGCAGCTCAATGTCTATAATGTCGCCAATGTCTCTGACTTGCAGAACGACATCATCTTCGCCTGAGGCGGAGAAAGCGCGGGATACAGAACGGGCCGCCCCGAAAGGCGGCCCGTTGACGGTAGACGAATGAAACGGCGGCCTCAGTTGCCGGTCTGGCCCTGGGCGATCGCCGTATAGGGGATCTTGAAGGAGGAATCCTTGATATCGCCCCCCTTCTTGACGTTGTAGATCATCACCGTGGTGTCCTTGCCCTGCTGGTCGCGGATCGTCCACTGCTTGAGCTCGTTGGATTTCGGGTCGAACATCATGGTGATGCGCGAATTGCCGAACACCGATTTGTCGCCCATGACAATGGTGGTGAGATCGGGCTCTTCCTTGACGCTCTGGATATTCGCCGCCGAAAGGTCGATCCGCCGGTTGAGCAACAGCTTCAAGGGGGTCTTCGACAGGGGATAGACATCCCAGGTGTTCAGCTTCTTGTTGTTGACCGCGACATTGGAGCCGTCGGAAATCACCCGGAGCGGCGTTCCCGAATAGTCGAAGCGAACCTTGCCGGGCCGTTCGATGTAGAATTTGCCCTCGGTCTGCCGGCCGTTCGGATCGAACTGCATGAAGGTGCCATGCATTGAGGGAATGCCAGAGAAATGGTCGGCGATCTTCTGTGCCGCGGCGCTCGACTGGGCCGCCGCCGGACCTGCCGAGAGCGGCGCGAGGGCCGCTGCCGCGATGAATGCCGAGGCCACGCCGCGAACGAGCGCTGCGCGGAAGGATCGGTGAACTGTATCGTTTTTCGCCATGGTGGTGGAGGCTTCCCTTATTCCGAAGTCTGCCCTTCGTCTCGCCGAACCAGATAGGGCGCGACGCGGATTTCGTCTCGCCCCTTCATGTCGGGTCGCATCATTCGCCCCGCAATGGGGCACGCCAATGGCGAAAACCTAACCATTTCGTCATCGATCACATGCGGTCGTCTTCCGTCGGCACCAGGATCTCGCGCTTGCCGGCGTGGTTTGCCGCGCCGACGATCCCTTCCCGCTCCATCCGCTCGATGATCGAGGCGGCGCGGTTGTAGCCGATCGACAGGCGCCTCTGGACATAGGAGGTCGAGGCCTTGCCGTCGCGCAGCACGATCGCCACCGCCTGATCGTAAAGGTCGGCGCCCTCGTCGACTTCCCCGCCACCGCCGCCGCCGGACGACCCGGAGTCGCCGTCCTCATCCTCGTCCTCCAGGATCGAGTCGAGATAATCGGGCACGCCCTGGCTCTTCAAATGCGCGACGATCTGCTCGACCTCGCTGTCATCGACGAACGGGCCGTGGACGCGCTGGATGCGGCCGCCACCGGCCATGAACAGCATGTCACCCATGCCGAGCAGTTGCTCGGCGCCCTGCTCCTGCAGAATGGTGCGGCTGTCGATCTTCGAGGTGACCTGGAAGGAGATGCGGGTGGGGAAGTTCGCCTTGATCGTGCCGGTGATGACGTCGACCGAGGGACGCTGCGTCGCCATCACCACATGGATGCCGGCGGCACGGGCCATCTGCGCCAAACGCTGCACGGTGCCTTCGATGTCCTTGCCGGCGACCATCATCAGGTCGGCCATCTCGTCGATGATGACGACGATGTAGGGCAGCGGCTCGAGATCGAATTCCTCGGTCTCGAAGATCGGCTCGCCGGTCTCGCGGTCGAAGCCGGTCTGAACCGTGCGCGAGATCGTCTCGTCCTTCTCCAGCGCGCTTTTCACGCGCGCGTTGAAGCCGTCGATGTTGCGGACGCCCACCTTCGACATCTTGCGGTAACGGTCCTCCATTTCGCGGACCGTCCATTTCAGCGCGACGACCGCCTTTTTAGGATCGGTCACCACCGGGGCGAGCAGATGCGGAATGCCGTCATAGACCGACAGCTCCAGCATCTTCGGATCGATCATGATCATCCGGCATTCCTGCGGCGTCAGCCGGTAGAGCAGCGACAGGATCATGGTGTTGATCGACACCGACTTGCCGGAGCCGGTGGTGCCGGCGACGAGAAGATGCGGCATCTTGGCGAGATCGGCGATCACAGGCTCGCCGCCGATGGTCTTGCCGAGGGCGAGGGCCAGCTTGCTCTTGTTCTGGGTGAACGTCTCCGAGCCGATCATCTCGCGGAAATAGACGGTCTCGCGGCGCTGGTTCGGCAGTTCGATGCCGATGGCGTTCTTGCCGGGGATGACGGCGACGCGCGCGGCGATGGCGCTCATCGAGCGGGCGATGTCGTCGGCGAGGCCAATGACGCGGGACGACTTGATGCCCGGCGCCGGTTCGAGTTCGTAGAGCGTCACCACGGGACCGGGGCGCACCTCGATGATCTCGCCCTTGACGCCGAAATCCTCCAGCACGCCTTCGAGCAGACGGGCGTTCTCCTGCAGCGCTTCCGGCGACAGGGTGGAATCGCGGCTGCGCGGCTTCGGCGGCGTCAGGAAATCGATGGAGGGCAGTTCGAAGCGGACGGGATCGGCGACCGTCGTCGCCGGCTTCAGGGCGACGGCCCGGCCCGAGCCGCCGCGCAGCCGCTGTTGCTCGGCGGTGACGGTTGCCTGCGGCACGACGCGCACGCCCGGATCGACCGGCTGGTGCGGCGCGCCTTGGCTGGATCGCGCTTGGCGTCCCGGGGCCGGACGGCCGGATGCCCCAGCCGCGCCGTCCGGAAGCTCGTCCTTCGCGGCCTTGCGGCCGGGAAAGGCGACGATGTTGCCGGACAAGAGCCCACGCCAGCCGCCGCCCTCTTCGGGGATCGGCGCCGCGTTGGGCGACACCCGGTCACCGGGACGGACGATCATCGCGTCGTCATCGCTAAGGTCGCCATCCGCGAAATTGCGCTCTTCGCTATTATCCGTTTCGTCCCAAGGCATTGCGGAGCCAGCGTCGAGTTCCGCGCGCCCATCATCGGCATCCGCCTCGTAATAGTTTTCCATGTGCTCGGGCTGGGACACGCGGATCGAGCGGCGGTCGCCGTGCCCTTGCGCCGGGTAGGGGGAGAAATCCTCGTCGTTGTCGCGCCAATTGGCGAAGCCGTCGCCGAATTCCTTCGACGCGCGGGCCTCGCGGCGGGCGGCGAGACGCCGGCCGATGGCGGATTTCGCCGAATAGGCGGTATGAGCCAATGCTCCGAAGAACAGCGCCAGGCGTCCTTCCCCCTCGCCGTCATCCTCGTCGTCCGCTTCGACCACCGAGGCCTTGCGACGGCGGCTTGTGACCGGTGCCGGACGGCGTCGATCGATCACCCCGGCGCCGTTGAGGAACAGCCAGGTCGCCGGCGCGGCGATCATCAGCGCAAGCACGATCGCCAGGAAGCCTTGCGGATACGCCCCGGTGGCCAGCGCGGGAAATTTCAACACGAGGTCGCCGGCGACGCCGCCAAGGCCGATCGGCAGGGGCCAGCCCGCTGGCGCCGGCAGACAGCCGAGAGCGGCCGCGGCCAATACGGTCCCGGCAACCGCATACCAGGCGCGCCGCCAGATATGATCGATCGCATGGCCGGACATCAAAATCAGTCCCCAGAGCGCTGGGAGAACCACGAGCAGCGCCGCGGCAAGGCCGAAGATCTGCATGGCGAGGTCGGCGACGATGGCTCCGGAGGGGCCTGCCCAGTTCTCCACCATGTTCTGATTGGACTGGCTGAGCGAGGGGTCGCTCACACTCCAGGTCGCGAAGGCGACGCCGAGATAGCCCGCCAGCGCGATCAGCGCGGCGCCGGCGCCGATTTCGCCCTGCCGCCGAAGGAATGTCGTTTCGCTGCCGCCTGACGCCGTGGTTGCCATCTAACCCTGCCTGTCTTGCCTAACGCGGATCGTGCCTTCGAGCCGGCCCGCTGCTTGCGGCCAGATTAGGGAGCCGAGGTTAAGACCCGTTTAAGCTTAAGACCGCCTTACGATCGGCGCGCGAATCCGGAAGTCGAAACGCCGCCCGATCTTGCCATCGCGAAATCGTCCGCCACTCTTATCAATGATCGAATAAGGAGGCGGGACGATGGACATTCGGCACGAGGCAGACGGCACCAAGGGCCGATTTACGACCGGGGACGGCGACAGCGAAATGACCTATGTCAGGGTCGGCGAGTCCCTCGTCATCTTCGATCACACTTTCGTTCCAGACCGATATCGTGGCCAGGGGTTGGCGGGGAAACTGCTCGCCGCCGGGGTCGATTGGGCCCGCGCGGAGAATTTGAAGGTGATTCCGCAATGCCCCTTCGCCCGGACCGAATTCGATCGCAAACCGGAATATCGCGACGTTCTAAAGGAATGAACCCTCCGCCACCGCCTTGTCGCAAACCCGGTGATCGAACCCTTCTCTTGAAAACGAAAGAGGCAGGCGCTGACCGCCTGCCTCTCATCATGTGGTGGGACGAAGTTGTCCGATCAGGAGTGGTAGGCCGCCTCGCCATGATAGACGAGATCGAGGCCTTCGCGCTCCTGCTCCAGCGTCGGGCGCAGGCCGATGACGAGATCGACGATCTTGAAGAGGATCGCCGAGACCACGCCACCCCAGACCAGTGTGACCAGCACACCAACGATCTGGGCCCAGACCTGGGCCCCCATCGACACGCCATCGGCCAAACCGACGCCGCCCAGCGACGAGGCGGTGAAGATGCCCGTGCCAACCGCGCCGATGATGCCGCCGATGCCATGGATGCCAAAGACGTCGAGGCTGTCGTCATACTGGAACTTGTTCTTCACCACCGAGACGAAGAAGTAGCAGCCGGCGCTGGCAAGCCCGCCGAGGACGATCGCGCCGACCGGCCCGATCGTGCCACAGGCCGGCGTGACAGCGACGAGACCAGCAACTATGCCGGAGGCCCCGCCCAGCATGGAGGCCTTACCGCGCATCATGGTTTCGATGACGCACCAGGTGAGCAGCGCACCGGCAGTGGCGGTGAAGGTGTTCACCATGGCGAGCACTGCGACGCTTGTCGATTCGAGATTCGAACCCGCGTTGAAGCCGAACCAGCCGACCCACAGGATCGAGGCGCCGACCATGGTCAGCGTCATCGAGTGCGGGGCCATCATGTCCTTGCCGAGGCCGGTTCGCTTGCCGACGAAGAGGCACCCCATCAACGCGGCGATGCCGGCGTTGATGTGCACAACGGTGCCGCCCGCAAAGTCGAGCGCGCCTACGCCGCCGGACAGGACGCCGTTGAAGATCAGGCCAGAACCGTCCCAGACCATATGCGCGATCGGGAAGTAGGCGAAGGTCAGCCACAGCACGGTGAACAGCACCACCGCGGAGAACTTGATGCGTTCGGCGAAGGCGCCGACGATCAGCGCCGGGGTGATCATCGCGAAGGTCATCTGGAAGGCGATGAACAGATATTCGGGCAAGGCCACGCCATCGGTGAAGGTCGCCGCCGTCGAATCGACCGTCACGCCGGCGAGGAACAGCTTGCCGAGACCGCCCCAATAGGGGCTGGTGCCGCCGCCGAAGGCGAAGGAATAGCCCCACACCACCCAGACGATGATGGCAACGCCGGAGATCACGGTGCACTGCATCAGCACCGACAGCATGTTCTTGGCTCGCACCAGGCCGCCATAGAACAGGGCGAGGCCGGGCATGAGCATGAACAGGACGATCAGTGTGGCCGTCATCATCCAGGCGACATCGCCCTTGTCGACCGTGGGCGCTGCGGCCTCGGTGACTGCGGCGGCCGCATCGGCGGCCGGCGCGGCGGCATCCTGGGCGAAGGCCGCCGTGGCGGCGAGCCCGGCCAGCAGGGAGCCGGCAAATAGGAGTTTCTTGATATTCATGGGTGGTCGGTCCCCTTAGAGTGCGTTCGCGTCGACTTCGCCCGTCCGAATGCGGACGGCCTGGTCGATGCCGAAGACGAAGATTTTGCCGTCGCCGATCTGGCCGGTCTTGGCGGCGGCCTGAATCGCCTCGACCGCCGGCTCGACCATGTCGAGCGCGACGGCGATCTCGATCTTCAGCTTGGGCAGGAAGCTCACCGCGTATTCGGTGCCGCGATAGATTTCGGTATGGCCTTTCTGGCGGCCATATCCCTTCACCTCGGTGACGGTGAGGCCCTGGATGCCGATGCCGGTCAGCGCCTCGCGCACTTCGTCCAGCTTGAATGGCTTGATGATCGCCATCACGATTTTCATGTTCACCTCGAACCTTGGACGGCCGCGGGAGCGCCGCCGTGTTGAGCATCACTCGCCGGAGCAGCATGCCCGCGACGATGACTGACCTTCAGGAATCAAGGTTTGTGCCAAACGGAAGCCGCGCCACCTTTCGGTCATATTTTGCGGTGCGAAACTGCGGCTTCCACCGGCGCTGCCCGCCGGTTGGACGGGTTCATCGCCGCTTAAAAGCGCGCCAAAAACCACAAATCTGACTGGAAATTAGGCAGACGGGACGCGTCGGGGGCGGATCAGCCCTTCCTGCGCCACCGATGCGACCAGCGTTCCGTCGCGGGCGAACAGCGAGCCACGGGTGAGACCCCGCGCGCCTGACGAGGACGGGCTGTCCTGCGAATAGAGCATCCAGTCGGAGACCTTCACCGGGCGGTGAAACCACATGGCATGGTCGAGGCTGGCCGCCTGGATGCGTTCGTCGAACACCGACAGCCCATGCGCGAACAGCGAGGTGTCGAGGAGCGTCATGTCGGAGAGGTAGGCGAGAACCGCCGCGTTCAGGTCGCGAGCGTCGCCGATCGGGCTGGCGCAGCGCACCCAGACCTGTTGCACCGGCTCCAGCTTGTCGCGGGTCAGATAATGGTCGAAGGAGACCGGCCGGAACTCGATCGGCCGGGGCCGCAGCCAATAGCGGCGCACCGGCTCGGGCGCCCGCTTCAGGATCGTCTCCTTGAGGTCGTCGCCATGCGGCAGATCGTCGGGACCGGGAACGTCCGGCATCGTCACCTGGTGGTCGTGCCCGTCCTCGTCCTTCTGGAAGGAGGCCGAGAGCGAGAAAATCGCATGGCCATGCTGGATCGCGACCACCCGCCGCGTGGTGAACGAGCCACCGTCGCGAATCCGGTCGACGTCGTAGATGATCGGCGCGGCGGGGTCGCCCGGACGCATGAAATAGGAATGCAGCGAATGACAATGGCGGTCGGCGGGGACGGTACGTTGGGTGGCGACCAGCGCCTGGGCGATCACCTGGCCGCCGAAAACCCGCTGCCAGCTCTGATCCGGACTGATGCCACGAAACAGATTTTCTTCGATGCGTTCGAGATTGAGGATATGGAGGAGCTTTTCAACGGCCTCTGTCATCCTAATCTACTCCCCAGTCGCGGGGAGCCACGCACCCCTTCGCCTTTCGCGGCGTTGCACCAAAATACCGGGCGTGGTCAACCGGTTTTCGCGATCCGCACCGACCGCGCCGCACGAGGGGCGCGAGCAAGGAGACTTCGATGTCCGACACCAGAGCCGCGACGACAGCCGCCGAGCAGGCCGACATCGTCATCGCAGGAGCCGGCTATGTCGGCCTGACCACGGCGGTGGCGATCGCCGACGCCGCGCCGCATCTCAAGATCGTCCTGGTCGACGCCGCGCCTGAAGGCGTCTGGAAAAAGGATGGCCGCGCCTCCGCCGTGGCAGCCGCCGCCGTGCGGATGCTGGAGCGGCTCGGCATCTGGGAAAAGGTCAAGGACGAGGCGCAGCCGATCACCGAGATGATCGTCACCGACTCGCGCACCTCCGACCCCGTCCGCCCGGTGTTTCTCACCTTTGGCGGCGAGGCCAAGTCCGGCGAGCCGTTTGCGCACATGCTGCCGAACACCGCCCTCAACGGCGCCCTGCGTGAGCGGGCAAACGCCCTCGGCATCGACATCCGGCAAGCGACAGCCGTGTCGGGCATCGACCGGCAGATGGCGGCGATCCGCGTCGCCCTCACCGGCGGCGGGACCGTCGATGCGCGGTTGCTGATCGCCTGCGACGGTGTCCGCTCGACGATCCGCGACATGGCCGGCATCCACACCGTCCACTGGGACTACGGCCAATCCGGCATCGTCGCGACCGTCGCCCACGAGCGCCCGCACGAAGGCCGGGCGGAGGAGCATTTCCTCCCCTCCGGGCCATTCGCCATCCTGCCGCTGAAAGGCAACCGCTCCTCGCTGGTCTGGACCGAACCGACCCGCGAGGCCGAGCGTCTGGTCAACGCCGACGAGATGCTGTTCGACCACGAACTCGAACAGCGCTTTGGCCACAAGCTCGGCGCGCTGACCGTCGAGGGCGGCCGCCGGGCGTTTCCGTTGGGACTCACGCTGGCGCGCGATTTCGTCAAGCCGCGGATCGCGCTTGCGGGCGATGCCGCCCACGGTATCCACCCGATCGCCGGCCAGGGTCTCAATCTCGGCTTCAAGGACGCCGCGGCGCTGGCCGAGACGATCGTCGAGGCAGACCGTCTCGGCCTCGATATCGGCGCGCTCGACGTGCTGGAGACCTATCAGCGCTGGCGGCGCTTCGACACGGTCCAGATGGGCATCACCACCGATGTCCTGAACCGCCTGTTTTCCAACGACAACCCATTGCTGCGGGCGGCCCGCAGCTTCGGACTGTCGCTGGTCGACCGCGCCCCGCCGCTGAAGGACTTCTTCATCGGCCAAGCCGCCGGCCTGTCGCGCGGGCCATCGCCGCGTCTTCTCAAGGGCGAGGCGATCTGAGGCCGCCCGGCCGCGCGTCCCAGACCAATCTGGAACGATCCTGTCGCTAAGTCCGTCCGGGGCAGGAAATTCTTTCTCCTTGCACTGCGACAAGGCAATCGACGCCGCCGCTGTCCGGCGCGATTCGGCTTATCTATCATCGACCGAACACTGGCCCGGCCCATTGGCCCGCATGGACCAGCGACAAGGGAGATGACAATGGCGAAGGACCACCGCGCCGGATCGAAGGTCCGGGGTGACAAGCTCCCGGCGATCCTGATGGCGAACGACCTCCTCGACGGCGACGTGGTGTTCCTCGCCGATAAAGGCTGGACGCTCGACCCGTCCAAGGCCCGCGTCGCCTTCGACGCCGAAACCGCCGAGGCGATGGACGCCGAAGGCAAGACGGCCTTCGCCGCAAATGTCGTGGTTGACCCCTATCTCGTGCCGGTCGATCTCAAAGGCACCGGCCTTCCGGTCGCCCGGCATTTCCGCGACGCGATGCGCCAGAAGGGTCCGTCCATTCACCCGGACATGGGCAAGCAGGCCGACTACCCGACGCCCGCCTGAGCGCTCTACGAGAGGCGACAGGCCAAAGCGCCCGGCGCCGTCAACAGCACCATCAAAGGATACGATCATGTATCGCTACGACGAATTCGACGAGCGCTTCGTGCGCGAGCGGGTCGCCCAGTTCCGCAGTCAGGTCGAGCGGCGCCTCAACGGCTCGCTGTCCGAGGACGAATTCAAGCCGCTGCGGCTCAAGAACGGGCTCTATCTGCAGCTTCACGCCTATATGCTGCGCATCGCGGTGCCCTACGGCACGCTGAACGCGCGCCAGCTGCGCCAACTCGCCCACATCGCCGACACCTACGACAAGGGCTACGGCCACTTCACCACGCGCCAGAACCTGCAATTCCATTGGCCGAAGCTGAAGGACGTTCCGGACATCCTGGATCTGCTCGCGGACGTCGAGATGCACTGCATCCAGACCTCCGGTAACTGCATTCGTAACGTGACCGCGGACCAGTTCGCCGGCGTCGCCGCCGACGAAGTCGAGGACCCGCGGCCAACCGGTGAACTCATTCGCCAGTGGTCGAGCCTGCATCCGGAGTTCGGCTGGCTGCCGCGCAAGTTCAAGATCGCCGTCACCGGCGCCGAGCACGACCGCGCGGCGATCAAGACGCATGACATCGGCCTGAAGATCAAGCGGCACCCCGAGACCGGGGAGATCGGCTACGAAATCGTGGTCGGTGGCGGCCTCGGTCGCACGCCGATGATCGGCAAGCTGATCCGGGAGTTCCTGCCGAAGGACGAGCTGCTCGCCTATCTGGAAGCCGTCATGCGCGTCTACAACTCGGAAGGTCGGCGCGACAACAAGTTCAAGGCGCGGGTGAAGATCCTCGTCCACGAGACCGGCGAGGAGGAATTCCGCCGCCGCGTCGAGGCGGAATTCGCCAAGCTCGACGGGCCGTCGATCAACGCGCCGGACGAAGAAGTCGCACGGATTGCGGCCTATTTCGCAGCCCCCGCCTATGAGGATCTGCCACAGGACTCCACGGCCCTCGCGGCGGCGCGGGCAAGCGACCCCGGCCTCGCCCGCTTCGTCGAACAAAACGGCTTTGCCCATCGCCAGGCCGGCTACATCGCCCTGACGGTGTCGCTCAAGGCCATCGGCGAGGTGCCCGGCGACATAAGCGCCGACCAGATGCGCGCCTTCGCCGATATCGCCGAGCGCTATTCCTTCGGCGAATTGCGCGTCACCCACGGCCAGAACCTCGTCCTGCCGCATGTGAAACAGGACGATTTGCCGGCGGTCTACGCCGCGCTGAAGGCGGAAAGGCTGCATACGGCCAACGCCGGACTGGTCACCGACATCATCGCCTGCCCCGGCCTGGATTATTGCGCGCTTGCCACGGCGAAATCGATCCCGATCGCGCAGGATATCGCCAAGACTTTCGCGGATGAGGCGCGCCAGCTGGAAATCGGTCCTCTGCCGATCAAGATTTCCGGCTGCATCAATGCCTGCGGCCACCACCATGTGGGCGCGATCGGTATTCTCGGGCTCGAAAAGGCCGGCAAGGAAAACTACCAGATCACCGTCGGCGGCGATGCCACCGAAAACGCCGCGCTCGGCGAACGGCTTGGCCCGGGCATCGACGCCGCCGACGTGCCGGGTGCGATCGAATCGATCGTCGAAACCTATCTCGGCGAGCGGCAAGACGGCGAGGAGTTCATCGAAACCGTGCGTCGCGCGGGTATCGAGCCGTTCAAGGCGGGCTTTACCGCCTATGTCGCCGAGCGGGAAAACCTTCGAAAGGACGCGGCATGACGCTGGTCGCCGCCACCGGCGCGAAGCCGGACGCCTACACCCGCTTTGACACCGCCGAGGCCGCGACGAAGGCCGAACGCCCGGTGATCATGCCGCTGGCCTTGGCCGACGCCGTGCGCGCCCTACTGCCGGAGTTGCGCTTCGGCCTGTCGGTCCCCAACAGCGCGTCGATCGAGGAGATCGCGCCGCATCTCGACGCGGCGGACCTCATCGCCGTCGAGTTTCCGGCGTTTTCCGACGGCCGCGGCCTGTCGCTGGCCAAGCGGCTGCGCCGGGCCGGGTTCGAGGGCACGCTACGCGCGTCCGGGCCGTTGATCGCCGACCAGTTCGCCGAGGCACTGGCCTGCGGCTTCGACGAGATCGAATTGCCTGAAACGATGGCCAACCGGCAGCCGGTTCAACAGTGGATGGCGGCGAAGGACATCGTCACCCAGCACTATCAGACTGGCTATGGCGAGCGAAGCATCCTCCAGACACGGCTCGCCGCCCGGAGGGCCTGACGCCATGAGCGAGGATCACAGACATCTTGCGGGGGAGCTGAACGCCAGCTTCGCCGCGCTGACGCCGCTCGAACGCCTGCGGGCGCTGGTCGAGCGCGCCGGCGGGCCGGTGGTGTTCACCACCAGCCTCGGCATCGAAGACCAGATGATCACCCATCTGATCTTTTCGAGCGACCTTCCGGTCCAGGTGAAGACGCTCGACACTGGCCGGCTGTTTCCTGAGACCTACGCGCTCTGGCGCGAGACGGAAGAAAAATACGGCCTCCGCATCAAGGCGCTGTACCCGCAAGCCGACGCGCTCGAGGCGCTGGTGAACGACCAGGGTATCGACGGGTTCTACTACGCGCCGGAGTTTCGCAAGAACTGCTGCGGCGTGCGCAAGGTCGAGCCGCTGGCGCGGGCGCTCGCCGGCGCCGCCGGCTGGGTTACCGGCCTTCGCCGCGATCAGTCGGCCAACCGCTCGGACATGGATTTCGTCTCGTTCGACGGCGCCCGTGGCCTGATCAAGGCCAACCCGATCTTCGACTGGAGCCGCGACGCCATCGTGGCGTTCACGGCCGAGCACAGTGTTCCGGTCAACGCGTTGCACGGGAAGAACTTCCTGTCGATCGGCTGCGCCCCCTGCACCCGCGCGATCCGCCCCGGCGAGCCGGAACGGGCCGGCCGCTGGTGGTGGGAGGAAGAGACCAGGCGCGAATGCGGCCTGCATGTCGACGATGCCGGCCAGCCCATCCGAGCCGACGCCAATCGTCCGACAAGAGCGGACGCAGCCTTCGAGAGTCTGCCGCAATGAAGCCCATGACCCATCTGCAGCGGCTCGAAGCCGAGTCGATCTTCATCCTGCGCGAAGTCGCCGCGACAGCCGAAAACCCGGTGATGCTCTACTCCATCGGCAAGGACTCGGCGGTCATGCTGCATCTCGCCATGAAGGCCTTCGCCCCCGGCAAGCCGCCCTTCCCGCTCCTGCATGTCGACACGACCTGGAAATTCCGGGAGATGATCGAATTCCGCGACCGGCGCGCCAAGGAACTCGGGCTCGACCTGATCGTCCATATCAACCAGGAGGGCGTGCGCGCCGGCATCAACCCGTTCGATTCAGGCAGCCGCGTCCACACGGACGTGATGAAGACGGAAGGCCTGAAGCAGGCGCTCGACAAGTACCAGTTCGACGCCGCCTTCGGCGGCGCCCGCCGCGACGAGGAAAAGAGCCGCGCCAAGGAGCGGATCTTCTCGCTGCGCTCGGCCGAGCATCGCTGGGACGCCAAAAACCAGCGGCCGGAGCCCTGGCGGCTGTTCAACACTCGCAAGAAGAAGGGCGAGAGCTTGCGCGTCTTCCCGCTCTCCAACTGGACCGAGCAGGATGTGTGGGACTACATCGCGCTGGAAAACATCCCCGTCGTACCGCTGTATTTCGCGGCCCCCCGACCCATCGTGAGACGGGACGGCGCGCTGATCATGCGCGACGACGAGCGGATGGCGCTGAAGCCCGGCGAGACGATCGAGACCATGATGGTCCGCTTCCGCACGCTCGGCTGCTACCCGCTGACCGGAGCGGTGGCGTCGGAGGCAGCGACGCTTGCCGACATCATCGCCGAAATGCGCGGATCGCGCACCTCGGAGCGCCAGGGCCGGGTCATCGACCAGGATTCCGGCGCCTCGATGGAAGAAAAGAAGCAGGAAGGCTATTTCTGACATGACCAGCGTCCTGCAAAAACGCCCCGCCGCCGAGGATACCGACGCGGACCCTCGTCATGCGACCCTCGCTCTCGTCGATCCTCAGGCCGGCGCGGTGCCGATGGCGACGCCGGCCGCCTCGCTCTTACGCTTCATCACCTGCGGCTCGGTCGACGACGGCAAGTCGACGCTGATCGGCCGGCTGCTCTACGAGACCAACGCCGTCTTCGACGACCAGCTCGAGGCGTTGCAACGCGATTCGAAGAAATTCGGCACGACCGGCGAGGATCTCGATTTCGCGCTGCTCGTCGACGGACTGTCCGCCGAGCGCGAACAGGGCATCACCATCGACGTCGCCTATCGCTATTTTTCTACCGGCCACCGCGCCTTCATCATCGCCGACACGCCCGGCCACGAGCAGTACACGCGCAACATGGCCACCGGCGCCAGCCAGGCCGAACTCGCGGTGATTCTCGTTGACGCGCGCAAGGGCATCCTACCGCAGACGCGGCGCCATTCCTTCATCACTTCGCTGGTCGGCATCAAGAGCGTCGTCATCGCCATCAACAAGATGGATCTCGTCGACTTCGCCGAGGACCGGTACCACGCGATCAAGCGCGACTATGAGGCGATCCTGCCGGCGCTCGGCTTCACCGACGTCTCCTTCGTGCCCGTGTCGGCGAAGAATGGCGACAACATCGCGGGGCGCTCGCCCAACATGCCGTGGTACCGGGGCGAGACGCTGCTCGAGCGGCTGGAATCCGTCACGCCGGAGACCTTCGACGCCGGATCGGCGCCGTTCCGGATGCCGGTGCAGTGGGTCAACCGGCCCGATCTCGATTTCCGGGGCTTCGCCGGCACCATCGCCAGCGGCAGCATCGCGGCCGGCGACCCGGTCGTCGTTCTGCCGGGCCGGCGGGAAACCCGGGTGAAGGCCGTCTGGGATCCCGACGGAGAAGTGCTGTCGGCCGCCGCCGGCGAGGCCGTCACCTTGACCCTCACCGACGAAGTCGACGTTTCGCGCGGCGATGTCCTGACAAGGCCGGACGATTCGCTGGCGGCGGTGAAATCCGTCACCGCCGAGATTCTCTGGATGGTCGACCGGCCACTGGTTCCCGGCGGACGCCTTGTCGCCAAGCTCGGCACTGCTTCGACGCCGGTGAGCGTGCGGGCCCTCGAGGCCGCGATCGACATCCATTCGTTCGAGCCGAAGTCGGCGAACGTCCTGTTGATGAACGAGATCGGCCGCGTGACGATCGCCTTCGACCGTCCCATCGTCGCGACGCCCTACGAAGCCAATCGCGAACTCGGCTCCTTCATCCTGATCGACCCGCTGACCAACGAGACGATGGCGCTCGGCGTCGTGCGGACGGTCAAGGACGACAAACAGCCGTCGCAATCCTCGGCGAAGCCGGGCTCGACGCTGGACACTCTCAAGGCACTTTGGCTCGGCGAGACGACAAGCCCAGCCCATCGCTGGTCGGTGGTGCGGTTCCGGGCAGCGGCAGCGATCCTCGTCGGCTTTCTCGGGTTTTTGTTCGGGCTTGCCCCGGTATTGGCGGCTGTCCTGGCACTGCTCGACTTCGCCCTGCGGCCATTGCTGCGAGTTGCCTTCCAGGCTCATCAAACGCGACACATCCCCGAGGACGGACCTGCAACGGTCGTGGACGGCGCCGGCATTTGACCGACAAGCAGCCGAAGCCATGGGCGCCGCCGCAGCGGCTCCTGGCACCGTGGCGCGGGCGCTTGCCGCTGACCGAGCTTGTTCTCCTGGCGTTATCCCTCGTCGCGTGCCTGACCCTGACGGTCGGCATCTTGAGTTGACCGCCAGCGGCCGGCCGCAATCTCAGGACAACGTGGCGATGGCTTGGCCGGCTTGTCCGAAATTACCTTCCAATGATCATCGCGCGAACGTGAACAGACCACGAAGCAGCGAGAGCCTCTCTCCATCGATGGAGCGCTAAAAACGGTGTCCCGCCGCCCCTCGGAAAGATGGAGAGTTCCGATGAAAACACTGCTACTGACAGCCGCGACCCTGATGCTCGGCGGTCATATCGCCGCGGCTCAGACAGAAACCCCGGCGGAGGGCGAGATGCCGATGGCGTCAAGCTGCGCCGAGGCGCTGCCTCAGATCCAGGCGCTGGTCGACCAGGCCGAACAATCGGGGATCGATACCGAAACGGCGAAGGGGTACGTCGCCGCCGCCGAGAATGCGCAAGCGGCGAACGACGATGATGGCTGCATCCGCGCCCTTCAGCTCGCGCAGAGCGAGGTTCTTTCGAATGCCGACGCCCAGCCCGACGCGACGGCGCAATAAATCACGATGAAATCGGAGGGCCGGGCGCGATGCCCGGCCTTCTTTCTTTAACAGCAGGCTGTCGATCTCAATCGAGCTCCCGCGCCTCAGAGGGGAGCATGATCGGGATGCCTTCGCGAACCGGATAGGCGAGCTTCGCCGCCTTCGAAACGAGTTCGTTGTTCTCGCGATCGTAGACGAGGGACGTCTTGGTCAACGGACACACCAGAAGCTCGAGCAACTTCGGATCGGGCCGTCCCATTTCGCGCCGTTGGTTCATCTGTTCCGTCTTTCACTTCGCGGTCGTCGGCTCCGGCAAACGCGCGGTGGCCGTCCCGCCCTATTGCAGCGTGTGCGAGGAGCCGTCGTCGCCGCCATCGCGCGCCAAGGCGATCTCGGTGATGGCGACCAGAGTCTCGGCCCGCGTCTTCAGGTCGGGGGCCTCGAGCAGCGCCTGTTTCTCGGCCGCGCCGTAGGGCGACATCATGCAGAGCGCGTTGACCAAGGTCTCGTTGGAGGCGCGGGTGACGCTTTCCCAATCCGCCTCGAGCTGATTGGCCTCCAGATATTGCTTGAAGGTGCCCAGCAACGAGTCGCGATCGACCTCGCCGGCTCCCTGCCCCAGATCGAGATCACCGAGAAAGGCCGCCACCCGGCACGAGCGATACGGCGCCCGATCGGATAACTCCTCCAGCACCCGGAATCGCACGACACCGTGCAGACTGATGATGTAGCGCCCGTCGCCGGACTCATTGAGCGATGTGATCCGGCCGAGGCAGCCGACCTTGCAAAACTCCGGCTCGCCATCGCTTCGGCGCCGCCCGTCGAGCGCCGGCTGGATCATGCCAATGATCCGCCCCCCGGCCATGGCGTCGTCGACCATCTGCAGGTAGCGCGGCTCGAAAACGTTGAGCGGCAGCTGCCCCCCCGGCAGGAGCAGCGCGCCCGCCAGAGGAAAGAGCGGGACGATGCTCGGGAGGTCCGATGCGTTGCGATAGTTGAAGTTGCCGGCGTGAACCAAACCATGTCTCCGTTGCCGAGACCGAACTTGGAACGCGAACACGCGATCTCAAGGGATGCGGCAACAAGCAGCGGCCGAACCGGCTCGAAGGCCGAGAGCGGCGCGGGCTTATCGCCCCTTCCGCGCCCGCCTGGACGATCAGGTGAAGAGCAGCGAGGACAGCTTGCGCCGGGCCTCCTTCGTCGCCGGATCGGTCGGCCCCCAGGCCTCGAAGAATTCGAGAAGCTTTTTGCGCGCGGCGTCGTCCTCGAAGGTACGATCGCGCCCGATGATCTCCAGGAGATGCCCGGCCGCCGTCGCCCGCTCGCCCTTTGCCTGGGCAATCAGCGCCAAATCGTAGCGGGCTTGGTGATCGTCCGGGTCGCCCTCGATCCGGGCCTGTAGCGCCACCGGATCGCCCAGTTCCGAAATCTCCTCGGCAAGCTTCAGCTTGGTGCGGATGGCCGCGAGCGCTGGATCCTCAGGCTTGCCGGCATCCTCCGCCGCATATCCATCGACCAAGGCCTTGGCCCGCGCCGTGTCGCCGGTCGCCAGATAGCATTCGGCCAACCCCGCGGTCGCGGCGGCATGATTTGGCTCATGCTGGAGAACCGCGCCGAACAGCTGCGCGGCTCCGCCGGCGTCACCGTCGGCGAGCAGCTGCCTGGCCTGTTCGAGCGCCTGGGCGACCGGATCGGCCGCGCCGCCGCCCTTGCCCTTCGGCAGACGGTCGATGAAGGCCTTGACCTCGCTCTCCGGCAGCGCGCCCATGAAGCCGTCGACCGGCTGGCCGTCGACGAAGGCAAACACCGCCGGGATCGTCTGGACCCCGAGTTGGCCGGCGATCGCGGGATGGTCGTCGATGTTCATCTTGACCAGCTTGACCTTACCGCCGGCCGCCTTCACCGCCCGCTCGATGATCGGGGTCAATTGCTTGCAGGGGCCGCACCAAGGGGCCCAGAAATCGACGATCACGGGCTGGCGCCGCGATTCCTGGATGACGTCGGCCGAGAAATTCGCCGTCGTCGTGTCCTTGACCAGATCGGCTTGCGCGGCGCCACCGCCCAAATCCGCAAACCCTTCCAGACCCGGCGAGGCCGGCGCCTGCGGCTGGACATTGCCAACCGTCTGGCCCGCCGGCCCGCTCGTCTGCGCACCGTAACCGCTGAAGGAATTACCGTAGGGATTGTCGCTCATGCCGCCTGCCCGTCGTCGTCTGCCGGTGCTTCGAGGCCGATGACGAGCGGCTCGTGCCCGGTGGATTGGAAAAACGCCATCAGCGCCGATGTGGCGATGGTCGTCGTCGCCGCATTCGTCATCGGATGGCAGTTCACCATATCGTGCGCCAGGAGCCCTTCATCAAGCACAACACGGACCTGCCCCCCGGTATCGTTGATGACGCCAAAGGCCGTGACCGAGCCCGGCTCGACGCCGAGCAGCGCGCGCATCTGGTCGCCGCTGGCAAAGGACAGCCGCCCGGATGCGCCGATCCGCTTGTGCAGCTCCTTCAGGTCGACGGCGCGGGTTTCCTCCGCCACGACCAAAAAGATCCGCCCCTTCTTGTCCTTGAGAAACAGGTTCTTGGTGTGACCGCCGGGGATCGTGCCGCGCAGCGCCTGGCTCTCTTCGACGGAATGAAGCGGCGGATGCTCGACCGTCTTCGTCTGAATTCCGAGTCCGGCAAGGTGGTGGATGAGGTCGTCGCGTGTCTTCATGGGAGTGAGAGCTCTCCGTCCTGCTGATCGGTCCCGCCTCGAAGGCGAGGCTTCGGCGGTTCGGCTCCTGATAGTATCGATGCGCAGCGAATGCGACCATTCGCTGGAAACGTCATTGATCGACATCAAGACGGCCCGCCCGCCCAACCGGTACATAGACATGAACAGACATCGCCGATGAAAAGGAGGTCGCCATGTACAAGAAAATCATGGTTCCGGTCGATTTAAGTCATACAGACCGCCTGGAAAAGGCGTTGATGATCGCCGCCGATCTTGCGCAACTTTATGGCTGCGCGGTCCACTATGTGGGCGTGACGACGTCTGGGCCGGGCTCGGTCGCGCATACGCCCGAGGAATACACAAGCAAGCTCGAGGCCTTTGGCAAAGCGCAAGCCGAGAAATACAGCCTCCCGCAGGAGACGACGGCGACCTATGTCAGCCATGACCCGACTGTCGATCTGGATCGAACGCTGTTGAGAGCCGTGGAGGAAAGCGGCGCCGATCTGGTGGTCGTCGCCTCGCATGTGCCGGGACTCCCCGAGCACATCTTCGCATCCAACGCCGGCTATATCGCCGCCCATGCCAAGATTTCGGTCATGGTCGTACGTTGAGCACGGGCTGACGATCGGAAACGGCTACTCCGCCGGAACCGCAGCGGTTTCCGGCGAAAGATCGCGAGCCTCGCGCCGGCGGTCGACGAACTGGTCAGCGAGCGCCGCGCCGCCGACCATCGAGAGCAAGGCCAGAAGCGCCGATACCGCCAGGACAGCGCCACCGGTGAAGCCCGCGCCGATGGTGCAGCCGACCGCCAGGATGCCGCCGAAACCCATCAGTACGGAACCGACGGTGTAGCGCAGAATCGAGGGCGTGCCCGGCTCGGAGAATGTCTGGATGCGAAACTGCCGGAACAACAGCGCCGCGATCAAGGCGCCGAACAGCGCGCCGGCGAGAACGCCCTTGTCCAGACCAGCGAACGCGTCCGCGTCGGTGGCCAGCGCCGCGGTGGTGGCCAGCGGCCGGATGAAGGAGAGGCTTTCGGCCTGAATCGGCTCGAATACCTGCTGCGAGAGCGTGTAGGTGAAATACCAGCCGGCGACGATCGTCGCGCCGACGCCGACGCCGCCCGCCAGGCGCCAGATGGACGCCCGCGACGCCAGAGCGAGGCCGACCGCGGCCGCCGCCAGAATGACGCCGATGATCACGCCGACGTCCTGCCCGAGGCCCAGATGGGCGAGGGCGTCGTTGCCACCGATAGCCGCCGTGCTCCAGAGACCGCCGGCGCTGTCGCGCAGCGGTACGAGAACGCCGCTATAGGTGGCCAGACCCACAATGGCGATGACGATCGACGAATAGAACGCCCGCAGATTGCCCGTGGCCGACAAGACCAGCAATCGCGACACGCAGCCGCGCGCCAGGATCATGCCGATGCCGAACAGGACGCCGCCGATGATGGCGCCGGACAGGCTTTGGGCGGTGGCGAAGAAGCGGGTTTCGACGACGTTCACGACATCGAGCGTCAAAAGGATCTGGACGCCGAGCACCGCAGCCGCAAAGCCGGCCGCCCAAGTTGCCAGCGCGGCGAGGTCGCGTCTGCGGGTGAGATCGAGAACCGCCGAGCGCGTGCAGAACGCGCTGCGCTGCATGAAGAAGCCGAACAGGGCGCCGATCACGGCACCGCCGGCGAGCGCCGTCTGATTCTCGCCAATCAGATCGATCAGGGGGACGAAGTCCATCGCAGTGTTTCCCGAATTGCGTGTTCCCAGAACATATGCGGGAACCGCGATCTATTCAGGCCACGGGAATTGCGTTTGGCCCAGCGTGCGGGGATGGTTTTCCCACGCAGGCTGGTTTTGTTGGATTCTCGTTCCGCCACGCGCCAAGCGGCGCGGTTTGCGCCCCCTTATTCCCGGTTGGAGACCGCCGCTTCACCGAAGGTCGCCATGCCGGAATGACATTCCGCCGCCGCCTTGACGATGCCGGCGGCAATCGCCGCGCCGGTGCCTTCGCCGAGCCGCATCCCAAGCGCCAAGAGCGGCACCTTGCCCATCGCTTCGACCGCGCGGATATGGCCCGGCTCGGCCGAGACATGGCCGAACAGGCAATGGTCGAGGGCTCTCGGGTCCATGGCGTAAAGGATCGCCGCGGCGGCGGTCGAGACGAAGCCGTCGACAATGACCGGTACCTTTTGCATGCGCGCGGCCAGAATCGCGCCGGCCATCGCGGCGATCTCGCGTCCACCGAGACGCCGCAACACCTCCAGCGGGTCGGCGAGATGCCCCTTGTGATGTTCCAGCGCTGCGGCGACGACCCGCGCCTTCTTATCGACGCCGGTCGCGTCATGGCTGGCGCCGGGACCGGTCCAGTCACGCGGGTCCCCGCCGAACAGCGCCGCGAAGATCGCCGCCGCGATGGTGGTGTTGCCGATGCCCATTTCGCCGATGCACAGCAGATCCGGCTCGCCGGCCAGCACCTCCATTCCGAAGGCCATCGTGGCGGCGCAGGTGCGCTCGTCCATCGCCGCGGCTTCCGTGATGTCCTCGGTCGGTATTTCGAGGGCGAGATCGAAGACCTTGAGGCCGAGGTCGTAGGCGGCGCAAATCTGATTGATGGCCGCTCCGCCGGCGGCGAAGTTCGCGACCATCTGCGCCGTCACCTCGGCCGGAAAGGGCGAGACCCCTTGCCTGGTGACGCCGTGATTGCCGGCAAAGACGGCAACCAGCGGCCGGCGTACCGCCGGCTGACGGCCCTGCCAAGCGGCGAGCCACTCGGACAAGTCTTCCAGGCGACCGAGCGCGCCCGCCGGCTTGGTCAATTGCCCTTCGCGCTCGCGCTTCACCCGGACCGCCGCCTCGTCGGGGCCGGGCATCCGGCGGACGAGATCACGAATATCGTCGAAAGGCAGTCCGGTTGTGGACATCGCTCGCTCCTCGGGGTTTGCTTCGGCGAACGACGACGGAATGTCGGCGGCGCCGTTACGAATTGGCTGTGGCGGGCATGGCGCAGCGACGCGCAAGGAGCAAGTCCGCAATGAGGGAATTCACCGCTTCGACGATGCGATCGCTGGCCTTTCTGACCAGGCTTCCGCCGGCGCGACGCGCCTTTACCGGCACGCACCCGCTCGGCGAGGACGTCCATGCCTTTCCGCTGGCGGGGCTGATCGCGGCGCTGCCGGCGGCGCTGATTTTGTTTCTCGGGCCTGCGGTCGGCCTGTCGGCGCTCGTCGTCGCGTCGCTGGCGGTCGCGGCGATGGTCTTCGTCACCGGCGCGCTGCACGAGGATGGGCTCGGCGATGTCGCCGACGGGCTCGGCGGCCACCATGAGCGGGAGCGCGCGCTGGCGATCATGAAGGACAGCCGGGTCGGCAGCTATGGCGCCCTCGCCCTCGTCCTGTCGGTCGCGCTGCGGATCGTGCTTCTGGCCGAACTGGTCGAAGCCGGTCCCGCAGGAGCGGCGCTCGCCATGCTCGGTGTCGCGGCGGCAAGCCGCGGCGCGATGGCCTGGCTGTGGGCGTCGCTGCCTTCCGCCTCGATCGGCGGCACGGCGAATCGGATGGGCCGGCCGGACCGCAGAAACGGACGTGCCGCGCTACTGATCGGTGATGGCCTCTACATCGTCGCCGGCATCCTCGCCGTCGGCTTCGGCTCGACGTTCGCCGGCTTCCTCCTGGGCGGGCTGGTGCTTTTGTGGTTTCGCGGCTTCATCGAGCGCCGTCTCGGCGGCCAGACCGGCGACTGCTTGGGCGCGTCGCAGCAGCTCGTGGAAATCGCCGCGCTGCTCGGCCTTGCGCTCGGCAGCGGATAAACGGGCCCGACCTATAGCGCCGCCGCGATGAACAGCAGCGCGGCGAACGCCAGAAGCAGATTCGCCGCGGTCCGGAACAGCCCGATCGCAGCGGCGATGTCGGCCGGCCCCGCCCAGCGCCGGCCCGCCGGATTGAGCATCGGCGCCTCGACTTCGAGATTGCCGTAGCGGCGCGGACCTCCGAGCGACAGGCCAAGGGCGGCGGCCATCGCCGCCTCCGGCCAACCGGCATTGGGCGAACGATGCAAAGGCGCATCGCGCCGCGCGGTGGCCAGTGCCGCCTGGCTGACCGCCTTGCTCCGATCGCGCATCCCCGCCGAAAGCGCGATCAGCAGCGCCGTCAGCCGGGCCGCCGGCCAGTTCATCCAATCGTCCAGCTTCGCCGACGCCCAGCCGAAGGCGCGATGGCGATCGTTCATATGGGCGATCATCGAATCGGCCGTGTTGACGGCCTTGTAGACAAGCAGACCTGGAAGACCCAAAACCAGATACCAGAGAAACGGCGCGACAACGCCGTCGGAGGCGTTTTCGGCAAGGCTCTCGATCGCCGCGCGGCACACGCCGGCCTCGTCCAGCGCCTCGGGATCACGGCCGACGATCATCGCGACCGCGCGGCGCCCTGATTCCAGACCCTTTTCATCGAGCGCGCGTTCGACCGCGCGGACATGGTCGATGAGGCTCTTCTGGGCGAGAAAGACGGCGAGCACGAGTGCCTCGAACAGCCAACCGACGGGGCCAGCTATCGCAAAGAGCGTCGATAGCAGGACGCCCGCGAGCAAAGCGCCGCCGACGAGCAGGCCGGCGGCGATGATCCCGTTGCGCCACCGAGCCGATTCCCCGAGTTGTGGCCGGTTGAGTATCTGGTCAAGCCGGTCGATAACCCATCCGACGAGCACCACCGGATGCGGCACCCGACGCCACAGCCAATCCGGGTCGCCGACAAGCCGGTCGAGGGCGGTCCCCAGAAACAGGATCGCAAGGCGCGACATCATCCTTCACCACCGATCTCGTCGAGCGCTTCCGCCAGAGCCGCCCGCAGCCGCGCGGCATCGTCGGGGCCGGCCGGATTGCCGATCCGCAGCCAGTCCGGCCGCTTGGCGAAGGGCCGCGTCAGGATGCTCCGACGGCAGAGCGCTTCGAACAGCGCGCCGGCCCGTTCGTGGCGGATTGTCGCGAACAGGGCGGTGCGGCCGACCAGCGGCGTGCGGCGGTCGAGCACCGCTTCGAAAAGCATTTCGGCCTGACGACGGATGCGCTGGCGGGTCGCGCGGATCGCTGCGTCATTGCCGAGAAGCGCCTCGGCGCAAACCAGCGCCGGCCCCGACACCGCCCACGGCCCGAGCCGCTCCGACAATCGCCCGGCGAGGTCGGGCGTGGTCAGCGCGAAGCCGAGGCGAAGGCCGGCGAGGCCGAAGAATTTGCCGAAGGAGCGATGGATCAGAAGTCCCGGCCGCCCGGCTTGCGATGCCAGACTCATCTCGGGCGTAACGTCCATGAAGGCTTCGTCGACGACGAGGAGACCGCCGCGCGCGACCAATCTCTCGTGAAGCTCGAACAGCTCGGCCCGCGAGAAAACCCGACCATCCGGGTTGTTTGGGTTGACGACGACCGCGACCGTCACGGTGTCGACGATCTCGTCCGGCCGGTCGATCCCCGCCACCTCATGCCCCGCCGCGACAAACGCGCGCCGGTGTTCGGCATAGGTCGGCTCGACGATCGCGACCTCGGTCGGCGGGATGAGGAACGGCAGCAGCGAGATCAGCGCCTGCGAGCCCGGCGCGGCGACGATGCCGGCGTCGGCCGGAGCGCCATAGGCCCGGCGCGCGGCGTCGAGCGCCGCCCGTTCCAGGCTGGATTCCGGCAAGCGTGAGAACGCTTCGGGCGGAAAATCCGGCAATTCCGCCGGAACCGGATTGATCCCGGTGGACAGATCCAGCCAGTCCTCGCGGCGTCCACCGTGTCGGGCGATCGCGGTGTCGAGGGCGCCGCCATGGCGAAGGGCGCTAGCGTCCGGCTGCATCAGGATTCCCTGTCGATGACGTGGAGAAAGGAGCCGCTGACACGGCCCCGGCGCAGCCCGTGATTGCCGAGATCGGCGCCGCGCGCGTCTGACGCCCGGAACAACGCCTCGCCGGGCCCTTCGGCGATGATCGAGGCATAGTGAAACTCATGCGCCCGCAGCGGACCGGACCAGGGTCTGCCGCCGACCGGGGTGAGCCGGCGATAGCCGAGATGCAGCTTGCGCCGGGCGAAGCTGGTTTCCAGCGGCAGCAGGCCGAGCATCGGATGAGCCTTGCCGTCGGCGTCGGTCAGCGTCTCGCCGAGCACCATGTAGCCGCCGCACTCACCATAGATCGCGGCGCCGCGCTCCGCCGCCGCGCGCGTCCCGGCCAGGAAACCGGACGCCGCCGCAAGACGCCCGGCATGGAGCTCCGGGTAGCCGCCCGGCAGATAGATCGCGTCGGCCGCCGGGTCCGGTGCCTCGTCGGCCAGCGGCGAGAAAAACGACACCGCGGCACCGACATCGCGCCAGCCGGCAAGCAGATGCGGATAGGCGAAGGCGAAGGCCTTGTCCCGCGCCACGGCGATCGTCTGGCCGAGCGGGGCGAGTGGGGCGGCGAGGGCCTGGGGAGCGGCCACCGCCGCTTCCGGGCCTGTGCCGGCGAGCGCCGTCAGCGCGGGCAGGTCGCAGCCTCGCCCGATCCAGTCCGCCGCGCGCTCGATAAAGGCGTCCAGGTCGCCATGCTCGCCGGCCTGAACCAGCCCCAGATGGCGCTCGGGCAGCGCGAGATCGGGCTGGCGCGGCAGCACGCCGAGGATCGGAATGGCCAGCGGCGCCAGCGCCTCGCGCAGCAGGCTCTCATGACGGTCGGACCCGACGCGGTTGAGGATCAGCCCGGCGATCGCGACGTCGGCGCGATGGGTGGCGAAACCCCGGACGAGCGCGGCGACCGAATGGGATTGTTTTGCGCAGTCGACCACGAGGCCGACGGTCAAACCCAGCATCGACGCCAAATCGGCGGCCGAGCCGCTGCCGTCCGCGGCGCCGTCGAACAGCCCCATCATAGCCTCGACGACGAAGGCCTCGCCTTGCTGGTGGCGTGCCTCGCCGGCAAGGCTGGCGATCAGTGCCGGGCGCATCGCCCAGGGATCGAGATTGACGCAAGGGCCACCGCTCGCCGCGGCGTGAAAGGCCGGATCGATGTAGTCGGGACCGGCCTTGGCCGAGCCGACGGTAACGCCGGAGCGCCGCAGCGCGCGCAAGAGCCCCAGCGTCACCGTGGTCTTGCCGGCGCCCGAATGCGGCGCCGCGATCAGGAGCCCCGTCATCGGCGGGCCTCCGGCTTCCCGTCCCGGCGGGCGACGCCTATAAGCCGGGAATGGGTTTCAATCTCGGCGACGACAGAGCGGAAGGACGCGGCGACGGCAAGCCGGCCGGCGCATTGCGCCGCGGCTGGACGACGGGCGCCTGCGCCACCGCCGCGACCAAGGCGGCGCTGACGGCACTGCTCGCGGGCGACTTTCCCGATCCGGTGGAGATCGTCCTGCCGAAGGGCGAGACGCCCGCCTTCGCGCTCAACCGGACCGTTCTCGAAGCCGGCCGGGCGATGGCGGCGATCATCAAGGACGCCGGCGACGATCCGGACGTGACGCATCTCGCCGAGATCGTCGCGACTGTCCATTTCGGCGCGCCGGGTTCCGGCATCGTCTTTTCGGCCGGCCCCGGCGTCGGCACGGTGACCCGCGCCGGCCTGCCGATCCCGCCCGGCGAGCCGGCGATCAACCCGGTGCCGCGCCGCATGATCCGGGCCGTGGTAGACGACCTCTGCGCCCGTCACAATCGCCCGGCCGACGTCGCCGTCGAAATTTCCGTCACCGACGGCGAGGCTCTGGCGCGGCGGACCTGGAACCCCCGCCTCGGCATCCTCGGCGGGCTGTCGATCCTCGGCACCACCGGCATCGTCCACCCGTTCTCCTGCTCGGCCTGGATCCATTCGATCCATAGCGGTGTCGACGTGGCGCGCGCGGCCGGGCTCACCCATGTGGTCGGCGCCACTGGGTCGGCCAGCGAGGACGCCGCGCGGGCACTCTATCCGGAGCTGTCCGACATGGCATGGCTGGACATGGGCGACTTCGCTGGCGGCTTGCTCAAATATCTGCGCGCCCATCCTGTCGATCGGGTGACCATCGCCGGCGGCTTCGCCAAGCTGACCAAACTGGCGCAGGGCGCGATGGACCTTCACTCCGGCCGCAGCCAGGTGGATTTCACCTTCCTCGCCGACCTCGCGGGGGATCTTTCGCCGGATAAGGCCGACGCGCTGCGTCCAACGATCCTTGCCGCCAATACCGCCAAGGCGGTGCTGGAGCTTTGCGCCGGCGAGGGGATCGATCTGTCCGGCGCCGTCGCCGAGCGCGCGAGACAGAGCGCCGCCGGTATCCTGCGCGACGCGCCGGTGACGCCGCACATCGTCGTCGTCGATCGGGAGGGCACGGTCCTTGCCCGCACCGACTGAGACCATCCTCATCCTCGGCGGCACCGCCGAGGCCAACCAGCTGGTTAGCCGGATTCGCATCATGCGACCGGATGCAAGAATCGTGCTGTCGCTCGCCGGCCGAACGGCGACGCCGGTGCTCCCCGAGGACTGCGTCGTTCGCGTCGGAGGCTTCGGCGGTGTGGATGGTCTCGCGACATTTCTCGCCCAGGAAGGCATCACCCATCTCGTCGACGCGACGCATCCCTTCGCCGCCGGCATCTCGCGCAATGCGGCACGGGCGGCTGAAGTCGCCGGAGTCGGGCGTGTCGCGCTGGTTCGTCCGGCCTGGGAGCAGAGGGAGGGCGACCGCTGGACCCCTGTCGCCTGCCTCGGCGATGCCTGCGATGCTTTGCCGGCAAAGGCGCGGCCGCTTCTGGCGCTGGGCCGGCAGCATCTGACGCCCTTCGCGCGCCGGTCCGATCTCGACCTCGCGGTGCGGATGATCGATCCGCCGGAGCCGCCGCTGCCATTTCCGGCCGACATCGTGCTGGGCCGACCGTCGCCGGACGCCGACAAAGAGGCGGAATTGCTCCAGCGGCTCGGCATCACCCATCTGGTCTGCCGCAACTCCGGCGGCGCGGTCTCATACGCCAAGGTCGGAGCCGCGCGACAGCTCGGCCTGCCGGTGATCATGATCGAACGGCCCCCCAGCGCTCCGCCGCCGGTCGCCGGTTCCATCGACGAGGTGCTGACCCTGCTCGGCATAAACCTCTCCGCCTAGATCACGAGGCGAGCGTTTTGCGCTTCGGCCGCAGCACATGGACGTGGCCGGCGTCGTAAAGCTTCGAATCGATAAAATCCTCGACGCCCAGCGCCCGGCCGACGAAGATCAGCGCGGTGCGCGTCAGTTTGACCGCGCGCGCTTTTTTGTGAATGTCGCCGAGCGTGCCGTGGATGAAGGCCTCGTCCGGCCAGCCGACCCGGTAGGCGATGACCGCCGGACAGTCGTCGCCATAGGCCGGCAGCGGCACGAGCTCGCGCTGGATATGCGGGATGTTGCGCACCGACAGATGGATCGCCAGCGTCGCGCCGCTCCGGCCGAGGGTCGACAACTCCTCGCCCTCCGGCATCTTCGACGATTTCATCGCGGTACGGGTGAGGATCACCGTCTGGCAGATTTCCGGGACCGTCAGTTCTTTCTGAAGCGCTGCTGCGGCGGCGGCAAAGGCCGGCACCCCCGGCGTCACGTCGTAGGGAATGGCGAGCGCATCCAGCCGGCGCATCTGCTCGGCGATCGCCCCGTAGAGCGACGGATCGCCGGAATGCACCCGCGCAACGTCGAGGCCAGCCTCGTGGGCCGCCCGCATCTCGGCGATGATCTCGTCGAGCGTCATCGGGGCGGTATCGAGCACCCGTGCGCCCTCGGGCGCCGCCTTGACGACCTCCTCCGGCACCAGCGAGCCGGCATAAAGGCAGACCGGACAGGCCTCGATCAGCCGCAGGCCGCGAACGGTGATCAGGTCCGGCGCGCCGGGACCGGCGCCGATGAAATGCACTGTCATACGGCCTCTTCGATGGATAGTTCGGCCGTAATTTTCGACCAGGGAACGCGGATCAGGCCCTTGTCGTCCCGATCGATCAAGCCAAGCTCGAGAAGCGCCGAGACGTCGGAATGGACCCCGCGATAGTCACGCCCGAGCAGTCGGGACAGAGCACGGATCGACGTCGGCCCGCCTTTTCGAAGGGTGCGGAGCAGAGTCCACCGGTTGGGCGTCAAAGCCTTTAGCAGCGTTTCGGCATCCTCGAATCCGAGGTGAGCGGCAGGCGACGGCGTGAAATCGCCAGCGTCAATGCGGCGAGCGGCGGACCTTGCCTCGTCGAAGAACTCATCGAGAGACGAAACCTTGATGATGACTTCATCCATGTTTCAGCTCCTTCTCGATGTCTCGCTGGAAATCCAAAAGTAGTGTCGCGATATCGATGAAAACGTAAGGTTCTTCACGGCCTCGATAGTGTCGGTGATCCCCCTTGCCGCGTTCATTGTCGTAACCGATGATCCGTTCGTTCGGCCGTCCGTAGAAGAGCGAATATTTAAGTCCATGCGGCCGCTCGGATGTGGGCGCCGGCAGGCGCCAGATGGTGATTTCAACGATGGCGCCGCTCCGCAAGGTCTCCTTGCGGCGATCGAGTAGCCGCGCCTTCATGATGCTATTTCTGACATATGCTTGAATTCACATCAAGCCGCATCGATCTGCATCCCCGTTCCGGCCTTTCCCGCATAGCCGCGCGGCGTATAGGCCCATTCGCGCCCGTCACCGGTGGTCACCAGCCGCGTCTCAGACGAGCCGACGATGACCACGGTCAGCATGTCGACATCGTCGATGTCGAGCTCGGCTAGCGGCACGAAACGCACCCGCTCGCCCTCACGCCCGAGATTGGTCGCCAGGATCACCGGCGTCGCGGCGGGGCGATGCTTCAGCAGTTCGTCACGGGCGAAGGCAAGCTGCGTGCGGCGCTTTTTCGACACGGGATTGTAGAAAGCGATGACGAAATCGGCTTCGGCCGCAGCGCGCACCCGCCGCTGGATGTCGTCCCACGGCGTCAACAGGTCGGACAGCGAGATGGTGCAGAAATCATGGCCGAGCGGCGCACCGGCGCGGGCGGCCGCGCCTTGCAGGGCGGAAATGCCCGGCGAGCACTGGATGGCGATCCGCCGTGCCGCATCGGAGACCCCGCCCTTGTCGATGAGTTCGAACACCAGCGTCGCCATCGCATAGATCCCGGCGTCGCCCGAGCAGACGAGCGCGACGGTGCGGCCCTCGCCGGCCAGTTCCATCGCGTGGCGCACCCGCGCCTCTTCCTTGCCGAGGTCGAAATCGTGCCGCATCTTGCCACTCGTCAGCGGCCCGAGCAGGTCGAGATAGAGCGAATAACCGACGAGATCGCTCGCCGTCTCGACCATGCGGCTGACTTCCGGCGAACGCCATTCCTCGCCGCCAGGGCCGATGCCGACGACGAACAGCGTGCCGCGGGCGCGGCCGATCCGCGCTGGGTCGAGGGGCCGTGGCGCCCGGCCGAGCGCCGCCGTCACCCGCCGGCTCTTGCGCTTGGCGACAACGAGTCGGCCGTCGGCGCCAGCGGTGGCGAGCGCCGCGCCCTCGGCGACGCCGTGGCAACCGGTCTCGGCGAAGACGATGTCGGACGGGTTTTCCAGGCGCCCGGCTTCGGCTTCCAGCTCGGCGGCGGTGAAGAATCGCCCGGGAACGCCGTAATGCTCGGCGACCGCATGGATCGCGGCCTCATCGGCCTTGAGATCGATCGAGGCGACGGCAGCGAGCGACAGCGGACTGATACCGGCCTCGGCGAGAACGCTATGCGCCAGATCGACGGCCTCCCCGGTCGGCGCGCCGCGTTCGCTGCCAATGCCGAGGATGTGCGTTTGCGGACGATAGAGCAGTTCGCCGGCGGCCGGCGTGCGCGCTTCTTCCGTGACCGTCAAGCGGACGGTGCCGTCAGGCGCGAGCGGGAGGCGCGAGGCTGACAACCACTCCGCCTCGCCGTCGAGCCGTGCGGTGGCGCCGGCGACGAGATCGGCCATCGCCTGCTTGGCGTCCTCGGGATTTTCCAGCCGCCAGCCGGGAGGCGGGGCGTCGAGCGCGATGCCGAAGCGCAGGTCGCCGGCGGTGGTGATCGCGGCAACCCCGCCAAGATCGTCGGCGATCTTGCGGGCCAGATCGTTGGCGCCGTGATGGCCGCCCAAGAGCGGCACGGCGACCGAGCCGTCCTCGGCAAGGGCGACGACGGGTGGCTCCGCCTGCTTGTCGGCGATAAGCGGCGCAAGGATGCGGATCAGCGCTCCTGTCGCCATCACCGCGACGATGGGCCGGCCCTCGCGGAACAGGGCACGCAGATGCGGTCCGGCTTCGTCGAAGACGATCCCGGCGTCCGGGCAGCGCTTGGCCGGGCCATGCACCGCGCCGCCGATCAGGGCCGCCACCCGTTCGGCCAGCGCGCGCGGCGCGTCGGAAAGAATGACGATTGCGGCGGTCGTGTCGGTCATCGGATGGGCTCCCGGCAAAGGTCCGCGTCGCGGATCGCCGGCTCGCTGCCGCGATAACCGAGGATCATCGAAAAATACGGTGCATCGCCCGAGACGTCGCGAAGCGGCAGCAGCCGCTCCTCGGGCAGCGACACCCGTTCGGCGTAGGCGCAGCGGTCGAGCAGCCCCAGCGTCTCGATCAGCGCCTTCACCCGGGAAAAATGCCTCCCGAGCTTCATGATCGCGAAGGCCTCCGCCGCTTCGATCCGAGCGCTGAGGGCCGCGTCGTCGAGCGGGCCGGGAATCACGGTCAGGACATCGTTGCGGGCCGCGAGCGGCCGTTTCAGCGCGGCCGACGCGGCCATCACCGAGGACACCCCCGGTACGATCTCGGTGGGGAAACGGCCGGCAAGGCGCTCGAAGAGATACATGAAGGAGCCATAGAAGAACGGGTCTCCCTCGCACAGGACGGCGACGTCACGGCCCTCCGCAAGCCGAGCGCCGATCCGCTCGGCCGCCTCGTCGTAGATCGCGGCGGCGGGAAACCGCTCGACGCGCATCGGCACGACGATCGGAATTTCCTCCTGTTCGGCCGAGAGATGCACCGCGACGATGGCGCGGGCGAAGCTCGTGCCGTGATCGGGCGCCGGATAGGCGACGACCGGTGCCGCCTTGAGAAGGCGGAGCGCCTTCAGCGTCAGGAGTTCCGGATCGCCCGGCCCGACGCCGACCCCGTAAAGGGTGCCTAGCGCAGCGCTCATGGCGCATCGCCCTTGGTGACGTGCCAGTGGACGACCGGCATCGCCGGCTTGAAGCCCCGATAGGGACCGACTTCTTCTGCCCGCTCGACCCCGATCCGCATCAATTCCCCGCCCAGCTTGGCATGCAGCGCGATCAGGATCGCTTCCGATTCCAGCGTGACCGCATGGGCGACCATGCGGCCGCCCGGCTTCAGCGCGTCCCAGGCCGCGTCGAACACGCCGTCGGTGAGGCCGCCGCCGATAAACACCGCGTCGGGCGGCGCCAGTTCCGCGAAGGCGGCCGGCGCCTCGCCGCCGACGATCGCGATTTCCGGTACGCCGAGCACGGCGGCGTTCTCGGCGATCATCGCCCGACGTTCGGCCATCGGCTCGATCGCGACGGCCGACATGCCGGCGCCGGAACGCAGCCATTCGATCGAGATCGAGCCAGACCCGGCCCCGACATCCCAGAGCCGCTGGCCCGGCAGCGGTTCGAGCGCGGCGATGGCCAGCGCCCGCAGCACCCGCTTGGTCATCTTGCCGTCATGCACGAAGGCGTCGTCCGACAGCCCCGCCATCAGGGATCGCGACGTCGCCGCCCGGCCCGCCACGCACTCGACCGCGACGGTGTTCAAATCGGCGATGTCAGCGAGATCGAATTCGGCCGCGGTGGTCTCGCGGATGCGTTCGCGTTCGCCGCCGAGATGCTCCAGCACGACGACCCGGCTCGGCCCGAAACCGCGTCCGGTCAGGAGCCGCGCGATGGCCTGCGGCGAGGACGCATCCTCGGCATAGATCAGCAGCCGCGCCGAGGGAGCCAGATAGCGATTGACGGTCTCGACCGGCCGGCCATGCACAGTCAGGCACCGGCAGTCGGCCAACGGCCAGACCAGGCGGGCCGCCGCGAGCTGAAACGCCGATGGTGCCGGGAGGACCTGCATCTCCTCAGGCGAAAAATGCCGCGTCAGGGTCGCGCCGACGCCGAACCACATCGGGTCGCCGGTGGCGAGCACCACAGTCGGCGTACCGGCGCGAGCCTTCAGCCCCGCGAGCGAATCCGCGAAGGGCTTGGCCCAGGCGACGGTTCGTGCATCCGAATCCCCGAGCATCGCCAGATGCCGCTCGCCGCCGAAGACGGCTTCGGCCCCGTCGAGCGCCGCACGCGCTTCGTCGGGGAGCGTCGTCAGCCCGCCGTCCCCGATACCGATCACCGTCAGCCACGGCCGGGCCGTCTCCGCCATCGTCAGTTGAGACCGCTTGCCAGCGCGTTCACCGCCGCCGCCGCCATGGCGCTGCCGCCGCGTCGTCCCGTCAGCGTGACGAAGGGAATGCCGTGGACGTCGCGCGCGAGTTCGGCCTTCGATTCCGCCGCACCGACGAAGCCGACCGGCAGGCCGATGATCAGCGCCGGTCGCGGCGCCCCCTCATCCAGCTTTTCCAGCAGGCGATAGAGCGCCGTCGGCGCGTTGCCGATCGCCACCACCGCCCCTTCCATCAGATCGGTCCACAGATCGACCTGCGCGGCGGAGCGGGTGGTGCCCTCGCGCTCGGCGATCCGCCGGGTGCGCGGGTCGCCCAGCCGGCAGACGATCTTGTTCTGGCGCGGCAACTTGGCGGAGATGATGCCGTGCGACACCATTTCGGAATCGCACAAGATCGGCGCCCCGCTTTCGAGCGCCGCGCGCCCCGACTCGATCGCGCCTTCGGACAGAACCAGATTGGAGAGAATGTCGGGCATGCCGCAGGCGTGGATCAGGCGGATCGCCAGATCATGACCGGCTTCCGGCACATGCGACAAATCCGCTTCCTGGCGGATCAGCCGAAAGCTTTCGGCGTAGATCGCCGCAGGGTTGCGGATGTAGGAGAGGCGCGCGCCGGGGGCGAGATAGGGGTCGGACTCTTCGGCAGCGGTCTCACCCAACCGATGTCCCAGCCCGGCTATCCAGCCTTCCTCGGATAGGACGGCAGCCGATTCAGCATCGGAAAGGTCTGTCGGAGCCGACAAGACTTCGCCGAGGCGCCCTTCCGCATCGAAGCGCGCAAAGATGTCGGCGAGTGTTTCGACCTGCGCCTCGTCGAGGCAGGATTTGTCGCCCTGCTCGACCGGCACCAGGCCGGGATAGACCTCCGCCAGCACGATCGGCGCGGCGAGATCGTCAGCAAAGCTCGTCTCGAACGGCCAGACGCCCAGATGCTCCGCGAATTCCGGATCGCGCCTGAGATGCTCCAGCCGGGCAAGGCCGGTGATCACCTGGCTGCCGACGCTGCCGGCAAAGGCGAGCTTCCACACCGGCTGCGCCTTGACCGCTCGGCGTTCAGTGAGACGCCGCTCTGCGAGCCCGGTCGGATAGGGCTCGGGCTTGGCGACGGGCAGGCCCGGAATCTCCTGATGCATCGGCCGACCCCAATACATCGGCGCAGTGGCCAAGGCCTCGCGGTTCAGCCGGCCGGCGACCTCGAAGCGGTTGGAGAAATTGTCGTCGCGATCCTTGAGCTGGTCAGCGAAAAAACCCCACAGCGCCCGCCAGTCCGGCGCACCGGCAATCGCGGCGGTGGCGCCGGCCGGATAGCCGAAAGGAAAATCGAAGCCGGCGAAGACGCGCTTATCCTCGGCGAGCGCGTCGCGGAAAAACTGACGCAGCTTGGCCATCGCGGCACTGCGGGTCGGCGGATTCACCGTCTCGATGAGTCGCGTCTCGGCCCCGTCGCGCTCGGCAAACGCGATCCAGATCGAATCCTTGCCGGTGGTCGGCGTGTTGGACGCGGACCAGTCGACGATCGCATAGCGGTCGAACAGCGGCTTCATGGCTTGCTCACGTCGGCGTTCGGCATTGCCTCGGTCTTCATCGACCGCGGACCAAGCGGATGGTCGGCCTGCGGATAGGGGTGGTGGTGATGGCCGGCGTCGCCATGCGAATGGCCGTGGTCATGATCGTGATGATGCGCCTGCCCTCCTTCATGCGTATGGTCATGGTGGACATGCCCGGTACCGTGGGCGATTTGATGACCGTGGTCTGGCTCCTGCGCCGCCGCGCGGCAGGCTCCGGTGCAGACGGTGTCGCAAAGCAGACAGTCGGCCGAGGAGCCAAGGCCCTCGACGTGATGGTGATGGCTTTCCTGGGCGAGCCCGACCTCCGCCTCGAAGCCCAACACCTGCTCGCGATATTTGCACATCTGGCAGTTCATGTTGTTGGTGCCTTCGAGGATCTCGTTCAGGCGGTCGACGAAGGTTTCCACCACAAGGTCATGGACGGCGAGATAGCCGGCCTTGAGGAACCGGATCTCGGGATGGCGGGCCGCGACATTGTCGGTCTGGTCGTAGATCCGACGCACCAGGACCCCGGTGAACAGGAAATAGGGAAAGACGACGATGCGCCGGTAGCCGAGACGTGCGGCATGGTCGAGGCCGGGTTCGACCAGCGGGAAGGTGACGCCCGAATAGGCGGTTTCGCCCCAGCCGAAACCAAGGCCCTCCCACAGCATCCGCATGACCTTGGCGACGTTGGAGTTGGCGTCGGGGTCGGAGGCGCCGCGTCCAACCACGACCAGCATGGTGTCGTGCAGCGGCTCGCCCTCGTGCCAGCCGTCGGCGAGGAGGCACGCCTTGATCCGATCGCCGGCGGCCCGGATCATCTTCGGATCGATGCCCAACTCGCGGCCATATTCGATCTGAAGGCCGTTGGCGGCCGCATAGGTGTTGAGGACCGAGGGAATGTCGTTCTTGGCGTGACCGGCGGCGAACAGCATTCCCGGCAATGCCAGGACGGTGTCCGCGCCGCTTTCCCGCAGGCGGTCGAGGCCGTCGCGAATGACCGGCTTGGCGAATTCCAGATAGCCGTGTTCGACATGCCAGTCCGGCAGGCGCGCGCGGAGCTTGTCCGCCAAGCCGCCGAACTCGGTCATCGCGCCCTGGTCGCGGCTACCATGGCCGCACAGCATCAGAGCCTTCATGATCGGCCTCCGTTCATCTCGTTTCGACGCCGGAGGAGCCGCGCCCGGCGAAATCCGGAGCACGGTTCGGTCCGACAGCTCCGTCTTGGCCCCCTGCTTGGGTCGGCCGCACCGGAATGTGTTTCAGCCCGTAACCGGGCACCGTCAGTTTCGTCAAAACCGGTAGACCGGGAGAGCCACACGGTCAAACGGAGTCTGCGAAACGGGGGGCGCCCGGCGCCGACAAATCGAACTGGGCACGCGCGGCAAGCTGCTTATAGCGGGAGCGAACCGGGTCGCGCGACGTCCCAGGGGTCGATGATCTCGACGCCGAATGGTGCGAAATCGCCAATGTTGCGGGTGACGACAGGGAGCTTCAGCTCCAGCGCCGTTGCAGCGATGAGCGCGTCGTTCGTCGGCGCCCTGTTCGGCGTCGGAAGTGTCGCGCAGCGCCGCGCGATCGGCAGCGTCACGTCGATGACGCGGTTATCGAGCAGCGGCAGAACCAGCGCTTCGAGCCATTCGCGCAGCAGTCGCGCGAAGTTCGCGTCCCGCCTCTCCTGGCGCAGGATGCCGAACTCGATTTCGAGAATCGTCACGACCGACACGCCGAAATCCTCCGGCGCGATTGCCGCGATGAAGCCCCAGAAATGATCGTTGGTCCGCTCAGGCCGCCGGCTGTCGGAAATCACGTTGGTGTCGAACAGATAATGCATCAGTCGAGATCGACGTCCCGGGTCGCGATGTCCACGCGCTCGGGGGAGAAATCGAAGTCGGCTTCGGGACGAGGGTCGGCCAGGAGGTCGAGAAGCGTCGGCCGCTGGCGCGACAGCCGCCGGTATTCCGCCTCGGACATCAGGACGAAGGCCGGCTCCCCGCGCTCGGTGATGCGAACGGGAGCCTTCCGCGCCGCTTCCTTGACGCGGCCATGTTGCTGATTGAACGCGCGACTGCCGAAGGTCTGCATGGCTGCCCCATCCGTGCTACGTTTTCTCAAATGTAATACAGGCATCCCGGACGATCAAGCTCGGGCCGGGCACTGGACTTGCGCCGCGCGTCGGGCGAGGAGGGAACATGCGCCAGACCGCCGCCATCATGCTGCAGGGCACCGGCTCCGACGTCGGCAAGACGGTGCTCGTCGCCGGGCTCTGCCGGCTGTTCGCCCGGCGCGGCCTCGCCGTGCGCCCCTTCAAGCCGCAGAACATGTCGAACAACGCGGCCGTTGCCGCCATTCCCGGCACGGCGGATTTCGGCGAGATCGGCCGGGCGCAATGGCTGCAGGCGCTGGCCTGCGGAACGCCGCCGACCGTCGACATGAACCCGGTGCTGTTGAAGCCGCAATCGGAGACCGGCAGCCAGATCGTGGTTCGCGGCCGCGTCGTCGGGGAGGCCAAGGGCCGCGACTACCAGCGGCTGAAGCCCGCACTCCTTCAGAACGTGCTCGACAGCTTCGCGGCGCTCTCGGCCGAGGCCGAACTCGTCATCGTCGAGGGCGCCGGCTCGCCGGCCGAGATCAATCTTCGGGCCGGCGACATCGCCAATATGGGTTTTGCCACCGCGGCGAAGGTGCCGGTGATCCTCGTCGGCGACATCGATCGCGGCGGCGTCATCGCCTCGCTCGTCGGCACCCATGCGATCCTGACCGAAGACGACCGGGCGATGGTGGCGGGCTTTTTGATCAACAAGTTCCGCGGCGACGTCTCGCTGTTCGACGACGGGCTTGCCGCGATCACCCGGTTTACCGGCTGGCCGTCCTTCGGCGTCGTGCCGCATCTGAGCGCCGCGGCGAAACTGCCGGCCGAGGATTCCGTCGCGCTGGAACGCCTGTCGCGTAGCGGCCAGTCAGGCCAACTCAAGATCGCCGTCCCGCTGCTTGGCCGGATCGCCAACTTCGACGATCTCGATCCGCTGAAGGCCGAGCCGGATATTGCGGTCGCGTTCATACGACCCGGCGAAAGCCTGCCGGCCGACGCGGCGCTGGTGCTCGTTCCGGGCTCGAAATCGACCATTGCCGACCTTGCTGCCTTCCGGGTCAACGGCTGGGACCGGGACCTTGCCGCCCATCATGCGCGCGGCGGCCATGTCGTCGGGCTGTGCGGCGGCTACCAGATGCTGGGGCGCCTCGTCCGCGATCCGGACTGCATCGAGGGGCCGGTGCGCGAGGCGGAAGGCCTCGGCCTGCTCGACGTCGAAACCGTGATGGCGCCGGAAAAGACCGTGCGCGAGGCCCGGGCGACGACCCCTGACGGCGAACCACTGGAGGGCTATGAGATCCATCTCGGCCGCACCACCGGCCCGGACTGCGCCCGGCCGGTGTGCCTCATCGACGGGCAGCCCGACGGCGCGACATCGCCCGACGGCCGCGTCTTCGGCACCTATCTGCATGGGTTGTTCGGGGCGGACGACTGGCGCCGGCGCTATCTGTCACGTTTCGGGCTGGCGGTCGCCGGACCCAGCTACCGCGCCGGCGTCGAGGCGGCACTGGACGAAATCGCTGACGCGCTGGAGCGGGTGGTGGATGTGGAAGGGCTGCTGGCGACGGCACGAACCGCGGTCGAATGTCCTAATTCCGCCCCGCCCATTCCTTGAACTTCTCGGCCCAGTCCTGGTGCCAGCGCGACAGCGGCGGGCGGTTCTCGACGAGGTCACCAGCCGCCCAGGCGATGCGCTTTTCGTCCATCTCCCGCGTCACCTCGCCATCCGGGCAGAGGATGTAGAAATCCTCGGTGCCGAGTTTTTCGAGCATAAAATCGGCGGTCTGCTCCGGCGTCCAGGCCCCCTCCGGCTTCTCGGTGCGGCCCTTTTGGGTCAAGGGTGTGAAGACGAAGCCGGGGATCATCAGCCGCGCCTCGACGCGGCAGTTCTTGCGATTGCGCAGATCATGCTGCAACGCTTCGGTAAACGCCTTCACCCCGGCCTTGGCGACATTGTAGGCGGGGTCGCCCGGCGGCGTGGTGATGCCCTGCTTGGAGCCTGTGACGACGATCAGTCCCGGCTCGCCCTCCGCGACCATCCGCTCGCCGAAGATTTGGGCGACATGGATGATCCCGTGCAGATTGGAGCGCAGAACCGCGTCCCAATTGGCGACCGGTCCGAAAATGTCGCTGCCGGGCTGGATACCGGCATTGTCGAAGACCAGATGAACCGTCCCGAAGCGCCCGAACAGGTTCTTCGCCAGCGCCTCGACCGCCGCGCGGTCGCCGACGTCGGTGTTCGAGGTCAGCACGCTGCCGGACGGGCTCAGCGCCGACACCGCTTCCTTGGCTTCGGCCAGGCGCTCGACAGCACGGTCGACGAGGCAGACCGTCATTCCGGCTTCGGCGAAGCGCTTGGCTGCGGCCAGCCCGATACCGGAGGCTCCGCCGGTGACGACGGCGATCCGGCCTTCAGCGATCACGGGATGGGTCATCACGATCTCCTTTTCGCGTGAGTTCGCGGCGAATGGCCGCGGCGTTCCACTGTCCGGGCCGTCAGCCTCGCGGCGTCATGGCAAATTGCCTGTCGACGCGCTGGCGCCGCACCTCAGCCGGCTGTGCCGAAGCGGGTCAAGAGGTCGGGGAACATCGCGGTCAATCCGACGAAGATCAGATAGAACGCCACGATGTAGCTGAGCAGCCGTGGCATGATCAGGATCAGGATGCCGGCGACCAGCGCGACGATCGGCTGGAGGGTGATGATTTCCATGGGAGACTCCTTCTTTCGGCAAGAGAGATAGCACGCGCATCGCGTCAGGCCATGTGCCAGCCATGGCTCGGCACGATCGACTGGCCGGTGAGGGCGTTCGAGGGGAAAGCGGCGAGGAACACGGCGACCGTGGCGACATCCGCCATGGTCGTGAATTCCTGGTCGACTGTTTCCCCGAGCATGATCCGGTCGACGACCTCCTGCTCGGAAATGCCAAGATCGCGCGCCTGCTCGGGAATCTGCTTTTCCACCAGCGGCGTCTTCACGAAACCGGGGCAGATCGTGTTGGCGCGCACCCCATGTTTGGCGCCCTCCTTGGCCATCACCCGGGACAGTCCGAGAATGCCGTGTTTGGCCGCGACATAGGCGCTTTTCAGCGCCGAGGCCTGGTGGCTGTGGACCGAACCCATGTAGATCAGCGCGCCGGATTGTTGCGGATACATGTGTTTCACGCAGGCCTTGGTCAGCAAGAACGACCCGTCGAGATGGATCGCCACCAGCTTGCGAAACTCGGCATAGGGAAAGTCCTCGATGGGGTGGACGATCTGGATGCCGGCGTTGGAGATCATCGTGTCGATGCGGCCGAATCGGGCCGCGACGTTGTCGACGCCAGCGTTCACCGCGCTTTCGTCGGTGACATCCATCGTCACCGCCATCGCTTCGGCGCCGGCCGCTTCCAGTCCCACGACAACCGCGTCGGCCCCGGCCCTATCGATGTCGCAGACCGCGACCCTGGCCCCCTCCCGCGCAAAGGCGAGGGCGATTTCCTTGCCGATGCCCGAGCCGGCACCGGTGATGACGGCGACATTGCCTTCCAATTGCATGACCGCGCTCCCTGCTTGTCAGTCCGCGGACATGGAAAGGCCGGCGAGAACTTAAAGGCCCCGCCGGCCCGCTAACCGAATTTATCGATGATCCGACCAGGCGGTCCTGGCCGGGATCAGAACTCTTCCCAGCTGTCGGTGTTGGTCTGTTCGGCACGGGCGGCGCCGCCCGTGCCGGTGGTCTTCATCTGCGGTACGCCGCGCGACGGCGTGGCGGAACGGCCGGATTGGGCCGGATTGGAACGCGACCGCGAAGCCTGGCCCCGTCCGGCAACCGTCGAGCCGGCGGTCTTGAACTGCGCCATCGCGTTGGCCAGTTCCTCGGTCTCGTTGGTCAGGGTCTGGCTGGCCGCCGTCGCCTGTTCCACCATCGCCGCGTTCTGCTGCGTCACCTTGTCCATCTGATCCGCCGCGCCCGACACCTCGCGCAGGCTCGTCGCCTGTTCCTTGGCGCTCACCGCGATCGTTGAAATCAGTTCGGCCATCGAACTGACCTCGGCGACGATCTCGTCCAGCGACTTGCCCGAGGCGGTCACCAGCTCGACGCCGCTCTCCACCTGGCTGCGCGAGGTCGCGATCAGCGTCTTGATCTCTTTCGCCGCCTCGGC
>LAZR01000249.1_pt1 | contig 51981 bp, 64 predicted proteins | sample 329461 | NCBI WGS metagenome assembly LAZR01 (sample SAMN03002196, study PRJNA259156) | marine sediment metagenome | biome: sea floor; feature: Hydrothermal impacted sediments; material: marine sediment; isolation source: Loki non-amplified sample from Loki's castle hydrothermal vent sediment ...
GTCTGATGCGGCAACAACGAGTGTCGCCCCACGACCTGTTGGTATATCCCATTCATCAGCCGTTATATCTGCTGATGTATCATATGCCCAATGTGTTCCACCTATAACTACATTCTCGTACGTCACCATGCTGGCACCCGTATCATTAACACCACCAGCATCAAATCTTATATTAATAAACACCCAATTGCTTTGGACTCCTACATTAAATAATGGGTTTACACCATCCCTAGCAAGTGAGGTGCCAAACCCAATCCCTTCAATAGTTACGTTATTTATCGCACGGGTGACCGCAGCGTTAAAAGAGTAGGTTCCACCTAACACGACTATTTTACCGCCCGTGACAGGTAGAGCGTTTATCGCCAACTGAAACTGAACATCGTCCGCTACTCCATCACATGCGTAGTCCGGTGTCCCAGCCGCATACGCTACATTATCTAACCCAATCGTTACCGTCTTCTGCCCTATCCCTACTGTCTGCAACCCTTCGGAAGCACCTTGTGGTATGTCACTAAGTGCAACTTTACCAACCATAGACGACATTGACACAACTAGGGCTATAGCACAAAAAACCTTTAGCCCTAGTAAGTATTTCCGTCTTTTCAACATATCCCCCTACTTGCTCTTGTTAAAACTTAATTCCCCGCCTCTATTATTCTTAAAACTATCCGTACTTCGCCCGTCCCTGCCTTGCCACCAGCAGTGCCTACGGTGATTGTGTCTCCTGCTGCGATAGCCTTCTGTGTCATATCAGAGCTTACCATTACTTTCTGATATCCAAGGTTTTTGTTTATCTCGCTGGTCACAGAATCAAAGTAATCACCGTCAAGGGCTACTCCATCTTGATATCTACCAATACGAACAACTACTCCAGCATCACCACTCGATGCTTCAGTATAGTATATCGTGTAGCCAACAATTGCCATGTCATGCTGAGCATGAAATACTTCAGTATCTGTTGCTCCACCCGATAAATCCAAGGTGATAGACTCTGGCATGTGGTCTACTGTTGTGGTTGTACCAAGCAAATTCCAACGGTTAGTTTGCCCTCCACTTGCATAATTACCCAAATATACGTTGTCAGTGCTATCACCAGATTCATAGAAATTGGTGTGAACATTCGTAGCTAAAGTCGCTTCACTAATGTTCCCTATAATCCTATTATAGTTGGAGATGTCACTCACTGATAAATCGGAATAGGAGTTGTCAGCAGCCTGACCGTTGTCCCTCAATATCATCCCTGTTACGGTATTGTGAGTAGCTCCGAATAGACTGACACCAGCAAAGCCCGCTTTGTAAACAGTACCCGTGACTCTATTGTAATCAGCTCCATTTACAAATATACCATTATTCCCATCCTCTACTGAATTCCAGATAACATCGTGTCTACCTTCAGTCTGCAACTTTAGCCCATCTTTTGTATTTCCCTCAGAATAGCCATGAAGTACACAGTCATAGGCTACTACATAGACACCTTCCTCTGTAGTACTATCCAGAAACCGCCCCGTAAGTAATGTTCCATCCGCCCCTTGAATGTAAACGTTTCGGGCACTATCCCTCACTACCATGTTAGTTGCCTGCGTTCCATTTCCTATTATATGTAAGCCCGTAACTGTTGCCTCTATAATTTCCACCGAATCAATATTCACATTTATGCCAGCAGTAGTTATTCCCTCGGTGCCACCACCTATAAACCCATCAGCTATTATTACATCATAGATTCTGGCCGTAAGGTTAATACCTACAACACTGTTTTCAATCCTGAAATTTGTCAGAGTTAGTCGCCTTAGAGGATTAGCACCTCCTATTAGACCTGCTGTTTCTATTCCATTAGCATCAGTATCCTTTATCCAGATATTCTCCATTATAATATCAAGCATTTCGTCATTTGCGTCTGCCCTGAGCGTAATACCAATACCACCAGCGGCGGCTATTTGACTGATATCATCTATAATAATGTTTTGTATCAAAACATTTTCCAGCAATGTAGCTCCAACAGCAGTAATAAGAGTGAGTCCAGCACACCTAGCTGTTGAGGTTATCATTAGATTACGAATACCCACATTACTTACCGTTTCCCCTGCCCCATCTGCGGCAATAGTTACTACTGCGTAATTGTTGGGGTCTATTCCCATTAGAATTGTTCCCGCACCAACACCTTCCAAGAATTTACCCGAATCTTTAATCCATATTCCATCTTCAGCATTTGTTCCAGTAACAACCTCATTAATATTATAAGTGCCCTCTAGTAGCAAAACACGACCACCACCAGCAGGCAAGGCATCCAATGCGGCCTGTATTTGTACTTGGTCTGCTGTCCCATCCACTACATAATCAGCTTGAGCTTTACTGGCTGCGCTGGAGTCTGATGCGGCAACAACGAGTGTCGCCCCACGACCTGTTGGTATATCCCATTCATCAGCCGTTATATCTGCTGATGTATCATATGCAAAGTAAGTCCCGCCAACATAAACATTCTGATAAGTAACTAGGGTTGCACCAGTGTCGTTTACACCACCGGCATCAAACCTGACATTAATGAATACCCAATTGTTCTGAACACCAGTGGTGAATATGGGATTAACACCATCTCTGGTGAGATTGGTTGAACGCCCCATGCCCTCAATAGTTACGCTGTTTATCGCCCTCGTTACGGCTGCATTAAAAGAGTAATCACCAGCCAATACTACTATCTTCCCGCCTGTAGCCGGTAAAGCGTTTATCGCCAACTGAAACTGAACATCGTCCGCTACTCCATCACAGGAATAATCAGGCGTTCCAGCAGCATACGCTACATTATCTAGCCCTATCGTTACCGTCTTCTGCCCTATCCCTATAGACTGTGGCTCTTGATTTAAACCTTGTGATGTATCCCGCAGGTCTACGTTAACACCAACAAAAGTCATTGATGCTATTAAGGCAACAATGACCAACCCTTGCATCACCTTTAAAATTTTCTTATGTTTAAATTTTTTCCACATAACTGATTTCCCCCTCTCTATCTTAATAGATTGGTAATATTTATTTGCATACCTGTCAAAAAGGCAATCGCAACATTAATTGCTATCACAGCTATTATTATCGTCTGGAAACTCAAATGCATTAGTAAACCCACTAATACCAATATTAACATTAAAGCATACAGCAATGGAGCTAACGACACTATCTGAAACGCTGGATTATCTTCATGCAAATGACTACCACCCATAGCTATATCTAACCAACTGTTATTTACTCCATCCCTTCCTATTACCAACTGAGAGTCAGCAACCCCATCTCTGCTTATAAGTTTTTCAGTATCATACCCACCCAGCCCATCTGCAATCACAACACTAGGTATCAAGACACTAAATACCACCAGAACGCATACTAGTATAACCCGTTTATAACGTTCCCAATTTATAAAACGTTCCAAATTTGTAAATTGTAGCATCATTTCCATACTACTTCTCCACCCACTGTTGACACTCCCCCGACTCTAAAAAGCGGGGATTCTCAGGATACGCTTTAGCCATTGCCATACGTTAACTCCTGAAGGGTCTGCCCGACCCTACTAATATTCTTTGCGGCATTGTAATCTCTGTCGTGCAATACACCACAGTTTTTACAAACCCACTGTCTGTCACTGAGTTTGAGTTCTTGGTTGATTGCACCGCAGGAACTACAGGTTTTACTGCTTGGTTCAAAACGTGGAATCTTAACTAATTGACGACCAGCCTCTTCCGCTTTGTACGCCAAAAGGTTAAAGAATTTACTCCACGAAGCATCAGATATTGATTTACTAAGATGGTGGTTTTTAACCATGCCTTTAACGTTCAGGTTTTCAATACTAATCACGCCATAATTCGTAATATAGTGGTTGGCTACTTTATGCAAGAAGTCGTTACGCTGATTCTTAACATTCTCGTGCGCTTTGGCTACTAGTAACCGAGCATCCTTACGTCCACCTGAACCTTTAACTCTCCGGCTAAATGTTCTTTGCCTGACTCGTAATAGCTTTTCGGATTGCCTAAGATATTTAGGATTGTCTACCGAGATACCTTCGGAATCAACAAGGAATGAATTAATCCCCACGTCAAGCCCGATAGCTTTATCCGACTGTGGGAGTTTCTTTTCATGTACATTATCGCATGAGAAACAAATGTACCACTTCTCCGTTTCTTTGCGAACTGTGACTGTCTTAATATCGCCATCTATCGGACGTGACAAACGAATCTTAAATCTACCAACATTACGAATGGTTAAATACTTACCATCCAGTTTCCATCCTGTTTGTTTAAGAGTGAAACTGTCGTATCTATCTCTACCCCTGAAGCGTGGAAAGCCCGCCTTGTCACCACTCTTGATTCTCCTGAAGAACCCCTTGTATGCACTATCCAAACGCTCAAGCACATTCTGGAGTACCTGGGAACCGACATCTCTGTATTCTGGGAATTCTGCCCTTAACTCAGGTAACTGGTTAATTTGGTCATAGCAGGATATGCGTCCTTTGTTCTGGCGGTAGGCGGTTATCTTTTGTTCTAACCCAACATTATACAGCCTACGACAAAACGTAAGCCAACCATCAGCTTTTGCAAAGGTTTCCTTATCACCCAACAGTCTATACTTAAACGATTTCTTCATTAGGTATCCCGCCAATTATCCATATCTATTTACTCTTTATAGAAGTTCTTCCACATTTGTTACAACGATATCTTTGGACTCTTCTCTTTCCCGACCAAGCCCTACCAGCTTTATGCATTTTACTATAACCACACTGCGGACATTTCATTATCTTACCTCTTGTGGTATAGCATAGCATAGTCTTTTGAACTTGTCAAGTAAAAAGCCACCTTAAAAATAAGGTGGCTTAAAGATGGCTAAAAATTAAACTTCATTATCCTTTATTTGTAATTACACTCCTCTGCGCCACATACCAGTTTTCCATTAATCATCTTGAACTTGAGACATCTCATACATCTTTGCAATTGCTCCTCATCAGATACCGTTTCCTGTTCTAATTCTACCTCTTTATTCCTAAAAGGCCGTATATAATTGATTCGTTCTTTAATTCTTGGTTTACCCAACAAACTCACACCACACATTGCCACTAAACTCATCACCCCGATATAAAGCACTGGATACATTAAAAAATCCTTGTTGCGTTCCGATTTTACCTCTGTTATTTCTACTTCGTATTGGGGACGCAATCCTAATGCAGTAAACTCATCCCTTGAAACATTGTGTTTAATTAACTTGGCTTTGCCTATATTAAGCCCCAATTGTGTCCAATATACTTTATCCTCTTGTCTTACCGAACCATTATTCACCACAATTCGATATACGACATCAGATTGAGTCTTCTCAGTTGGGACTAGTTGATATATCATGTGATAAGAACGGGCAAGGAAACCTTTATCTACAATGCCTTCGGGATTGACTATCTCTATCACGCCATCCGGTGTATCTATATCAACAGTACGCAAGAGATACAAACTCAACCCCATCATAAATAACACAATAACCGGCAACACTAAAATATATCGTCTCATTTCTTTAACTTTTTGTCATCCACCTGTACTTTCCAAGTGATTACCGCAAATACCATCGCCAAACCAACAAACGTCAATGCAACCACTTCTATCTCACCCTCAGTAAATAACACAAACAGAAGAGCCACACACATGGACAATAGCGCAAGCCAACTAAATATATTGTTTCTTTTCTTTAACATTGGATTATTCCACTCATACTTTTTCATACTACTCCTTGATATTGTAATCAGTGATATTACCTTCAACATAGAAGGTAATATCACTAGTAGGTGCAACGGCAACCGCTAATTCCACAGTAACAAACAACAGTACATCATCATCAGATTCTATTGTCAAGCCCTTACCATAAGCGGGTGTTACTCCCTTGATGACATACACACCATTACCCTCATAAACTTTTTGCCACTGTAGGGGATAACCACCACCTACTTTACTCAATTTATCAGAAAGGTTAATAGGTATTCCCCTCGAATGTATAATTAATTCAACTTCTACATCTTCCACATCATAATCCAGTGTATTCTCCACCTCAAACATTAAAGAAATAGCCTTAGTAGTAGTTTCTCCTGACTTAAAAACAATATCTCCACCATACCCCATGCTAAATTCTAGGGAATCGAGGTCTCTTTCCTCACCTGCACTCCCTGAGCTGCTTTGGCCTTCCGCATCCTCTAATACTTTAATGCGTGCTTCCAACGCAGTATTCTGTGCCACCAAAGATGATATGTCATTAGCCTCAAGAACCGCAATTCTGTTTCCCATCTGTGATGTTTCTGACTTTACGGCTTGTATCTCTGATAGATTATCATTTAATCTGCTAGTAAGGTCACTAAGTTGCGATGTTATTTGACTCGTTGCTTGGTTTATGGCAGTAGTTGCTTGGGAACTAACTAAACTTGGAATTCCCTGCAAAGCATTATTCAAAGTTTCCCTCGACTGCTCTAAATCACCTATTGCAGTGCTTATCCCAACCTGCATGTTTGCCCAATTTTCGTCAAACTGGCTCTTTGTAACAAAACTGCCACCGCCAATTACTCCCAAGCCCATGATAACCACGATAGTCGTAAGAAGTGATATTACTACATTTTTTATCGTACTCCCATCTTTCGCCAATCCTTTTAAATCTTTCCCCTGGACAGGCATTAAAGATGGTTGCTCTACTTCTTCCTCGTGAATTTCTTCCTCTGTTGCTACTGGCGGTTTTTCTTCCTCTCTATTTATCATATTAATTGCCTACCTTTTCAAATTATATTTTAGCCTTTGTTTTCTTATTTGCGAAAGTAAAAGACCACGATGTTTTTCTAGCCTCAGTATATCTTTTAGGATAAACTCCAACTCTTTCCTTCCATTCCAATACCGCCGACTATCTCTTTTTGTAAAACATATGGTCTCTGCTATCTGTGTGCCGTATATATTAAACGCTTCGTCACTAAGGTTTTCTACATAAGACTTAAATAATGCTCTTCTCCACCTAAAAGGCAACATCGGTATTCGACTCAATACCAGCTTATAAGAAGAGATGATAATTTCTAAAGCTGACCGGCGTTCTTCAGTTATCGCCATTAATCTCTGACTCTATTTTAATTATCCAATGCTTGTTTATTCTAACTTTTTCCCCGCCTTGTCGCCTAAATGCCACAAAGGAACTTGCATCCAAAGCCCACCATCTATCCCACAACGTCCTGTAGACACGAAGTTCATTTTGCTCTGGGTTTGCGAGATAAACTTTATACCACCTCGCACTCCATTTCCCCATCATTACCTTCGCAAGAACCCCGAAAACAACCATAGCCACTAGTGCAATAATTAAATAGGTCATTTATTTTCCTCCGTATATTGAAAAAATATATGCCCACATTCCTGGCATTTCCTTCTCTGTTTCCTACCGCTAAAACGGGTAACCTGAAACCCATACTTTACTGTTTTATCACTTCCACATTTTTTACACCAATATTCCGACATAACTCATGCATCTCCACCTATCTACCTATATTTTACCTTGCAATGCATATTTAGTCAAGTGTATTTTTATCTTTTTCTATTTTTATTCTCCTATCTTCTTTCTTCTTATCCCAAACCATTTCATCCATTGCGATAGCATTCTTATAAGGATTTACCGGCTGATTTAAAGGCAAAGATTCTATATTGCCAATTAAAGCTTCTAAATTGACTTTTCTAACATTGAGTACCTTGCCATGCCTCTTTCCTCTATCCCCCGCTTTCTTAGGATTTCGAGCAGTTATATGGAACATCCTTACAACTTTTTCTGCCGAGCGTGCATAATATGGCTTCTTGCGAGACTGCTCTGTACCACAAAAGTTTATACGGCGGAGTTTTTCCGTTCCCCTTTTTTTAACTTCTACCGTCACTTCAAATGTTGCTATATCTCTACTCATCGTCTCACCAACTTTTTCCTCAAACGGTGACGCATCCGCAACCATTTCGGAGCACCACCATTTCGGCGTTTCTTTCGCTTTTCTTCCCTATGAGAACTACTATTCATATGGTGCTTATTTCCCTCCATGCTCACCTCCTTTCTGCTCTAACACATACCGCAATAACTTAATTTTTTTACGGGCTGAAAGTGAATCCCACAACTTCTTCTTCCTCTCATCCTTTTTAATTTTTTCAAGGTATTCTTGTAATTCACCTCGCTTTAAATATTCATTAAACTCTTGCTGTATCTTCTCCCTTAGTTGTTTATCTTCAATCCTAGTATTTTTACGTTTCTTCGACTTAAATTTAAAAAACATATTCCTAAGCCCAAGGCGGTATTATAATTATAATTTCATCTGCGAAATAATGCGATACCAAAACAGAGCATACCAAGAAGCCCCACAACAAGAAACCATTTGTTGAAATAATGCGAATGTAATCCCAACCAACCAGCCAGCAAATTCCCTGACTCGCAAAGTATATTACCAACAAGAATAGCAATGAGTATAAGCAATGCAATATTTCGTGTTGTATGACTTCCCAAAAAGGCAGACCAACTATTGTCCACATTCATCACTCCTTATCTTGCAAATATTATCCCAAAAACCTTTTTCAACAACTCCCCGATATTCCTTTTCCCTATTAAGAACAACAGGGTTTTTATACCATCTATCCACAAATAGTAATTCATTAAATAATTCTTACCATACCTCTTTGTTAAAGTAAATTCCCTAAAAGATGCCTCATTATAATTTTCTAGGTCTTTATTTGTGCAATCCGTAGTCATATTAATGCTGGCATGGGCACTCCAATCTTTAAGTTCACTATTAAATACCATGCTTTTCTCTTTAGCTTCTTCATACATTGGTGTGCCCAAAATAGGAGTAGTTATACCAAACCCATAAAAATCTAAGTTCAGTTCACGAGCGAATTCCATTGTTTGCTCGATAGTCCTCCGGCTATCACCTAAAATGCCTATCATCATGTATCCTGAAACATGAATGCCATATTTTTTAGTTAAACTTGTTATATTTCTTATTTGCTCCAATGTTATGTTTTTTTTAATCGAATCCAATATTTCCTGACTCCCAGATTCTATTCCATAAGCAATCCCAGTGCATCCACTCTCACTCATAACTTTAATAATTTCTTCAGACATTAAGTTCACTCTTCCGTTACAGTACCAACTCACATTTAATTCGCTTTCCCTAAGTTGCTTGCAAAATTCCACCACCCTTTTCTTATCCACAACAAATGTATCATCATGGAAAATAAAGGCATTATAACCATAAACGTCATGTAATTGTTTCATCTCACCTATAATATTTTCAGGGCTTCTGCCTCTCCAATGATTCCCCCATACATCGTGAAAACAGAAGGAGCAGTTATATGGGCAACCACGAGATGTTAGCATAGTAACGCTATTAATGTTCGCTGATTTCATACCAAAGGTTCTAATTTTAAAATGATGCGAGGTATACCGAGACATATCCACTAAATGCCTAGCTGGATACAAAATCGTATCTAGATTTTTTATCATGTCAGCCGGTGGATTTACAACAACACTTCCATTATCTTTATATGCTATCCCTTTAATATTTTTTAAGCTTTGACCATGTTGAATTGCTGATAAGAGAGTAATTATTGTTCTCTCCCCCTCTCCAATCACAACATAGTCCACCTTAGAATCTGTTAGCATAGCTTCGGCATGTGTTGTCGCTAAAGCACCCCCCAATATTACCTTAGCCTCTTTCCGGTATTCCTTAACTATATTAATCACCCGTATTACTTCTTCATATTCCGTGATTAATCCTGTAATTCCTATTACATCCGCAAACTTAATTTCCTTCAGGAGTTTCTTGTCAGAATATTTCTGTGAATTTAAGTCCAAAATAGATACTTCATGCCCCACACTCTCTAATGCAGAGGCGATATATCCTAACCCTAATGGCACATAAACATTAGGACTCCATGTTGCAAGCTTGGGATTTATTAAAACAATAATCATTTATTTTCCCCTAAGTATACTTTCTAACTGCTTGACTATATTGCTATAACCATGAGTTTTCATCGCATAATTTAACGCATTTTGACCTATCTGCCGTCTTCTATCATCAGATTTTAGCAAAGTGATTACATCCTTTATACCACCGTACACTATGCCTTGTTCCTCTCCCTTTATCATGCTTCGCAACCCAAGTAACGGAGTTGATACTACTGGTTTGCCACAAGCCATATATTGTATAATCTTAGTGGGATATGCATCCTTGGTAGCACCACTTACGGGGAATGTATTAATACACACATCAGCCATATTTATATATTGTGGGACAGTTGCATGTGGTTGTATACCAGTAATAATAACGCTATCCCGTAAACCCTTCATCTTGATTATTGATTCCAACCTATAGCGCAACTCACCATCACCCACTATCAGCATTTTTGCATTGGGCACATGTTCTAATACATATGGAAACTCCCAAAGAAACCTGTCAAGACCTGCAAATAGTGGCAATGTCCCTACAAAAACAATTATTTTATCATTTTCACTTATACCCCACTTAGCACGAAGGATAGCAGTATCTATATCAGGGCAAAAATATCTATCATCAACACCTAAAGGCAATATCCTCACCCTGCCCTTGGATGCTCCTAACTTTACTACATATTCAGAAAGCTTTGGGCTAATGGTTAATATCAAATCAACCCTTGAATATACCCACTTCTCAAGTATGTAAGTAAGTTTTGAAAGTAGTTTATTGGAGACAAGTTGATTAAGCGTATCTATTGAACGGAAAACCACAGGTATGCCAAGCTTACTGGCTATGCTTATAACTTGCAAACCGTTAGTCGGAACTGAGTAAAGTATAATAACATCAATTTTCCTTTCCTTTATAGTCTTCTCTATTTGTATATAATGGGTAAAAAAAACAGATACTCGACTAAAGACAGGTATCTTTACAAACCCTGGACGTATTAACCTCACCACAGCATCAGAATATACTCTACGGACTCTATAAGTTTTAGTCCTTAATGTCCCAAAATCCATAATGCTTTCCCTAACCCACATGGATTCATAGTCAATAGCATAGACATTATGCCCTTTAAGAGACAGTAACTCAGGCAATGTTTGGAGTTCAAACACCACTTTTCTAACAAAATCAATCTCGCAAACAAATAGGATATTCATAACTCCCTTTTACTTATCTTTTTTAAGAATTGGCAATTCATACATAATGTCTGATATCCCATAGGATAACCACCCTTTCTTAACCAATGGTAAATACCTGTCCCCCTGCGTTTAATTTCCTTCCTATGTTTTAAGCCATTCCCATTTATATGGTCTACTGTTAACGCCCTAATATCGCTATACCCGCATATAACACACTCGCATTTACCATTGCCATAATGAGTAAGAACTGCATTTTTAATATCTCGCCGATATTGCTTCTCCCTTAATATATTCCTTGGTAAATTACGATACCTTTGCATATATTCTTTTTGATTAAATGCCATGTACCACATCCCTTACTATAATTTTATTGCTTTGATTTAGTGGCAATACTGAATGTAATTCACCTAGTTTAATAAATTGGCAATTCATACAAAGAGTACGATATCCTTCTGGATATTTATTTTCAGCCAACCAATAATAAAAACTAACTCCCGAACGACCACCTAATTGTCGCCTATGTTTATTGCCACCTCCGTTTACATGGTCTATTGTCAAAGCATCTATATTGCTAAAGCCACAATTAACACATGCCACTTTATTGCCAATACTATAATATTTTAACGCTTCCTCTTTTAATCTCTGCGAGCGTTTTCGTTGTGTTACCATTTGCCTTATTAATACTTGTCCCCTATGTAAGCGATAATATTTACGGTTCATTTTATTATTATGAACCTTGTGAAGTTTATGATAACGTTTGCAATAGGCTCTTCTAGCTTCTTGTGAATATGTTGCTTTTTGTTTTAAGCATACCTTGCATTGTGACTGCAAACCTTTTAACCCACCCACACTAATGCTAAAAAAGTCCCTTGTCGCAATGAGCCATTCTCCGCAATTAGTGCATCGTTTCTCAATCACACCATCATCATTCACCCGAACTCTTTTTACTATAAGGTTCTCATTTTTCATTATATTACCCTATATATCATCCATTCTTCATTTCAATACTCGCCTTTCCCAAATCATAACCATTATTCTAAACAAGGTATAAAACCCCTGAACCACAGGATTGATAGTTGAACTATCTTTAGTATATTTAATAGAAATGGGAACCTCTATAATCTTGAGGTTATGCTTGGTAGCCAATGACACTATTTCCGATGATATAGCCATCCCCTTTTCTTTTGGCTCTAATTCTTTTACAGCCTTCACCGAATACGCCCTAAAACCCGACTGACTATCAGATACATTAGCCCCTGAAAGAATGCGAGTGAAGATTGATAGCACCTTCCCACCCACATAACGATAAAATGGTATATCTTTCCAATTCCTAGCCCCGATAACAAGGTCATACCCATTAAAAATGGGAGTCACAAGTTTGGGTATATCCCTAGGTTCATGTTGTGAATCAGCATCAATAATCACCAAGGCATCAAACTCTCTTTTCTTTGCTTCATTCAAGATGCTTATTATCGTTGCACCATACCCTAAATTTTCAGGATGGCTCACAACAGTAGCTCCGTTTAATTCCGCTATTTTAGCAGTGTCATCATTGCTACCATCATTGACTACAATGACCTCATCAGCATACTGTTTGACCTTTGTTATCATAGCCTTTATATAACGTTCTTCGTTATATGCCGGTAAAGCTACTATCAACATAAATATCTCCGTTTTTTTACTATCTTTTGTAGCCCTACTATTAACCTGATTACTTTATCAGAGCAATTGCCATCTGCATAAGGGTTATTAAATCGAGTGTCCAATTGGTCTATAGCAATATTAACTGCATTTAATATTGTGCTAGTATCTAATCCAGCCATGATTACATTGCCATTATCATACGCTTCAGGTCTCTCATTGCTATCCCTTATATTTACTACGGCTGTTCCCAGTATTGCACCATCCTCATGTATAGTTCCGCTATCAGAAAGAGTGCATAAAGCCCCTCTTTGCAATCTGATATAATCGACCATACCGAATGGGGGATGAAGCATAATGTCACCACAGTTGAACGCTTCCAAATGCTTCCTTGTATGTGGATGAGTTGAGAGTACAACAGGTAATTTATACTCCTCACTTAAAGTGCGTAAAGCACTAATGATTAAGAAAAGATTCTTGCTATTATGCACATTCTCTTCTCGATGAAAACTTGCTAAAAAATATTCACCTAACTTCAAATGCAAGGTATCAAGTATTTTTGACTTTTGTATCTCATCCGTATGACTAGAGTAAACTTCTATAAGAGGAGAGCCAACAACAAAGATTTCTTGTGTAGCTAATCCCTCTCTTAACAGATTCCTTCTAGCATGTTCGGTATAGCACATATTTATATCAGAAGTATGGTCAACAATTCTACGGTTAATTTCTTCCGGCACTCGCTCATCAAAGCATCTGTTTCCAGCTTCTAAATGGAAAACTGCTATTCTCAATCTTTTGGCTATTATGCAGGAAAGCGCACTGTTAGTATCCCCCAATATTAAAATCGCATCAGGCTTCTCTTCCAGTAATACCTTCTCGCATTGAGTCAAGATTTTACCAATCTGTTCTCCCACTGTTTCACTTTTAACATCTAGGGTATAATCAGGCTTCCTTATTTTTAGTTCATCAAAGAATACTTGGCTCATTTCATAATCAAAACTCTGATTAGTAAAAACAACCTTATGGTTGGTATACAAATCCAATTTCTTTACTATCTCTGATAATCTTATTATCTCTGGCCTAGTACCCATGATAGTTAAAACTTTAATCTTTTCTAACATTTACTCCTCCATATATTTAATTGTATCTGGGTCTTCAGGATTGTATTCTTCACTTATAATAATCAAAATCTCACACTCCACCTTGCTTCCAAGATTCGTCACAGTATGGCTTTCATNTGGCTTAATTAGCACATATTCTCTATAGGCATCGCTAAGGAAGAGAACTTTTTTAGTGCCATCTTTGATATTCACCAACTCCAGTTTGCATTTCCCATGTATGCAACAAAACCACTCTTCCTTACGAGTGTGATAATGCCCTCCCCGTTTACATTGTGGTTCGATAGTCAATATACTCAATTGTCCGAATTTAACATCACTAGAATGAGCTAATTCCTGAAAAGAACCAGTTTCATTGTTATGCAGTGGATATTTCATATTTCCCTCTCTTTATAAAAATCCAAACATTTCTTCAAATCTCGATGTTCCCCTAACTTTGTAGTTAGATAAGTATATACCTCGCCTATACTCAATAACTCACCATAAACTGGAACATAACGTGAAAACTGAGGTTTCAAAAGATAATTAATAAGCTTCTCCACAGGAATAAACTCTCTCGTATCGCTAGAATTATTGATAGTGACTTCTTGCCCCAACGATATTTGATAGGCAAATGTAGCTACAACAGAATTATAAAATGGTCTCGCACCTGCACCATAGACATTAGGAACTCTGAATATACACCACCTTTTAGCTTCTTGTACAATCTTCTCCTCAATGGTTTTTGCAAATCCATACTCAGAATAAGGATTCCACTCAACTTGCTTGGAAGATATAAATACAACTTCAGGGTTAATTCCTTGTAATTTTAACGCCAATACTAGATTGCCGGTAGCGATAATATTATTTGCTAATATTCCACCTTCTTTCTCCCTGTTTTTCCCAGCAATATGATAAATCCTATCACAACCTGAAGTAAATCCCATGACATCTTTTAAATTTCTCAGGTCTCCTTGAAATAAAATAGGCTTCTCTATCTTGTCTTTAAGATATGAGCCAATAAACCCCCTCCATCCAGTTATCCCAGTATTCATAGTAACTTGGCTTCCTTTAACTTATTTAGCACTTGTTTCGCATTATATTGTTCCGCATTTTTAGATGAAAAAGGCTCTGGCTCTGTATAATCTTCCCCGCAAACAAAGTAATCCGGTGATACTTGCGTAATTATCCTAGCATAAGTAATTTCCCCATCATGCTCAATTATAGACCCGTGCACCTCTGTTCCCGTAAGTAATACTTCATCCATTTTCTCGCCAGGTCTTATCCCTATAACAGTCTTTTTTAATTCTCTCCCGTAATGCAATTCCAACGCCTCTACTAAGGTCTTAATCTTACAAGCTGGAGGTTTCATTATAAATATTTCACTGTCCTTGCCATCATGCAAGCATTTTAAAGCTAACTTAACTGCCTCTTCTAAAGTCAAGATAAATCGTGTCATATTTGCGTTTGTTATGGTAATTGGCTCATTACGCTTAATAAACCCCAAAAACAAAGGGACAACTGAACCACGAGAACCTAAAACATTACCATACCTTAAACAGACATTTACAGTCTTACCCTTATGGGCTGTAACAATTTTCTCGGCAAGTGCTTTGCTCATCCCATACGCACTTATTGGATAAGCGGCCTTATCACTACTTAAAACAATTACTTTTTTTACACCGCAATATTCGGCAACATCTATAACATTCTTAGTGCCAAGTATATTTGTTTTTATTACTTCCTCTGGAAATCTCTCGCCAGTAGGAACTTGCTTAAGCGCCGCCGAATGAAAGACATAATCAACATCCTGCATAGAATACCTTAATTTCCCTTCATCCCTAACATCCCCAATAATATAAGAAATATTGTCATCCTTTCTTTTAATATACATATCATATTGTTTGGCTTCATCCCGACTATACACGATAAATTTAGCACCACTACCTTGTAAATAATCTATAAGCGCAGACCCAAACGAACCAGTACCGCCGGTGACAAGCACCACTTTATTTGCTAACTCTATCATCTGATTAACTTCCTTTGCATAAATCTTTTCATCTTTACTAATACAGGTATTTCTAATAGGGCAAAAACTACACTAATAATAAAAGCCTTGTAATAATGATGGTAATATGATTTATATCCCTTAATATCCTTAAGATGTTGCACCATGAAGGACATTCTAGTTTTTAGGCTTAACATTCTAACAATACTAAGATGTCCAACACCATATATCGGTAAATTAGCCAACCCCCCTACTAATCCCATCCTTAACCAAAGGTCATATTCATTAGCATAACTGCCATAATGCCCATTCTGGAGGACTTGATACCCCCCGCAACTAAGATACGCATCCCTTCTATACACCACGCTGGAATGGTAAAATAAATTCCTAAATAACATTCTATCCCTTATTTCACTATCATCATGTGGATAATTAACATGAAGCACTACTTTACCATTACTGTCTATACCAACTGCATTTGTCCCTACCAATACGCACTTCGGATGTTTTTCTAAATACTCCACTTGTAACTTTAATTTATCCTTTTCTAACCAAAAATCATCGTCATCTAATACTGCTATATATTTACCGGATGACACTTTCTGCCCCACCTGCCTCGGCACAAAAGACCCACTAGAATTCTTTGCTCCTTTTACATACTGTATCCTTTTGTCCGTAAATTCCTTAACTGCATCCTCAGTGCTATCAGTAGAGCAATCATCTACTATAATAAGTTCGTAATCTAAATAAGATTGCGCTAAAACACTCTTGATACACTTCTTGAGTTCCTCTGAGCGATTGTAAGTCACTATTATCACACTGGTTTCGGGCATTTATCTTATCCTTTTAATAATTTTGTCGGCTAGTACTAAGCACTTTGTATAGTATGGTATGAATGTCTGATAAACATAACGAGTATATAGTGCATAATTATTTCTAAACCTATCTCCCGTTGATAGGTTACTGACCTTTCGAGCATATGTGATGCTCCCGACTCTTTTAACATTCACAAACTTACCTGATTTATAAAGCTCCTTTACTGCCAGCCTGTAAGGCAACATATCATAGCCATTAACCGTATCATGCAAGGCTATAGTTCCCCCCTCTTCCAAATGTGGATACCACCTAGTAAAATCTTTTACTATATCTTCATGGTCGCCATCTATAAAAAGAAGCCCTATCGGCACAATCCAACCACTCTCTGCATCCTCAGACTTCATTGCCATTGGAATCACTATATTCTCGACCCCTTTATTTTTGATATTCAGCAGGAACGCTTTATAGGTTGCTCCCTCTCCGGTTACAAGATTATTTATATCTCCGCCAAAGGTATCAATCGCATAAACAGAAATCCGATTGCCTGCCTCAGAACCTTTAGCTAACCATAACGTTGAATATCCCTTCCATGAACCTATTTCCACTATCACTTCTTTAGTATTCATGGCAAGTTTATATAAAGCCTGCCCTTCCTTTATAGTGCAGGAAAATACATCTCTCACATCTTCAAATTCTTTACTTAACAACTTCATTCACTTTCTCGATGACATATTCTATTTCCAATTGAGTTAACTTCGGATATAACGGAAGTGTTATTGTATGATTCCCAATATATTCGGCATTGGGAAAATCCCCCTCTTTGTAACCAAACCTTTTTCTGTAGTAATCCAATAGATGTACCGCCCTGTAATTGACCGCCACTCCCACTCCCCTTTCTTGTAATTCGTTCAATACTTTATCCCTGTTTTCAACTAAGATGGTAAACATCAGTTTGGCACTACTAGAATCTGTTTTAATCAAGCCTATCTTGGTATTACGCCTAAACGCCGAAGCATACACATCCCATATCAAGGCTCTCCTATTCTTTAATTCATCTATTCTATCCAGTTGTCCCAATAATAATGCTGCCTGAATATTAGACATCCTAAAATTATATCCGAGCATCTCCATATCCCAGTGTTGATATGGCTTCTCGTAACGACTATGTGCATCTTTAGTCATACCATGATTACGCCTTGACCTAACCATTTCTGCCATAGGTATATTATTAGTAGCAAATACCCCACCTTCTCCAGATGTTATTTCTTTTGTCGGATAAAACGAAATGCAAGCACCTTCACTTCTCTCCCCTATACCAACCATCAAAGAATGAGCAGCATCTTCTAATACCACCCAAGGCATAAATCCCATTTTATCTATCCTTTCCATATCACACATCTGACCATATAAGTGAACAGGCAATACAACATCTACTTCTAAACTCAATTTAGACAGGTCAATCAATCCGGTGTCTCTATCAACATCAACAAAGACAGGCATAGCCCCTGTATATAATATTGCATTAGATGTTGCCATAAATGTCATCGGCGTTGTTAATACTCTTTTCCCTTTACCCATACCTAATGATAGCAATGAAAGATGTAAGGCAGCAGTACAACTAGATACGGCTACCACATATTTCACCCCTAAATACTCGGCTAACATATCCTCAAACTCTTCCACAACCTTACCGGAAGACAAGAATGGTTGCCTCATCACTTCTGAAGCTCTAGCTATATCTTTTTCACCAATATTATGTTTAAAAAATTCAACTTTAGTAATACTCAACTCCACCCTCCCTAGTTTTTGTAGCCACCTGCCTCATCCACAACAATCTCTTCCACCAATCAGGATTCTGCTTATACCATTCAATTGTTTCATTAAGACCTATACTAAACTCCATAGTTGCTTGCCAATTTAATAATCTTAATGCCTTATCTGTAGAGGATTTGTGCTGTTTGACCTGACCATATCGGTCTACTATATGAGTAATGAGTGATTTTGGTTTATTTAGTATATCTAGGACAACTTCAGCAATATTTACTATGGAGGCTTCCTTTCCTGTGCCTATATTAATCACTTGCCCTTTTAGTTTTTCTAAATCCACAAACGTAGCTCCCCCGATTGCCTTACATACATCTTCAACATAATTCCAATCCCTAGTTGATTCCCCTGTACCATGAATAGTTAATGGCTCATCCAGTAAGGCACTAGTTATAAATCGAGGTATAACTTTCTCAAGATGTTGATTAGCTCCATACACATTAAAGAGTCTTAAAATAATTGCCGGTATCCCATACGTTTTATAGTAAGAATAAACTAACCTATCAGCACCAGTCTTGGCACTTGCATATGGGGTAAGAGGATTCAATGGATGCTCCTCAGTCATGGGCACTTCAAGTGCCGTCCCATAAACTTCTGACGTGGATATATGGATAAATCTTTCTACTGTATTTATATGTTTCAACACAGCATTGGCTATTACTTGTGTGCCCAACACATCTGTCTGAAAAAAGATGGTATTATCGTATATAGAACGGGCTACATGAGACTCGGCGGCGAAATGTACCACTATATCCGACTTCGCCACAAGTTCATTAATCAAATCTGCATTACAAATATTGCCATACCAAAAAGAAAAGCGTGAGTCTGCTTTAATCTGTTCGGGGATATTATCTGTATTCCCTGCATAAGTTAAAGCATCAAGAACTATAATATTGCAGTCAGGATTCTCAAATAAGTGTTTTACAAAATGACTACCGATAAAGCCACAACCACCTGTCACGAGGATACGCATGTCTTTTTCCTCCAAACCGTATTATAATGAGTTTGGCAAAATCCCCTTGCAAAATATTTGTCTCCACAAATAGTGCATGAATCAATACCATGCCTCATACTATTTAAGTACTTAGCTCTAATGATGGGGTTAGCCCAATTTTTTATTGCAACCTCCTTTTTATTTTTCCTAGCTTGAGGACTTCCTACACCCCAAATCCTTCCCTCTATAAATTGCATCATCTCCAGTGCTTTGCCCTTCTTTATGATGAGGTAAGGAAAGATATCTTTTAGTACAATCAGGACATGCTTATGACCCTTTATTGACATCCTAAACATAGCCTTTTTCCCGTCCCCTCCCTTACGCCCATTCCTTACCTTGCCACCAGCAATTTTAACGGCATACTGCAAAAAGGCAACACTAGTATTCGTTATTCCAATTTCTACAACTGGCCACTTGTATTTCGTATATAACCCAAGCCAACCTTCTCCATCAACCGCACATGCCAACCACGTTGCTTCTTCTATTTTCATTTGCAATTTCCAAAGGTCACTTTAATACTTTTTACCCTGCAATCGGGTTTAACTAGCAATGAACCATCGCCAGTTAATACCTCCACCCATTCACCCTGAAGATTTACCACTCTACCAGGAACTCTTCCAACATAGTTTCTACCATCTATCTTTAAACTAGCTTCTCTAATTTTGACTTTCCTGCCATTATTGTAACTAAAGGCATTGGGATATGGATATGATAATCCCCTGATAAGGTTGTAAACTTCCCAAGCAGATTTATTCCAATCAATTAACCCATCCTCTGGAATACGTTTACAGGTATACGTAGCCTTTCTATGGTCTTGTGGTCTTCTAATAACTTCCCCACTTTTGATAAAGGGTAATGCCCTCTCCAACATATCACTATAAAGCCCTGCAATCATTTTCTCTAATGACTCAGCCGTATCTAGTAAGTCAATATATATTGACTTTTGTGTAATAATGTCACCACTATCAATCTCATCGGCAATATAAAACATAGTAGCCCCACCCTGCGTTTCCCCATTGATTATCGCCCAATTCATAGGAGCAAAACCTCTATACTTCGGGAGTAATGAATCATGGAACACAATACACCCTTTTGCTGGTATAGAGTAAATGTCTTTGGGTATTTTATATCTCCACCCTGCCACAAATACTATTTCCGGCTGTAAGTTTTTTAATGAATAATCATGGATAAACATTGGTATCCGATTGCGCTTTGCTATATCCTGTACCCTTTCATACCATACCGTTTCATGCACATCTTCATCAAAGGCAAGGACTCCAACAACATCCTGCTGAAGTTCTATTAACTTCTTTAAAACCACTGACCCTTTATTCCCACCACCAAATAGAAATACTCTCATTTCGCTGCCTCATAATACCTAGTCTTAATTAGATACTCGGCTGTTTTTAATCTACTTTTTATTCTCATGGCAAAGCCATCATCACCGGAAATGTCTTAACTAATCCAAATGGCATATAAATAATCCCCGAAGTTACCAATGCGTATAAGACTAGCACTATTGACATAAGTAATATCGGGGCTACATGCAATACCCTTGCTATCCTTTCCGCCCCCAAGGGAAAACATATTGCTAACAAAACTGTAGATGCAAAGTAAACTCTCATAGCCCCATAATATACTGATAGAGGCGGGATAATGATGGTAAATAATATCAATCCCCAAAATGCCAATGCCATTATCTTGAATTGCCCCTCTATCTTTTTACCTCTAACTATGAAATACAACCCAAGGCTTATCACAATCACCACGAGCCAATTTGCTATCACTTCTATTATCTGTGGCATCGAACTTATATTTAAACCAACTGCTGCCTGCACTGCTGCCTCTCTAGTTGTTATATCAAGCAAGTCAGGATGTTGTGATAGTATTTGCCCTGTCTGCTCAGTTTGTAATAAAGTCTGAGACATAATCATCCCCGAATATCTAGCCACCCCAAAATGCCAAACTCCTACTGTTACAACTAAGACACAAAATATTATTAAGTAATGCTTAAAATATCTCCGCCTAATAACCAATGGAATAAGGAAGGCTACCCCAACAAGCCCCATCGCTATCATACTTGTTCCATAGTGCGAAAACACTAGTAACAATGCAAAAACAATAGACCATATTAATCTCTTCTCAAGCAACGCCCATATCATTCCCGACATGACTCCCATTGCTACCCCAACACGCCCCATATCTGGAAAATATAAAATATGCGAATTAAATACCACCACCAATACGCCAACTATGGCATATTTCATACTTAAATATCGCCTAGCTATAAGATAAGTAAATGCAGGCATTAGCGCATAAAATATTACAGGAAAGACTCTGAATAAAAGCATCGAATCCCATCCCGTTGCCTTCTGTATAAGGGCTGGTATCCAAGTAGTAATCAAGCACGAATTCACAAGAGTCTGTCTAAATTCCCACCCATATTTTATATTCATAAGATATGCCTGATATTCTTTTACCCCATCATTTACCAATACATGGGACATGTTGTACCACAGCATTCCTGCAAAGGTTATTAGGTAGATAAGAACAAAACCCTTATTTATCTTCAAGCCCCAACTTCTCCATTATTTTTTTCTGATTTCTTTCCATTTCTTCCAATTTTTCCCGAATTGGGCTATTGTTATCCCATAACTGTTTATTTGTGAAAGTATACGCTGATGGGATAATCATTAATCTCGAAAATACCAGTAGCCCTAAAACAAGGAGAACTGCTAAAAGAATATATAACCAAAAAGATATCCAGGGTGCATATAGAGCCATAGCCGGTTGCACACTAGTCGTATAAAGGATGACAACAACTATCATAAACTGGAGACCACTAATCACAACTGTGGCTCGTCCATAGGTATCAAGGAAACCGCCAATGTAACTCCCCTCAAAATATTTCCCAATTAAAGGTATCCTCATTTTATCCAATATCCCCTTCCATCGGCATCATTAGTTATAATCACATCAAGTTTCCTATTTTTAAAAAATTCATCGACTGCTAGTTTGCAACCTGCCAATTGATAATCATCAATAATGACATACCCACCTTCTACGACATTATCATAAAGACTTTCGAGGCAACATTTAGTAGACTCATACCAATCACCGTCCAATCTCAGCACTGCTATTTGACCTATTCTGCTTTTATTCTTCGATAGAGTCTCTTGAAACCAACCCTTCACCAGCACTACCTCATTACAGTCCAGTCCTAATTTTTCAAACATTAAATTATAGACTTCTTCATAAGTGCCTAAACAGTAACCCTCAGCTAAATCATTCGATGTTTTCCCCTTATGCCTAACCGGCTTTTGAATACCATCTACTTCTGTCTGTTTCGGTAGACCCTCAAACGAATCAAATAGCCAAGTTTCCCTGCCTTTTCTTTCATTTCGGGCTATTATAGCCATTAATGCCGAACAGCCACCTCTAGCCACACCACATTCCACAAAAGAACCCTTAATCTGTTTTTGCACTGCCTCTTTCACAACATCATAAGTGGCTATTAACCCCACTCTACTTGTCATAGTAAAAGGACTAATAAACCCTAGCCTTCGCCTCTTTACCCATTCGTCATAATCTTTTATAGGATACCCGTAATAAATCTTATCAAGTATAGATTGGTATACATCGAACCCATTACACGCAACTTTATATAGTTCATTAAAAGCTTTTTCTGACAATACTTTCTTTAAGATTCCCTGAGCCTTACGCAATGGCATCTTTAACCTCTCTAACAATATCGTCTACCGTTAAATGGCATGATGCTAATAGTTCATCGTGAGTGCCAACTTCAGAACAAAATCTATCGGGTATCCCCATTCTCTTAAAATAGACTGGCTCTCCAGATTCGGCTAGCACCTCAGCCACAGCACTACCCAATCCACCGATTATGCTATGCTCCTCAATGGTTATAATCGCCTTTGTTTCTCGTGCCGCTTTAATTATTACCTCAGTATCTAGGGGTTTAATTGTATGCATATTGATTACACGTACTTGAAAACCCGACACAGCATATAATTCTTCGGTGGCTCTCATGCAGTTATGCCTCATCCAACCCGTTGCTATTAAAGCGGCATCCTTTCCATCAATCAATTCTCTCGATTCTCCAATTCTGAAAGTAAATGAGTCTCTAGGCCAATCTGCCTTCCCAAGCCTTAAATAGCAAGGCTCTTCTAATTCAACAATAGCCCTTGTAGCAAGAGACGCTTCTAATACATCACTAGGAACGACCACAGTCATATTGGGCAAAGCTCTCATAATAGCAATATCCTCAGTAGCGTGATGAGAACTACCCAAAGCACCATAGGTCAAGCCGGTATTCCCAGCAACTATATTGACATTCAGATTATGGTAGCATATGCCACTGCGGATATGCTCCACACCTCGTAATGTTGGAAAGTTGCCTATAGAATAAACAAAGGGTATCTTACCAGATAACGCTAGTCCTGTGGCAATCCCAATCATATTCTGCTCTGCGACTCCAACATTGATAAACCTGTCAGGATATTTCTCAGAAAATGGTTCTACTAAGCCATATCCCATATCAGCAGTAAGTAAATAAATACGTTTATCACTTTCGGCTAACTCCACTAAAGTATCAATAAATGCTTTTCTCATAACTCTATATCACTGGCTACTTCATTGCCCCAAGCTGGTAAGGATTACTTTGCGAGCATAAAGAGACTCGCTTGTTCCAATATCAGCAGCTTTCAGTATAAAGCGTTTAGCCTCTTCCTCTGTCATACGAAAAGCAAGATGAAAAAGAACTGAGTTCTCAGTTGAAGCAACATGACCCTGTGAGACAATCCCTAGTTCTTGTCGTAGTGATTGCATTGTTTTACGCATCTAATTTCCCCCCTTACATTCTGGGCAAGGTAGATATTTCTCAACCTTTTCGTTTTTGGCTTTTCGCCTAGCTGCTCGGTTAGGGTAAAATCCTCCTGTAATATCTACCAATACAGTCCCCTTTCCCCCACATTTTGGACAAGGCTGGTTCTTATTCTCCGCCAAATAGGTTTCGTTACAATCATCGCATTGCATTTTCTATCGCCCTCCTTTCACCATATATTATCTGATACTTCTTCATTACTAATTGCCTCTATTTAGTTCTTTCAACGCCGATTCTAATTCCTCATCATTAGGATGTTTATAATGCCACTCAACCCGATTTTCCATCCAGCTTACACCCTTACCTTTAATAGTATGAGCTATAATGCAATGTGGCTGGATATCCACCTTAACTTGAAGCCCATCCACAAGGTCAAGTAAATCATGCCCATCTACTTCAATTGTATTCCAACCAAAAGCAAGCCATTTAGCACGTAAAGATACTAAATCCAGTACATCTTTAGTCTTACCGAGAGCTTGTATTTTATTGTAATCCACAATGGCTACCAAATTTGCTAAACAATGCTGTCTAGCAAACATAACAGCTTCCCATGTTGACCCCTCATTGCAATCTCCATCCCCTAACAACACAAACACTTTTTGCTTTGTCGCTAAAGCCATTCCGCAACCTATTGAAAGTCCCTGCCCTAATGAGCCGGTAGATGCTTCCACCCCAGGAACCTGATGGCTAATATGCCCTGACAGCAATGAGCCACTTTGATAAAACCCATCCAACCACTCCAAAGGAAAGAACCCACACTCTGCAAGCACAGCATAAACAGCAGCACAAGCATGGCCTTTGCTTAATATAAACCTATCCCGTTTTTCCCAATCTGGTTGCTCTGGTTTAACATTTAATACCCCGCTATATAATACCGCTAGAATATCAGCAATAGATAAGCAACTACCCACATGAGAACATTTTGCCCTATGAGTCATTCTTAAAACATGTTCTCTAATCTTTCTAGCTAGTTCTTCCATTAGCAATCTCCCACTGTTGGATATACAGAGTTAACCCATCCTTTAATAAATGGGGTCTATAACCTAACTCCCTCTTGGCTTTGGCTATATCTAAGTAAAACCTAAACGGGCGTGTAGATTTACACCCATTAAACAGTATCTCTGATTTTGAATTAGTCAGTTCTATAATTAACTCTGCTAACTCTTTAAGAGAACTATCTTGTCCGCTACCTATATTATAAACATCCGATATTTCCCTGTTCCAAGCTCCAATCGTCCCTTGCACAATATCTTCTACATAGGTGAAATCGCTACCATGACTCCCATCACCATCCACAATGAGTGGTTGATTAGATAAAGCACAACGAATAAATTTATTTACCACCCGATTCTTTTCACTACTCATGCCATACACACCCGCATAGCGCAAAACAACAACTGCCATTGATTTCCTGTAGTATCCACACAATACTTCGCTTGCAAGTTTAGATACCCCATACATTGTTGTTGGTCTAGCCGGATGCACCTCATCCACAGGTAAATAATTAGGCGGGTCTGAGTATACCCCCATAGTAGAAGCGTAAATAAAATGCTTTACATTAGTTTCTCGAATTACTCTTAATAAACTAAGTGTTCCGCCGACATTAACGCCAAAAAGGTCATTATTAGTCGTATAAGGCAACAATGCCGCTACATGGAACACAGTCTTTACCCCGTAGTGTTCGATAACCCTTTCAATAAATGGCTCGTTCCTTATATCCCCCACGCAAATATTAAAGTTTTCACGCTCAAGTAAAAAGTCCAAGGCTGGATTAATCCTATGATGAACCAACCCCACAACATCATAATCCTGCAACACTAACTTTCGACACAGGTGAGAACCGATAAGACCACTTGCTCCGGTAATAAATATACTCATCCTACCGCCTCAGTATAAAGCTCTTCATACTGGACTATTTGTTTATCTATAGACAAGTTACTCTTGATATACGACTTAGCTTTTTGAGTCTTTTCTTTGGCCTCTTCGGGGTTTTTAAGAATATATTTTATAGCATCTCTCAACATACCTACATTGCCATAATCCACTAAATAACCACCATCCATCTTTGCTATCTCTTTGCCAGCACCAGTGTCCTTGGTAACTATAACTGGAGTACCGCATAAGATAGCTTCCAGCGATGGTCTAACCCCTGCCTCATTCCTTGATGGTTGCACTAAAACATCTGCATCTACAAAGGCTGATAATTTAGCCTTCCCTTCCAAAAACCCAGTAAACAATATTTTACTACTACCTAACCTTTCCAAAGTCTTTTGAAACCCAGCATCTTGCCCAACTATAACCAACCGTATATTTTCTAATCCCTCAATAGCCTTAAATAATATCTCAAGACCCTTTGCCCAATGTATTCTGCCAACAAAGAGGATTAAACATCGTTCCTTTATATGATACTTAGCACGAAATAATCCAGCTTCAGGTAATGTTTTGAATTCCCCGATATCAAGTAATGGATGTATCACTCTGGCTTTAATAGCGTTTACTCCTAGCTTTTCATACTCAGCAATGCCTACTGCTGTCTCAGCAATAACCATGCTGGCATATTTCAAATCCTTATGCCCAAATAACATATCATACAACTTTTTGATAATTCTCTTCGCTCCTGGTAATTCAACAGTAGAACCATGAGCATCTATCATGTACGGTATATTATTCAACCTTGCCGAAGAACAAATTACTATGTTTTGAAAACTTCGATAACAATGAAAGTGAATAACATCAAACTCTTTAACATCTAATTTAACTAAACTAGGCATTATATAAAACCCATACCTATTAAACCAACTATGGAACATCCTGATTTTCACATTACCCAATGTTTCCAGATATTTTTTGTCCAATTCATAATCACCAATACAGATAGTAACCTCATGCCCCCTCTTAGTTAATGCCTGTGATAGCTTATTCACCACATCTACAGTACCACCACCATGAGGCAACGAGAGAAAATCAAAGACTTGTAATATTTTCATTTAGCCCTCATTTATATATTATTATCTCCACTTCACCCTCAACAAAACTACATACAAGCACCTTATCTTTAGTCAAATCCCCGTCTCCAACTAACTTCACCTTTGACCTCATCGGAACATTCCTTACCACCACGATATCCCCACCAGAAGGCAAATATTGCTTTTCAATAAATCTACTATATATCCACAGGTCAACATTATCCGAAGAACTATAAGACTCTCCAGATAAGCTATTGATATAATGTATCGCCTCAATGTCCACCTTCTCTAATGCACTATTGTAACCAAACCAACCATTGATATTAAAGAATGCTCCACTAATAGCCAACCCTACTAATGCAAAGGTTAACATACGATATACATCCAACCTTATTAAAATACCAAGTAAGGCCACTGCAAGTAACGACAAGAATATAGCTAAATCAATGCCCTGCCTAAAAGGTTGTGGTGACAATCCAAATAATATCGCAGGCAACATAACTGCCCCTAAGATACTAAATATCAAAACAGTCAATTTCTCATATGGGAGGATAAGCTTATACTTGACTATTAATAAGCCACCGGACACAATGAGTATCACCAACACATAATAAGATAAATAATAAAAAAACGATTTCTGTAATAAAGCAAGCCCTGATATTCCAATACTAGGCACAGCCATTGCTTGGATTAGGTTAATCCGTATAGGGCTAAGTAGAATAACCACCGTGATACCAATGCATACTACCCCTACTCCTAGAAGACCCCGCCTCGAAATAGTCTGTTTGTTCACCAATTTATAAACAATAAAAGCGAAAATTCCTGCTATTGCCATGAATGGGAGATACACCCCTGTACTATGAAACACTGCAAACAATAATGATAAACCTATTGCACCAAAAGCAAACCGCTTCTTTTTAGTTATTAGCCATTTAATAGTACAATAAACAGCAAGTGGCAATATAATACCGAGATTTATAATCTCAAATATCACCCCGCTATAAAACAACTGTAGTATGCTATAAGAGGTAAATATCGGTATAACTAAGGCAAGTAACCCTGCATATAATCCTATCAAGCTCTTAAATATAAAGAATAATGTTAACCCCATACCCAGTAAGGCTATAAAGTTGAACCACAAAAACAACATGTCATTATCTACATTGAATATATGACTTAGAAAATCTAGGGGGTAGCCAATGATATAAAGTGCCCCATATCGTATTTGCTCACCGATAATATCTTCTGGGGCAAAGATTCCTATGTAATCCATGAGATTCATATGTGCGGCAGTATCATCTCCAATATTCGGATAAACATACCCGTGAATAATTGGTGGTAACAAGATTACCGCACTAAATACAACTAACCCCAATATGATAAGAATTCTATTCTTCATGCCTTGCCTTAAATATAAATAAATGGTCAAGAGGTTCATTTAAACACCGTAATACTGCTTCTATGAATGCCTCAGTAATCTCTCCCCCGTTATAAATTCTATTCACAACATCAGACGATAATCCTGTCTTTTTAACCAACTCTTCTATGGTTACATATTCAAATACCCTTGTTGTGATAACCATACCCGCAACCATCTTATTCTCTCCTCTTACTAAGGCTATCCTATTTCATCAGGAATATAGGTTGGGCTACAATTTAACCAGTGATAACCGAACACCGCCCTGTTACCCAAGCATGCGCCTGCCCTAGTTCAATGTTTTAATATCCACCAAGATAAACTCTGCACTTTCTCCACAACACTTAACTGTGGATTCAAAGCCGTTGATATACCTTTTTTAATTACTGTAACCAACCATACGATTACACTGATGAAAAAGATGATAATTGTACCTATCCAAATATATGCTAATGTTGGAGATGCAACCAGAGGTTTCAAATTTAATTGTGCATTGTCTACCATCCCTCCCCTGAGATAAACAATACTCCACATACACAATGATATCACCAATAAAACGCCTGCACTCCCTATAACGAATTTAGCTAAATCATTCAATATCTTATAGAATTCGATTATTCGTTTCATTCTTTTTCCTTAGCCTCGATATTCATATTCTATATCCCCCTTTTTTTACTTGGATTGCTGTTTCCTCTTCCACAGCCTCATCATTACAAAATAAACTCCATATCCATAAATGCCAAAAACAATAACAAACAACATCTGACCTAAGCCGGTAGCGTTTCTAACCCACAGAATATGATGCCACTCTTCAACTTCCAATTCTCCCGACACAAACTTATAAGGATTAGAGGGCTTCCATCTCCATTCTGGCTTCACTTCCTGCCCTATCCACCTACCGATGTAAGCCTCATTGCCCTTTGCTAATTCAATGGTATACTGATAAACTTCAGGTTTGGTTTCCTTGGCTATCCACACTCCTTCATTCAATTCAATAATTGACAAGGCCATCTTTCCTTGCTTTGTGATATAGCCCATATTAGAATCAAGGGGTAACAAATTCCTGTCATATTTTATTCCCATATCATCCAAAACTACCCAATATTCCCTACTAGAAAGGGCATCAATGGAAATAGGTATGATGTACCTGTTTTCTTCCTTGTTGTATAGGTATGTCATTGCCCAAGTCCAACCACCAGCCATAAAGTAATCCCCATCAGGTATCTTAGGCAACTCTTCCTCATAGAATTTAACTGCTGACATCTCTGTGTCTAACGTTCTCCCAATATCAAAATAATGGGCATTAAACCCCATCAAACCTATGGCAACAACTAAAGTAGCCACAACCCATACCTTTTTCATCTTGCTTAAACCTAATCCAACCATAATCGCCCCGAAACCTATTGACGGCATCATATAAACATATGTCTGTTGTGCTAAATTCACGGCAAACCATACTACAGGAATAAGGAACAGCCATATCAAACTGCTTCTCCATCGCCTTTTTAATCTTTTTATATATACGCCGATTATCACTAGGCCAAGCCCTAGACTCACCCCTAGTATACCCAGCGTATCCAGTATTCTCTTGGGGAAATCCACCACCGCAAGTCCTCCAGTAAGCATAGTGAAAACACCAAAACTATTCTGGAAAAACCCACTTAGGGTTGTGTTACCCCACATCCCCAAATCACCATTGACAGCCGTAGATATAGGAATATAAAGATAAAAGAGTAAGAACAGCAATGTCACACCAACCAGTATTACGTCCCTCAATTCCTTATGACTAATAAGTAATACCCCCCACAATATAACAGCAAATAATGTATGCACTGCCCATAATAAGCCTATCATCACAGCAACTAATAGCCATTGCTTTTTAATGCTAAAATAATACGCACCTAACATAAAACATGTAGAGAGAGCATAGGTTTCAACTATGGTACTCTGGCTTATCACAAGAGCAGAGCCACCAAAAACCAAAGCAGATATCATTGCATAAAATCTCTTATCAACTAATCGTCTGACAATAAGATATATGAATATCGCTCCACCTGTAGTGGCAAAGACAGATATTAGTCCCATTCTCCAGGCTTCCGTCCCAAATGGCAAAAACAGAAATAACCTGCCCAACAACAAGAAGAGAGGTGCGCTTGTATGATGAGATACCAACATATATTTTGCGGCTAATACATAATGTGCCCCATCAGAATCAGTATTCATCCAAGTGATATTCGGAGCTAAATTATTGATTAGCACAGCACCGATAACACCAAACACAATAATTTCAAGCCAATACTTTCTCATAATTTCCTTAATTATCAAACATAATGCATTGAGCTTCATCTACTTTAGGTTCACCCTTGCGGGATAACCACCATTGCCAGAAATCTTCAGGGGTTGCCCACCTCTTTACCCCATCACTACCTTTCTCCCAGTATCTATAACAAGCTCGCTTCCAAGCCTCTGCTAATTTAGGGAACATCTCAAGTTCCAATGATGTTTGAGAAGGTGTTTCCATTGGACACAGCACACAACCCAACCTCTTGAATAACGGCCTCCCATCTAATCCTCTTAAGTCGTACAATGAACAATAAGGGATATTCTCTTGATGAATAAACTCCCATACTTCCTCACTTGTCCAATCTAAAATTGGATTTACAAAGATTTTAGTTTTATCCGTACGGCAAATCTCAACCATTCGTCTGCTCTTGCGTCTTGGGCTTTCTTGCCATCTTATACCAGTAACTACTCTTCGACCAGAGCCATGCTTTTCTTTTATTAGCTCACAACACCACCTAGCCTGACGGCGGGGCATACCCTTGGACTGTATGCCTTTCCAAATTGACATAGACGGACGTTCTATAATGGTGTCAGGATGGTATTCTCTGCCGAAGTAAACCAATGGAGGAGGGTCTATGCCTCCTTTTGAATAATGTGCATCATATTTTACCCTAGCCATATCTAGTAAGCGATTAACCACACAACTATCCTTGCCGTAACTATCAGCAAAGTAATACCCTTCAGGTGGCTCAAACTCTTGAAGTCTCATAATAGTTATCTCAACTTTGCTTCGCCCAGCCGCATCTATTAAGACACTATTGCCATCTATATCAGGGAGATAATTTTGTTGTTTTAAAGTCATTTATCCTATCTACCTCTTCTTCTATGCAACCCTCTTACCCCAAATCCAATTACTCGCAATCTTAAATCTTATTACAGTAGTCGAAGCCAATGCAAAGAAAGCACTCCACATATAATGAACGCCTACCTTCTCAGTGAACAGATATAAAATGCCAAGATACAATATTTCTGTTGCCCCAATAGAGAGTAGGAACTTCAGCCACCCAATCCAGAGGTTTTTTATCCTAGATTTTCTATTTTTAAATGTCCACAGGTAATTCAATGCAAAGTTATTCATAGAAGCCAGGGTGATAGCGATTATCGCAGATAGAATGTACCACAAACCTACTTGCTCAGTTAAATACCATAATATACCGAAGTGTATACCCACACCAATCATCCCCACAAGGCTATACTTAATAAAACCTCCCAACTTGCCAAATATGCCCCAAAGAATATCCGCAAGCATTAATTGCCCCCTATCATCAAATATTCCTTGAAGTATTCCTTCACGGGGATTCCATTGAGTTGAGTAATATCACTAATAATTTTATATATCGAAATCAATAATAGCGGAAACATTATAATAACTACTAATACTCTGGCTACTTTCACCACCGGACAAAGAATGTGATGTTGATTAACTCGCACCCATGCATCCATTTTAAACACCACCTTCCTTCTACGATGACATCCGGCAAACACCACAATAAGAGGTGTCCATCCTAAAACAACAACATGAAGTGATGTGGTATACACCCAACTATTAGTTAGTAAATTACTTCCTTCATACAACGCAAATAAGGGGAAAAGCGTAACTGCCATCCCCTTAATAAATCGTTCTTTACCTACCCATGCCCAAAGACAATTCAGTAATAAACCGAATACACCCCAACAAGGAATAACTATCAGAAAATAGCTTAGGCTGTAAATAGGTTGCCTTGGAAAATAATAAAGCCCTGCGTTTACTCCAATGCTGTCAATGATTAAGCCACCAACCATACCCTCCAGAAATACCATACTATGAACTGATAGCTTCCGCCTCCAATTCCCACGTTCCACAAACATAATCAAACATAGCAATGTCACCAATATACCTAAAGCAATCCATCTTGAATACACAATAGACCTCCGATTATATCTGTTGACACTCCCCACGACTTATTAAAGTCGAGGGATTCTCAGGATACGCTTTGAGCATTCTCATACGTTTTCTCCTGAAGGGTCTGCCCGACCCTACGAATATTCTTAGCTGCGTTGTAGTCCCTATCATGCAATGTGCCACAAGACTTACAAACCCACTGTCTGTCACTAAGTCTAAGTTCTTGATTTATTACACCACACTCGCTACAAGTCTTACTGCTGGGTTCAAACCTCGGTATTCGGATTATCTGCCTGCCAGCCTCCGCCGCTTTGTAGTCACACAATCCGTAAAATGCTCCCCAACCACTATCGCTTATGGACTTAGCTAGTTTGTGATTTCTAACCATATTTTTAATTGCCAAGCCCTCAAATACTAATGTTCCATAGTTCTGAATGTATGAGTTGGCTACCTTGTGCAAGAAGTTATTGCGTTGGTTCTTGACCTTCTCGTGTGCTTTAGCTACCAAAATCCTAGCTTTATGCCTGCCGTTTGAGCCTTTGACTCGCCTAAACAATACCCTCTGCCTTCTACGTAGCCACCTTTCTGATTGCCTGAAATAGTTAGGATTTTCTACCTTACCACCTTCAGAATCCACCAGAAAGGACTTTATTCCTACATCAATGCCTACAATTCTATCCGATTCGGGAAGTCTCTTTTCAGGCACTCTATCACAGGAAAAGCACACATACCACTTGCCACTCGCTTCCCTACGAAGAGTCACAACCTTTATCTCACCTGTAATCAATCGGGATAGTCTGAGTTTGAACCTGCCAACATTACGAATAGATAGATACCTGCCATCAAGTTTCCAGCCCGCTTGCTTCAGGGTAAAGCTATTATACCTGTTCCTGCCTCTGAAACGAGGGAATCCAACCTTGCCACTACCACTCTTCGCCCGCCTGAAAAAGGCTTTGTAACTTCTATCTAATCGCTCAAGTACATCCTGAAGCACCTGCGACCCTACAACCCAATACTCTGGAAAAGCTACCTTGAGTTCTGGCAATTGCTTTATCTGGTCATAACAGGAAATATGACCTTTATTTTGCCTATAGGCAGTGATACGTTGCTCCAGTCCAGTATTATAGAGATGCCGACAGAGGTCAAGCCAATTCATGGCATTGCCAAAGACGGTCTTGTTGCCAATTAATCGATATTTGTAGGTCTTCTTCATTTATCTACACCACTGTCAATAGCCTGATTCATCTTTTATAAGTAATGAGCATATCCATATTGTGCATCACGCCATCATATCTTATCTCCCTTAATCCATATTTATTACAAAACCCAGTTAGTAATTCATGGGTAAACTTAGTATGATGGTCACTTGTCCATGCCCCGCTCTGCAATAACTTTTGAGCATTCTCAACTATTCTCCACTTTCTACTCGCATAATTAGGAGTTGCTAGAATCAAATGTCCATTGGGCTTCAGTACTCTTACTAATTCCATTAACGCTTTATCAATATCCTTGGGGTACAAATGCTCCAAGACCTCAATGCAAGTTACAATATCAAAGGAGTTATCTGGAAAAGGTATCTCCATAACACTTCCATATCGAAACTCCGCATCCGAATGCCCCTTCATATATTCAAGTGCCTTTTCATTTACATCTATGCCGACTTTACCATCTCGACTAAACATATAATTTAAATTAGGACTGCTACCACAACCCACGTCCAATATCCTTTGTGGTTTCAAATCTTCAGTGATTGTCTTTAATAATAACGCTATCGCCTGTTTCCATTCCTTTTGTGTTTCTGTCCCTTCATAAAAAGCATGGTATTCCTCACTCCCTTTAGGTAATTCAACAACATAATTCAAACTATTTTGATACAATCTCTTGAGATGTTTTTGAAGGGATTGCCTTGTGCCTTTAGACACCCCTGCCTCACGCCTAGCAAAAGACATCGGTAATTCAACATGGGATACCCATTTAGCCTTAGCAAACAACTCCAAACCTATCTTAAAGCCTATACCTTCCAATCCAATCATCTTTGTTGATAACCCTTCACTGTCTGTCAAGGTATATTCACCCCTTGGTATCCCCTCTAGACATTTACGCCGTATGCCAAAATAGCCTGTCATTGGGTCAGATACAGGAGCAGGCACAATCATATGAGCAGCCCACACAGCCAAATTACTTTGTAATTTACGCCACCAAGATAGCTCTGACATTGCTTCTTTAGTATGCTTGGTTACAACAACCAAATCATGCCTTTTAAGATTGGCTACAATCTGTGGTAATAATGAAGAGGGATGTTGGAGGTCAGAATCCATAACTATGATAAAATCACTGTCTGTGGCATCAATCCCATCTAATACAGCCTGCGCCAATCCTAACCCTCTACCCTTGATGACATTAGCCCCTGACTTCCTGGCAATCTCTGGCGTATTGTCATCGCTATCATCCACAACAATAACTTCGTAGCCATAAGGCATTATTTGAGATAACAGTTTTTTTATATTGTTTTTTTCATTACGTGTGGGAATAATGACAGATATAGACAGCATAATCCACCCTTAATGTGATTTTAAGAATTTAATTATCTTTTTAAAGTCAAAGTTGAAATGTTTTGGCTTTAATCCCCTTTCTCTCAACTTCGCTATTGCTACCCGTTTCTGTGATATAGATAATTCCGCATCTAATCGCTTATCCTCACTTTCCAGGCGTTCCGTATCCTCTTCCATTTCATTTAATGACTTTTCTTTTTTGAATAATGCCATTATACGTCTACTCCTGTTTCTTCTGTCACTATTCTCTTATATTTCAATTTAGTCAATGTCATAGAAGTAGCATCAGGTACATTGGCAAGTATTTGTTCTTTAGTAGCCATATGCCTTTTACTGAGAAAGAAAATAATCGACCAAGCAGGTGTTCTGGCTGCACGATAACTATGTGCTAATTGTTGACCTCTAGTTGTAAGGCGATATACTTCCATTACCGCTTTCGCCTACCAGTACGTAAGGATTTCCTAATTGCATCCCTATATTCCTCCGGCGATTGCTCTAGTAAACTTTTTCCAGTAACCCCCACCCTTGTTGATGTTGTGGCTATAACCCCCTTATCATCCAACCCAACACGAGTTGTGGTCTCTGTTCTACCCTTGTTCCTGAACCATATGAACATAACCGCTATAGCTACAACCGCAAAACCCATCGTCATCCACCCATGCAAAGTAGACCCGATTACAATATTGGTTGGAGGAAAAGTAAGATTGTACCCCATTAAAGTCAACCAGAATATTGAAGCACCAAGAGACAAAAGCACATGAGTATGCCTTAAACTCAAATAACTCATCCATCCTGCCAATACCAATAATATCCAAAATGTCATCTTATATCACCCCCTTACCATAAAACATGAACTGCTCCGCCATTATCTTTATAAGCCAACTTATTCTGTGTAGTTGAAAAATACAAAGAATTATTTGGTGCGGAGGCATCCGTCATCTCTACTGGTCTTATTGTCCCATCTCCTCTTATTTCAAAGTCAGTAAGAGAAGTTGAGGTAAAAATTTTAAAATAGTCCTCAACAGGAGGAGAACCTAAGTTATTCCTTGTCCGAACTATTTTAAGATAAAAAGCATTATTGATAACCGCACCCGCAGGTTGTGTTAAAGCATTTTGCGCCCAAGCCCCAGGTGCATTAAAGGTAATAATGCCTGACTGAGTAAAACCATTTGTAGTCTCTGATACTACTAGCGCCGCCCAATTACCGCCACCTGTAGAATAATACCATTCGGGGACAATAGGTTGATTAGAACCACTAACCAGAATAGCGGCTAAATGCTCAAATTTTACAACACTACCAATCAGAATATAATCATTATCGTCATCGAAGATAATTAAATCAGAAGCGGAAGCCTCAAGAAACGCTGTGCCATCAGGGGCTATTCCAGTCACCCTATCTACCGGAACATCAGGGGTTACTTCATAACCAAAATCAGGGTCTACTTGTGCCCCACCAGCAACAGTTAAAGCTGAATCAAAACTCTCCCCTATATGAATAGCATGTTTCTCTAAACCATACTCATCAGTAGTTGTTAAGTTAATAAAGTCTACCTCTGTAGTTGCATCACTGGCGACTGCTCCTGTTTCATCCATATCTACTTTAAAAATAGAAACATGGTCAGTCGGTTGTAACGCCCCAGTCGCATATTCAATCTCGATGCCTTCAATGCCTGAATATCCGTTTGCCTCAACATCTACCAATATCCCCTCAACTGCATCTGCCCCAGATTCTAGGGCTACCGTAAACAACGCCCCATGTGTATAATCACTAGATTCTATTCCTACGTTACCCCCATCCCTAGCGTGCATTGCTATACGTCCGCCTTCACCTACAAAAAATAATGGATGAACAAAGACCTCAAAGGAGGCATCGGCAAAATCAGCAGTCCAACCAGTAGTCTTTAATACAACATTACTCACATCTATAAAAATGGATATCTCTGCTGCCTGCCCGTAATTACCTTCATTAACAATAACTATAAAGTTCTTACTATCAGCATCAGCGGCAGTAAATATAGGAGTAGTGGAAGTAAATAAGTTTTCGTAAGCCCCCCCTGTCAAATCAAAACTTCCTACTGCTGTATGTTCGGGTTCCACCGTCCCATATTCAGATACCCATAAACCAGTTCCCTCATCATAAGTAACTGCTGTTACAGCAGCTTCACTTCTTATAGAACCAGAGGCTATTATCCCACCATAAAGATTATCAGCAACAGACGTTGTTGTAGGACTTCCTACAAATATTCGTTCAAACCATCCATCTGGAAAAGGGTCTCCTTCATAACAACTGCTTAATGAGACAAGGATTGCAGCAATTATTATAAATACATGGCTTATTATCTTTATCCGCTTCATATCATACTCCTAAGCATTTATTCGCTCATTAGTCCAGTAATACCTTCTGTAAGGCTTTGAATCGAATGTTACTTCCCTACTACCCTTTCGCCCCTTTTTCTTTATAGTGAGCGTCACATATCCAGTCTTCTCATCATATTCACATGCTATTCTTTCAGTTGGTATAATCCTAGCTGTCCAATCAATTAACCTAGCCATAGGTGTAATAAACGTAACCTCTAATTGCATCTTCCTATACTGAAAACTCTGCTTCTCAAGTTCCCTGCCCAACGCCGACATACTTTCTCTAGCATTCGCCCCAATATAGTACTCATCAATAACCAATTTGCCATTATTAATTATCCCCTGCTTTAACCAACCCAATATCTGCTTAAAGGAGTTACAATAAACATACGGTATACCGTAAAGATGAAAATTACAAAATATCCGCATTGGAGAATGAAGCTTATAATAAGAGGGTATTTTGAACAGCTTTAAATTACCATTCTGCTTTATTTTAACTATCATCGTTTTTGGGTCGTAGGCTTTTACTATGCACCTAATATTATGTTCAGCACAAAATATCCTAACGCAATCATAATGGTATGCGTCAACAATCTTTGCAACACCCGTAATGGATTTGCCACTACCTTGTTCACCCTCTATGATTCTTACTTTAGCAGCAGCAAACGGCTCTGCATTCAATGGCCTCGTTGCTAGCATTGTCATACTAAAGCCCTAATTCCTTACTTAATTTTTCCATTTCTTCTTCATGGGCTACACCGGCTATTTCAAGAATATCTATCCTTCCTTTTCCTTCATATCCTATCGAAAGTCCATCTTGTACCTGAGATATAATCCCCACAACATCAACATCATCCTCTGGGTCTATTTCCTCTATCAATGATGCCGTGATTAGAAAATGTTTATCTATAAAGTTATCAGGAAATATTCTTCCTACCATCGCTGATTTTAGAAGTTCATTTATTCGTGGATTCTTATATGTCGGAAGGAGCACCCTCATAGCTGTCTGTAAATCTGATTTGTCCTCTTTTTCATCCTCAGCCTCAGACAATGAGGGTGGCGCACCACTTTCTTCGATACCATCACCCCTCTCACCCTCTTGAGTGACTAATTGCTCATATGTCGATATTGGTTGTCCTTCTAATTCTTCGATATCTTCAAATTCATCAGCCATATCTTTACCTTGTTAATGTATTTATGGTATTCCTTAAATCCGCCAAATCCATAGCCATTCCCTGCATAGTTGTGTATAAATACGCCCCTACAAGCCCTACCCCAATTAACGCAATCCAAGGCAAATACTGCTCAATCATGTTTTTTTGTATTTTTGAACTAGGTTTTGCACCCTTATAATACGATTCTACCCACTCTTCCTTATTTAAAGCATTTCTTGTCCTTGGTGTTTCGGCAGTAACATGTAATTTATTCGGGTCGTGAGGCCATCTGCTTGACCACGTAAAATCCAATGATGCTACCCACTGCGGAAACAGTTGATGTATTAACCCCTTATTCCACCATATGAAGGTGATGCGACTTGGTATGATATCATACTTCCCACCATCAAATATAACAAAACGAGAAGTCATTTTTACAAACTTCTCAATTTTAGTTTTATTCACTCTTCTGAATGTACAGTATATCTTGTTTCTTTTATTGGTGTTTGCACTCCAAGCCATCACCACCAATATAATTGCCATAATAGCAATTAGTGTTATAAACTCCATATTCCCCCCTGTGACAGACCTCCGAAATATCCTTTTCTTATATTATATAGGTAGATAGGTAGACATAGCAAGCATTTTTAATATTTATTTTCCAACTGAAAATAATGTCATCCAAAAGTGACATTTCCCGTGATAACTCCATAGACTAGCAGTATCATACTGAGTACACCCATTATACAAAACGGTGCGAGGAATATCCAATAAAACATATCATATCCATCAAGAAAAGACCATTGCCATGTAAGCACCTTGAAAGCCGTTTTGAAATACTCGCCATTTGGTACTGGTAAAGGAACATTCCCCAGCAAAGGTAATCTCTGAACGGCATTAGAGACATTTAACAGATATTCTAAGGTAGTAACTGGGGATTGAGAATATCCTCCAGTGCCACTACCTGCCCATCCTGGCGTTGGTTGCATGGTATAATTATGCCCTGCTCCTCCAGCCTCAGCATAAAGCGCATAGAGCGTCAATTCAGTATTGTTCACCACTGTTTCTATCTTGTACCAAGCTAAATCAGTAGTAGATTGTATCCGCCCATCTTCCATACCAGCTACCCATACCGTAGCCGCTCCTGTTACCGTTTGACTACCCGTAGTAAAAGTCGCTGTGCCGGTTGAATAAGATTGCCCTTGTGGTGCATCGGCACTTTGAAACTCAAAAGTAGAACCGAGAAAAGCCCCGATTATCCATACAAAGGTAAATAACGCTAACCAGCCTGCTTTAAGTCCCATAATTTACCTTACCCTGTAAAATAGAATTCTCTTCTTGTTTTATTTATTCTAGCTTCCTCAGCCTTTTGCTCCTTCCTAACTTTATCATAGCATTTCTTACAACGGTTATCTCTTTTTATCAACTTTCGTTTCGCACAATCTGCGCAATAACCTCTTTTTTTCATCAATAACTCACCTGTCTGTATAGATACATAATCCCTAAATCAACAATCAAAGCCACAAATGGTATCCACATGGGAACAATTGTTTGGCTTGACCCTATAAACAGTACTACTATCAACGCCAGAACACCTAATAAAGCCGAGCGAGTAAATACAATAATAAATAGTGCCGCACCAAACGCCAATCCCATAATTATCCAAAAATATATATTCTCTACAGGTATACCTGCATCAATAGCAAAACTGTTAAATGCATCATATGCCGGAAGATTAGCAACCCCACTTGCATCCCCATACCATGTAGCAGGCATAGGTGAACTGGGCATGTCAAACCCACCAACATCAGCACCAACTGCATCGGTACTTTCAAAGCCCACCATTCCGCCATATGCAACACTCATTTCCTGATTGTCTCCCCACGCTATTGTCCCATCAAAGGCAGTTGTTAAATCCGCTACTGTTGAACCTGTCAACATGATATCTGGCTCATAAGTAATCCGTAATGCAGCAGTCGCAGTATGGTAATAATCTGTCATATATGATATGGCAGTAGACATGAACCTCCAATTCATTGTTGTATTGGTAATACCTCCGCCAATTGCATTTACATCCGTATCCCCATCAACATCCAGAGTTAAGTTACCAGCGCCACCAGTTATTTTGATGTTCTTAACACCACTAGCTAATATTCCGCCACCAACAGTAGAACTCACTAAATAAGTCGGGCTAGGAAATGATGGGTAAACCCCATACTCAGTATATCCCGCTAGGTAGAAAGAACTCTGATTATGGTCTTCCTCATATGCTTCGATTATCTGGTTCATATCGGCTTTGACAACGCTCATTCCCTGTGCCCACGTTATGTCCGTAACTATGGTATCGAGAGTGTCGCCATTCTCCCTAAACCCCAATCCGTCACCGTTACCACCAGAATCAATTTGAAAGAACAGGTAAGTGGCATCAGGTGCCTCAACGGAACTATCCACATTCGTCCATGCCCCACTTCCAACCAGTGACTTATCAGTTGCATTAGTTGCAAACGTTGCCCCGCCTGTGACATAGCCAATTAAGTAGAAATCAACGTCAAGCGTCTCAACATAGCCCTCAAATATCTGAGCGTCATCCAATCCTACAATACGGAATGTGTGAAGGGTTGCCTCAAGCTCTGGTTTTCTGTTGTCAGTCGAGGCATTCATTCTGACTCCCACATCTCTAGCTGTCACACCATCATTGTTTACAATCTCTATGATAGCTGCTACTGCATCAGGTGCTTCGGTAGATATATCAACATCAGTCCAAGCTAATGCGCCTGCCAAACTTACGTCATCCGCATTGGTATTGTAAGTCCAATTGTCATCGGTATACGCCCTGATGTAAATATGAGCCGTAGCATTCTCTAACCATACTTCAAATATCTCGTCATCATCTATCCCTATCATTGCCCAATAATGCTCGGTGTCAGTTCTCCTATCATCTGTTGACCCATTCTTTCTTACACCTGTATTTAGATTAGCATTATTGGTATCTATCTCTACCACAACTCCACTAGCCCCATCAGGAACGAATGCAGAAACATCTATATCCTGCCATGCCCCAAACCCACCCGGTACTATCTCGTAACTGTCAACATTAATTGCGCCAGCCGTTATTGTCCCTGCTGCTGATACGTCAACTAAAAAAGCACCTGGTTTATAAATAAGCGGATGATTTACCTTACTTGTGTCTACATATCCATCAAACTCTATGTCAAAAGCAGCCGCTAATTCCAAAGCGGCGGCATCTGGTGTTTCCACTCGCCCATTCTCACCCACAATTACTGGGAAATTAGTCTGGTTAGGTGTAAACCCTGTATATAGATTTGTTGCTACCTGCCCACCAACAGGTACATTAGGTATTACAGTCGCAACACGAGTAGTTGTCAACATATATTCTAAACTTGTTACGCCTACCTGCATGTTTGTATCTAACCCAGTGGCTAATATATAACCCGCATCAACGAATGATTGCCCCCCATAACCTAAAAGGGTTGGATAATTAGTTCTAGCAGAGGTTGATGTACTTACAATGGTAGTGGGAAAATAAAATTCCCATGCCGCCAATACACCTGTTGCCAATAATGCAACCCCTATTGCAGCAACCACACACGCTCGTAGAAATCTTCTCACAATGCCCCCCTGCTGAAGAAGAAGTAGCCTAATAAAACTACTATAAATATCACGAATATGAAAGCTATTGCCAATGACATCAATCCAAGCCAAGCACCCATGAACGGTGTCACCGCAATCATAAGCAATACTGCAACCCCACTCTCTGTCTTTTTATAAAGAAACACGGCAAAGAACATAACAATCACTAGCATTAGTGTGCTACCCGCAAGGGCTTGGGTTATCCCTAGATATATTCCTAAATTAGTTAGCCCATTCCCTGCTATACTACCCCACTGTATTGTAGGATTCAAAGAATCAGCATATGCTCCTGTTGCTTCCTGCGCATCTCCACTCATCTTCTCTACTGCTGCCTGAAATAGAATCGAGCAATACGTACTCAACCCAGGCACTCCCTCTAAAAATATATCTCCACCTAATATAGTCAAGTATCTCACTCCTTGTATATCTGTAATATACTCAAAGCCAGCCGCAGGTGCATCCTCTGCCTCAATATTCTCAGCCATATCTATTGAAAATATCCTCAATGGATTATTAGAATCTGTCGCACCTGATTGGTCTATAAAATCACTTGCGCCTAAATATGCTGTCACAGTATTACCTACAGGCGATGCGAATATTAAAGGATTACCAGTTATCCTTAAGCCATACGCCGTCCCACTCACCAAACCCGCAGCAGTCACTTGTGCCGCCGTCTGATATATTGATATAGGTCTATCCCCGTATTGTTTCAATGGAGTAGATAACAAAACAACAGTTCCAGTGGTGTTCAATACTTCAAATAAAAAGGCTTCCCTTGCAGTGTAATCAGTCGGTATTACAGTATAATCGACATAGCCCTCTGCCATGAAAAGCATATCCCCAGTTTCGACTACACCCTCAAATACTTTATATAAAGGTATCGTACCCGTGCCGAAAGCTATATTGTCAGGATTTACTATGGCATAGGCTGGTGTTGCCAAGATAAATACCATCAATACTGATATTAATATGGCTAATCTACTTTTCTTTATCATACTTTTCTCGTCTTTCTGATTGCTTCCGTTTAATGCGTTTTACAAGAGTATATAATGCTATCATAAGTGGTATCAAATATATTAATACCAGTACTATCCCTGTGGTCATAGCGTTCCCCCCAAATCGGGCGGTAACAATTTATGTCCATAGTATGTCCTTTCGGGAATTCTTTGAGCTTTATTCTCAATTGAATTACCATTATCAGATGCATAATAGGGTGAATCCCACCAATCCTTTAAATTCTTTGGTTTTCGTCTACGTTTCCTATCGTCCTCTTCATCTTCCTCATCCGATGTTTCTAAGGCTATTGCCCCTGAGACCAATCTATTATCTCCACCAATAAGCCTTTTCCCCTCCGGTAACAACAGTGATTCTTCTGTGACTAATGTATCTTCTTTTACCCTGCCAAACTTGGCTTGATATTCCATTCTCAATCGGTCAATGTCTGCCTTCCATGACTCTGGTGGATTTATCCTCTCTAATTCCCTCTCCAACATAGCCCAAGCTTCATGTGGGTCTACATCATAATTCGTTCTCATTTCATTATAGATACCACGTAATTTCTCTATTATCCCTTTGGGAGCACCTATTTTTTCATAGGCATATTTATGTGCCGCTAATTCACTCTTAACAAAATCACTAGGAGCTTCCGCTAATCCCTCGCTATTTTCTGTGCTATGATATTTCTCATGCTCTATTTCTGCCTTGGTAGTCACATTTGTTATTGCGTATATCTTATTCTCTTCATGGTCATAATACGCCTTAATCGTGCTATCCTTATCTTCTCTAGGAAATTCTTTCCACGAGTCAACCCACACTATTTCCGCTTCCGGCTTCTGCTCCATATCTGGTGTCAAACTTGTTTCATCTTCAACAAGGTCTAAAATAGGAGATTGAGCTTCTTCTTCAACAGATATATCTGGCAATAATTCACTTACTTGAAGTTCTTGCCCTATTGGTACAAGCCTATCTTGCACTAAACCCTCACCAGCAACATCACGAGTAGCTCTTAACTCCTCAACACTTACACCCTCTGCCTTTGCCTCCTTCCACACCTCAATGGGTATCTGCCCCTCACCCATTCCTATGGTCTCTTCCCTTGCTCCTACATTAGCTTCTACATCTTGGGCATAAGATATAACAGGCTTCCCACTCTCAACATTGATATTAATCTTCATAATGCCTAAATCTACATTTTCAATGTTTTCAGGCGGTAATCCCCCTATCACTTGCACAGACTTAAATGCACTACCCTTGCCACTTAAACCTTCATCAATATAATCAGGCGGTGGCACTCTCATGGTGAAACCGTCTTCATCAGTGTAAGGTGGTGGCAGTAGTCTAAACATAGCTCCGCCAGTAGGTCTACCTTGTATCCAAACCACTGTTCCTGGAACTATCTTATCTACTTGTTTTTGATAATTCTCGTCATCCCTTAGCGGAGGAGGTTTTGGCGATGGTTTAGGTATTGGTTCTTTCTCAATACTAATAGATGTAACAGGACTAGGGCTAGTGCTAATATCGGGACTAGGTGTTATTAACCCAGAAACAGGCACAGCAGACACCACAGGACTAGGTGATACATCCGGTGATAAACTAGGTGAGACTACAGATACAGGTGAAACCTCAGATATGGCACTCGGCGCAGTGCTTGGTGCAGGAGATATCTCAGCACTAGGAATAGTGCTAACTCCCAAAGGTGGTGTAGCCCCTATTGCAGATACACCTACAGGCGTAGTAAAACTTGTAGCACTCATACCAGCTACACTTGGCAAATATGCGGATGGTATATTAGACGCAATTGCATAGGGAGATACTGGCGATACTATCTTACTTGCTAGTTTCCCAGATACAGATACAACTAATGAACTTGGCACATGCAATCTGAAAGTAGGGGAAACATCCGCCCCAACCTCAACTTTTTCTGGATATATGCGGTAGCCTATAAGGTCAGACGGTGTTTCAGATGCTACTTTCTCCATTGCTTTGGTGATTTTGGGCAACAACCTCTTTGCTTCTGATTTAGCATAACCCATAGCCACTGCCCAAGCCTCTGCCCATTCATCAGCTAACTTCTGTCCTTTGAATGTCCTTAATATAACATAAAAATCAGCAGCATCTTTTGGCACACCAGGAGATGCTATACCTCTCTCCGGCGGTCTAAATGCTGTCCCTGTTCCTGTCTGCCGGACTCTTAATATGGTATCTGATTTACGAATACCAGATTCGGATAACCTCATTATATCTATTCTGCCAACGCCTGGATATTCAACGGTTATTAACGGTTCTTCCACCAAACGTCCATAGGAATAGATATTTGTCTTATCTAACTGAGACCCTGGCAATTCACTAGTTTGCAATGCAGGGTCAATAAACTCTGATTTTAAATCATTAATATGTTCCCATTTTCCTTTTACAATCTTCTCAATCCTTATCGGTGATTTAGGAGAAAGACGATATTGACGATTACCTCCTAATTTTCTTAACTTCTCCAATGTCTCATTGGTAAAAGCAATCGCCTCATCAAGAGAAAAAGTAGATTGCATATCTAAGTCATGTGTTTTACGCCAGCCCCTTAACTCAGGTGCAAGTTGTGCCTTTATTGATTGGCTACCAAACAAATCAACATGAGTTACCTTATCTCTGTATTTCGCCATCTGCTCTAAAAATACTGCTACTTCGTCAGCATCTAATCTAGCAGTCGGGTCAAATAATGTTTCCTCAGATAAAAATGGTGACTTTTTCCCTGCAAACAAATTTCTATTCTTGAGAGTAAGGGAAAGAAAGTCTATTTGCTCTTTGGCTATTCCTGCTTTAATAAGTGCCTGTTCATTAACAAAAACTTTTGTGTCCAGCATCATTTCAGGCTTATAGCCATCAAGAATAAGCTTGGCCTCTGGAAGAGTTAGATTCCTAGCACCAACAACCCACTTCCCACCAGACCTACCAATTATAGGATTCTGAAATACGGATAACCCTTTCCATGCAACAACCTCACCTTCTATTGTTGGTATCTTGGTAGTAGTAATCTTTATATTCCTTACGGGTATTGAGAGTACGGGTAATGCATAAAGTAATGTACCGCCAGCCCCTAATGCTTTCTCGACAGGAGATAGTTTATTCCAATGCTTGGTTGTTTGATATCCAACCAAACCAGCACCAGCAGTTGTTAGACTTCTTGTTGCTACCCTACCAACAATTGAACCTAATACCGCACCTGGAGCAAAAGCCGCACCAATAAGTGCTAAATTAACAACAGTTAATCCCCATTCAACTGCGGAGACATCTTTAACAGTATATTCTGGCAATAATGCCTTCGCCGCAGGTACAATAAATGATATCGTTTTAATCCCCAATCTTTTACCTGATTCTGGGGTTAATACCATCGTGTCTATTGGATGCTCAGGAAGTTCCTCCCACTCTTTTGTATGCTGCTTCCCTTCCTTTATAAGAGTTTCACGCTTTGCTTCAAACTCATCTATAATGCGTTGCCGTTCTGTTGAACTAATAACATTACCTTTATAAAGCCAAGTGGTTTCACCTAGACTCTCAACTCCAGCAATACCACTCTCCCTCATAACCTGCTGTACACCTTCCGGCTGTTTATCAAAATCCTCTTTGGATATATACTTGCCGTCAGGTAATTCTATAACTTCCCCACTATCAAGTTGCTGTTTGAACTCTTCATATTCTTTATTTAATTGCTTTGCAAGGGCATTATATGCTTCTAAACCCCCTGCTTTATATGCAGTAAATAATTCGGGAGATGCATTCTGTAATTCACTTTCAAAAGTTTGTAATTCTTTATCTCTCAATTGGGTGTATAATTTTAAAGCTTCACCTAACCCACCTCGCTCATATGCTTGCTTTAATTCCACCGGAGCTTCTGAGGTAAACCAATCTACTAACTGTTTTGCCTGCGTCTCAGCAAATTCAATGTACCTTTGATAACCGGCTATATCACCCGTAATTACAGTTTGATATAATTCTGGATTGGTATTTTTTAAAACCTCCGCCGCTTTCGCTGTTAAATACGCACTCTCGTCTATATAAACCGAACCCTTGGGAATAAGCCCAAGTTCCACCTGCTCATTAAATAAGCTCTCGCCCTCAAGTTTTGATAGTCCAATAGCCTCTTCTCTCGTTATATGCTTTGAGCCTTCGGCTGTGTCTACAGCAACATAAGGCGCAGTATACAGCCATTCTACCTTGCCCTCTTCTACCTCAACCCTTTCACCTTTTTGTCTCTGGCTATATTCCACAGACGTTTTATACCCTAACTTCCACATAGTCGATTCAGGAGTATAATACCTGACACCTTGAGTGTCAATATAGGTAGTGGGTTCTCCAGTTGCAGTCCTGTCAGCTACTTTCCAAGTGGGGGAAACAGTTATACCACGCTCAATACTAGGAGCAGGTGGTGTATAAGGCTCACGCTCCGCCCTGTCTCGTTGCTGTTCTTCAGGCGATAAGCTTGGAGGTGTTGGCTTATCTTCCGGCTCTCGGCCTCTATCGTCACTAGGAAAGGCAACATCTTTCTCTTCTCTGTCTTCTCCCCTGACCTCTATAGGCGCAGTCTCTACTCTGCCACCACCACCAACTTCAGGTTCACCAGTTATTGGGTCTATTCTGTCACCCACTATTATTCTCCATATTAAACACTAATAATATGTCCCCCCACAACTATGACAGTAATATCGCTGTTTCTTGCCTCTATATTTCGACATTACCTTGCCATGCTTTCTGGTCTTTCTAGACCCACAATTAGGACACTTCTTTTTCATTTTAATTACTCAGCCCCTATATCATCACCCTAACCTCTATCACCATAATAAGTCTTTGGTATTTTAGCATCCCCAAGACGCTTTCTACGACAAGCCCTATGCCAATAGTTAAAATCACACTTTATTCCCCCTGACTTAACTGGTCTTTGGCACCAAGGGCAGAAACCTTTACTTGCCTTACTTTTTCTCATTTTATATGTGTGTTCCTATGGTTAAAAAAAATCTCTTCTTTTTCATAGTAACGTTATCCTTCTCTTACTACTCAGTCTCTTACCCTGTCTCTTCTTCTTTAGTTTTGGAGTTTTTAGTGATATTTTTGGCAACCAGCTTGCTTCTCTCTTAGCTTCTCTCCGTTCCGCCTGTGCCCTATATACCCTTGCCTCTGCGACTGCCCTTCTTTCTTTCGCTTCTAACTTCTTCTTAAGTAATTCACGCTTCTTATCTTGTCGAGCAAATTCTTTATCAGCACGGTTATCTGCAAGAGCCACCTTCCTCTGCTTATCTCTTATCGCTTTTACTTTCTCCCTTTTATCTCCTAGCCCAAAGTCAAAGAAGCCCATTATGATACCCCTGCAAACTCTTTTATTTTATCTACTACTTTATCCCTATCCTTTAATTCGTTCTCCCAGATGATTAGAGTTGAGTAGCCATACTTTTTGAATAGTGCTATGCGCCCCTCTTCGGTTTCTTCATAACACCTTGCCCTTTCGCCGTGCCAGTAAGTACCGAATACCTCAACTATTTTTTTCTGACCATTTGTATTTATAAAATCTGGGATTTTCCCCTCAATCACAACTTTCCCATCCCCCACAAATTCCCAGTCATTAGGAAATAACTCGTTTAGTAAGCCTAATACTATGGTCTCCGGCTTGTTGGGATGTATGCTCATCGCTTTGAGTGAAGCACTAACTAACTTATTTTTATGGGAAGGCTGTCTCCATAACCGCTTCCCAGTTTTACTCATTTTTAACCTTGTTTCCATAGATGGACGCTTGCCTAATTTTGCATTCCTCATCTTCTCTATGGCCTCTGGTGTATTACGATGCCCCAAATGATACTGATTCCCTTTATTTACAAGGCTTAATTTTTCCCTTGTTTCTTCTGTTACCTTAAAACCCCTACGAACTTCATGCATTCTCGCCCATTGTGTCTCATCATGTTTCCTTTTCTTTTGACCTTCACTTAACCTTATCTTAGTTTCAGCCCGACTCATAGCCAACTTCATACGCTTGCTTTGTAATATCCTTTCTTTGGGGTCAGCATATTTCTTAAGCATTATTTGCCTATGGACTTCCCTTAAATCCTCATTGTAACTCGCTTTAATATTAGCTTTATGCTCTTCGCTTAATGCTTTGCCTTTTCTACTCACACTTTACCTCTCATTTACAAAGTGGGGGATAAGCCTCAAAACTTATCCCCCACACAGGCAACCGCCGGACTGTTTTCTTAGGCAGTTGTAGACATTGCTTTCACGATTAAAAAAATTATCATAGCCGCAAAAACAATTAAAACTACTCCCATCAAGCCTGCTACCCCACTATCATAGGTAGGAGTAGTGATGGTAGCGATGGTGTCGTTGATGCCAGGGATAAGGCTCACGCCTACATACACTCCGATAGCTGCCATTATCAAACCAAGTATTGCGTTTATGTTAGTTAGACCCCCGAATCATCTATTTTATTGAATTATCCACTTCGTATTCACATTCATAAAATGGAGCCGCAGTTAATCAAATAACTATACTGCGTCAGCCATAGCGCGTACAACAAAGAAGATAATCATGGCGGCAAAAACAATGAGAATTACGCCTATCAACCCCGATACCCCCGAACTATAGGTCGGTGTGGTGATGGTGGCTACCGTATCATTTATCCCAGGTATAAGGCTCACACCGATGTAGATGCCTATTGCGGCCATTATCAAACCAAGTATTGCTTTTATTCTTGAATAGACCTCCGAATCATTACCGGAACTAAGGGCTAACCCTTGCCCCGCTTATTCTTCCCGCCCCTTAGATTCTTCTTGCGGGCGGCTTTCTGAGCCTTTTTCAACGCTGCTCGGCGTTTCGCTGTAAAAACATACTTTTTTATTTATGAACAGACCTCCGAATCAGTATTTTGATAATGCTACCACATTAAATATGATTTGTCAAGTAGTTGATACAATCTTCAAAGTATAGACTACAAATCAAACTCTGAAACCCCTCTCCTCTTACCAGGGCTAATGTTTAATTCAAAAATCTTTGATACTCTATTGCAGATAGCCCATGAAATAGAGTAGGAGATTTAGGGCAACTACGATAGTAACACCGATTAATATTGCAAGTATGCCATTAACCTCTGCTCTTGTTATTTTCATCCCTACTCCTTACCAGACGCACTAGTATTCTTGAAGGTAGTAACCTTTCCATTTCCTATCACAGTAATTGATGCGTTGGGGGAAACATAAGAAATGTCGGCAATGCCGTTTCTTAGGAATTTGTGTGGTGGTGCTTACCATCGGTTGAAACGTAAAAATCGGCTCACCACATTCACTGCATAGTTTATCGCTACCATCTCGCCATTTCGCAATACCCATCGGTTTTCCTTCCTCCCGTTTCATTTCCTCTCCTCTTACTAGGGCAAAAATCCCTGTAAGCCTCTCGCCAATTCATATGCTTTATGATTTTGTTTGTTACAATGGCGACAAAAATAGATAACGGGATTATTAACATACCATTGATTAAAGAAACTGCTACATTTTGTATGATTAATGCTATACCAATTAGACTTGCCATGATAATTATTGTTTCTACTACAATGATAGTATCATAATGTTTAGCCATCTTTCCTTCTCCTTACCGGATACTCTATGGTTAGGAATCATCTCCCCGTTATCCCACTAACAATGCTTTAATAAAAATCCCAAATGCTAATAGAAGTAATAAGAAGGCAAATAGCTTAAATTTACTTTGAGAATGCATATTTTCTTCATAATCCCTCAATGCTTTATTCTGCTCATTAAGATTATTTAATATTTTTTCTTCAGTTACTTTATTCATTTCTTTCCCCCATTCTTACTCTTGGTGGCGGACAATTTAGGACTAAGAAATAAAGCCAAAAGAAATACAATAACCCATATTATGCCAACTATCACTAATATGGTTTCCAGTATTCCATTCATTCCTCTTCTCCATCCTTGCTCTTGTGGCAGAAACCAAAACATCTAAACTAAAGACTAAGGCTAAATTTCATATTGTCCCTTATTACAGTTACAAATGCCATAAGGTCATCATCTGCAAAAATACCTTTATATATATTGCCCGCAGCTATAGCATTTATTGTTACTTTGCCATCAATTATTATAGCCTCTAGCCCATCTAGTGGTTTAGGTTTTTTCACATTATCCGAATGAGTTTGCTTTTTTGTCGCTATTAGTATTTTCATCTTTCTTCTCTCCTTATCCCAATAAGGGATC